>Ga0315283_10005061_pt1 | contig 11587 bp, 11 predicted proteins | sample YL17G09_0_MG_FD_204541 | JGI IMG/M metagenome (GOLD analysis project Ga0315283, IMG submission 204541) | Sediment microbial communities from Yellowstone Lake, YNP, Wyoming, USA - YL17G09_0 | ecosystem: Environmental > Aquatic > Freshwater > Lake > Sediment | place: USA: Wyoming | collected...
GGCCTCGCGGAGGATCTTGACCATCTGCTCTTCGCTAGACCTTGCTTTCCTCATGACTCCCTCGGCTTGCCCGGAAGAGCCATCCTCTCAAGAATCAAACGGTCCGAAAATCACCCGGCAGGTCACTGATCATGTCTCTGCGATTTGGTCACAGGTCGGATCGGGCGGTGCTCCGCGGAAGGCCCCGATGACCAGGCTCGGGACCCCGGGGCGGGATGGTTCCGGGTACGGCGGATCCGGAGAACCGACAAGCATGCGAGCAGCACGGCTTTCCATGGTGACCACGCAGATGCGTCCGATTACGTCGCGCAGTTCTACATCCCGCGGCCACGCCTCATGGTGAAGTGGCAGAAGGCGACCTCGGAACGCGAGACATGAACATCTTCGTCACCTGCCACCACGGCGCCGTCTCGTCCCAGTCCCGTGGATGATCGTTCTGAAGGTCGTAACCTCCCCACAGCACGATGCCGTCTGCGTATCGACGCGCAATGTCCAATTCCATCTGCCAGAAATCCGGCGCGAGGAAGCGATTGCGCACGCGCTGGTTGGAGTCGTGGAACTCGGGCCAGAGAAAGACGATCACCGGCCGCTTCGAGATGCGGCGCGCCTCGCAGATCTGTGCGATGGCGTAGTTTCGCCAGCCTTCGGGGTCGTCATAGAACGTGTAGAGCGACGGAAACAGCACGTCGACGTCAGCTTCGAGCGACTTCAGCCGGTCGTTGTCCAACTGCCAGGATTTGAACTTCGCGTCGGTCGGATCCAGCCGGACGGCACGCCAGTAATCGCTGATCGGCAGCGCGGCATAGAAGCCGTAGTGTCGCCCCGGCTGCTGTTTGCGAAAGGCAGCGAGGATTGCTCTCAGCCTCGTGACCGAATCATGGACCGTCGCGTCGCTGCCGGTGAGCGGGAAGCGTTCGAAGTCCAGCACGACCGGCGTGTCGTCGTCGGGAAAGGTCCCGGCCACTTTTGCCACCCGGTTGGGATCGGGAGTCATGCTCGGGTCCGCCGGCGGCCAGATTCCGCGGTCGATGATGGCGACACGCTCAATACCCAGCGCGGAAAGATCAGGCTTGTTGCGGTAGAGCAGGCCGTCGTAGACGACGAAGCGGCCCGTCCCGCCAGAGACCTGGCCCTTGAATGCGGGCCCGCAGGACGCGGCCTCGATCACCGGCGCCGCCCCGATCGCGCACAGGAACGCGGGGAGCAACCAGTGAAACCGGGCGGTTGGAGTGGCCACACTCCGATCATAGGCGGTGATATGCTTTTCGCACTATGAGCAAACCCAAGCTGATCTACTTCGATGCCCCCGTGAGTCGCGGGGAAGAGTGTCGCCTCGCCCTGCATCTCGCGGGCATCGACTTCGAAGACGTGCGCCTCAAGTTCGACGAATGGCCTGCCATGAAGGAACGGACGCCCTACGGCGGTTTGCCAGTGCTCGAGTTGCCGGGAGCGCCGGCGCTCGCACACTCCAACGCGATCCTGGTGCTGATCGGCCGTCGCCACGGGCTTCACCCTGCCGACGACTTCGAGGCCGCCCGTCACGAAGGAATGATGCAGCACATCGAAGATCTGCGCGGCGTCGTGTCGCCGACGCTTCGGATGGGGGAGGCCGAGAAGAAGGCCGCACGCGAAGCGCTGGTCGCAGGTTTCCTTCCCGCGTGGGGCAAGTCCGCAGAGAAGAACATCACGGCCGGGCCGTTCTTCGGCGGCGCAAAGATCCACGTCGTGGACCTGAAGATCTACATGGCGGTGCGTTGGTTCAGCGGCGGCAAGGTCGACCACGTTCCCGCGACGATCTTCGCCGGTTACCCCAAGCTGATCGGCGTGCACGACGCCGTGCGTGACCACCCCGGAGTACAGTCCTGGTACGCGAGGTCTTGACGCCGCGCGATCCGCTGGATTCGGCGACCATTGACGACTTGTACGGCCTCGAGCCCGTCATCGAGCCCGGTGGTCCGGGTTCGTCGCAGGCCACGGAGTTCGTCACGATCCAGTGTCCGTACTGCGGGGAAGGATTTGAGACCGCCGTGGATCTGTCGGCGGGCTCATTCACCTACGTCGAAGACTGCCAGGTCTGCTGTCAGCCGATCGAGCTGGCGGGTGACGTGGATGACGCGGGTGCGCTGGTTGGTGTGACCGCCAATCGGGCGGGGTGAGATGGCGGGGAGCTGCAGAAGAGTGAATGTCGCTCAGCGGCCGTCGCTGATGCGATCTGGGCGCGTGCGAGGTACGGCACGCGGCTAGTCGAGCGGCAGGACGGTGGGTCGCAGTGGCGTGCTGTTCAGCATCTCGCCGCCGTGGCGCGTGGCGAGGACCGGGCATTCCATGCGGAAGCCAGCGACGCCCGGAATCGTTATGCATAGAAACGCGACTTCGACGACATTCTCCTCGAGCACCACCGGGCCGAATTCCTCGTTGTCGACCACGGCCGCATACCATTCGTTACCGATCATGCCGAGTCCGTGGCCGTACATCGGGATGGCGTGCGGCAGGTAGCCGGACTTCTCGAGGCAGGCCGTCACCGCGCGGCAGACGTCGCGAACCGTGTTGCCGACTTTCATCTCATCCACGAGCACGTGGGCGGCATCCCCGAATGCATCGGCCAGCTTGCGCTGGTCGGCCGTCATCTCACCCATGAAGAGGTTGTGGCCGAGGTCCGAGAGATAACCGCGGTAACAGGGGTGGAAGTCGACGATGACGTTCTCGCCAGCCTGGATGATCTTCTGCGAGGGCGGGGTGGTGCCGCAAAACGGCCAGGCTGCGCGGTAACCCGAGGCAACCTCGGAGCCACCCGTGACCGCCCAGTGGTACTCGCTGCCGAGACGGCGCAGTTCGAGCTCACCGATGCCCGCGACCATGGTCTCGGTCATGCCGACTTCAATCTGGTCCCGCACCGATGCGATGGCCGAGTCGGCCATGGCTGCCGCCTGGCGCATGAGGGCAATCTCGCCCGGCTCCTTGATGAAAGCCGCCCGGTCGATGACGGGCAGCGCATTGACGAGTTTGGCTCGCGGGAGCCCGGTGCGGAGCAGGTCGTACTCCGTGGCGGTCAGGAACCCCTGGTTGGTCCGAATCGAGTGGCCGAGTTCGATGCCGATCGTGCCGTGGTCGAGTCCGCGGCTGTGCAGGTGCGTGATCGCGAGTTCCCATAGATCACCGCCCGGGCGGGGAACGTAGGGGACGATGTCCGCGATCCATGACTCGTGCTTGATGCGCGCCAGGTCGAGCAGAAAGGTGAAGACCGCCGGCTCTCCGTCGCGCGGGAACACCACCAGGCTGCGCCACGGCAGGTAGGCCCCGGCGATGTAATTCACGGTGCCCGAGCGCGTGCCGACGAGAACGTCGATTCCGTGGCGCGCCATCTCGGCGCGGATGCGAGAGAAGCGTGCAGTCCGGTCGAGATGGATGTTCATGGAGCCTCGCAGGTTGCGCCAGGTGACAGGCGAACTTTGTGTCCCGCGGCCGGGTTCGGCAAGTCGTAGAAGCGCGTGGAAGGTTCGCCGCAGTGCCTGCCCGGTCCAGGTGCTCGGCGACCGATTCCGTTCGAAATCCGCTACTCTCCACGGGGTTCCGCAGCCAGGCGGATGGCTATCGGGCTCGAGACAGCAAGTCTGAACGCGTCGGAGGCATCAAGCTCGTGGACAAGAAAATGTTTGTCGATGTGCTCGGGCATGTCGCCGTGGTTGGGTCGCTGATATTTGTCGGGGTCCAGGTACACCAGGCGGCTGTGGTATCTCGATCGGCGACGGTGCTGCAGCTGAAGGACAACTGGGTCCAGCTCAATCTGGCCGGGGCGACCAGCCCGGAATTGATCGACGCGTATGACGCCGTGGGTGCGGGCGGATGGGAGAGCGATGCCCGCGCGAGAGGACTCGTCATGGCGTTCGAACGAGCGCGGCTCCATAACTGGTCGAATGCCTACTATCAATACCGCAACGGCACGCTGGAAGAAGATCAGTGGTTCCCGCACCTGCGCGAAATACAACACAACGCGCATAACCAGATCTTGAAGAAAGTCTGGTCTGAATGGGACTACGCCTTCGACGACGAGTTTCGGAAACTGATGGATGATACGTTGGACCCGAAATCTGGCTAGAGCTCCGCGCAGGTCGGATTTCGGTGGGCTCCCCGGGTTTCGTGGCCGCGTACTGTCGGGCGCAGTGCAGCGTCGGCCCCGAGCGAGCGAGTTAGCTTGTCAATACCGACGCGCCGGCTTACTTGGGAAGAACGCAGGTGTTTCGAAGGCGGCTCAGTCGTCAGCTCGCCGACCGTTTGCGCATACTTCGCTCCATGCTGTCAACCGGCTTCGACGCCGGACCAGGCTGTGCGACCGAGACGCACGGAGAATCAGCAGGTCAAATCATGCGAGGGTGGTCCACCTTGGCCGGCGGCCGATGGTCAAAGTGGGACGCCCGTTGACAGTCGTGGCGAGATGGCTCTTCGCTTCACCGAGCCGAATTCAAGGCCTTCGCCTTGGCGAATTGCGCCGCAGCCTCATCCGTTTTGCCGAGCGTGCGCAGGACGGCGCCGAGAGAGTTGTATACGGCGGCGCTCGGCTTCTGCGCAAGCGAGAGTTCGTAGTAATGCTGCGCTTCTTCGAGCTTTCCCTGTTTCGCCAGCGCGTCGGCGACGTTGTTGTAGGCAGGCGTGAATTTCGGGTCGGCGTCGATCGCCTTGCGAAATTCTGCCACCGCCTCATCTGTGCGGCCTTGTCGGGCGAGAACGTACCCCAAGCCGTTGTGGGTCTCGGCGGTGGGTCTTCCAGGGAGCGCCTGGCGGTAGTGGGACTCGGCCTCTCCGAATGCACCCGCCTGCACGAACGTAACCGCCAGGTTGAAGTGCGCCGAGGCGCAGTTGGGGTCCAGCTCGAGCGCCTTCTGGTAATCCGCGCGCGCCTCCTCCGTCTTGCCCAGCCGCGCCATGATGAATCCGAGGTCGCTGTATATCTCCGCCTTGGGCTCGAGCTCGAGTGACGTCTTGAAGTGACCGGCCGCCTCCTCGAGCCGCCCGAGCTCCACCAACGCGAGCGCCAGGTTGTTGTGCGACTTCACGTGCCTGGGATCCGCTGTCAGGGCTCGCTCGTACTCCGCCACGGCCTCCTCCGACCGCCCGTCCTGGAACAACGTCCACCCGAGCGCGTTGTGCAGCTCGGCGTCGTTCGGTGCAAGCTCGAGCCCGCGCCGGTAGGAGCGTTCCGCGCCCTTGTGGTCTCCTGTGTTCTCGTTGGCCATCCCGGCCCGCAGGAACGAGTACGGATCGAGGAACTGCTCGCGAATGTCCGCGATGGCGTCCCCCGGGAGCCTGACGAACTCTGGAATGTTCGCGGCTCGGTCGGGCGAGGTGAATCGCTCGAGCAGCACCGGCGGGCTGTCGTTTCCGTTCTCGTCGATGTGCGTGAGGAATAGCTGCGTGTATGCAGTGTTCACCTTCGACGAGAAGACCAGCCAGCGGCTGTTCGAGGACCAACTGTGCCAGGAGTTCATGCGCGCGGTGTTGTAGCGAAGGCGTTTCGCGACGCCGCCCGCGGCCGGGACGATGTACAGCTCGCTGTCGGGCTGCAGCAGCATGTAGCTATTGGCCTTGCAGAAGACGATCCACTTGCCGTCCGGCGAGTACTTCGGGAAGAAGTTGCTCATCCCGTCGTTTGAGGCGCCCGGCAACGGTTGCGGCGTTCCCCCTTTTCCGTCGTTGAACGGGATGCGGTACAGGTCGTAGCGAAAGGGCTTTTTCTCTACGGTGAATTCCGGGACGTCCTTGTTGTCGACCAGTGCGCTGTTCTTCTGCTCGAGGCGCTCCGCGTGGTAGGCCGGCGCCCTGGCGAACACGATCTCTTTTCCATCGGGGCTCCAGACCGCATTCGTCTGCACGTACTGCGGGTCGTCGGCCCCCGGCAGCGCCGCAAACTTCTTCGTCTCCCGGTCGTAGACGACGAGAATGCCCTTGATGGGAAAGAAAAGCTGCGAATACATGAGGTCCGGCATGGCGACGAACACGGACCGGTCCTTGACCGTGCTGATCACGTATCGTCCCGTCGGAGAGACCCGCGACAACAAGCCGAAGGTGAGTTCGCCGTCTTCGCGCTTGAAGTCGGCCCACGTGATGATCTTCGAGTCGTCCAGCACCATGTTCTTCGACACGGGCATGACGGCGTAGGCACCCTTGTCGTTGCCGTAGTCGACGTCGAGCCCGAGAGTGCTTCCGTTGTCCGCGAACGAGTGACAGTTCCCGCACACGGGCAGGTTCTGCAGCACGATCGGAGGGCCGGACTGCGCGTCGATGGTTCCGAAACGCCAGCGGATGCGGGACGGATCCTGCACGGCCGTCAGGAACGGCAACGGAACCTCGCGATAGAAGAGCGAATCGCCGACCTTGTCCTTCGAAGTGCGAATGTGCACGCGCGCCGATGACGAGATGTGCTGCGTCTGGTTGACGCCCTCGACGATCACGTCGGCATCGCGCTCAAGGCTTCGCTGCTTGATCTCCTTCCAGCTCTCCTCCGAAGGCCGCCAGTGCGGCGCGTCGACCGAAGCCCGCAGCACCTCGCCGCCGGTGTCATCGCGAACTACGACGTTCCAGCGATCAGCGTTTCCTGTCTTGTCCTCCCACACGAAGGTCGGAGCGACACTCTCGGGCGGGAACAATGTTCCTTCCAGCGGATAGGTGATCTGCAGTCGTGATTCGGTCGCATCGGCCGCAGCGGCGATGAATACACCCGCAGCGATGGCAACCGAAATTACGGCGGCGGCCGCGACTGAACGACGCGCCCGCAGGCCGGCGAGCCGCCGGTGGACGGTCGAGCTCGCGCCCGGTTGCAGCACGTCACGTCCGAGGTGACGTTCCAATTGCACGTCGGACGCCTACCTGGTCTCCCGCGATGGTTCTATTTGCACGCGGGGAGCGGAGCAGGCAGCGCTATGACCAGCGGGCCGGGGTCCTTGGGAGTGGGAGTCTTGATGAGCTTGTTGTCGCTTTGGCAATTATTCGATCCCGGGATCGCGCCGAATAAATCCGCACCCACGTACAGGATGTCCGACCCAAGGGTCTCGAACGGCCCGGGCGGCGGCGTGCCGGTGTGGTTGCCGGCAAACTTGTTCCCGACGACCTGGGTGTAGTCCAGTGCCGTGTCCTCGAACCCCGGCGGAATTTCACTCGCCCCGCAGCCGGGATCCCCCAGCGCAACGCACCAGTCGATCATGCCAACACCGACGAAATCGTTCTTCTCGATCCGGTTCTGCTGCACATCGACGCGGTCGACTCCCAGGATCAATATGCCGAGACCGGGCGGCAGTAACGCAACCTCTCCTTCCGTCGCTGTATTCGCCGCATTGTTGTCGTGCACGTAGTTATTGACGAGATGCCAGTCGCCGAGTTCATTGGACGGCCACGGAGAATCCAGCCCCGCCGCGGCGGGATGGTAGAGGCCGATTCCAACCGTGTTGTCGTGGACGTTGTTGTTCTCAATGGTGAGATTCTTCGAGATCGTCACCTCGAGGCCCGTCGGGCTGCCATAGAGATCGTTATTGATGACACGGACGTTCTCGGAAGCCTCGATCCACAACGCGCTGTCCTTCGAGCCGTAGGAGACGTTTTTCTTCACCTGCCCGTTCGCGGAAAGGGTCGGCCAGATTCCGTTCTCGAGGTTGTTGATCGATACGTTGTTCTCGATGTTGAAGTGGTTCACGTGGGCCAGCCAGATGCCGTTGTTCGAAAAGCCCTCCACGGTGAAGCCTTTGATCTCGATGCCGTCGATGTCCGGGTCACCTGGGTTTGCGGGCTCGACCAGAATGCCGTTCGGCTGGCCTCCGCACGGCAGAATGCGGACCTGCCCACTGGCCATCAACTTGAGGGACTTGGTGATTCGCACGGCGGCCAAACCAGGGTTCGGCTCGCAGTAGTCGCCGGATAGAACCTTGACCGTGTCGCCGGGCGCAGCGGCAGTGACCGCGGCCTGTATCGACTCCCCGGGTCTGACCGTGATCGACTTGGCTGTAGCCGCCATGGGCGAACTCGCGAGAGCCAGACCCAGGACCAGAACTGCACCGCTGCTCAGTTGGGCCGATTTCATAAACCTTCTCCCCTCACGCTTTGGAGGCGTCTTCGAATTCAATCAGGTATCACGCATGTATATGGCGCGGACGAAGGACCTGTCAAGGCAAATCGCGACGAGCGGACGTTACGCGGATCTTTCGTAGTCATCTGGATCTGGAGTAATGCGTTTCCCCGATCCCGCATGGCTCGGAGTGGAAGCGATGACGACGACGAAGTTCACTGGCGAGAACGGCTGCGAGGCGCGGCCGAGTTCACATAATATCTGCCGATTCCCCACGGCAGTGTTGTCAGGTCATGTCGCTAGAGGCGCAATGAGCGGGGAGGGAGCGATCGCTCAGGCAACTGCGGTCGCCGCTCCCGTCGCCGGTCGGCACCGGCATTCCTGAGTTCAGGGCAGTTCTCGCCGAAACGGAGAGGGCCCGGAGTTAGACTGACCGCACCGTCCAGAGCCCGTCGCTGCTCAGAGGATCGAATTGTCTTCCCATCCCATCGTCGAGACGATCGAAACGCACGGCTGCTCGATCGTTCTCCGTCGGATCGAAGGTCCCAAGGCCAGGGAGCTCTTCTTTCACTGCCAGCCTCCCGCTGAGACTGCGGAGCCGCGCCTGCAGGCCGAAGCGATCTATCGCGCGATCCTCCACGTCCTCGAAGTCGAGGGAGCAAGCTTCGGATCAGTCGTCTCCGAGACGGTATTCCTGCGGAATCTGCGCGCAAGCGTCGAGCCCGTCCGCGAGGCGCGCCATCGGGTTCTCGCCGCGCATGGTGGAACGACTCACAGTCCCGCGACCACCGAGATTGAGCAACCTCCTTTGAACGAGCACGCCTGCCTGGAGGTCTCGATGCAGGCCGTCCTGCCGAACCAGTCGCCGGTGCGGTTCGAACCGATCGAGGCCAGGCCCGCCTGCGGCTGTGCCGAGTGCGCCCGTGCGCACGGATTGCGGATCCACGTCGGCGACGAGATCCGGTTCCACGCCGCCGCGCTGTGCGGGCCCGGAGAGAATGCCTACGAACAGACGCTCGGCATGTTCGGTCTTGCCGAAGACCTGCTACAGCAGGCTGGGATGGAGTTTAGCGACGTGGTGCGCACGTGGATCCATCTGCGAGAGATGGACCGCGACTACGGGGATTTGAATCGGGCACGGCGCGCGTTCTTCGCGGCGCGGGGGATCGACCCGGTCCCTGCCAGCACCGGCATCGGCGGCGGGCCGGTCCCCGAGGGACACGATCTCTGCCTGGGCGTGTACGCCGTGAAGGCGGGACGCCGCCTCGTGCGGACCGTGATGACTTCACCCACGCTCAACGAAGCCGCGCAGTACGGCGCCGACTTCGTCCGCGGAATGAAAGTCGTGGAGACGAACAAGGTCGCGCTCCACGTCTCCGGGACCGCGAGCATCGACGAGCACGGTAATTCGGTGCACATCGGTGACTTCGATGCCCAAGCGGATCGAATGCTCGTGAACATCGCGGCGCTGCTCGAAGGGCAGGGCGCAAGATTCGGCGACGTGGTTTCCGCGATCACGTACCTGAAGCATCCCGCGGACGCGGGGCGCCTTCGGGAGAAGCTCCACGCAGCCGGCTTCGAAGGTTTTCCCCATGCGTTGGTCGCGGCGCCGATCTGCCGGTCCGACCTGCTCTGCGAAACAGAGGCGCTGGCTGTACTGCGCAAATAGCGGCGCACACCGCTCGAACTGACGGTACCGGTTCGGGCTATCCCGACAGCGCGGACTGAAGCGCAGCGAAGTACCAGAGCCAACCCAGGATTTGTATCGCGACGGCGAGGGCCTGCACCCAGGCCCGCCTGATGAAGATTGCCGCGATGACTGTGGCTACGGTCATCGGCGCGATGACCATGTTCTGGGCCGGCCATTGGGCGGCGCTGCCGCCCTGGCCAAGCGCTGCGTTCACGAACACGGTGGCCGCGGAGAGGATCGCAAAAGAAACAAGATACTTCCTGCCTTCCTCTGCATGAAATGCCTTGAGGTCGACCTCGCCCGTTTCGGGGATGCGCGGCGAAACCAACCGCGCGTTCAGATAGATCCCCGCCGCCATCGAAAAGTAGAATGCGATCGAACCGATGCGCCAGACCGTCGTCGTGTGCAGGTCCCACAGGCCAATCCACCACGCGCAGGTAAAGAGCAGCGCTGCGAACATCCAGCCGGCATTGAACCAGGAAAACCGGACACGCTTCGACGCGATGATGATTTCGCCCGCGGTCGAAAGAATGTGAGTCACGGCCGCTGCGTACACGAACGAGAACAGCACCAGGATGAAATCGTACGCGTGCATGCGGGGCGACCGTTGTTACGTTGCCGACGTCTGTCCAGTCATCGACGCAACTTCCGGCTGGCGGCAGTCCAGCGATCGAGCTTCTCGCGCGCGCCGTTGAGCGCCGGGTCCATTGCGCTGGCGTGGCTGGATGTCTTCGCCGTGAGCTCGATCACGTAGCCGTTCGGATCGCGGAAGTAGATGGAGTGGATGAACCCGTGATCCGATATGCCACGAGTCTCGATTCCCGCGGCCTTGCCCCTGGCAAGCATGTCGTGAAGGGTATCCGAGTCGACCTCCAGCGCGATGTGCAGGTCGTAGTCATGCTGGGCCTTGAACTCGAACGGTACATCAGGCGCCTCGAAGAAGGCGAGATAGGAGCCGTCGCCGAGCTGGTAGAAGGTGTGGAGAGTCTCGGTCTTGCGGCCGCTCTTGGTCTCCCCGATTTCCAGGGTTCCGGCCAGCGGTAATCCGAGGAAGCCTTCGTAGAAGCGCCGCGTCTCTTCAGAATCGCGACAGCGGTAGGCATTGTGATGCAGGCCGCGGATCATCGTGAGCTCGTGGATGACTAGCGCCGCCGGCTAGACCTCGAAGCTGTCGCGAGCCGGCCGGTTCGGATCGTAATCCTCGTCCTCGAGTTCGATCTCGGCCGACGGCGGCAACTTCGCGATGATCTTCACGAGCATTCTGACGTGCTCGGCTTCTTCTTCCCGTAGTTCTTCGAACAGCGCCTTGACGTCCGGCTGCTCCACGTACTCGAGGGCCTCGTCGTAGAACGCAAAGGCCTTCTGCTCGGAGAACAGGGCCAGCTGGTACGCCTTGAGCACCGACATGTTCCAGCGCACGTCGCCCATGTCCGGAGCCTCCACGTCGAAGATGTCGTCGAGCGTGACCTTCGCCGGCTTGTCGCCAAACAGCGCGAACCGGCGCTCGGCGATCTCCTCGCAGTGCTTGGTCTCGTTGACGGCCATCGAGCGGAATACGGCTCCGGCGTCGTCTACACCACGGCTTCCGAGCGACTCGGCGAATTCCGTGTAGCGCTTCTTCGCTTCCAACTCGATCAGCGAGGCGAGATCGAGGGCGTCCATCAGGTTGACTTTCGAGAGATCGAGTCTCGTGGACATGAGGGTTCCCCTATTGATGAGAAGCACGCTATCACCGCGTTGCTGTTCGGGTCAAAGGAAGGTCTTGCCCCTGGCGGTCACGAGCGGCTCGACTGGCTGGCCGTTGATCGCCGCTCGTGACGGAAGTCAATTGGAGCTTTCCCGGACCA
>Ga0315283_10005062_pt1 | contig 11587 bp, 10 predicted proteins | sample YL17G09_0_MG_FD_204541 | JGI IMG/M metagenome (GOLD analysis project Ga0315283, IMG submission 204541) | Sediment microbial communities from Yellowstone Lake, YNP, Wyoming, USA - YL17G09_0 | ecosystem: Environmental > Aquatic > Freshwater > Lake > Sediment | place: USA: Wyoming | collected...
GGCCCGGGAATCAGGGATAATCTCAGGACGTGGCATGGGATGAGGCATCACTGAACAGGAGGTCTGTCAGCTAAAGCTGACAGCAATTGCAATTAAACCACTTTGGGCCACCTAAACCTGACGGCTATTGAATTTATTGCGGGGGAAGTGAAAACAATTATTGGAATTATTACAGGATAAAAATAAAATTCCTACCTTTATATTTGTCTAACGCTGTAATTTCCAATAATATGTCTTACACCAGAATTCTGGTCCACTCCGTGTGGACTACCAAGAAGAGGATCCCTTATCTGAAAGGTCAGATAAGAGACACTGTTATTTCTCATATCCGTGAGAATGCTAAATCAAAAGATATTTATATTGACCACATCAATGGTTATAATGAACATCTTCATGCTCTGATATCCTTGGGCAGAGACCAGGATATCGCCGATATAATGCAAAAAATAAAGGGAGAAAGTTCTTTCTGGATAAACAAAAACAGAATAACAAGATTTAAGTTTGAATGGCAGGATGATTACTATGCAGTATCTATAGGAATAAATCAGCTGGAAAGCCTGAGGAAATATATAAGGCATCAGGTTCAACACCACCAGAAAGTTACTGTCCTTGATGAATTAGATGAACTAATTGAGGAATATGGATTGGATAATTGAGAGACTAAAGGCTCGAATAAACAGGGGACTTGTTTGCCGTCAGCTTTAGCTGACGGCAATTGAGTTCCATTGGAATGTGAAGTTGCTATAAAATTCCTTGCCTGATCACCTGTTTCAATTGCATGCAATTAAATCAATTTTGATCAGAAATTTCATTAAAATTCCCTGATATATCTTTTGCTTCAATTGCCGTTGGCTTCAGCCAACGGATTTAGGATTTAGGATATAGGATTAATAAATATCAGGCCTTCGCTTTCTTTTTCAGCTCTTTTATTTCATTTTCAAGAGCTGTTATGGAGTCAACCTTTTTTGATATCTCCCTCTCTTTTTCTGACACATCCTTGTCAAGATCATCCACTTTTTTATTCAGGTCTTCAACCTTGCTTTTAAGCTTGACGATATCATCTTTAAGCCCGGTGATCTCGCGGTTCAGCTGGATTTTTTCGTCTTCAAGTTTTTTAATTACCGGTGTATAAACCGATTTTGCATAGTACCAGGCTGTCAGATATCCGATCAACCCGGCCACAAGGAGCAGTACGATTATTAATATGGCCGATGCAGCCACAGACATTACCTGGAGTATTAATACTGAATTCATGATTTTATTTTTTTATTGATATTACTGTTCTTCTGTTTTTTGCCCTGGCATCGGAGGTGATATAACCGGCAGCAGGATCTTCCTCCCCTTTTGATGCAACTATCATCCTGGATGCAGCGAATCCTTTGCTTTCAAGGAATTCCTGAGCCGCCTGGGCCCGCTCAAGTCCCAGTTGCTGATTATATTCAGGGGTACCAACAAGATCGGTATGCCCGGTAACAAGCAGCATTGATCCAGGATACTTATCAAGCCAGGCTTTAAACTCAGAGAGGCTTGCATCCTGTTGAGAATCAGTTATCAACCTGGCTTTATCAAAGTCGTGCCAGATAACAAGGTCTTTCGGCATCAGCGCATAGATTTTCGCTAATGAATCTGCCACAGGGTCTGTGGTTTCAGGAACTGTCACTACGGGAACAGGCTTTTTCAGAGCTGGCTTAAGGACATCTACAAAAAGCCAGGTGGAGAAAAATGCCCAGATCACAAAAACGACAGATCCGGCAATAAGAATTCTCATCTTCTTAGTTGTTAAGTTAAAGATCAGGTTATGAAATTAAGCTGCTGGTTCCTGGTTGCTGGTTAATCTCTGATTATTAGATTAATAATAACCAACAGTTATATTTCCAATAAAAATATAAAATGTTAAAAATATTGATTTTAAAACAATAAGTAACCAGCACCAGGTAACAAGTAACTATATTAATTATCCTTACAAGTTAAGAAATAAATCAACACAAATCAACTTTTTTTATTTTTCAGCTTCACTTTATTGATTCTGAACGCGGCTATAAGATCTTTTGTCCTACTGTTCCAGAATTTATTAAAGCTTCCGGCAGGTTCCTCGCATAAGTAAACTGTTGTACCGAATTCCCTTGCATCAGGATTTGAGATACTCCCGATTTTAGTTATTTTTCCGAAAATCTGGCGGACATCCTCACCCAGTTCATCATTTATATATATAAAAGATGTGATGTCAGGATTAAAACGCCGGGGAATCCAATACCTGAAACTTTCGCTGAAACATACAGCTTCAGGTAATCCATATTTTTTCCCTATAACGGTTATTGCTCCGGCCTGGCCATAGTTCTCGCAATAGATGAATGCAGCATTTTTATCCGGTATCATCTGCCAGGCTTTATCTGTAATGGCCGTAAGTTCCTCCCAGCCAAGCATATCAGCATAATCCTGCGGCAATGAATGAATTGACCCGTCTTCAAACCTGCACACAAAATCCATCCCGAAATCTGTTTTTATGACTTTGAAGTAACTGATTAGTTTCTCGGTCTTAAAAACCGGGATTCCTGCCGGCAGCAAGGGCAAAGTAATAACAACAATAAGAGAGAGCAGCAGGATTCTTGACCACGTTCGCCTGAGCAAATTATCCCATGATACGGCTCCTGCTGAAATAAGCAGAGGGAAGATACCCTGTGTATAATAGCTTTTACCCTTCAATAGCATAAGTGTAATAATAACACTGATAGTAATCAAACCCAGAAATCTGAACCTGTTTACTTTTTTACTTATGAAAAGAAAAATAATTCCTGTGATAGTAAGGATAGATGCTGCAGCCGGCGATGCTAACTGGTCCGTTAAGAAAGCTGCTCGGTCAACATTAACAAGTTGAGTCCTTTCCAGCTCTGTAAAATGATTAATCACAGGCATTCCGTTTAAGATCTGCCAGATAATATTAGGAAGAAAAATTATAATTCCTGCCAGAATGCCATACCAGAATTTCTTCCTGCTGAAGATTGTCCTGTACCTAGTAAATGGAATTATAACCAGGAATAATACAAGCAACAGTCCAATAAGATATTTATTCAGCAGACCCAATCCGGCAGTGATACCAATCAGCACAAGAAATTTCTCTTGTGCTGTGTTTATATACTTGATAATCAAGAAAAAAAGCAGAGTCCAGAAGATGAGTTCGATATGGACAGGCATGAAAAGAAGGAAGGTCCTTAAGCCAAAACCTGAAACAATAATTCCGACAGAGGCAAGAATCCTGGAATATCCGGAACCGCCAAGTTCCTTTGCCATTGAAGAAATCAGAAAGACCATAATTCCGCTTAACAAAGCGGGAAATATCCTGACTGCAAAAAGATTATATCCAAAGATGCTCTTCATTACAAATGCTACCCACCCTATCATAGGGGGAACAGTTGCATAGCCGAATGCGGGATGCTGTCCAAGTGAAAAATAAAGAAGTTCATCCCTGTGGTATTCAAGATTGTAAGAAAATACCAGATGAATAATCACATTTAAGATGGCGAGAGAACAAATTATGATCTTCAAAGGCCTCTCTTTTAGTTCTTTTTCCATACCCGGTAAAACCTGATTTAAGTACAAAATATTTCACAAAACGGAAAGTTATAAAAAGAATTCTAATTGATTTATAAAATGAAAGAAGTATATTTCCGGGAATAATAATTGTTTATTTATTGTAAATTTTTTCGATTTGACCTGTAATTAAAATACTGAAAAATGTTAAAGAGGTATCTGACTTCATTGGCAGCAGTTAAGTTTGCAAGTATTGCTTTGTTAATAAATTTTGCAGCTGCTCAGACCGGAACTACAAATTCAGCTCTTGATGAAAAGGTTAAGAAATTCCTGAATGATCATTCCAGAGAGTGGTATGACATGAACATTCCTGCTATTGACGGGCAGCTGCTTTATGATCTTATAATAAAAGGCAACTACAAATCAGCTGTTGAGATAGGAACATCAACAGGGCATTCCGGTATCTGGATAGCATGGGCATTGAGTAAAACAGGCGGAAAACTGATAACCATTGAAATTGATGAAAACCGTTATAAAACCGCACTTGAGAATTTCAGACAGGCCGGTCTATCTGATTATATTGATGCAAGACTTGCAGATGCACACAAGCTTGTCAAAGAGTTAAAAGGACCATTTGATTTTGTTTTCAGTGATGCTGACAAGGATTGGTACAAAAATTATTTCATCGATCTCGAACCCAAATTAAAAGTTGGTGGTTGTTTTACCGCGCACAATATTTCTGACAGAGGACGCGGAGGGTACAGGAGTTATGGAGGTCAGGGAGTTTTTCTTGAATATGTCCGAAACCTTAGAAACTACGAGACCACTATCAATAGCAGCGGCAGCGGGATGTCAATAAGCTATAAAACAGCCGAAAAGTAATAAATATTATCATGGGAGAAGATAACCTGGAAAGAAAATTAGGCCTTTTTCCAGCCACTAATATTGTTGTGGCAAATATGATCGGAGCGGGCATATTTACAACCTCAGGACTTCTTATGTCCGGACTTAACAATCCGGTGCTTATGCTTACACTATGGGTCGCAGGCGGGATCATTGCACTTTTCGGGGCTCTCTCTTACGGAGAATTAGGAGCGGCAATGCCTGGTGCCGGAGGCGAATATCTTTTCCTTTCAAAACTATATCATCCTGCATTTGGGTTCCTGAGCGGATGGGTCTCATTTATTGTCGGGTTTTCAGCACCTATAGCAGCCTCAGCTCTCGGATTCAGCGAATATTTTACAAGAGCCATTCCGGGATTTTCTTCATGGATGCAGAATACCGGAATAACAGGACCTGAAATAACAAAAAAAATACTGGCTGTTTCGGTTATCCTTATTTTTACTTCCATCCACTACCGTGGTATAAAATATGGTTCAAGGATACAAAATGCCCTTACTATTCTTAAGATCCTGCTTATTGTTATTTTATTAACAGCGGGATTCACTTCCGGCAAAGGAGATTTTTCAAATTTTACACGAGGAGGAAATATCCCCGGAGGGCTTGCCGGCTGGAAAACAATCGGACTTTCATTAATGTGGATCATGTTCGCTTACAGCGGATGGAATGCTTCAACTTACCTTGGAGCTGAAATAAAGAATCCCTCCAGGAACCTTCCGGGATCCCTTCTCTACGGAACCATTATAGTTATAATCCTGTATCTGGGTGTCAATATATTATATGTATATGGGATTCATCCGGATTCGATGAAAGGAGTAATTTCAGTGGGAGGTCTTGCAATGGGTAGTCTTTTCGGAAAATCTGCTGATGTACTTTTCTCTATCCTTATTGCTTTTGCACTGTTTTCGTCTCTGAGTGCATTTATTATTATCGGACCACGGGTTTATTATTCGATGGCAAAAGATGGTCTTTTTTTCAAATCGGTTGCCACAATTCACAGGAAATTCCAGGTTCCTTCAAATTCAATAGTGCTGCAATGCATGATAGCAATAATTCTTGTTCTTTCCGGAACGTTCGAACAGGTTCTTACATATATGGGATTTGCTTTAGGTATCTTTCCTGTTCTTACGGTAATGGGAATCTGGAAATTAAGAAAAAGCAACCATGATGCTTTGAAAATTAAGGGATTTCCGTTTACACAGATAATTTATGTTTCAGCCGGGATACTTATTTTATTTCTGTCATTCCTTGAGAGACCGGCAGAATCGCTAATTGCTTTGCTGACAGTATTTGCGGGTATTCCGTTTTATTTCCTTTTTAAAAGCAAATCCACACCTCACCTTTAAATTCCTATCCTACTCTTCACCTCACCCTAAAGTGATTGGTTTGTTCTACTCCGGGGGGGATTGATTTAGAATCAGTCAGGCGATGCTTTATCTGGGAATTCCTGCCAGATCCCTGATAACTACCGATGCGCAGGCTATTCCGAAAGCTGCAGGCATATATGAGATAGTCCCTACAACTGAAGCTTTATTTCTCTCCCCGGGAGCAGGTTGAACCTTGCTTTTATCTATAACTTCCGGGGAATAGACCGCAGTTACTCCATTTCTTATTCCTAAACGGTGAAGGCGCTTTCTCAGAATCCTTGCAAGAGGACAATCTGTGGTTTCTGAGATATCTCCGACAGAAATTCTTTCAGGATTAAACTTCCCGCCTGCACCCATTGAACTTACAACAGGAATCTTTTTCATAACTGCATGATACAACAGAAATACTTTAGGTGACAAGGTATCAATAGCATCAACAAGATAATCGAATCCGCCATCAAGGATCTCCTTCATCCTGTCATCTTTTATATACTCATTAATTAATTCCAGATCAAGATCAGGATTAATATCCATCAGGCGGTTTCCCATCAATGACGCTTTAGCATCGCCTTCAGTGCTGTTTAATGCGAGAAGCTGTCTGTTCCTGTTGCTCGGCTGAATAGTGTCACCGTCAACAATAGTCATTTTCCCCGTTCCCGCCCTGCAGATCATCTCTGCCGCATAGGCGCCCACACCTCCCAGCCCAACGATTAAAACACTGGAGTTCTTTAATTTATTCAACCCATCATCCCCGAGAAGTAAATGTGTCCGTGATAGCCATTCAGTCATATTATTCTGACTTAAACACTTTGTGGAAATTTGATAAGATCTTATTTTTTAAATCATTAACTGTACAATCCAAATCAATGGCTACTTTCTCATAAATTCTTTTAATATCAATATCAGCTCCATCCGTTTCAAGAAAAATCCTGTCATTAGGCAGAAACCTTAAAATATCTGCCGATTCGGGCCGGATTACAAAATCGAACCAGAATGAAAGGTACATTCCTCTTGAAATAAGCTGTAAAGCAAGTTCTTTCTTCCCTCTGAATCCATGAACAAGCCATGGTTTTACGGGTTTAAGTGTTTTATTTGAAGCAAGAAGTTCGTCCCATGCCCTGACGCAATGAACTATCAATGGTTTTCCTGCTTCTTCCGCTATCTTTACCTGCTCAATAAATGTCGCCCGCTGAATCTCCATCGAAGGTCCTCTAAGCTTGTCAAAACCTGCTTCGCCGATAGCAATGACATCCGGATTCCCTGCCAGTCTCTGTACAAATCCTATTTGTTCATTCCTGTTATGCTCGTTAAGATACCATGGATGAATTCCGGCCGTATATGCATCAGCGGAAATGTCATCAGGCTTCAGATTCTCATGAGCCATCAGGTTTTCTACAGCAAAAACGCCATCAGCAATTAATGAGTTATGTGTATGAATATTGATAAAATCATCTGGCTCAGGAATGTTCATTGCCTTCTGTTTCCGATTACCGATAGTCCTGTCTCAATACGCTGAATGGTTTCTGCCTTGCCTAGCCAGCTGATAATGTTAAACATATGAGGGCCCCGGAGTTCTCCGACGATCACAAGACGGAATGCATTCATAACTGCTCCTGTATTATATCCCTTTTCTGCGATCCATCCTTTTACAACTGATTCCGTTTCGTGAGGAGTAAAATCATCAATATCCTGTAAAACCCGGACCAATTCTTCAAGAATCAGGAACGTATTTCCCTGCCATCTCTTTTCAATGGCAGCCTTGTCATAATTCTCAGGAGCTTTAAAGAAAAAATCCGTTTGTTCCCAGATATCTTTTACAAAGCTTACTCTCTCTTTAACCATATCCACAAGTATTTCAAGACGAAAAATGTCGATATGATATCCTTTTGCCCTCAGGTATTCCCTGAATTCCATTGCAAGCTGGTTGTTCGTCCTTTTCTGAAGATACTGATGATTAAACCATTTGGCTTTATCGGGATCAAACCTGGACCCCGATTTACCGACTCTTTCGATTGAAAATGATTCTATGAGCTCATCCATGGAAAAAATTTCCTGTTCTGTGCCCGGATTCCACCCGAGCAGTGCCAGCATATTGATAAAAGCTTCGGGATAATATCCGTCTTCCCTGTACCCTCGTGCGGTTTCACCAAAGGGCCAGTAAAGCGGAAACACGGGAAATCCCATCTTATCTCCGTCGCGCTTGCTTAACTTGCCTTTCCCGTCAGGCTTAAGGAGCAGCGGAAGATGAGCAAAAACCGGTGGATCCCAGCTAAAAGCTCTGTAAATCAAAATATGAAGTGGAAGAGAAGGGAGCCATTCTTCTCCCCGAAACACATGACTTATCTTCATCAGATGATCGTCGACTATATTTGCCAGGTGATATGTCGGCATACCATCTGATTTGAAAAGAACTTTATCGTCAAGTGTATTCGTATTCACTACAATATGGCCTCTGATAATGTCATCAAAATGAATATCCTCATCATCTGGCATCCTGAACCGGATAACATACGGGTCGCCCCTGTCGAGTCTGGCATTCCATTCAACGTCGTCAAGCGAAATTGAATTATTCAGCTTTCCCCTTGCCTGAGCGTTATAAGTGAATGTGTTTCCTTCCTTTTCTGATTTTATTCTTAGTGCTTCGAGCTCTTCGGGTGTATCAAAGGCATAATATGCATATCCTCTGTCGATAAGCATATCCGCATACTGCTTATACAGATGTTTTCTGTCGCTTTCCCTGTATGGTCCGAAGTCTCCGCCTTCCTGAATACCTTCGCCGGCAACAATGCCGCACCATTTCAGAGATTCCATTATATATTCCTCTGCTCCCTCGACAAACCTTGCCTGGTCGGTATCTTCTATCCTCAGGATAAATGTACCATTATTTTTCCTTGCAAAAAGGTAGTTATAAAGGGCGGTCCGTACTCCGCCGATATGTAACGGACCGGTCGGGCTTGGAGCAAATCGTACTCTTACCTGCAACATGGTTGATTAAAATGTTTTAACAGTGTAAAGATAGCTAAACCCTGCAAAATAATACTCTTTTAAAAATCAGCTTTTGTACTGCATATTTGTATTAATTTAGAGTCAAAATTTTAGCTTAAATGAAGAAGATGAAAGCTCTGGTTAAAGCCAGGCCTGAAAAAGGGATCTGGATGGAAGAAGTGCCTGTTCCGGAACCCGGACTAAATGATGTTATCATCGGGGTCAGAAAGTCGGCAATATGCGGTACTGATCTTCATATTTATGAATGGGACCAATGGGCGCAGAATACTATTAAAACTCCTATGGTCATTGGACATGAATATATGGGTTATATAGTATCCACCGGTGCCGGGGTTAAAAATCTTAAACCAGGCGACAGGGTAACAGGTGAAGGGCATCTGGCTTGCGGCCACTGCCGGAATTGCAGGCGGGGCAAAGAACATGTATGTGAAAACAGTGTCGGAATTGGTGTAAACATTGATGGATCCTTTGCTGAGTATCTAAAGTTACCATCTTCAAATGTTGTACCGCTCGATCCAAGGATCCCTGATGATTGGGCAGCAATAATGGATCCTTTCGGAAATGCCACTCATACAGCATTATCATTTCCATTACTGGGAGAGGATGTATTGATAACAGGGTCTGGTCTGATAGGCACCATGGCAATTGCAATTGCAAGATATTCCGGAGCAAGGTTTATTGTTGCCAGCGATCTCAGCGACTACCGGCTGGAGATTGCAAAAAAAATGGGCGCGACACTTACCGTTAATCCTTCGAAAGGCGAAAAGATCTCCGATGCGGTCAGAAAACTGGGAATGAGAGGATTCGATATCGGACTGGAAATGTCTGGTTCACCTAAAGCTTTTATTGAAATGATCAGCAATATGTATAACGGATCAAGCATTTCATTGCTTGGTATTTTACCATCGAATTTTGAAGTGCCATGGAGTGAAATTATTTTCAAAGCAATAACCATGAAAGGTATATACGGACGGGAGATGTGGGAGACGTGGTATAAAATGGAGCAGATGATTATCGGCGGGATAGACCTTAATCCTGTTATTACCCATCGCTTTAAGATAGATGATTTTCAGAAGGGATTCGATGCAATGGAGGATGGAAACTGCGGTAAAGTTATTCTTAACTGGGAATAATTCATGCCTGAAATAACTGAATATTTAAAATTTGCATAACTTAGGTGTGAATGTAACCTGGTAAATTCAATTTCATCTATGCCGGATATCTTTTCTACTTATGAGGAGAGGCTGAAGGATTTCGATTGGTCAATATCTGCCAATGAACTCGAATACAGGGAGGGACAGATTATTAATATTGGATGGTATTGCTCCGATCGTATATGCCTTAAAGGGAAAGCTGATAAGATTGCACTTTTTTATGAAGGATTTGGTGGTATTGAAAAGAAATACACATATAATGATATTCGTCTTGCAGGAAATACAATCGGTACCTTCCTTCGAAACCTGGGGATAAAGAATGAAGACAGAGTTTGTCTTTTTATGGATAGGATTCCGGAATTATATTTTTCTTTTTTAGGAATACTCAAGATAGGAGCAATAGTCCAGCCTTTATTCTCAGCTTTTGGTGATGAATCGCTTTTTGTAAGACTTGAAAATGCACAGACAAGGGCAATCATTACACAAAGAAAACACCTTTCAAAAGTCAGAAAGATTCTTGACAGACTCCCGCACCTTGAATTTATTATTTTAGTGGATCATGTCAAAACTAAACCTCTTGGAAATAAAGAGGTTGCATTTAGTCTGGAGGAGTCACAACCGGTTGAAATTATGGAAGTCTTCCCTACTTTTGCGGAATCTCCTTCTGTTCTGCATTACACATCAGGAACAACTGGTCAACCCAAAGGCGTGAAACATGTTCATTATTCTATTATATCACAATACCTTACGTCTAAATGGGTGCTTGATCTCCGGGATGAAGATATTTACTGGTGCACTGCTGATCCGGGATGGGTTACCGGAACATCCTACGGCATAATCGGTCCATGGAGCCTTGGGATAACACAGTGTGTTCTGGATACAGGCTTTTCAGCCCATGCATGGTACCGGTTTATTGAGAAGTACAGGATAACAATGTGGTATTCGGCTCCGACTGCTATCAGGTCACTTATGAAAGCCGGTAATGAAATAATCAAAGACTATGATCTTTCGAGTTTGCGTCACCTCGCAAGTGTAGGGGAACCATTGAATTCTGAAGCTGTTATATGGTCAGAAAAGATATTCGGAAAACCATTTCTTGATACTTTCTGGCAAACAGAAACAGGATCGATAATGATCACAAACTTCCCTGGAATGAAAGTTAAACCAGGATCAATGGGGAAACCTTTCCCTGGTATCATAGGGGTTGTTCTAGACCCAAAGACTTACCAGCCAATAACTGAGTCAGGTAAAATTGGACTAATCGCTTTTAAGCCCGGCTGGCCCTCCATGATGCGTAGTTACTGGAATAATGAAGAGAAATACAAGGAAAAGTTTGTAAACGGATGGTACCTGTCAGGTGATAAAGCGAGCATTGATGTTGAAGGTTATTTTTGGTTTGTCGGGCGAGATGATGATGTAATTAATACTGCCGGACATCTGGTAAGTCCCTTTGAAGTGGAGTCAGCACTCCTGGAACATCCGGCTGTTGGTGAATCAGCTGTTACCTCAAAACCTGATGAAGTGAATATGGAGGTTGTTAAAGCATTCATCACCCTTAAACCTGGATTTACCGCAAGTCCCGATCTTGAACTTGAGATTATGAACTTCATAAGGAAAAAACTATCGCCTCTG
>Ga0315283_10005063_pt1 | contig 11587 bp, 5 predicted proteins | sample YL17G09_0_MG_FD_204541 | JGI IMG/M metagenome (GOLD analysis project Ga0315283, IMG submission 204541) | Sediment microbial communities from Yellowstone Lake, YNP, Wyoming, USA - YL17G09_0 | ecosystem: Environmental > Aquatic > Freshwater > Lake > Sediment | place: USA: Wyoming | collected...
CTCGATCTTCTCCTTGCCCCCGCCTTCCTGAGGATAAACGAAGATGATGAAGTCCAGGTCGACCCGGGGCACACCCTGATCGTCGGAGATGTTCAGCGAATCGATGGGCAGGGAGACGATGAACTCTTTTTTTACGGGATCGTAACGGAGGCCGAAGTCGACGAACGTCTTCTTGAAGGCGGAGCCGTCCCTGGCGTACTGCCCGAGCTTCAGGGCGTCAAGGGCCTCGAAGAAGTCCCCATCATATCGCCGGATCCTGAACGGGCCCGTGCCGCTCTCGTCGACGAACTCGATGCCGAGCTGATAATTATAGTACACCCACCAGATGATGGACCCCCGGACCGAGGGATCGCCATGGGAGAAAGACTCATCGATCTTGTCGGGCTGGCCCATGAAGACATAGATCCGGCCGCGGTCCGAGTTTGATCCCAGGCCGCCTTCCCGAAAGTGCTTTCTGGCGTATTCGATACGCCGCTCGTATTCCGTCTTGAACTCGTTCTCGGGGGTATCGGGATCGGGGTCCCGCTTGTCCCAGAAGTCCTTGATGAACTCCTTCCTGGAGTCGGAGTCTGGGAGGTGATTGAAGATCGCGTTCTCCTGGCCGGTCATGATCAGCCTCGCCGAGTCATAGAACTTCGCGCTGTCCGGGTCCAGGGCGACCTTTCGCGAGCTCCCGCCGCAGGCCGAAAGGAACAGGATAGGAAAGACCAGAAGAACCGACGCGTTCATTAGGGTATTTTTTTTCATCTGTGAACCTTCTATTTAATTTTAGCACTCCGTCCCGCGAAAACAAAGGTCCGCACTTTTCCCGGGTAAGAAAGGCCTCGATCGTCTCCGCCGGTCCCCGGACCTAGAACGAGAAGCGGACGCCGAGCCTCAGGACCCTGGGGAGGAGCCGGCGCCTTTTTTCGTGGAAACGTAGGGGTCGGTTTCGTGCAGGGGCAGGGGACTTGAAGGCAGGGTTCCTATTTTTTTAGATACTGCAGGAGCTGCGTGGCGAGCGGCGCCTTCTCATGATTGGGGGCGAGTTCCAGAAATTTTTCCAGGCTCCGGACGGCTTCCGGGACCTTGTTCTGGCCGATAAAGATGGTCCCCAGCTGATAGTAGGCATCGGCGTAGTCGGGCTTAAGGTCGACCGCCTTCTGGAAGTGGACCTGGGCCGCGTCCGTCTCTCCGGTATTGGTGAGACAGGCGCCGAGGTTATAGTGGGCGTCGGGATCGTCGGGACTGAGCTCGACGGCCTTCTGGAAATATGTCTTGGCCTCTTCGAAGGCCCCGCCCTGGCCCAGGGCTTCGGCCAGCTCCTTGTTGGAGCTGTAGCTCTCGGAATTGAGCTCCACGGCTTTCCGGAAGGCCCCGATGGCCTCGTTCTTCTTGTCCATCTTCTTGTAAGCCAGCCCGAGGTTGAAGAAATAGCCCCAGTTGGGCTGGCTCATTTTGACGGCCTCTTCAAAGGCGGCTGCGGCTTCGGCGTATTTCCGCTCGCCATAGAGCCTGTTCCCCTTGAGGAAGACCTGATCGGCAGCCGAGACGGTCTTCTGGGCGATCTCGTCGGCCGTGTCGAGCCTGATCTCGATATCCGTTTCCCCGGCCAGGCTCACCCTCACCTCCGTGGACTTGGGGAGATATCCATCCTTCTTGACGCTGACCTGGAAATACCCGGGCTGGATACCGATCTGGAGGAACCTGCCTTCCTTGTTCGTCGAGAGCTCATAGCTGGCGGAGGTCTTGGTGGAGACGACGGTTACGACGGCCTTCTCCACGGGGTTTCCCTGACTGTCCTTGACGACACCCATCAGTTTACCCTGGATCTGGGCCCAAGCGGCGGCCGAGACCGTCAAGCCCAAGAGGATCGCCATGATCGCGCGCTTACGCATCTTTTTCTCCTTAGGGTTCAATTCCCTCTTTTAGCTTTTTCTTCCAGGGCCCGGATCGCTGGCTGGGAGGGGTCAAGGGACAGGGATTTTTGGATGAGGGGCAGGGCCTTGTCAGGCCGTCCGAGGTTGAGATGGCATTCCGCCGCCAGGTTGAGGACGCCGATCTCGGTGGCCTCGGCCATGAGCTTGTCCAGGTAGACCAAGGCGGTCGTCCAGTCCTTGAGACCGGCATGATCCAAGGCGATGACTTTGGCGGCTTCCCTATCTTTGGTGGCATCATATAAGGGAATGATTGTCGCGAGCGAATCCTGAAACCTGTTCATGGCAAACAGCGACTTGCCCAGAAGGAGCCGCGTCGGGGCGTCCTCCTTCAGTTTGAGGGCCCGGTCCAACAATCCGCGGGCCTTTTCATAGTCCCTTGCCATGAAGTGTTCCGTGGCCAAAACTCGCAATTGTTCGGGTGACGGGAACGGGCTGTGCACTTTAGCATAGGCCCAGGGCAAGGCCGGATACGGCTGGGAGAGAAGGATGAAGTTGTCCTTCTCGGACACGATCGTCTTTCCCCCGCTGACCACGGAAACTTCGGCGCTATAGTATCCGGGCTTGACGTTCGCGAGGGCGAATGGGCCGAAGATGGTTCCGCCGCCCGGCCGGCCCTGGACTTCAGCCAGCGGGACCTTCTGGTCGCGGACGAGCGAGCCGTCGTCGATCGAATGGAGTTCAAGCCTGAGGATGGCCTGCGGATCGGCGGCGGCCTCTTTCAGCCCTTCAGCCTGGACATAGGCTCCCAAGCTTTCCTGGGGAAGGAACTCGTTCTTGGCGCCGACGATGTATTGGACGCCGTCGAACGCAAACGCCTTGAGGTTCAGACGCTGGCCGGCCGGGACCGGCTCCTGGCCGTGAAAGAGAAGCAGGCTGCTGAGGCGAAGGCCGGTCCCCTCTCCGGGCACGGAGACGGTAGTCTCGAACGACGTGAAGTCCTTGCCCGTTTTGTTCTTGAGAAGGAAGAAGAACCTGAAATTTCCCGGGATGACCGGCAGAATGTCCTGGAACGCGAAGCGACGGCGCTCGTGGGCCTTGTACTGGGCCTCGGTCAGGCGGATGGGGATCTCCTCGGTATTTTCCAGAAGGAGGTTGCCCTTGGAGTCCTCCATCCTGACGAGGAGCTCGAATCCGGCGTAGAACTCCTCGCCGCGCTGGGCGAAACTCATCTTGTCCGGCTCGATGGACCAGTGAAGGAACGGCTGTCCGGCCGCCGTAAATAACCGAACCTTGGCCCCGGCATTGATGAAATTGTCCGCGTATTCGGTTTCTACGAAGTCCTTGTAGTTCATGTAGGACCGGGCATAAGCATCGGAGAATTTCTTCTCCGGGAGGGATTTGGCCGCAGCGATGATGCTGTCCGAAGAGAAGGATGCGCTGCCGAGGGGCCTGTCGCCCGGAAGATAGCTCTGGGCGGCACTTGCCAGCTCGGAACTCGATTTTTTAATGACCTGGATGGCCGAGGTCCGGGTGACGGACCTGGCCCCGACCCCCGGGATGATCAGCTTCTCCGGACCTTCGATGCCGGGATAGTAAAGCCTGTAGTCCCCCATCCCCTGGGGTTGGTAGAAGATGAGATAGAAGAAGGGGGGAAGTCCGTATTGCTCCTCGCCCTTATAGAACCAAAGCTCCATGGGCCAGAGCTCGGAATGGGTCGTGAAGAAGTTTCTTTCGAGGGGTTTTCCCAAAATGAGATAGAACGATCCTCTCTCCGTCTGGCTTCCCCTCTTGAAGGAGCCGCGGCCGAAGTTCTGGTCGGCGAACCGGACCCTGTCCATGTACTCCTTGGTGAACTCGTTCTCCTTCGTGTCCGGCAGGGGATCGCGCTGGCGCCAGAAGAACTGGATGAACTTTTCCCGTTCGGCGTCGGTCCTGAGCTTCAGGAAGACCTCCCGCTCGATCTTCGTGATGATGGGAGAGACATCTTCGAGCCACGTTCGATGGGCGGGGACGAGCTGCTGCCCCGGAAAAGCCGGTGCGCCCAGGAGTCCGAAGAGAATACAAAAAGCGAAGAAGAGCGTTTTTATCAAGATCATCTTCCAGGAACCTAAACTATCACAGCCCGGGAGAAGTTTCAATTCCGGCCGTCGTCGGCGGCCTCGCCGCTGGATCCGTTCGATGGATCGCATGATGTTCCGTGCGGACGACGCCACAGGCCATCCCCTCGCAGCCGAATATGGGCTGGATTTTGAATGGCCGGAAAAAAAAGAGGGGTGGCGGCGCCTGCCGCCACCCCATGAGTTCGAGCTCTTCTACTTCTTCTTTTTCAATTAGAAGATCAGGCGGATGCCGAGACGAACTTGACGCGGCTTGATGATGCTGTAGAGATCGTGCCCCTGTGTCGACTGGTAATAAGCCGAGTCGGAGGTGTCATTGATCCAGTCATAGCCGACTCTTGTTCCCCAATCCTGAATGGTGTCGGCATTGAAGACGTTGAAGACGTCCATCATAAGTCCAAGCCTGTACTTCTGAGCGAGGGTAAAGACCTTCTCCAACCGGAGATCGAGGACTTTCTGTATGTCGTAGTGTTGTGAGCCGCGAGGCTCGGTAAAGAACGTCACCCGGCCTTGATTCAAACTCTTTGTCCTGAATCTTTGGGCCCACGCGCTGCCGGTGATCGCCCTGAAAGCCACGCTGAAGTTGATGTCGAAAGGAAGGACGTATGTCCCCCCGATTTTAAGCATATGGGTCGGGTCGAAGGTAGCGTTGCCGTCGGCGTTTATCCAGTAGTTCGGGTCGCCCATTTGCTGGCTGTTCCTGCCATTCCAGCCGATGTCATCGCCCCAGCCGTTGTCGATGGTCCCTGTCGTTTTGGAGTAGAGATACGAGAGCATCAACTGCCACCTGTTCGAGAAACGCTTGTTGAAGAGGAATTCCAAGCCCTGGTATTTCCGGTAGGCCTTGTCGGTGACATAGGGTCTATCCGAACCCTGCTTGATGTTCTCGATTAAGAATTCGTGGGCGTTGCCCGAGGTCAGTTCATAGATCGTAAAGCTCTTCCCGAGCGGCGAGACATAGTAGTCTATCGGTTCATAGGCGGCCAGTGTGTCATAGACTCCGATGATGTTCTTCCAGTCTCTGTTGATATAGCTCACGGACACGGACGCGTCTCGGAAAAGCTCTCTTTCGAGACTGAAAGTGAACTGGTTCATGTAGGGATGCTTGATGCCGTCCTGGAGCTTCCAATTCTGCTTGATCCTCTCGAATTCGTACCATTGTTCGGTCCCGAGATCCCAATAATAAGAGATGTAATCAAACCACTTCTTGGAAAGCCGGTTGTGATAGGCGGCGAACATTCCTTCCGTGAACTGACCGTAATGGGCCTTGAAAATCGTTTTCTTGTCGCCGAAGATGTCGAAGGTGAGCCCGATCCTCGGAGCGATCCGGTGTGAATTCCAGACGGTGCCCTGGCCCTCAATCTGGCCCCAGTTCTGGCTGAGCCGGACTCCGAGATTAATATTGAGGCGCGGGGTGATCTGCCAGGAGTCCTGGACAAACCCCTCGACTCTTGTATATGGGCTGTTGAAGTCGTAGCCTTCGTACTGATAGGCGAGGTAGTTTCCTGTATACCCGTAGCCGACATAATCGTAATAATAGACGTTATCTCCGAGCGGTCCGCCCTTCCCCGTGTAGCCATACTGGCTCCGGCATGTCGAGCGCTCGACCTCAAAGCCGAACTTGAAGTCGTGGCTGCCTTTGATGAAGTCTTCGGCATAGTGGGTCAGGCTGGCGTTCACCTGGAGCCGGCTGCGGTCGGCAAGATAATAATATCCGGCGCTGTCGTAACGCATGTTATCGTTACTGCTAAAATGGGAGTAGGTCGCCCTCCCCGTCTCCGGTTCGAGGTAGTAATTGCCCAAGAAATAAGCGGCCTTGACATCGATGAAGGTCTTCGGGCTGAAGATATGGGTCAGGCCGAAATTCCCGACGATTTCCGGGCCCGTCTGGTTGACGACCGCATCAGGGGCCGTCGTGGCGTTGCCTCCGCGGTTCTTACCCCTATAATCATCCAATTCCAGGGTGAACATCATGTTTGTCGAGGGCGTCACTTGAGCGGTGATCTTGGTGAAGGACCGGGGCTGATCGTAGGCGCGGGCTTCGGGGAAGCCCGTGGCATAATCATCAAAATGCTGGAACTGGAAGCCCTGATAGAACCAGATCTTGTCCTTCTTGATCGGCCCCCCGAGGTGGACGTTCGCGTCATATAACTTGTAGCGAGGCGAACTCAGTTCGGGGAAATCGTCGAGATAGGTTTGATTGTTGTCCGTCTGCCATAAACCCGCCGGTTTGTCGTCCTTCTTTCCCTGAAAATCGAACTGCATATGGCCGGAAAACTCGTTCCCGCCCGATTTCGTGACGATGTTGAAGATGACTCCGGTGAAGTTCCCGTATTCCGCCGGAAGGCCGAGACCCATGACCTTGGCTTCCTCGATGATGTTGTTGTCGAGAAAAACCCAGGCCGTTCCGCCCTCCGGGTCCGCCACGTTGACACCGTCCATGGAATAGGCGATCCCCGTACCGTCCTGGGCGCCATAAGCCGAGTCGGCCATATTATCGGGGGTGACTCCCGGCGCCATGTTGACGAGACTGGCCGAGAAATTGCTGACGTTAGGGATGTTCCGCAGGATTTCGTTGGTCATGGTGACCGAGCCCGTTTCCGTGGATTTGATATCAACGGTCGGCGATTGGGCGATAACGGTCACTTCTTCCTCCACTGCGGACGGCTTCAGGATGAGGTCAATGGTGAGCCGCGTCGTCGTAGTGAGCCGGATGACTCGCTGGACGGAAGTCGCGAAACCTTGGAGTTGGGCCTTGACGGTATATTCGCCCGGCGGGAGGGCCGGAAAGCGGTATTGCCCTTGGGCGTCAGCCACAAACTCGCGGCTGCCCATGAGGTTCGGACTCGTTATCGTGACGGTGGCTCCCGGAAGGGGTTCGTTCTGTTCATCCAAAACGGTTCCCGTAATAGCGCCTGTTTCCTTGGATTGGGAGAAGGCCAACGAGCAAAAGATAAGCACGAATCCCATCCAAACAAGAACTGATTTTCGTTTCATTTTACCTCCTAGGTCCTTCATTTCCATGTGCCGGGGGAAGTTGAAAAAATCAACGTCCTCCGCTTTCGAACAAAAAAATTAGATAAATGATTCCTGATCTTGCCTCCTTTCTATGTCAATACCCTTAAATTATATAAGCAAAATTCATGCCAGATCCTGAGAAAACTTAAATTGTTGAATTTAATATAAATAGGAAAAAATAATGTCAAGAATGTCAACGACTCTTCAAATATTTGCATATAATTATTCAATTTTTTGGATTATTGTTCTCCGGCCACGGATATCATGAATCCCTCTGCTCCGCAATACATATCACTTGTGACGAATTCTTGTCAATGATATGAATTCATCCCAAAATCGCGCCGGTTTTATGCTAAAATTCGTGTTCAGCATGAAGAAGAAAACGCTTTTCGTTATCGCGTCGGTCGTCATTATCGGCGCCGTCGCGGCGCTTGTCTTCCTTATCCCCCGGAAAACGGATTTCGCAAGGCTCCGCGGCGGCAAGGACTACAACGTCATCCTGGTCACCCTGGACACGACGCGGGCCGACCGGCTCGGCTGTTACGGATTCAGGAACATCGAGACCTCGACCATCGACATGTTCGCCTCACGCGGCATAAAGTTCGAAAAGTGCTTCTCGACAACACCCCTCACCCTCCCGGCCCATACCACGATCATGACCGGGACCCTTCCCCCCTTCCACGGCGTCCGGGACAACGGCGCGTTCATCGTGCCTCCCGAGATCAAGACAATAGCCGAGCTCTTCAAGGAAAAGGGCTACTCCACATCGGCCTTCGTCGCCGCCTATGTCCTCGATTCCAAGTGGGGACTCAACCAGGGCTTCGACACCTACTTCGACAGCTTCGACCTGAGCAAGTTCGAGAGAATCTCCCTCGGCACGGTCCAGCGGCCGGCAAACGAGGTCATCGATGAAGCCCTCCCCTGGCTCGAGCGGAACAAGAGCGGGAAATTCTTCACCTGGATCCACCTCTATGACCCCCATACGCCCTACGAGCCTCCGGCGCCATATGATAAACAATATCCCACCCATCCCTACCTGGGCGAGATCGCCTTCATGGACTCCCAGCTGGGCCGGGTCTGGGACTTCCTCGAGGCCAACGGCCTCGTCAGGAACACCTTCCTGGTCGTTGCCGGAGACCACGGCGAAAGCCTGGGGGAACATGAGGAAGGGGCCCACGGCTTCTTTATCTACCAATCGGCCATCCACGTCCCCCTGATCTTCGTCACGCCCTTTCCCAAACTGCAGGGACGGTCTTCGCCCCGCATCTCGTCGCTCGCCGACGTCCTTCCGACCCTTTGCGAGATGACGGGCCTGCCCGCTCCCGCCCAGACCCAAGGGGAGAGCCTCGTCGCCTCTTTCGAAGGTCCGAAGAAAGGGCGGGTCCCCTACGCTTACTCCGAAAGCTTCTACCCACGCTTTCATTTCGGCTGGTCGGAGCTCAAGGCCATCCAGAACGACCGGTACAAGCTGATTTTGGCTCCCGTCCCGGAGCTTTATGACGTTGTCAATGATCCCTCGGAGGAAAAGAATCTGGTCTATCTCGAGAAAGAAACATTCGATGACATGAACGCCGAGGCCGGGCGGTTCATCGCCGGGTCCGCTAAGAACGGCTACGAAATGGATACCCGCAAGGTCGACGAGGAGACGCGGGAAAAGCTGGCCGCCCTCGGATATATAGGCTCGTTCCAGGACTCTTCCAAACTCAAGGGCCAGCAACTGGCCAATCCCAGGGAAAAGATCAAGGTCTTCAACGAGCTGTCCCGGGCCCGGGAGATCGGCATGTCCGGGCGGATCGCAGAGGCGATCAAAATCATCGACGGCATCATCGCGAGCGACCCCGACATCACGGACGCCTACTTCACGCTCGGCAACCTCTATTTCAAGCAGAGGAAATTCGAGGAGGCCATCCCGGCCTTCCTCAAGGCCTTCGAAAGAAAGCCGGACGATTCGTTCACGGTCATCAACATCGCCAACTCTTACGCTTCCCTGAAGAGGTTCGATGAGGCCGAGGCATTCGTCCTGGACTATTTCAAGAAGGGGTTCTCCGATCCTCAGCTGTACTACCTCCTCGGCAACATGAACTTCCTTCGGAAGAACTACGACAAGGCCATCGCCTACTTCGAAAAATGCCTGACCCTTAACGCCGAGTCCGCCTCCTCCCGAAACGCTCTGGCCGCCATCTATACCATAAAAGAGGACGTGGCCAAGGCCGACGAGAACATCCAGGCCGCCCTGAGGATCAACCCGCGATTGACCAACGTCCAGTACAACTATGCCCAGGTCCTGGAAAAGCGGGGTAAGACACGGGAGGCCGAGACCGCCTACCTCCAGGAGCTCGAGAACTCACCCAAACATTTCCAGGCTATGTACAACCTGTCCCGGCTCTACCGCCTGGAGGGGAACGAGGACAGGGAGATGGAATACCTGAAGAAATGCATGGAGGCCGAACCCGCGTTCCCCTTGAGTTATTTCTACCTCGCCCGCATCTACCTCAACCGGGGGCAAAATTACGAAGAGGCCGTCAGTCTTGTTAAGAAGGGGCTCGATCTCAAGCCGGGACCGGCCGAGCTTCCCCTGGGCTACTTCCTCCTGGCCGACCTCTACAACCGTCTGGGCGACAGCCGTCAGTCCGAGGAATATGTCCGCAAGGGCCGGAACCTCGCGAATTCGAAAGTCACTTGATACCCAGCTTTTCCTCGATAGCCTCCTTGAACTTTGGGTTGATGGCGACGCCGTTAGCCTCCGCTTGTAAGAGATAATCCCTCGCCTTTTCGTACTGCTTCGCCATGAAAAAGATGTTGGCCAGGTTGTTGTAGGCCGGGCCCTGGCGCGGATCGAGCCGGACGGTTTCCAGGTACTGGTACACGGCCCCCTGAAAATCCTTCCGTTTAAAGAGGATATTGCCGTGGATGAAGAAATACGGGACGGGGGTCTCCATGGTCATGGGGATAGGTTCTCTGAGCTGGGTGTCGATCTTGGCGATATCGTTCCTGTTCTGCTGGATCTCGCTCTCCAGGTTACGGATCGCGTCTTGGTCGGGCTTCGGCTGGCCCCTGAGGGCGGCAAGCGCGTCCCCCCGTTTGCGGATATATTCTTCCACCTGGCTTTTCTGGTCGCGAAGCTTGTTCAAAAGCTCCTGGTGGCTGAAAGCATAGAACTTGCCTATCTCTGAAAAACAAGCCTTGGCTGTTTCGATGGATTGGAGGGCCTTGTCGAGGTCGTTATTCTTTTCGTGGATCTGGGCCATGAAGAAATGGGCGTCGGCGTTCTTGGGAAAGACCTCCAGGCATTCCAGGAACTTGCGCTCGGCCTTGTCGAACTTCCCTTTGGTAAACTGGGCCTTCCCCTCCTCCAGCTTAACGCTGGAGGCCTTGAACTTTGCGATCATCATCCTCTCCTCCATGTTGAATCCGACCTGGGGGAAGGATGTGATCGAGAGAAAAAGGACCGCCGCGGCAAAGAAGACGCACCTTCTGATGTTCATGATCACTCTCCTGGAAACATCACCTTTCTTATATTAGTTTAAACCATCATGCGTTGTCAAAATGCCTAATTTCTGCAGTTGAGAACCATCAACCGATGGCCGGATAAGTTCAGAAATATCAATAGTTTTTTAGGCCTCTGAAAGTTCGCGGGTGGCGTTCTGGGCGTGAGTCCGGCGGACCGCTCCCGCCGGAACGGCTTGAAATGCTTTTCGGGCTGGCCTATAATATCGTCGTGAAAAGAATAATCCTCCTTGTGATCATCTGGTTTGCCTTTTTCTTACCCAACCTTCCTTTATCCGGCCAGCCGGTAAAATCGGTCAAGGACCTCCCCGAAAACTACAAGAAATGGCTCACCGAGGAGGTCGTCTACGTCATCACGCCAAAGGAGAAAGAGGTCTTCCTCCGGCTCGAGAACGACCGGGAAAGGGAGCTCTTCATCGAGGCCTTCTGGAAGCAACGGGATCCGAACCCCAACACCCCCGAGAACGAATTCAAAAAAGAGCATTTCCGCCGTGTCTCCTATGCTAACCAGTGGTTAGGAAGAGACACGCCGGGGGCAGGGTGGCGGACCCCCATGGGCCGGATCTACATCATCCTGGGCGAGCCGAACTCCATCGACAAGTTCGAAAACCTCACCGAGATTTTCCCGATCATCATCTGGTTCTACGACGGCAAGGTCGAATACGGCCTTCCGAACGCCTTCAATGTCGTTTTCTTCAAGAGGGACGGCGCAGGGGACTGGACGCTCTACAGCCCGATCAGAGACGGCCCGGAATCCCTTCTGATCAATTATAAAGGCGACATGACCGATCATCTGGCGGCTTATACGGAACTCATGCAGATCGAGCCCACCATCGCGAGCATCTCCATGACCCTGATACCCGGAGAGTCCCAGACCACCGCATCCCCGTCCATCGCCTCCGAGGTCCTCATCCAAGCCAAGATCCCGGCCGCTCCAAGGGAGAAGGTCAAGGACGCCTACGCCGAAAAGTTCTATAAATACAAGGATAGTGTCGGGGTCGAATACACGGCCAATTATATCGATAACGATTTCGCGGTCCACGTCATCAGGGACCGGTCGGGAATGTCTTTCGTCCACTTCCTCAT
>Ga0315283_10005067_pt1 | contig 11586 bp, 16 predicted proteins | sample YL17G09_0_MG_FD_204541 | JGI IMG/M metagenome (GOLD analysis project Ga0315283, IMG submission 204541) | Sediment microbial communities from Yellowstone Lake, YNP, Wyoming, USA - YL17G09_0 | ecosystem: Environmental > Aquatic > Freshwater > Lake > Sediment | place: USA: Wyoming | collected...
TTATGGTCCGGGTTCAATTGCTGCGGGGTGGAGCAGTCTGGTAGCTCGTCGGGCTCATAACCCGAAGGTCACAGGTTCAAATCCTGTCCCCGCTACCAACAAAATCAAGGGCTTGCGGCTCATCGTCGCGAGCCTTTTTTTCTTGGTGTGTCGTTTTTGTGTCATCCCCTGTAAACAACCGGATGACCTTCCCGCCCCCTTCCGGCTGATCGAGCCTACTGCGGTCCTGTTTCCAACCAGCCGCATTCATGAAGGCTATGCCGTCGTTGCGTGTGTTCTGCGGAACCCAGGCGTAGTATCGGGTGAAAATCATCTGCAGCGATGCGTGGCCCAGCATGTTCTGCACCCAGCCGATCACCTCGCCGGCCGAGAGCGCCATCGTCGCAAAGCTGTGCCGGGTCTGGATCGGCGGCCGGTAATCGAACCCGGCTTTCACCAGGGTGGGTGCCCAAACGACGTTCCTGAAGTGGTCGGGGCTCATGCGCCCCCCGTCCTTGGCCAGGAAAATGTACCTGCCCTTCCCCGTCAAGGCACGCTGCTCCTCTAACGCCTCGACGACCGGTGCGAGGCAGTCGATGTATCGTTTCGACTTTTTGGTCTTGGTCTCGCCCTCCCGGCCGTAAACGAACGCTTTGCGGATGTGGATCTTGGGGCGGGGTTCCATGTCGGCTTTATAGTCCGCCCAATCCAGGCCGTCGATTTCACCGGCACGCATCCCGGTGAAAAATCTAACGGCCACGTAGGGCCTGTAAAACGGCTCGACGCAGTCCAAAATGCGCTTGGCTTCGTTAAGCACGAACGGGCAAATGTCCGGCTGCACGACGCGCCTGTTGTCGACTTTGAGCATGACGTTTTTCGAAACGTAGTCGGACTTGAACGCATAGTCGAAAACACTTCGCATGGGCACTAGGATGTTGTTGACCCTTTTCGCCCCGCAGCCGAGGCCGGCCTTGAACTTCTCCACATCCTGGTAGGTGACGGCGGCGATCGGCGTGTCTTTGAAGGCCGGCAGCACGCGCGCGTTCATCGCCGACCGGTAGTCACGCCAGCTCGAATATTTAACTTTCGTCGAGTGGACTTTTGCCCACTCCTTGGCCACCGCGCCGAAGCTGATCCCGCCGCTGTCGGTTTCAGCAAGGGTGTAACAGCCATTAAGCCGGTAGTTCTCGATCAGTTTGTCCCTTTTGCGCATGGCCTCTGCCGCGTCGATCGTTTCAAGCGAAATCCGGAAACAACCCTTCCGGAAGTACCAGGTGTCCCCTCTTTTGTACAAATGATGGTTTTTTTGGCGTTTTGCCATGTCATATCCTCCAGTCCTTATCGGACCCGGCCGACACGACAGGCTTCCCTTTCACGACAGCCTTTTTCGGTGCTTCACCACCTCCTTTGTCGTTGAACGTGTTTTCTCGGAGAAACCGGATAACATCATCTCGGTAGTAAAGGATTCTTGAAGAACCCGGCGCCTGGAAAAATTTCAGCAGCCCTCTTTCCCTGAAATTTTTGACCGTGGCCGGGACAACACGCAGGTAGTTCGCAACTTCAGTTTGCGTCCAGAGATCGTTTTCAGGTAACTTCTCGGCCATATCTTCGTACCTCAGGTATCCGTTCTTTGGCAAGTCAATAGTGACGGAGCGTTTTCAAAGATCCCGCCACCTTCCATTACAGGGAGGCTCCTGCAGGGTTTTGCCCGGACCCGTGAAGGGGTCAGGGCTGTTTCCGCCCTCTGACGGCGGAGATGAACCGCCGGAATAATTTCGGTGACCGATGGAAAAAGTTCGGCGCATAGAACTTTTTTAGATAGGACATCGACCCTCTCACCATTCTAAGAGCGCCGACGACCTCTAAGGCTTCGACCTCACCGAGGTCGATATCGATTTCGGACACCTTTCTTTTAAGGTGCTCGACGGCCCGGGACAGCCTCAACATCTGCCCGGTGACTTTCCGTACATCCCGCCTTATTTCCTCCTCAGTGCCTTGGTTGGTTTTTGCCGCTTCCGCCTTTGCGGCCCAGTATGCCGCCGCCTGCTTTCCGGACGGCAGCCTTGCGATGCGGATGAGTTTACCCTTGCATACGGTTTCGTCGCCGCGCCTGTCGTTTCTAACTTCGCAGGGCAAACGGTTCAGGCTATAGCTTTCGCTTATGTTCGCCTGCGAGCTGTTTAGAATCTTCGATAGGTCGGACTGTTTGAACCGGCAGCGCTCGATCAGGTCCGCCAAGAGTTCACCCTCCTCGACCGGGTTGAAATTCTTGAGGTTGCTCTTCTCGACCAACAGCGCGAGGGATTCCGGGACCTCTGCGGAAAAGGCAGCGCAGTTCACGGTTTTGAAACCCAGTGCCGTTGCTGCCGACAGCTGAAGGCCCCCGGCCACGAAACGGTATCTCTTGCCGTTTCGCGTCACGATCACCGGACGCCCCAGTTTGACGTTGTTCCCGAGTGCGACCAGGCGATCCACCCGGAGTTGTTCTGCCCTTTCGAGGCCGCCGTTCGGCTCGATCACCCGGATGTCGCCTACAGGGATGTCGGCGATTTCAAAATACGGACTCTCTCCGGCCGAGGGAGCCGTGGCCGTTTCGCCCATTTCGAAGGAAGGACTGCTTTTCATCCGGCACTCGTATTAATAAGGTAGCCCGCTCCGGATGGTCCGGGGGCAAACCTGCTCCCGACGGATCGGTTGTTTTTGAATCCGCAGGCGGGCGACGGTTCGCATGCGGTTTTTATTCCCGAAATCACAGGTCGACTCCCTCCTTCCCAGGGTTGTTTTTATTTTGCTTATTATTCTTAAACCGTAGTCGGTTTACTGTTTTGCTGTAAATTATTATCGTCGATTGCAGAAGATATTGTATCCTTTTAAAAACAGACTGCAATAGAAAATCGTACACTGTCTTCAGACCTCCGGAATTTTATTTAAAAACTTCAACTATCTGTAATATATATAATTAACAATATAAATAACTGACCGATCATAAAATATCGATCATGTCGAAGTGAAGAATTTCTTAAAAAAGCGCTATTTCTGGAAACTCTCCGCCGCCCGACGAGCAGTACTTTGCAACGATCCGGAATCGTCTCTGAAAATACCTTTTTAAAAAAAGTCAAGTAAAAATCGACACAGCAAGCTTTGCTTTTTTTCCATCCTCAACAGAGCGCCGATCTCTGATACATCGGGGCTCATGCCTTATGCCGATTATAAAGCGAAATTTCGACGGTCTGCAAATTGCTTTCCTGATGCAAGAGAAGGGTCGGAATTACTGTTTTGTGGCCGGACAAGATAGGGTATAATAAGGCAGTAAAAAGCCTATCACATTGGAAAGGAGAGACCATGAGACGTTTGGAAACGCTTATTTCGATAGCCGTTTTTGTTCTTCACATCGTGCTGATTCTGTTCCACCCGATATCGGGCAATTTGTCTATCAGCCTTCTGCTTTAAGCGATAGGTCGACCGGAGCCGAGTAAAAACTCGGCCTTCTGACCGCAGTCGCTCATTGTCCGAATCCCCGCCTGTACCATTTCCCGCCCTGCGGGTTTTCAGCCCGTCGCCCCAATCCGGTTCAGTCTTTTTCCCGAGCGAGCTCATAGGAGACTTGGTGCGCAGAGCCGACGGAGGGCCTTTTATCTTTATAAAGATCCTTGACCCAGTCAAACGCTCCAGCGGGTTTAAAAACCGACAAAAGGCGCCAGGCAAGAAACAGGTTGCGGGGTTGAAAAGCGAGAAAACAAAAGAGCAACCCTGAAGCAGGCCGAAACAACAACCTCCACCCTACGGTCTTCCCACCACATAGGCCCTTGAAACCAAGAGACAACCCGGGTTGCCCCGGCTTTTCGGGCGCAGACCGGGTCTTTCCGAATCGACCGATCTGCTTGCCGAGCGCAAACCGGTCCCGGCATCTCTCCCCTCAGACGATCGACGGGGCATAAGTCCTTGCGGCCCGTTCCTGCCGAAAACCGCTTCCCAGCATTGGGGATTTTTTTTAAGAAATTAGCTTGCAATAACGATTGATCGCAGTATCCGAGCATTAAAGATGGAAGGTGCTTTAAACTGGGGTGGGAAAAATCTTCATGAACAAAGACAAAAATTTGTACAAGCACCAGGCAAACAGAGTGTTCATCTAAAACCATCTAACCATAAAGGAGTTTGAATCATGTATAAAGGGCGGACGAAAAGCGAGACGTTAGAAAGGCGGTTGAAAACTGTGACACCCTTAGACAGACTTCTCCGAATGGCGGAAGATCGACCGATGGTCGTATTTTTTGATCAATATGCCATTTGGGAGGAGGGAAAGAGTGTATACAGAGATGGAATGGTGGACAAAGATTCGTTTGGAGGTTTTAAGGGGTGAGACCAGCAAGCGAGCGATCCTTCGTCGTGAGAACATTCACTGGGAGACGCTGAAGAAGATTCTGCAGTATCCGGAGCCGCCCGGTTACCGGAGCAAGAAGTCCCGCCAAAAGCCGAAGCTCGGCCCCTTCCTTGAGCGCATCGCTCAAATCATAGAAGACGACAAGGCCGTTTCAAAAAAGCAGCGACACACCAGCAAGCGGATATATGAGCGGCTTAAGGCCGAGGGGTATTCGGGAGGGTCCACCCAAGTCAAGGAAGCCGTGCGCGAGATTAAGCGCGTCAACCAGGAGGTGTTCATGCCGCTGGTGCATCGACCGGGGGAAGCGCAGGTTGATTTTGGGTTCGCCGTGGCGAAGATCGCCGGAGTTTTGCGGAAGTTTGCGTTTTTTGTAATGGTGCTGCCGCATTCGGATGCCTTTCTTGTGATGGCCTTTGAGCGGGAGTGCACGGAGACCTATTGGGAGGGGCACATGCGCAGCTTTGAATTTTTTGGCGGTGTCCCCAACCGGATCAGCTACGACAACAGCAAGGTCCTGGTTTCCAAAGTGCTGAGGGGCTGCGAGCGGAAGTTTACCGACGGATTTTTAAAGCTGCAAAGCCATTACCTGTTTCGTGAGCATTTTTGCCGGGTGAGACGAGCAAACGAGAAGGGAGTGGTGGAGGGTGTCGTCAAGTATGCGCGGCTCAACTTTCTTGTTCCCGTACCCCAGGTAAGTGGCCTGGAGGAACTGAACCTCAAGCTGGCCGAAGCCTGCCGAACCGGCAAAGTGGCCAAATAGTGGCCCCTCCGAGCCCCGTCCGGGCCACCAACTGGCCACCTACGGGCCACCTCCTGGCCAATGTGGAAAGAACTGCTCACCATCTCCAGCCTTGCCGCACAGGAAATCGGGCCCCGAAAACTGCTGGCCCTATGGAGCCTTGTGGTTGGACAAACGCTCCACCGCAATGTCCCCCTATCCCCGCGTATCCTCTTGAAAATACATCAGGACAATTGCTGCCAAATTGGACGCGTCCTCGGTCAAAACGGTTTTGTCCTCTGCAGAACGCAGCAGTACAATTCTTGCGGAGCTTTGTACTGTCTGCGCTTTATAGGAAGCTATCGATTACTTATGAGCATACAACGTGGCTTCCGAACAGCAATTTATCCTAGCTCTATATTATATTTATTATATGGCGGGGACGCGTCCTATCTCCAGAGCAGGGAAAAACGGAGGCCGGGCCGGGTTGAACCGGAATTGAACGAGGTCCTACGCTTTTCTTCTTTTGGGCATGGGCCGCGGGCCGCCGATGACCACCCGCCATCCGTCCGGGAGGGGTTTTCTGCGGACCGGAGGCCGTTTCCGCCGTTTCCGGTACCAGCGATCCCATTGCGAAACGTACCTCTCCAACTCTTCGATGCGCTGCCCCCTCTCCCGGTTCTCCTCCTCAGCAAGAGCCAGCAGCATCTCCCATTCGAATTCGTCATCTTCGTCGATCACTGGGCGTCCTCCTGGTGAGGAGGCTGGGACGGGGCTCCGGGGCGAGTCATCCCGACACCCGTTGTGAAGTGAGCGGCCAGGAGCACAATCTCATGCAGCACGTCCCATCCTCTCCCGATCGGTACTCCCAACCGGCGAAGTATGGTGAGGGCGAAACTGCACCAGAGCCAAATCCACCCGTAACCAGTGTCATGGGGCTTTTGGATAGGACCTCCCAGCCACATGCGGATGGTTGTGGTGATGCAGTACGCGACGGCAACGACCATCAGGATCTTAAACAGCAAGGTTAAAACGCGTCGAACGGTCATCGGCCTCCTCCCGGTTCGGGTTATCCTGGAAACCAATTCTATCCATTTTTTGCGGGCTACGCTGCCAAATACCGACCGTGTGGAATGGGTGACTTCGAGGAGACTCCAAGAGCCACGATCTTGCCTAACCGAATGGTTCGTATGGGGGACCAAGGAGGGTTAAGGCAGGCTCAAGCCACCCAGGGGCAGAGCCTCTTGGCCCTGCCCCATTTTACGCCTATCCTATAACTTGAAAAACATCGTTGGAATGCGCCTCTTTGAGAGCGCTTATTCAACAGCTCGAAATTTGGAGGAATCAACACGGATGAAGACAAAAAGGCAACGAATGGAGGCATGGATCGAGACTAGAATCACCCAACTGATGAGCACTGGCATTTCAGTATCGACTGATCAAATTGTTCGGGAGACGTGTAATTTTTTCTCCATATGCTTGTCACCTCTTCAGAAAACCAGGCTTGGACTCCGGATAAGGAAAATCAGAGAGCGGGTGAAGAAGCGATTGCAGCGGCATAAAAGACTGCTGCCAAAACTTGCGAAGGAATGGATGGTTGACCCTCGCTTGATCGAACGGTGGGTTAGCGCGGGGTGGATAAGCCTGCAATACCCACAGAAGCTTAAAATCCTAACAGCGATGTTCCTGGAGAAAGATTATGTCAAAATCGTAGGCCCGGAGGACATCCCCTTGGACAAGGAAATCAAATTGTGGGATTAGGCACCCCTACACGTGAGTTCAAACGTCACACATACAGTAGGTGGCGACCACGTAGTCAGACGGCAAGAAGGTAGAGCATGATCCCTATCGGTGTGCCGATCCAGTAGTCCCGCGGTGCGATCCACCACCAGGAGCCGCGGTGCCAGACTATGGACTGCGGGTTGAACCTGCGGATGCCGTAAGCCCGGTTGCAGATGAACCACAGGAAGTCCTCCAGGACTCAGAAGAGTACCACGAACGAAAGCACGCGCAGTTCGGCGGCGGGCCCCCATCGCGCCAGGCCCACTCCGAAGGGGGCGTGGGCGCAAAGGAAAACGAACACCTGGGCGTAGAGGTGGTAACCGGTCAGCGGCTTTTTCCACAGCCGCCGGGTCCAGCGGTTGTAGATGCGCCAGGTGGGCAGGCTTCCCGCCCAGCCGTGGCGGCCCTCGATCTGGATTTCGAGCAGAGCGAAAGCGGTCGCGGTGGCGAGCAGAAAAAGGGCGAAGACTGCATGCTGCATGGTGAGGTCGATGCCGTCCGTGGGCGCGCGCTCAATCGGCCGCCGGGGCGAACAGTGACCGGGTGAGATCGAGGTTGTGATTGATCCTGCCGGGGTCCGGGAAATCGCCTGAGGGTCAAGAAAATCGAAGAGGCGCGCGGGGTGGTGAAGGAGCTGGTTTCGGATTGGCCGCCCTGTTACTCCGACAGCGCCTTGCGGCCGGACCCGAACGATGCCGCTAAGATCATCGCCGTGGCCGGCGAACTCGGCTGGGGGGACACTCCAGATGGCGCTGGCTACCATGCGCTCGACCGCCTTGCTAAGAGCGGCGTATACAGTGAACTCGGGTTTGAATAAGAAAGGAGACAATAATGCGCGCATCGGGCGACAAACTTGAGTGCGCGTGACGAGGGCTTGGTCATCATCAGCAAGCTGATCATGTACTTCATCTTATTGGGTATGGCGGCGTCGAAGGCGCAGATCCAGCAACGGCCATATCGTGTGCGCCAACTACAGCGCCCGGCCATTAAAAAATAGCCGAGTGGCTTAATACCAATAAGACGGTTTTCAACTCAACGCCGATGAGCTATGGGCAATCCTGGCCTTGCTACAGGAACAGAGAAAAGGCCTATTTGTGCACGATTTGGCCAAGGCGGGCAGAGTGAACGGCGGGGTGAAAAACCTATTTGTCCAGTGGAAGACCCGAAGAGAAACGACGGTCCCACCTGTTCCTCACTTCGTGGCGAAAGCTGATGTCGAAGAAGGCGGTAGACAGCTCCAAATTTTTCCAGCACATAGGAGGAGTTTTACTCTCCACGAAAAAGCTTGCGATCATAAATCTTCGGGATACAAGAAGTGGATGAATTAATACCCTCCGTTGCTCAGGACTATCAAACTGGGGGCGATCAAAACATTCAGGAGCGTCAGTAATGGCAGTCACGATTAAGGAATTAAGGAAGTGGTTAGACAATTTTGAAGACGATACCATGGTCGGAGTCGAAGAGGGCGGACTGACTCTGGAAGTTGTGGGACTTCCGCAAGCCTATTTCGAAATTGGGGGGAGCCCAGAGGAGGAGGACGCGGATTGGCCGTAGATTCAATCTGGATGACTGTGTTTGCGGTTCACGACTGAAAGGCCGATCGGGTTCCTTCCTCCATTCGAAGCAGATCCGTGTCCTGTTGAGTGAAGTCTACTTAAACCCTCAACAAAGGAAAATTTTATGGCAATTTTGCATGATTCAAACGAGTTTTTTGTCCCTTTTGCTTGTTACTGTTTCGGCAAGTTGTGGAACTGGTCTGACGTCATCATTACACCATAAGGATTGAAAATCTATGGGGCCGTGTACCTCGGCGGACCCAAAATCGATTTCACCGAGCAGGTCGGGATTTATTACCTGCATAAGGTCGATGACGATGATTTGTTTGCCTGTCGGGGGTGGATCGCTCGGTCTCTTGGCGAAACCCTTGAGACCCACGCTTCGAATTTTTTCAATGGCAACTATGACCGGTTCACTTGGTTCGGTTTGCGCCCGGCACTAGATGGCATGATGGGTCCCTTACCTGCATTTAATCCGATGACTCAGCAGACACTTTCGTTGCTTGTTACTAAAGCTTTCATTCCGGCTGAAGACATGATTGATGAGGACGAACGTGCAGTATCGCACTTGATGATGACCGAGTACATCCAGAGTGCATATCCGTCGTTAAACAATCTTGGGCAGTCCGAATAGAAATAGTAGGACTGCCCAATATTTTTTGGGCCCTTTTGCCTTCTGCCAGGAGTCTTTATGGAAGAGATGCGGGGCAATGTGGAATTCTTGATCGAAACACAGTAGGCGGACGTAGCCACGAGTCAGTGACCTCCGGCAAAGCCGGAGGCTTGAAATTTTGAGCGGCTCAAAGCCGCTTGGCCCTTCGGGCAACTTTTGCATTGGTTTAATCTCGGCCATCGCCGTAATCTCGCTACCTAAACACGACCTTCTCTCTATGGAAGGCGAGCGCGGCTTTCCGACTTTTCATAATCGAGGCACTGCGAGACCTATAGGCATTACCGATGGCACCTCACTCAACCCAAACAATGCGCTGCGAAGGCGCAACGTCCGCGATAGTCTTTGCCAAAACACAATCAACGACTCCCGGAACTGTCAAACTCTGGGAGTCCCCCGGCAGAGCCGGGGGCTTACCTAAAGGAAGTTACTCGCTGGCCAGCGACAGCGACCAGGGGCAAGTGCCATTAGAGGATCCCTCACCTCCCCAACGCAGGGGAAAGGGGTGAGAAGGCCTCTGCAAAAGCTTGCAGTCGGAGACTAAAATTTCTGTAGGTCAGCAAAACCGGAGAGGTTGCGGTCGCGTGCCGGCAGAAAATCGACCGACTAGAAAATCCAATAGAGGTGCGGACGCGGCAAGGGTAATCCCGAATGCTCGGATCAGGAGATTCGGGCATAGTTGCGCGAGGGCGCGTACGGCTGACCTTCGGGACCTTCGAGCAGGTTGCGCCAACCCTTCAGTGCCTTCGAAAACGCGATCATCGCCTGCGTGAGGTCGTATAGTAAAACTACACCGACCACTTCATCGTGCAGGGTACCCCCCCCTCAAAAAATCTGGGCCAGTTTTCTGGCGGGAGCTCACCCAACTCAAGGGGTGGGCCAGTACGACGGTCTGGAGTCGATCTCCAGCTTATGGATCTGCCGCGGCTTGTTCTCCTCCAGCGGTTCCCGGGACCGGCGCCGCAGGACCAATTTGACCCGTATGGGCTGAGCGGCTTGGTTACATATTTGTCCGCCCCGAATCTCCAGACCGGTGACGATGTCCACATCCTCTATCGCCCAAGATGAAAAAGCTTGCACACGAATCCACCTGGGGTAATGGCATAATCAAAGCGGGGGCTTTCGCCTCCAAGTCAATAGACCAAAACCAAAAGGAGATTTCTGTGAAAAGTAAGAAGCACCGCATAAAACTGAGTCCGAAACAATATGCAAAAGAGGGCGGGGCCCGTTGCCCTTTCTGCCTTTCTGAGGATATTTCTGCGAACGAGCAAGTTCAGATGGAAGGCACGGTAGGTTGGCGAGAGATTAATTGCGAAACCTGCTCGAACTCGTGGGAAGAACACGTGGTCCTTAGCGGATACGCCTCATACGAAGAATAAATCAATATAAACGAGGTCTCAGTATTCGGAGAGCACCTGCTGCGTTTGGGCATCTTGTCGCCCGTGAACAAGTCTGTCGGTGAACGCCGGGAAGGAGTCCCCCACAGGAGTCACGGCGCCAGTTTATGGATTGCGTGTTGAACCGGCGCAGGCCGTAAGACGGGTTGGGGATGGAATCTGCGGTTAGATTCTCCAGGATGTGTTGGGTTTGCCCTGGCTTATGGAGAAATTTTACACTTGTCGGTGTTTGCCAAGAATTCAAAATCCGGTAGTCTTGAGCCTCGATCAAGAATGCAGCGTTTTTCAAGCCGCAGGAACCATCGAGGATATGGATGACCTGATAGCGGAGTGAGCGGAAAAGAAAGAGGTAGATTTTTCGGGTATGCGGTTCTTCGATGGTGGGGGACCGCATATTTGAAATTGTTACAAGATCACAAATACGCAGCCCCCTGCGTTTTCTCAGATACCAGTCAGTGGTATGGCAAGATCTTCAAGGGAGTGGTAAGCTAAAATGAAATCCATGCTCGCGGAGGTGGTATGAAACAAATAGTATCTTGCATTCTATGCGGACTCATCCTCGCTTCCAGTCCGTGTTTCGCTGGCGGTAAAGGGTCACCGCAATCTTCAGGGCGCTCAGGCTACTTGAAAAAAGATCCAATTCTGATCGGCAATAAATTTTACTAAAAAACCTTATCCGACAGACATTGCAGGCATAACTATAAACGAGCTTGAACCATTTATAAAGCTATCCAGATTTCCAATTTTACCGTCAACCATTATTTGTACATGGGGCGGTGTGTATAATGGGGGTGTTCTGAGGGCAATGGATTCGTTTGATTTCTATTGGCTATTGAGGTCAGTCGTCAATAGTGGACACCAAAACTATCACGCTGCCAGCCGCTGCTCGTTGAACCGGCGCTCGAAAGCTGCCGGCGAAAGATAGTCTAATTGCTTCTGAAGCCGCTGTCGATTGTAGAACACTTCAATGTACTCAGTTATCTCCCGAATAGCCTGCTGTCGGGTAGCGAAACGGCGATGAAAGATCAACTCGGTCTTCAGCAAGGCCCAGAAGCTCTCCATGGGGGCATTGTCGTAGCAGTTCCCGGTTCCGCTCATAGAGG
>Ga0315283_10005069_pt1 | contig 11584 bp, 10 predicted proteins | sample YL17G09_0_MG_FD_204541 | JGI IMG/M metagenome (GOLD analysis project Ga0315283, IMG submission 204541) | Sediment microbial communities from Yellowstone Lake, YNP, Wyoming, USA - YL17G09_0 | ecosystem: Environmental > Aquatic > Freshwater > Lake > Sediment | place: USA: Wyoming | collected...
GCAACTGGGTATCGAATTTTCAGATCGGCATCGAAACCTTCAGTGACAGGGTATTGCAGTTAATGAACAAAGGAGTCACAGCCCTGAAGAATGTTGAAGTCCTGAAAGCCGCTGCCGAACTGGGGGGGCCCGTTCAGTTCAACCTCTTTACCTGTTTTCCCGGAATGACGAACGCGGATATGCAGGAAAACGTGAGGGTGATGGATCTTGTGACCCACATACTGGTAGTCGGGAACTTTGCTATGTTTCCCGGCGAGTTCTATCTGCCGACGGATTGTCCGGTCTTTCTCGACCCCACCGGATATAGCATTAAGAAACATGGGGAATCTCTCTTCTCATCTATATTCAGGGACTTCCCCATGCCTTCCTATTCCAATTATCCATACCCCTATGAGTTTGATAACGATGAAGAGCAGTACAGGATGTCCATGCTCCTGAGGAATAAAGTAGAAGAAATCAAGAGCAAACAGCCGGAAGAGAATTTCATGACCTATCGGGTCTCACAGGATGGGTTAGAGATTGCTATACGCAGGGACGGGCAGACGTCCACACGCATACTTCATGACAATGAGAAGGATATCTATCTTGCGGCTATCGAACAGGTACAGGACATCGAAAAGGTGTCCGAAAGGCTCGGCCTTCCATCGGAAAAAATAACCGCCATCCTCGATAATTTCGCTCTGAAAGGCATTATCCTTTACTCGCCGGAGCAACGAGCATTTCTTTCCCTTGCGACGGGGTAACGGCGGTATATGCATCTTTTCATCTCACTTGTGGTAAACTTTAGGCAAGAAATATGAAACTGATTATCATCGGCGGAGGAATCACCGGCCTTTCCCTTGCGTATTTTCTTCTTGAGAAAAATCCTTCTTTAGACATCGTTGTCCTTGAGTCTGAAAAGAAAGCCGGCGGCAAGATCTGGACGGATAAGGTCAATGGCTTTCTCTGCGAAGGAGGGGTGAACGGATTTCTCGACAACAGGCCGAAGACCCTCGAACTTGTCTCAAAACTCGCGTTAACCCCGCTGCAGAGCAGCGATAACGCGCGGAAGAGATTCATCTTTTCTGAAGGAAAACTCCATCGGTTGCCTGAATCGCCTGCTGCTTTTTTCATGTCAAATCTTCTCAGCCTCTCCGGCAGACTGCGGATTATCGGAGAAATGTTTGCGCCGAAAGGAAGCGGAGAAGACGAGACGCTCGCTTCTTTTGCGAAAAGAAGACTCGGGAAAGAGGCATATGAGAAGTTGATTGATCCGATGGCATCGGGCATCTACGCAGGAGACCCGGAAAAGATGAGCCTGAAAAGCTGCTTTCTCAAGGTCTATAATCTCGAGCAGAAATACGGCAGCCTCATAAAAGGAATGCTGAACCTCCAGAAAGAGGCCAAGAAAACAGGGAAAAAGGTTGGAGCAGGGCCGGGCGGAGTCCTCACCTCATTTTACGATGGGATGGGAATGATGATCGACGCCCTCTCCGGGATTCTCGGCGGGCGGCTTAGGACAGGGACAAGAGCGGTTTCGGTTGATAAACAAAAGGATAATTATCTCGTTTATCTTTCAGACGGTTCTCACCTGGATGCGGGAGCCGTTGTTTTTGCAGCGCCCGCGTTTGAAACCTCAGGGATGGTGAAAGGCATCGATAAAAACCTCTCCTCAGTCCTGAGTGAAATTCCCTATCCCGCGGTTTCCGTCGTCTGTTTTGGTTATAAGCAAGAGCGGTTCAAACATCCCCTCGACGGTTTCGGTTTTCTGATACCCGGCAGAGAGGGGCGCAGAATACTCGGAACGCTCTGGGATTCGAGCGTGTTTCCCAACAGGGCGCCTGAAGGATATGTTCTTCTCAGGAGCATGCTGGGCGGGGTAAGAAGGTCCGACCTCGCGCTTCAGGATGAAAACAGGCTTACGGACGTTGTCATGGCTGAACTCAGGGCTGTCATGAAGATAACGGTACAGCCTGATTTTGTAAAGGTCTATACCCATAAACAGGGGATTCCTCAATATCCACTTGGACATCAGCAAAGGCTTGCGACGATCGATAAAATGACGAGCAATTTTAATAGGTTATATATCACGGGCAACGCGTATCGCGGGATAGGGGTGAATGATTGTATCGAAAATTCTGCTATACTTGCAGAAAGAATTGTGCAGGAGATATAATCTTTTATTATATTTTCGGAATCCGTAGGAATATCGAATGGCGTTGTGCCTTTAAATAAACCTTTTATCTTAACGTAAGGAGGTAACCTTGAAAGAGCGGGAGATCGTTGAATTCTTAAAGAAAGACAATGATGAATTCAAGAAGTTGAGTGAGGAACACAGAAGCCTCGACGTGCTTCTTGCAGAGATCGACAACAAGCGCTTTCTCACTTCTGAGGAAGAGGTCGAACGAAAAAAACTTCAGAAACAGAAACTCCTCAAAAAAGACAGAATGGCAGAACTTGTAAGGGACTACAAAAAGAGCACCCCCGTCAATTAATAAAAAATGATAAATTGAGGAATAAGGGATCCCGTTTTTATTTCTTATTCCTCAGTTTTTTTTCCTGCGTCAATCCCTCTTCCTCTTCCCTAAAGACAGGTCAAAGGAGATTTTCATTTCACTTTGTGTTAGTATGTTACATGCGTTTTACTTCTTCCTAATCCTAAGGGGGTTTGTATGAGAAGCAAGATCATCAAAGAGGGGCTTGAGCGTGTTCCGCACCGCGCGCTCCTCTATGCAACGGGCATCGCAAAAAGCGAAATGAAGAAACCGTTCATCGGCGTCGCGTCGAGTTTTACCGATATTATCCCGGGGCATGTCGGGATGAAAGACCTCGAACGGTTCATAGAAAAAGGAGTACATACTGCGGGCGGGTATCCTTTCTTTTTCGGAGTTCCCGGCATCTGTGACGGCATAGCCATGGGGCACTCCGGCATGCATTATTCGCTCCCGTCGAGGGAACTGATTGCCGATATGGTGGAGACGGTCGCCCAGGCGCATCAGCTTGACGGTCTTGTGCTCCTCACCAACTGCGACAAGATCACCCCGGGGATGCTCATGGCTGCAGCACGGATCAATGTCCCTGCAATCGTTGTTACAGCAGGCCCTATGCTGTCCGGCCATTTGAGGGGTCGGAGACTGTCATTAGTAAATGACACCTTTGAGGCAGTCGGAAAGTACAAAAGAGGGTTAATTAAAAAGGACGAACTCGACGCCCTTGAGATGTGTGCCTGTCCGGGCGCCGGTTCATGCCAGGGCATGTATACTGCGAACACCATGGCATGCGTCACCGAAGCGCTCGGAATGAGCCTGCCGCGGTGTGCGACCGCATTGGCCGTCTCTGCGGACAAAAAGAGGATCGCCTTCGAAAGCGGCCTGCGGATCGTTGAATTGATAAAGAAGAATATTACCTCACGAAAAATAATGACCGCTAAGGCATTCGAGAATGCGATAATGGTCGATCTTGCACTCGGCGGTTCAACAAATACGGTCCTCCATATACCGGCGATCGCCCATGATGCAGGGGTCGATCTGCCGCTCGAAACATTCGATATATTGAGCAAGAAGACACCGCATCTCGCCAATATGCTCCCAGGCGGCGAACATTACCTTGAAGACCTCGACTGGGCAGGCGGCATCCCTGCTCTCATGAAAAGATTGCGGAAAATCCTGCACAACAATATCACGGTGAGCGGGAGGAAAATATATGAGATCGCCGATTCCGCAGAAATAGTTGGCGAAGATGTCCTTCGGCCATTCAACAAACCGTATCATAAGGAAGGCGGCATTGCGATTCTGAGGGGCAACCTTGCGCCGGACGGCGCTGTGGTGAAACAGTCTGCGGTCAGCCAGGTCATGATGAAGTTTGAAGGAATCGCCCGGGTATTCGATTCAGAAGAGGCCGGCATGAAGGCGATCCTGAACAACACGATAAAACCCGGCGATGTGGTTGTGATCAGGTATGAGGGCCCGAAAGGAGGGCCAGGCATGAGAGAAATGCTTTCCCCTACCGCAGCCATAGCAGGAATGGGGCTCAGCGATTCTGTGGCATTATTAACGGATGGAAGGTTTTCGGGCGGCACGAGAGGCCCCTGCATAGGACATATATCTCCTGAAGCAATGGAAGGCGGCGTCATCGCTATTATTAAAAATGGCGACAGGATACGCATTGATATAGCGAAAAGAAAAATAGATGTCCTTTTGTCCGACAAAGAGATAAAAGAAAGGTTCAGCACATGGAAGCCGCTGAAGCCGAAGATAACCAAAGGCTATCTTGCGCGATACGCAAAGATGGTCACCTCTGCCGGAACCGGCGCGGTAATGAAGTAACATCCAGTCTATCACCTCCCCGATGCATCCTCCTGGATAAGGGGTGATGCACCGGGGCTTTGCTTTTTTTCTTCAGCAATAACCGTTATGACAGCAATGGATAATCCGGCATACCTTCAACTTGCTCCCGGCATTTTATCCAATAAAGTAAGGGAAGCGGAAGAGATTTTGAAAGAATGCACACTATGTCCGAGGGAATGCCGGGTTGACAGGACAGCAGGACAGGCAGGTTTCTGCAAGACCGGCGACATGCTGTTCATATCGAGCTACGGCCCTCACTTTGGCGAAGAGAAACCGCTCGTCGGGAAGTTCGGATCAGGGACAATCTTCATGGGAAACTGTAACCTCGGCTGTATCTTCTGCCAGAATTATTCGATAAGTCATCTCGGCGAGGGAGTCAGGATGACCTGTGAAAAACTTGCGGATATCATGCTTTCTCTGCAAAAGGAAGGTTGCCATAACATCAACCTCGTGACGCCGACACACCAGATGCCGATGCTGCTCAGGGCTCTCTTGCTCGCTTCTGAGAAAGGATTAAAAGTTCCCATCGTATACAACTGCGGCGGATACGAATCTTTACGCGCGATACAGTTTCTTGAAGGGATAGTCGATATTTACATGCCTGATTTCAAATATAGCGATCCTGTAGTCGCAAAGAAATACTCCGGGGCGGAAAACTATCCTGATGCTGCAAAGGCTGCAATAAAAGAGATGCACAGACAGGTCGGAGACCTCCTGATAGATAAAAGAGGGATCGCGCAGAGGGGATTGCTTGTGAGGCATCTGGTATTGCCTGGGAGGATTGCGGGGACTTCAGAGGTGATAAAATTAATTGCGGATGAAATCTCGAAGAATACCTACATCAACATCATGGACCAGTACCATCCCTGCTATAAAGCCTTCGCCCACCCTCCTCTCGACAGACGGCTCACCAGTCAGGAATATGCTGATGCGGTTCAGGCAGTTGAAGATGCCGGATTGAAACGGATAGACGGAATCACTGTTTGATGAGTACAACTGGGGATAGTCTTTGAACGGATTTAATGAATAACTGAAACATAGTTTCAGTTATTCATTACCTCGGAGGCCCTATCTGTATCGGGGCCGAGAATGAGTGAAAAGATTATTCCCCGTTGTACTGATGAGGGATTCATAGCTCTACAATCTTCCCTTCCATGGTATCCAAATCTACCAGTGCCACCGTCGATTTCCCGTACAAGCACATGCTGACCTCACCGGGATTTACGACCAATGTATTTTTCACCTTCCGTATATCCGGCGTATGCGTATGTCCGTAAACGACAAGGTCATAATGGCCGCTGTCGGCGAGGGCGTCGGCCACAAAATGCTCGTGCATCACCACAATCTTCCGGTCGTGCAGCGTAAAGACGTATGGCTGATTGCGGATTCTGCCTTCTGCCCGCTCCTGAAGCAGGAGTTTGTCGCCGTCGTTGTTTCCGAAGATCCCGACATAGGGGCATTTGAGTTCCTTGAAAAGTTTCAGGGTAAAGGGAGACGTATAATCACCCGCATGAATAACATTCTCAACCTTTGCTGCGTTGAACAATTCTATCGCTTTTTTCACAAGCGGCAGATTGTCATGCGTGTCAGACATAATTCCGATAAGCATCCCTCGTTCTCCTTTTATCCGAGCATAATACGCTTAATAATATTCTCGACCCCGATACGTATCATCATGATCGCAATCGATGCGAGCAGAAGAGCCATTACCTTTGCAATGCCCAAAATACCGCCTTTGCCGACAAGTCTGGTAATACGTTCAGCGTTGATTAATGAAATCCAGACGATGATCAGGTTCAACACAAGGGCTATCGCCGTCGGGAGGATGCCGTAATGGTCGACGAGCAGAAGGATATTCGTGAGCACGGCAGGCCCGACAATAAGCGGTACCCCTATCGGCACGACCCCCAATTTGATATCGGGCTTTAATTTCTCCTCGATATGCCGTGTAATATCAAGTATTGCGATTATCAAAAGGAGGAGACCGCCCGCGATTTTGAAATCATCTGCGGTAATCCCGATGATTTTGAAAATCACCTCTCCCAGAGCGAAAAACAGGGAGCTGACGATGAAGGCGGTCAGTATCGAATCCCTTATGACGACGCGCCTCTTCTGAAGCGACATCTCCTTTGTTAAGGAAATGAAGATGGGCAGCAGCATAAATATGTTTGTCGCCACGAAGAGCGGGATAAAGGTATTCGGCAGTATTCTCAGAATGTCTTCCATGGTTTTAATTATAATACTGAATACCAACTTTTAGTAGAGAAATGAATGCGGGAGATATCTCATGCCGGCCTTTGCGGTAAGCGAAGAAAAGAACAAATGGCTCAGGGAGAGGATGGAGGAGCTCAATATCCTCGAAAAGGATATCGAGGAAAAGTTTATCCGCTCATCCGGTCACGGGGGGCAGAACGTCAATAAGACGGCAACCTGCGTTTATTTGAAACATATTCCAACGTGCATTGAAGTGAAATGCATGAAAGACAGGAGCCAGTCCATAAACCGCTTCCTCGCAAGGCGCGAACTCGTAAAGAAGGTCGGGACGGCGACGGGACAATTCACCGCAGCCGATGCGAAGAGAGAGAAGATGAAGAAGCAAAAGTCAAAAAGAGAAAAAAGAGCACGTCTAAAATACCGTTCAACAGATGATGCTGAAATAACTTCAGCCTGACAAAATCACCAACTTCCGCCGCCGCCACCGCCGAACCCGCCGCCAGAAAACCCGCCGCCTCCGAAGCCGCTTCCGCCGCCGCTGATGCCACTTCCCCTCGGAGCCGAGTACATCGCCGAGGCAAGGTTCGATGTCGCCGAGGTTATAGAGCGCGAAAAATGGTACGGACTGAATGTCCTGAACCCTTCCTGCGATCTGAACCATTGAGGAGGCTCCTGATAAATCCCTTCGAATGCTTTGGACCAATTGTCGACAACATCGAGCGCAATGGCATACGGCAGAAACCGTGAGAAAAGGTCTTTATCCTTCATCCGCTCAAGCCGGTCTTTCTCTGCACGGTTGAGAAATTCCTGAAAGCCTAAACTATCCATGTAGACGGACGCGCCTGCTTTTGTTTTTGCGGGCATTGCCTTTGAAAAAGCGAGCGCCGGCAGGCCTGTCAGAATACCCACAATCAACCCCTTCGCCGGTGTTGAAAGCAGCGCAAACAGAATGCCGCTGGTTATGACGAGCGCTATTGCAAATATGATGTAGACCCTCCTCACCTTTTCAGGACTAACGAGAAAATATTTCTTGCTAATCAACTCTCCATATACCGTATTTTTCAGGAGATCCAATTCCGCATAGAAACTGTTTTTCATGTCGGAGACCATTCTTCCCGGTATGGAAGCCGTGAATATCCTGTTCATGAGCAATATCTCAAACGAACTGAGATCTGCATCGGCCTCTTTCACCTTTGCGAGATAATAATCGGTAGAATCTAATATCAGTCCCTCTGTCTTTGCTTCTTCTATCCGCAGGTATCCTTTTACCGCGAGACCTACAATGGTGGAAGTGATATCCCTTGCATCAAGCTTTTCGTCAATGATAGTGCCGACCTCTGCAGGCGTCAGCGGCGTGTCACCGCACTTCGGAGGTTCATATCTTACCGTTATAGCCTCTCTGACACGGGGGTCTCTCCCCCTCGAACGCCAGAGCCCGGTCATCACTATCAGCGAAACAAAGGGCATAATAAATATCCAGTTTTCTCTCACATCAAGGGCCCATAAAAACCGCTGCCACGCGGTAGGGGGCGAGACGATTCCCTTGTCCCACCCGAACGCGATTGTGAATCCCTCGCCGGCAGGAAAATGCGTCTTCGAGAAAAACTCTCCGGTATTGTGCGAAGCCTCAAACCTGCAGTCAGAACTTCTTGAGCCACTATTCCCCGTATAACAGGCAGCCCACAGGTTCGAACTTATTTTCTTTGCTGTTAACGCAACAGTTGCCGATGCTTCCCTGATCTCCGCCTTCCAGTAGTTACCGGTGACGTTCCAGTAGAATTCATCATGGTCGCTAAGAAAGAGGAGCGCATTTGCAACGGTATAGGTAACGACATATGTCTGTTTCCCTTCAACATAGGTGTCCGGCTCCCCAATTCTTATATAGACAACATCTCCCTTCTTTTGAACCGTATATCTCCATTCCTTCCCGGTACTGTCGGTTACGGAGAGCACATCGAGTGGCGTCCTGATCTTGTTGCCGAGATCATCTACGTATTTAAACGGGATTTCCCTGTAAATGCCGTGTTTTGACTGGTGGAACTCAACATCAATGGTCTCTTTGACAAGGAAAGAAGAATCTTCACTAATGGTAATATCAGCGTGAAATCGGTTGATCGTAAAATCCTGGGCGGAGACTGGAACGGGGAAAAGCAGAAATAATACAATGATAAAGGATGCAGAATAGAACAAAGAACTAAAAAATGAATTGAAATTGATTGAAAAATCCTGCCCCCCTCCACTTTGCCAGCTTTCGACAAGCTCAGGATGATCCCGAAAGCATTCGGGATCATCCTGAGCCTGTCGAACCATCCCCCCCTTTAGCAAAGGGGGGTTAGGGGGGATTTTTCTCTCATACTTCATCTCTTCCTTACGAAAAGCTCACTTTTACCGGTTTTCTCTCGACATCAGGCGCTTCCAACTCAAAGAACTCTTCCTGCTTGAAACTAAACATCGACGCGATAATATTGGACGGGAACGATTCGATCACAATATTGAAATCGCGGACAACAGCGTTGTAATATCGTCTCGCGTATTCGATGTTGTCTTCCAGTTCCTTCAACTGAGACTGAAGCTGCAGAAAGTTCGCATTTGCCTTCAAATCAGGGTATGCCTCTGCAAGGGCAAAGAGACTCTTTAAGGTGTCTCGCAAAAAATTCTCGGCCTGTGCTTTATCCGCAGGTGTTGCCGCGTTCATCGCCATTGACCGTGCCTTCGTAACGTTTTCGAATACATTCCTTTCATGGGAAGCATAGCCCCTGACCGTCTCGACAAGATTCGGCACAAGGTCATACCGCTTTTTCAATTGGACGTTGATGTCAGACCATGAGGATTTTACCGTGTTCCTGAGCCGGATCAGTTTGTTGTAGATTGCCACCCCGAGCATGATGATGAGCAGAAAGATCGCAAGGATAACAAGGATTGTTACAATTACCATATCCCCTCCTTTTAAGGAAGTATTTGCACTATCTCGAACGTAGTCAATTTTATCATAAAATCACGGACCACTGTAGGGGCAGGCCCCTGTTCCTGCCCTGACAGTGCAGGTTCCGCGTCTCCGACCTGAACCCTTTATTTCAGTAATGATGAGAAGGCTTTGCTCCAGTGGATAAAAAAGAGAGGTTCAACATTACAAACTTGAGTAAGTTAAAGGGGGACAGGCAAGAATGGCACTAATTTAAGGTAAATTTGCATGGAAAAACTACTGAAAAGATTTGCTCAAAATGTCATAATTTTCGATGAAAAATACAATGCCGATATTACCAGGATTTCACATGCAGACCCTTCGAAGAAAACCCCGATCTGTGCAGCAAAAATTTGCAGAAGAAATGACTCTGCTGAAGCAGAAGACTTTCAAGCAAGTCGGGGCGTTTTTTGAAAAATGTATTCCCCAGGCGCTTCTTAAGCCTGAGCGGGACGGGGCCATGAGTCGCCGAAGGCTTTTCTCCAAGGAGAACACCTTTTGGGCTTTCTTCAGTCAGGTGCTGGATGCCGACGGAGGTTGCAAAGAAGTGATTCGCAAGCTTCAATCTTATGCCTCTATCAAGGGGGGGAAAGTTCCTTCTTCCTCGACTGCTGCGTATTGTACAGCCCGCAAGAAACTGGATGAGCAGATGCTCTGTGACATCCTTGAGCATACTGCCGACGGGCTTGAAGAGATGCCTGGAACCGGCTTGATGAACAACCGGAGGGTCATTGTTGTGGACGGGACGGGCATCAGCATGCCGGATACGTCGGCGAACCAAGCGCTTTGGCCGCAGTCGTCCACGCAGAAGTTGGGGTGTGGTTTTCCGATGGCGCGTATTTGCGCCTGTTTTTCGCTGAAAAGCGGGGCATTGCTCAGTTACGCCTTAGGCAATAAGAAGAATCACGAAATTCCGCTGTTTCGCCGACAGTGGCATACATTTAAACGGGGAGACATAGTTCTCGGAGACAAAGCATTCTGCAGTTATTTCGACATTGCGAACTTAAAGGAACAAAGTGTGGACAGCGTCGTCACCTTTGCTCGCAGAGCACCGTTCAGCGCCGCAAACAGCATCAAAAAGCTCGGCCCTGATGACCTGCTGATAACCTGGCAGCGCCCTACCTATAACACAAAGCTTTCATATTCAATAGACGCGTGGGCAAAGCTCCCGGAAGAACTGACCTTGCGTCAGATCAAAGTGAGTGTGAAATATCCAGGCTTCAGAACTCAGCAATTTTATATCGTCACTACCTTGCTTGCTGCAGCACAATATCCTGCTGAAGAGCTCGCCGAACTTTATTTCAAGAGGTGGGATGTCGAACTGTTTTTCCGTGACATCAAGACGACCATGGGAATGGATATCCTGCGCTGTAAAACGCCGGAGATGATACGCAAAGAAATCCTTATGCACTTCATTGCTTACAACTGTATCCGACGTTTGATGTGCGAGGCTGCGAAAGACGTGGATCTCAAGGCCAGAATAGTGAGCTTCAAGGGCAGTGTGCAGGCCCTTCGAAACTGGGAGCCACATTTAAATCAGGCGAAGATCAGCAGGGCAGAGCGTTTAAGACTGATCAGCAGTTTGTATGAAGCAATGACCAACACGCCGATCACACAACGTCCCGGACGAAGTGAACCCAGATGTCTTAAAAGACGAAAGAAAAATTACCAGTTAATGACCGTACCAAGGCGAGAAATGCAAGAGATCAAACACCGGAACAGATATCATGCTGAGGCAGCTTAAATTAGTGCCATTCTAGCCTGTCCCCCTTTCCTTTTGCCTGACCGATAGAACGACTGTTTAGACAATCATTTTCCTATTCTCAATCGCTTGATAAGTTGCTTAAATTGGCAACGTCCCTTATTTCCGTCCCTTTTTATACTTTAGTCTTTTGTGCCATGTTAGGGATCTTCAAGGTTTTCCTGATAAAGGTGTTGCGATGTCACCCACGCGGCAAGCGTATGGTGATAGTTTTGGACAATACCCGATACCACCATGCGATTCTGCTTGCACCGTTTCTGAAAAAATATCGCCGTGTAATAAGGTTGGAGTTCTTGCCGCCATACAGTCCACAACTGGCTC
>Ga0315283_10005072_pt1 | contig 11581 bp, 13 predicted proteins | sample YL17G09_0_MG_FD_204541 | JGI IMG/M metagenome (GOLD analysis project Ga0315283, IMG submission 204541) | Sediment microbial communities from Yellowstone Lake, YNP, Wyoming, USA - YL17G09_0 | ecosystem: Environmental > Aquatic > Freshwater > Lake > Sediment | place: USA: Wyoming | collected...
TCCGCCAGGGCACGTTGGGCGCGATACTTCGCCTCTAGCAACTCATTCGTCAACATAGTCAGTCTCCGTAAATAGCTCCAGTGGCGTGACAATCTCAGGCGTGGGTAGATTGAGCCGGGCGTTGCTGATGCGGATATGTTGCCGCTTGTTGGCATTCGCCAGGTGGTTGCAGTTCCAGGTCAACAGAAAATCGCACTTGTAGAAGGCGGCATAGGCCAAGTGCAGGGCATCCCCTTTGAAAACCTGCGGCATCAGGTAGTAGTCCAGGTAGACGCACGCAATTCCCAAGATCTGTTCGTCAGGGGGCAAGACCTGAAGCTGCGCCACGAACGCCAATATCTCGGCCTGACGTGGGCAGTCGCCTTCACTCAACTCGGCGATCGTTTCTTCGGACACGTAGACGTCAAAGTGCTGGCTTTCCTCATCCCACCATTTCTTGGTGACGGCGATGTACTCGCGGATGCTTTCCCGTTCATCAAACAGATGGCTGGGGACACGTCGCATCCAGATAGACCGTCTTCTTCATGGCGCGCATCCTATTTCTGCTATGCTTGGTGGAACGTCTGCTGCTTGGCCTAACTATTGAATAAGCGAACTCCGTAATTCACGCCTGCCGGATGGTATCTACGGATTCCGCATATCCCTCTTATTCGTTTACTTTTGCGGCATCACAACAGAATGGGGGCAGGTCAAGCTGAGCGAATGATACACCGGAGGAACTCAACAGTCAAGCCTGTTTTGCAAAAGAGCGCACACGGCCATTGCTGACTTGCCGATATGTCCGGCGAACCGGAAATCGCGATATAATAGGCTCAGCTACTATGATGACTCATCGCTTCTCCGGCACCCCCTTGCGACACGTGGTGCAGCAACTCGACCGCAGCCTGACGCGGCTGACGAACGCCCCGCTCGACCCGGCGACGCTCGGGCGGATGCGCTGGTTCTGGCTCGATTCGTTGTTCGCGAACATCAGCATCGGGTTCTTCGCGACCTACGTGCCGCTGTTCGCCCTGGCCTATGGCGCCACCAATGCCCAGGTCGGCCAGCTTGCTGCCATTGCCAGTCTGCTGGCGATGGTGGCGCTCTTTCCCGGCGCCCGCACGATCCCGTTCTTCGGCGGGCGCAAGCGGGTGGTGCTGCTTTTTGCCGGCGGCCTGGCGCGCATCGCGCTGGTGGCGCTGGCCTGCCTGCCGTGGCTTGCTCAGGATCCGGCGCGCGCCATCCTGGCAATCATCGTGCTGAACGGGCTCATCTCCTTCTCCAATAGCTTCAGCGGCCCGGCATGGACCTCGTTGATCGCCGACATCGTGCCCGCCCAGATGCGCGGCAGGTTCTTCGCCCACCGGGGTCAGGCCATCAACCTCGTGACATTGAGCGTCGTGCCGTTCGCCGGCTGGTTGATCAAGGCCGGGAACGGCACGACCGGCCAACCCTTCGCGGGATACCAGCTCGTCTTTCTGCTCGCCTTCGTCGCGGGCGCGGTGGCAACGTTGTGCTACAGCCGCATCGATGAGCCGGCCGCGCCTGCGGAGACGATCCACACGACGTCGCTGGTGGAGATCGCGCGCGTGCTCCGCCGCTCCCGGCTTTTCCTCGGTTTCGTCGCCGCCACGCTGATCTGGAACCTCGGCTTCCAGATCTCGCTGCCGTTCTTCAACGTCTATCTGGCCGGTCCGCTGGGTGCCAGCACGACCACCATCGGCCTGCTGAACGCGGTGATGCCGCTCACCGCGCTTTTTTCGCAGCGCTGGATGGGCCGCCTGATCGACCGGCGCGGCAACGTTTGGGTTCAATCGGCATGCGCCCTGGCGATCCCTGTTTTCCCACTGCTCTGGATCTTCGTCACGGCGCCGTGGCAAGTAATCTTCATCAACATCCCGGCGGGCATCTTCTGGACGGGGTTCAATCTGGCCAGCTTCAATCTCCTCCTCGAATTGGCTCCGGCAGAGGCGCGCGCCGATTCGGTTGCACTTTACCAGTTCATGGTTGCGGGCGCGGCTGTTCTGGGGCCGCTGCTGGGCGGTACCCTGGCCGACGCGTACGGGTTCAACGCCACCTTCGCGGTCAGCGCGATCGGGCGCCTGCTGGGCGCGCTGGCGTTTTTGTGGTGGGTGGCGCGTCCCGTGGCGCGGCAGAACCAGCGCCGGAACAGCGCGGCTACCCTCTGATCTGAGGTGCTCAGCGTTTCCTAACCACGGCGATCATGTGTGTGCCCATGTCGAGGCAGCCGAACTCTCGGCAAGCATCGAGCTCCATCTGCAGAAGGTCGTTCCAGTGTGCTTCATCGTGCCGGATGGTAGCGAGCGACTCTTCGAAGCGTGTTGAGAGACAATTAGATGCTGACATTGCGAGCAGCATCAACTCCGGCCGATCAAGCAAGCTGCGAAACTCGCCGGAACGATACATATGACAGCGATGCTTGCCCTCGACAGTGTCGCCGGTCTCGATGATCTTGCGATTCAGCTCTACCGGCAACCCCCAGATTTCCGGCAGGAAAGCATGCGCCGATCCCCAGAGCGACATCACGCCGAGCAGGATCGTTCCGCCGCGCTTCGTTACCCGGACGCACTCGTCCAAAGCCGCCTCGCGCTGCTCGAACACATAACTGAGCGGCCCGCCGTAGGCGACGACGGCATCGAACGATGCGTCGGGGAGCGCGCTCATGTCGCAGATATCCATCAGCCGCCACTCCTCGATGGCCGCGGCAAAGCCAAGCTCATCGGCCTTCTGCCGGTTGAGCGCAAGCTGCACTGCTGAGATATCTCCCACCACGACGCGGCAACCCTGCTCCGCCAGCAATTGCGTGAAGCGGCCGGGCCCCGCGCCGATCTCCAGCACGCGGCCGCGTGCCGGAACGTGCGCCCGCAGGTAGTGGGCGTGGACGTAAAGCTTCACCTCATCAACCGGCGTCTTTACCAGGCGTTCCCACTCTCCAAGGCCGAGCTCATCGAAATGACCGGCTACTTGCGCGCGACTATATGTAGGCATTGAGACCTCCAAGAGCTTGCCACGCTTCCGCAGAGCGACGGTCAGCTTCGTCGCATCTGGTGTGGGTGGCTGACAGGTGGCATGATAAGACTGATCTTGGTGCATGTCAACGGGCCGACCGGCGAATCTACTCCTCAACCGGCAGCGGCATTGACAGCGCTCGGATTTTCCTCTGGTTGTCCTCAACCGGAAGCAGCCCCACAGAATGAAGCTAATTTTTAGATTATTATTTCGATATTGAACTATTCGACATCAAACGGAGCTCAGTCATGCCGACGCACTACCCCGGCACACCGGATCAAATCCGTGCCCTGGATACCTGGATCAAGCTCACACGTGCCGTTGACTCGTTCGGCGCACGGCTGGCTGACGCCAGGACCTGCGCCGACGTGACCATCAGCCAGTTTGGCGTGCTGGAAGCGTTGCACCACCTGGGACCGCTGCGCCAAGGCGAGATCAGCGCCAAGCTGCTGCGGAGCGGGGGCAACATCACGCTGGTGGTAGACAACCTGGAAGCGCGTGGACTCGTGCGGCGTGAACGCGCTGTCAACGATCGCCGCGTCGTCACTGTCTCGCTGACCGAAGCCGGCGAGGCGCTGATTGCCGAGCTTTTCCCGCAGCACGTCTGTGCGATTGTCGGAGAGATGAGCGTCCTGACTGCCGATGAACAAGAGACCTTGGGACGCCTGTGCCGAAAACTTGGCAAAAAACTACAATCATAGGAGCTACCCATGAGCAATAGCGATAAGTTGATCGTCGTCACCGGCGCGACCGGCCAGCAGGGGGGCGCGACCGCCAGGCATCTGTTGACGCAGGGCTGGCGCGTGCGTGCCCTCGTCCGTGATCCGAACAAACCGGCCGCTCAAGAGCTGGCGGCAAAGGGCGCTGAACTGGCCCAGGGCGACCTGGACGACCGTGCTTCACTCGACCGCGCACTGAGCGGCGCATACGGCGCCTTCAGCGTGCAAACCTTCATGGGACCTGAGGGCCCGGTTGGCGAGATACGCCAGGGCAACCGGTTGGCCGACGCGGCCAAAGCTGCTGGAATCCAGCACTTTGTATACACTTCGGTCGGCGGCGCCGATCGCAAGAGCGGTCTGCCGCACTTCGAGAGCAAGTGGCAGATCGAGGAGCATATCCGCTCGTTAAGCCTGCCCGCCACCATCCTCCGGCCGGTCTTTTTCATGAACAACCTCCGGTCGCCGTGGATGGGACCGCGGGATGGCGTTCTGGCTATCGGCCTCCGCCCGACGACATCTCTGCAGATGATCGCGGCCGACGACATCGGCGCATTTGCCGCGCTGGCGTTCGCCAGGCCGCAAGAGTTCATCGGCAAGGCGCTGGAGATCGCCGGCGATTCGCTCACCATGCCCCAGGTTGCTGACGCGTTTACCCAGGTGAGCGGCCAGCCGGTGCGCTTCGTGGAGCAACCGCTGGAGCAGGTGCGCAGCTTCAACGCGGAGATGGGTGACATGATGGCGTGGTTCAACGACCACGGCTATGCCGCCGATATCCCGGCTCTCCGCAAGTTGCGTCCCGGGCTGCTGACCTTTGAGACCTGGCTGCGGAAGACAAGCTGAAGCCAGCCCAATTCGAAAGGAAATGAAATGAGCAAGTCAGTGTTGGTGACCGGTGCGACCGGCAAGACCGGTTCTGAAGTTATCAAAGGGTTGATCGCCAGGGGCGAGACCGTCCGGGCGGGCGCGCATACGCCTGATAAGGCCAATGAGATGTTCGGCCCGCAGGTGCAGGTTGTGCCGCTCGACTTAGGCCGGCCAGAAACCTTCGACGCGGCGTTGGCGGGGGTCGATCGCGTCTGGCTGCTGGCTGTCACGGGCGAGACTGCACCCGACCAGGCGTTGATGCCGTTCGTGGATCGCGCCAAGTCTGCGGGCGTGCGCCACATCGCGTATATGACCGCACGCGGGGTCGAGATGGACGAGAATAATCCGCTGCGCAAGGTGGAGCGGCACATCGAACAGTCGGGCGTTCCCTACACTTTCCTACGGCCGAGTTGGTTCATGCAGAACTTCAGCAGCGGCTTCATTGCGCCGATGATCCTGGGCATGGGCGGCATCTTCTTGCCGGCTGCCGACGCGAAGTCAAGCTTCATCGATGTGCGCGACATCGCGGCGGTGGGGGTTGCGGCCCTGACAGAGCCCGGGCACAATGGGAAAGCCTATGCGTTGACCGGTGGGCAAGCTTGGACCTACGGCGAGGCCGCCGACATCCTCTCGCGGGCTGCGGGCAAGCCGATCCGCTACGTCGCACTCTCGGACGAGGATTTCCGCAACTCGTTGGCGTCTCAAGGATGGAAGCCGGAGCAGATCGCGATGTTCTCGAACCTGTTCGGCGGCGTGCGGCAGGGTTGGGCCGCTGCGGTTTCGCCCGACGTGGCCAACGTCCTGGGCCGCCCGCAGATCACTCTCGAACAGTACGCGCAAGATCACGCGGCGGTCTGGCGATAAGTCGAACACCTATACCAAGCGCGCACCAGATCTTCACCACAGAGGCATGGAGAACACGGAGAAGGCCCGGCTTAATCTCTGTGAACTCCGTCCCACAGGGAGGCTGCGCACTGTCTCCGTGGTGAATATGAAGAATTCAACGTGCGGTCAGTATATCTTGGTCAGGCCGTGCGATCGCGGCCTGACCTGTATCATGGCCTACGGGGAAAGGAGAACCATGTCTCAAACTCTGTTAGCCCTTTTTGCTCATCCAGACGACGAAGCGTTCGGTACGGGCGGCACGATCGCCCGTTATGCCTCCGATGGGGCATGTGTCACCCTCGTCTGCACCACGCGCGGCGAGGTCGGGGAGATCGCCGAAGGCACGGGCGCCACGCCCGAGACGTTGGGTGAGGTGCGCGAAGGGGAGTTGCGCTGTGCTGCCGACACGATGGGCATCAGCGAGCTGATCTTCCTGGGCTATCGCGACTCAGGGATGGTTGACACATCCGAAAATGCCGACCCGCGCGCCTACATCAATGCGCCCGCCGAAGAGGTGATCCCCCGGCTAGTCGGCATCATCCGCCGCGTGCAGCCGCAGGTCGTCGTCACCTTCGAGCCGAACGGCGGCTACGGCCACCCGGATCACATCGCCATCCACCGCCACACAGTTGCCGCGTTCCACGCGGCCGCCGATCCCAGCTGGTACCCCGAACAGGGTCCGGCCTGGCGGGCCGACCGGCTCTTCTACACGGCGATTCCGCGCTCCTTCTTCCGGCGGATGCGAGATGAGATGGCGGCGTTGGGGATGGATACCAGCCAGTTCGACCGGTTCGAAGAGGGCGGAGCCCGAGGCTGGCCCGACGATCAGGTCAACGTGGCCATGGACGTCTCGGCTACCGTCGACGAGAAATGGGAAGGGCTGAACTGCCATCGCACCCAGTTCGGACCGAGCAACCTGTTCCGCCGCCTGCCGGAGCCGATGGTCAAGCAGATGATGAGCGAGGAGTACTTCGCCCTCGCCTGGCCCGAGCCGGAGCCGGGCCTGCGCCTGGCGGATTTGTTCGACGGGCTTTCGTGATGGCAATTGAGTGATTTCGCAGAAAGGGAGAAACGCACATGAAGATCGGGATCATCGGTTCGGGCACGGTGGGGCAGACATTGGCGGCGAAGCTGGCGGAGCGCGGGCAGGATGTGATGGTCAGCTCACGCAACCCGGAGAAGGTGGCCGCGTGGGCGGCGGGCGCAGGGGTCAAGGTCGGTTCCCTCAGCGAAACGGCCGCGCATGGCGAGCTCCTGATCAACGCGACCAAGGGCGAGGCGTCGGTGGATGCGCTGCGGGCCGCGGGCGAGGCCAACTTGGCCGGCAAGATCCTGATGGATATCGCCAATCCGCTCGACTTCTCGCGCGGGATGCCGCCGACCTTGTGGGTCTCTAACACCGACTCGCTGGGCGAGCAGATTCAGCGGGCCTTCTCGCAGGCGAAGGTCGTCAAGACCCTGAACACCCTCAACGCGGGCCTGATGGTCAACCCCGGCGCGCTTGCCGGCGGCGACCACACGATTTTCGTCAGTGGGAACGACGCTGCGGCGAAGGCCGAGGTCAGCCGCCTGCTGGCAGAGTGGTTCGGCTGGCGCGACATCATTGATCTGGGCGACATCACCACCGCCCGCGGCACCGAGTCGCTGCTGCCGGTCTGGGTTCGCCTGATGATGGCGTTCGGCCACGCGAACTTTCAGTTCAAGATCGTGAGGTAGGGCAAACGGCTCCCTCCTCGATTTGACAGGGTTCACGATCTCTGTTATGATTCCGAACATAGTTCAGAAAGACAACGAGTGAAGAAATGATGCCGCCGCGTGAACGCCGTTTCCAGCGCACCAAACAGGCCATCCTGGATGCCGCCCTCGAGATCATTCGCGAGGAAGGGCCGGGGGCGCTTAACATGCGCGCGCTGGCGGAGCGCAGCGACTACAGCGCGGCCGGGCTGTACGAGTACTTCGGCGGCAAGGACGAGATCCTCGCGGAGGTGTGCCAGCAGGGGCACGAGTGGCTGGCGAGTCACATGCGGCGCGCCGATGCCAGCTTGCCTGTGGTAGACTACCTCTATGAGATCGGCATCGGCTACATCCGTTTCGCGCTGGAGAACCCCGACCACTTCCTGCTGATGTTCACCGTCGTGCCGCCCGGCCCCGTCGGTGACTTCTCTCCGGAGAAGCTGCTGGAAGGGGATTCGTCGTTTCACATCCTCCTGGGAGCCATTCGCCGCGGGATCGAAGAGGGAGTGTTCCGGACGCGACCCGGTTTCGGCCTGATGGAGATGGCGTACACGGCGTGGGCCACCGTGCACGGGATCGCCATGCTGCGGGTGGCCAGCCTGCGCGGCTACCCGATGGATTTTGAGGCGGCCGACCGCGAGGCGCTGAGCAATTTCGCCCGCGGCCTGCAAGCTTCGTGACGGCGCGGCGTCGCCGTCTCTTTTTTTGACCTTGACCGAACATTGTTCAGAACCAGACTTTAGTTAGGAGAAACCTTATGGCAGCGGTTTTCAACGGACGTTACACAGCCAACATCGAAGGCGACTTCGTGGTGTTCAACATCGGCATGCGGATCAACCGTCTGGCCGCGCTGCGCAAGTGGCTGCCGGCGGCTCGGGCCATGCAGCCGATGCTGGAGACGCTCTACCAGCATCCGGAGCTGGGCTTCCTGGGCGGGCAGACGTTCCTCTATTGGCGCGGCGTGGCCCTGGTGCAGTATTGGCGCTCCTTCGCCGATCTGGAGCGTTTCGCCCGCGACCCCGCCTTCACCCACCTCGGCGCCTGGAAACAGTTCAACCAGGCCGTGGGCGGCGATGGCAGCGTTGGCATCTGGCACGAGACGTACCTGGTGCGAGCCGGCCAGTACGAATCGGTCTATAACAACATGCCACGCTTCGGGCTTGCCGCAGCCTCCGGCCACGTGCCGGCCCTCGGTGCGCGCGCGACGGCGAGGCTGCGGTTGGAGCGGCAAGGCGCTCAGCCGGCCGTTGCGACCCTAGGCGTGTTGGACCCGGGTGAGTGGAAACCCGAGCAACCGGCGAGCGATGGTTCTGTCAAACTGACGTAACCGGCGGCCAGGGACGCGGCCCGCCGGACAATGATCGTATCCTTACGAACTGAGAGGTGACATCATGGCAAAGACGGTTCTTGTAGTCGGAGGCACTGGGATGCTGGGCGAGCCGGTCGCGCGCCGGCTGCGTGCGGACGGCTATCAGGTACGTATCTTCACTCGCAACGTTGAGAAGGCCCGGGCGAAGTTCGGCGCCGAGTACGAAATAGCGGCCGGCGACGTCGAAGACCGGGCCTCGCTGGACGCGGCGCTGCTGGGCTGCCAGGCGGTCCATATCAACCTCGACGGGGGGCTGGATCCTGACCTGGAGCGGCGTGGTGCAGAAAACGTCGTGGCCGCGGCAGCCAAGGCCGGCATCCAGCGGATCACCTATCTTTCCGGGACTTCAGTCACGAAAGAGAACTGCTGGTACGCCGGGACAAAGGCCAAGTTCGAAGCCGAGGCCGCGGTTCGGGCATCGGGTGTGCCCTACACCATCTTCCAGGCGACTTTCTTCATGGAGACCTTGCCCCGCTTCGTGCGCGGTACGCGCGCCAGCATCCTCGGCAGTCAACCGCATCCCTGGCATTGGGTCGCAGCCGACGACTACGCCCGCATGGTCTCCAAAGCTTGCGGGACGCCGGAAGCGACCAACAAGACGCTGCATGTTTTCGGGCCGCAACCCTGGACGACGCGACAGGCGCTGCAAACCTATTGCGACATCGCCCGCCCGGATGCCAAGGTCAGCACGGTTCCCTTCTGGATGGCATCACTCATCGCGCGACTCTCCAGAGACAAGGAGCTTGAGGCCGTCGTGCCCTTTTTCCGCTACAGCGAGGTAGTCGCCGAAGCAGGCGATCCGGCCGAGGCCAATACCTTGCTCGGCGCGCCGACGACCACGCTGGAGCAATGGTGCAAAGCGCAGGCGGCGCACAAGTGATTTGACCCGGAAGGAACGGAGGTTAACGATGAAAGCTACCATTCTCAGCGGCGCGCTGCCCGGCGATAGCTTCGTGGATGCTGCCGGTATTGCGCTGCAAGACGCCCTGCAGGCCGATGGCTGGACCGTCACACCCTGGACCCTGCGCGACCGGAAGATCGCCTACTGCCTGGGCTGCTTCGAGTGTTGGACCAAGACCCCCGGCCTATGCCGGATCGACGATGCCGGCCGCGAGATCGCCGCCAGCATCATCGGTAGCGACCTGACGGTCTACCTGACACCGATCACCTTCGGCGGCTACTCGTCGGAGCTGAAGAAGGCGGTGGACCGGATCATCTGTCTGATCTCGCCCTTCTTCACGCGTATCGACGGCGAAGTGCACCATCACGCCCGCTACGCCCGTTACCCGGATCTGCTGGGCGTCGGTGTGCTGCCTGCGCCGCACCCGGACCAGGAGCATATCTTCCACACACTGATCGGCCGCAACGCCATCAACCTGCACGCGCCGGCTCACAGCAGCCTGGTTCTTTATCGCAGTCAGGAACCGGCCGCGGCTGCGGCGGTTCTGCACAACTCGTGGAACTTTGCAAAGAGGGTACCCGCATGACGTCGCCAAAGACAGCTTTGCTCTTGATCGGCAGCCCCAAGCTGGCCGGCGAGAGTTCATCGGAATCCCTGGGGACCTACTTGTTGGAACGCCTGGCCGAGCGCGACATCCAAACCGAGACGCATTACGTCGCCCGGGCTATGCGCACAGAAACCCGCACCCAAGAGTTGCTGGAGGCGGTCGACCGCGCCGATCTGATCATCCTGGCCTTCCCGCTCTACGTGGACAGCCTGCCCTACCTGGCAATCGAGGCGCTGGAACGGATCGCTGCGCACCGGCAGGCGCAGCCTGCATCAGCAGCGGGGTCGCTCCTCGCCATCGCCAACTGCGGCTTCCCCGAGGTCCGGCACAACGACATGGCCCTGGCGATTTGCGAGCAGTTTACCGCCGCGGCTGGTTTGCGCTGGGCCGGTGGGCTGGCGCTGGGCGAGGGCGGGGCGATCAACGGGCAGCCGCTGGCCAAGGCCGGCGGCATGGTCCACAACGTCGTAGCCGCGTTGGATCTCGCCGCGGCCGCGTTGGCGGAGAGTGAACCTGTGCCGGCAGAAGCGATCGCGCTCATGGCTCGGCCATTCATCCCGGCATCGGCCTATATGCTGATGGGCGATCTCGGTTGGCTGATGCAGGCGCGGCGCAACCGCGCCTTGACCCGGCTGTCCGCGCGGCCGTTCGGGCAGGCATAGGAGGAGCTGTCATAGCTCATTCAGTTTACGAAACCAGTTGCGTGGGTCAAGGTAGCGTTTGTAGCGTGTTACCAACTCCTTGCCGAGCCGTGCGCCGCCGATCCAGAAGGCCGCCGCGCCATATCCTGCCCGAAAGCGGCTGGGTGAGCTTCTATCTGCGCGAGCCGGCCGACGTGGCGCGGGCCATCGAGCTGCTGCGACTGTCGTTCGATCTGGCGGTGAAGCAGAAAGCGCCGCGCTGAGCCGCGCAGGCGCGGCGGTCGCTCAGATGCGCCGTTGCTGCCAGCGGCCTTGCCGGAAGCGCAGGGTCATCAGCAGCGCCTGCACGCCCGCGCCGATCACCAGACCCCACCAAATGCCGTTCACTCCCATGCCCCAATAGGTGGAGAGCAGCCACACGGCAGGTAATTGCACGATCCAGAGCGCAATGAAGTTGACCACCATCGGCGACACCGTATCGCCTGCGCCGGTCAATCCGCCATCCATGACCACGCCCAGCGTCATCAGCACCCGATAGAGCGCCAGCACCCGGATGGCGTGGACCCCCGCCGCGATCGTCGCCGGGTCCTGTGTGAAGAGCGCCATGACGGGCTCGGCGAAGATCGCCAGCAGCGCCAGGAGCACGCTGGCGCTGAGGACTGCCGCGCCTGCGATGAGGTTGACGGCGCGGGCGGCGCGCGCCGGCTGCTTTGCGCCGAGGTTCTGTCCCACCATAGCCGGGGCGGCGCCGCTGAGCCCGCCGGCTGGGATCAGCAGCAAGCCCGTCTGACGACCGAACAGGCTGAAGGCCGCCAGGGGCGCCGCGCCGTAGCCGGCCATGAAACGCATGAG
>Ga0315283_10005073_pt1 | contig 11580 bp, 10 predicted proteins | sample YL17G09_0_MG_FD_204541 | JGI IMG/M metagenome (GOLD analysis project Ga0315283, IMG submission 204541) | Sediment microbial communities from Yellowstone Lake, YNP, Wyoming, USA - YL17G09_0 | ecosystem: Environmental > Aquatic > Freshwater > Lake > Sediment | place: USA: Wyoming | collected...
TCATTCGCTACGCGGAGTTGGTCCGGAGCGGTGTCGGTACGAATCACGCGCTCTACGTCGTCGAGCTTGCGGGCGCCGATGGCCTCATCAAGCACGCCGTCAAGGTTCCGGAAGACGCTGTCCAAGCTCGATTGAATCTGGCGAGAGCCAACCTCAAACGTGGCGTCGGGGCCCTCTTGGACGATGCGCCTAGCCTCGCGAGCCTCTGGCGTGAGCCGCGTGAACTGTCCCACCGAGTCAGGGTCTGCGCCGCGCGCGAACGCCGCTGCGCGCGTGTAAGCGTCTGCGGCTAGCTCAGCGACACCCGGAGCAGCATCGCGCCCGAGTCGCTGCCGTAGCGACCTTGAAAGTTGCTCAACGCTAGCGGTGGCGGCACGCGCTCCGGCGCCACCGATTGCGAGACCGCCACCAAGTAGAGCGCCGAGTGAGCCGCCCTCAAGCCCAGCGGTACCGATGCGGGCGAGGATGCTCTCAGCGGTGAGCGCTGGAGGCTCCCGGAGCGTCTGCTCTGAGAGGATGCCTCCGGCCTCGTAGGCTGCGGACTCGATAGCCCCCTCGGTTGCCAGCGCAGCAGCCCCGGCGCCGACCCTAGCGAGCGCTCCAGCGCCCTCGCCAGCGAGGCGCCGACCTACGGCAGCCCCGGCAGCCTCGGAGACGCCTAGCAGCGCCCTAGCGGGCGCCGTGACGACGCGCGCGGCGCCGAGCGCGGTACGGGCCGCGAGTCCTGCCCTAGCGGCCCTGGCTGCTAGCCCGACCTGGCCAGCGCCGTAGAGCATCGACCCAGCCACGCCGAGCGCCTCGCCGCCGAGAGCAGCGGCGGGATTGGCCTCGCGATAGGCTCGCTCTGCCTCTCCCAGGTCGAGCAGGCCGGCCGCTCCGCTGGAGAGTCCAACCGTAGCGCCACGGAGGGCTCCGAGACCGGCTGCGATGTAGGGGCTGCTCCCGTACTCAGCCGAGAATTCGCGCGCGCGCTGCAACTCCGGCGTATCGAGTCCGACGACCGCGTCAGGGTTCGCGGTCATGAACGCTTGCGCGTTCTCGGCCGAGTCGAAATCGGCCAACCGGCCATCCCGGAGGACGACGGTAGCGGCTACCGCTGGAGGCGGTGGCGCCGCTGCTGCGACTGCCTCTTCCGGGTCCATCAGCGGATTCCCATCATACCGGCAGGCTGGGAGCCTACGGCGCGTTCCTCTACGGACTGCCCAGACCTAGTCTGACGGGCTGCAATCTCGGAGCGGATGCGGGAAATACCCTCGCGAAGGTCTGCCTCCGTGCCTGCGCCTTGGAGGATTTCAGCAAACCTGTTTCCCTCGTCCACAGAGATAGCACCACCGGAGCGAAGACGGCCGATAAGATCAACGGCGTTTGTGATTTCGTTCCTCAGGTTTCTACCAGCCTGGGAAAGCATGGAATAGGGGACCATCGACTCAACAGTCCCGATTCCAGGCACGTCTTCCGGGGGCGGTAGGCCGCGCGGATTCGCCACCACATCAATCCTATCAAGCGCAGCGCTCAGCGCAGAAACGGTCCCCGCGACTTGGTCGTCCTGCGGAGAAGCAAACCGGTTGCCGGATGGCGCAGGAGTGTTTCCAGGTAGTCCAGCAGCAGCCAGCGCAGCGGCGTGAGTTGCGCCCGACTCTCGGAGTTGGTTGTAGGCTCCCATCGTGGCGGTGGTGACCGCGCGCGGAGTCTCTTCTGCCGCGCCCTCGGCAAACCGACCACCAGCCAGAGCGCCAGCAACACCCATCGGGATACCGCTCGCCTCGGAGGCGATGCGCACGCGCTCACCAAGCGGCAGACGAGTGTCGAGACTGTCAAACGTCGCGTTGTAAACGCGAGCTTGCGGAGCCGTCGTCGGGCGCGCGCGACCGGGGCCACCCTGGAGCCGTCGAGCCGTTCCGACGTTGGCGAGTTCGACGCGCTGAGCGCGAGCCTCAAGCAGCCTGCGCTGGAGTTGCGCCTCGGCCTCCTGCGCCTGCGCCTGCGCAGCCGCTGCCGCGCTCTCGTCGCGGAACTGCTGGACTAGCTGTCCGCCGCGTAGTTGCGCTGCCTGATTGTCGATTCCAGCGGTTACGCGCTGAGCCTGCGCAGCAGCGGCGCCGAGCATCGCAGACCTGGTAGCCGACTCCGCTGCATTCTGGTCGGAGAACTCCTGGCGCATCATGCCGAGCACGGAGCGTTGCGCCTCGGCAGCCGTCCCGGCCGTCTGAATGTCGGTCCGCTGCGCTGCGATGTCTCGGTCGATGTTCCTCTGAACGATGCTGAGCGCGGTATTTTCACCGCCTCCGGCAAGCGCAGCGCCAGCGGCACCGAGACCGATGGCGATAGCCGCAGAGACTCCGCCGACAGCGCTACGAAGCAGCCGTGCCGGGTCCTCCCGCATCGCTCCCAGAGCGTCCACGGAGCGCTGATACCGCTGCTGCGCATCGGACATCGCTGAGCGTCTGTCCTGCTCGATTTCGAGCGCTCTGGATGCGCTAGCGTCGATGGCGTCTCGCTCCGCTTCGGCAGCGGCTGCGGCTGCGTTCGCACGCTGAGCCAGTAGGTCCGCCTCACGGCCGATGAGCGCCTCTCGCCGGTCCATCGACCGGCTGCCTGGAGTGCCTCCAGCAATCTCCTCGATGAGCGTCGGAGAGTACCCCTGCGGCACCATCAGCGCGTCAAGCGAGGGCTGCGGAGCGCGGATGCGCATCGGCTGCGCCGAGGGCTGCGGCTGCGCTGCTGGAGCTCCCAGCGGGGCTGCAGCGACTGGCGCCGGAGGCTGCGGCCCCTGGAACGCTGGCATCATCTGGGTCAGCGCGTATTGGCGTCGGATTTCGTCCGGGGTCTGCGTCGGAGGCGCGGCGGGGGGCGCGACCTGCTGCGACATCGGCTCATCGTCAGCCAGCGACATCGGACCCGGCGCAGGCGTCGGAGGAGGAGGAGGCAGAGCCGGAGCGTCTAGCGCCTGCCCCTGCGCGCTGCGCTCGACTAGCGCTCGCGCTGCAATCTGGCGAGCGTAGGGCGACTGGCGCAAATCGACCGAGACGCGCGAACCGTCCGGAGTCTGGAAGTAACCGATGTCGCCCTCTTGCCGGAGGAAGTCGGCAGGCTGCAAGTTCTCGTCGGGGAACATCAATAGCCTCCGCGCTGAGCGGCCCACGGGTCGATAAGCTCGCTGCCCATGCGACCACCGATGACGCCGGGGCGCCTGCGCCGAGGCTGCTCCGGCTGCTGCTCTACGCCCATCAGCATCGGCTGGCCTCCGATAGCCTGACCGGCTGCGGTGGCGAGTCCTGCAGCGGGGGCAAACGCGGGCATGATGGTTCCGAGAATCTGACCACCGGCCGACAGTAGCGAACCACCTAGACGCTGCTGCGCGGTCCGCTCCTGTTCCTGAATAGCGCGCTCCCTCTCCTGCTCCATCTGCGTTGCCCTCGAGACCGCTGCGGCCTGCTGGGCCAGGAACGGCTCACGCGCTGCCGAGGCTGCGCGGGTAGCTCGACGCGTGGCGAGGAGCGGATTGACGGTGCCCGACGCTGCGCCCATCAACGCGGTAGAGCGTGCCTCGGAGGCTGCCTGCTGCGCCGCTCGACTGTAGGGCTGAGCCTGCTCTAGGACTCGCTGCCGAGCCTGCATGGTGCGGTCGTATGCGTTCGCCATTTCGTTACCTCTTAGCAGCAGCAACCAACTGTTTGAAGCCCCCGCGCTTGATTCCGGCCTCTAGCTGAATGGCGACCCACTCAAAGCCCCTGCCGGTGTCCGATGCGCCTTCAGGCTGCGTAACTGTAGCGCGCTCTGTGATTCGGAGTCGGAAGCTTTCGATCTTCTGCTCGCTTGGCGCGATGCGGACTTGCAGCCTTTGGCCACGCGTGGCGAAGCTGGTTAGCTCCGTCGCAGTCCATTGCCGCGATTCCTTCCAGTCGTCTTCGTAGTTGTATCCGATTTCGACGCGTAGCCATCCGGTGTACCAGCGCCCGATAAGCAGGATACGCCAAAGACGCATGAAGCCCTGCAGACCACCGGGACGAATCCACGCGGTGGTAAGTACGCTGTTGGCGGTGTCGGCTGCCGTCCACGTCCCCGGCGTTTCGATGTACGGCAGTCCGTTAGCGCCAAAGCGCGCAAAGTCCCCATTCCAGACCGTGGCGCACGCGGTTGGGAAGCTGGAATAGGAGTGCCAGACGTTGTGTTTGTAGTTCCAAACGACAGCCGTCGAAGTCGCTAGCGAGTAGCCATTGGAGTCGAGCGTCCACCGCACCTCGGTCTCGGCTGCTACCAGCGTTCCAGAGGTCACGACTAGCCCGCTTGTTGAGTCAAGTACGCGCTCCCCGATGGGCGTTAGCGCGAGCCCTCGGTCCAGCAGCATGATTCCGCGCGCCGAGTTGAAGCAGACGCCAAACGGGCCTTCGACAACGCTTGCGGGAGAGTCGGCACCGACGTCTGAGGAGATGAGCCGAGCAGGCTGCAACGATGATTGCGAGCCATCGGCTAGGCCAGGGTCACCAAATAGGACAAAGATGCGGTCTTGTTTGAAGACGACCACCTTATCGTCAAGCGCAGCGACTGCCACGCACGGACCGCCATCGGCCGGGATAGTGGTGACAAGGTCAGGAGTGAACTCTGGAGCGATGCCAGCCACGAGAGGCTTTGAGGGCCAAACTTGAAAGCGGTTTTCTGCGCTCAAAGCCCACAGCCTAGACTGAGTCGAGCACAGGTCTAGCAGCGCAGGCGCGCGGGACGGCTCAAGCTCTCCGGTGACTCCGTAGTACAGCGGCAGCCCTAGCGTCTCAATGGGCGCAGGGGTTGAGAATCCATCTCCGTCGTGGGTCCACACCGAGTAAGAAACCAGCGTGTCAAAACCCGCTGCATCCCAACAAATGGCGATGTAGTCGGTGCGGCTGTCCAACTGCTTAGGCTCACACGTCCCGAGCAGATACAGGATGGACGTATCGAACGGATTCCCGGCGTAGACCTCGACCTCTAGAAGCGTCGTGCGGTCCCCGTTGAGCGCGTTGAAGCGGGGCTTTTCGAGGAAGATACGCGGAGGGTAGTACGGGGAACCAGCAGAGTAGAGAACGCCTCCGAACTGGCGTCCTAGTCCCAAGTCCTGCTCAACCACTACATCAGCGCTAGGGGGCGAGCGATGTTTGTTCCCTTGTGCGTCCGTCCAGACGTACATCAGAACATATCGCATCGTCTTAGGCGCTACTGGGTTTGATGGGTCTGCGTAGCCATACGGCCAGACCGTACCACCGTGGCTAAGCGACGTGTCCGCACCCTGCATCACCCCGCCAGCGAGTGGCATCGGTGGCGTGAGTTCCGCGTGTTGCTGGGAGTCGAGGCAGGTTACTCCGCAGCCGCTAGCGGTCAGGCTAATGCCGTTTGCAGTCGCTGACGTAAGCGTCCCCGGGACGATGTAGCTAGACCGAACCGCGTTAATCTGGAGCTTGTAAACCCCTTCCGTCGAAGCCGAGCGGATGCCGGTAGCTACCGGAACCACGTTCCACGCCTCTCGACCGACGAACGGAGAGCTTGACAGGTGCCGCAGGCTATAGACCGGCACCGGCGTCGAGAAGGTCTCATCGTAATGATAGACCGCGTCAGTCAAGCACGCTGCGCGGTGGCCGAGGCGCAACTCCGAGAGCGCATTAGTGACCGGGAACATCGCTCCCACGGTTGCCCCTGGAGCACTCGACCGGAGCCCGGTGATGGTCTCTGATGTCGTGCCAGCGCATAGGCAGACGCATTCCTCGACCCCGGTTGCTGCGTAGAGGTAGGCAGCCTTGGAAATCGGCTCGTAGTTGTGCGTGCCCTCTGACGTCTTGACGTAGGAACTACTGATGCGGACCACATCATAGTCAGAGAATAGGACCATGCGGCCGTCCTGCTGCTCAACGGCGATTGTCACGGCCTCGGAGTCGGTGCCGGTGGGCGTATGCAGACTGGAGAGCGTCGGAGCCGCTGAGTAGTCAGCGGGCATCCTCGCGAGCTTCCCAGAGTAGAGAAACCCAGGCGAAAACAGACCCGGCATCACAAGCGAGTTCAGCGGCCCGTTATAGACGATGCCGCGAGCGTAAAACCCCGTCGCAGTCTGCGTAGCAACCACGGTTCCGGTGGGGCCGACGTCGTTGATAATGGTGTTTCCGTTGTTTGGAAAGCACACCGTAAAGTTGCCCGCCGTTGCAGACTCGCAAACGTCGTGCATGACGCTGCCGATGATGCTGGGATGGTTGTAGCTCCCAACAGAGACCGGCGCCGGGAACGTATAGGACCCGGTCGAAAGCTGATAAATAGAGCAATAAACCCCAGTATTGGCTCGATTCGTCCCAACGATAGCGATGCGCCTGGGAACTCCTCCGGACGGGTCAAACGCGATGATTCGAGGCCAGTAGTCTAGATTGGTCGAAACTAGCTTCTTCGGCCCCGCGATAGTCGCCAGCGTCTCAGCGTCAAAGAACGCGTAGAAAAGACACGACGCTTCATCATCGTACCAGACCGAACAAACCAGCGACCCTGCCACCGCGACATCGCAGAATCGGAGCGAGTTGTTGGTGCGTACCAGCGAGTCAACTAGAACCTTGCTCACGCGTGGCGCTAGTTCGTTCGTCTTGCGCCAGTTGCTGCGAGTCTCGTCTAGCTGATAGGTGCCCTCGGCATGATGCATTGCCAGCGACCCACCCTGGTCGATGACGCAGACCGGAGGCGTGCCGGTAGCGGTAGGCAGCCCCGAGGTAGCGCCTAGCTGCGCTCCGTTGCGCTTGCCAATGGAACCATCCTTGGCAACGCGGGTATTGTCGCTGCCGAGGAGGCTAGGCGCATCGACCAAGAACGGCTCGTTGTGCTGGTCGAGACCGCCACCGATGCGGACCTCTAGCGTCTGCTTTTGGAGCCCTTCGTAACCCATTGAGACTCCTACGCAGCGAGATAGAGACCGCGCACAAACGTTGAGCTTCCAACGCTTGGCGCAAGCAACTGGACATCATACCAACCGGCAGCCAGGAACACAGGCGCAGACAACGAAACATCGGCAAACGCAGCAGCACCAAACGACGTCGAGAAGCTCGCCACAGCAGAGCCACCCACAGGGACGATGTCGAGTTGCACCGAATACGCTCCGTTGGCTCCTAAGTAGGCTCTGGAGGCCACCGAGATAGAGCGTGCGGATGGCAGATAGAATGAGCCGACCGTCTGGACGTAACCGTACGTCGTGGAAGCGCTCAAAATCATTCGGACCGGAGCGGAGTCGCCGGTAGCCGTGGCGACGTAGTCCCAGACAGTTTGTTTGGTGGCGAGGTCCGTTGAGCGCTGAGCGACTCGGATGGCTGCGGCTACTGCACTCGAGGTGCCTGCCGAGGACCCGACCACACCAATCACCCCGAATCCGATTCCGGAGGCTGCTGCGGTGGAGCTCCCAGCGGCCGACCCAATAGCCGAAATCACCGCGACGAATGCGCCGACCGCGCTAGCCGTTGACGTCCCGTCGGCCGAGGCCACCGCAGCCGAGATAGTGACCCCGACGCCCACGGCCGCAGCCGTTGACGTGCCTGCGCTGAGCGCCTCTGAGGCAGCCGTAGCGGCCGAGGGAGCGCTAACGGTGGCGGTGCCAGCGCTCGACGCTCCGGAGGCTGCTGTAGCGGCTCCAGAACCCGCCACAGAGGCCACGCCGCTGGCAAAGGCCACGCCGCTGATGACGGTGCCTGCCGTCGAGCCGACCGCGCTAGCAGTCGAGGTGCCCGCGCTCGACGCTACGGCAGCGGCTATTGCTGCGCCTGCGCCTGATGCGGCGGCTACTCCGGCAGCGCTGGCGACTGACGCAGCCGTGACGGCAGCGGCGGCTGCAGCGGTAGCGGCTCCAGCGCTCGACGCTACCGCATCGGCACCGAGATAGATGCTCAGCGCTACCGGGCGGGACGCGCTGCCGATGCCGGTCCCCGCTAGGCTGCGGACCGGCCGAACGCGGCCAACGCTCCGCTTCCGGACAATGGGATATCTGCGGAGATATCCCATAAGCTCAGCCGTTTACGACGGTTGCCACGACCTCAGGAACACCACCAGACGTCGAGTCCGCCTCAACGACGAGAAACAACGCGGAGGTATCGAAAATCACCGGAAGCCCCGTTGCGTCAAACGCGTCCACGCCTCCGTCATTGGCGATCTTGGCGCGGTTGCTCCAGAGCCTCCGAGCTACGACCACGTTTAGATTTCCCGTTGCCGCAGCCGTCCCGCCGACGATGACGGATTCGATTTTCTGAACGCCGGAGTCGCCAGACTGGAGAGGCATCGGCACCATACGCCGGGTGGTGAGAGACGCTAGAGACGCGCTGGCTCCGGTGCTGCGTCCAGCGGTGCCGCTCTGATTGGTATAGGTCACAGCGACAGTAACCGCAGAGGCAGCAACAGCCGTGTTGATTTCGAGGAAAAGCTCTGTATTGGTAAAGTCCGTCCCACCGGGCATCCTTCCGGAATAGGACGGCTGCGCGGTAAGCGTTGTCGTCGCGGTGGGCGTCAAAGCGTAGCTGCCAGCGTGGAAAACACGGTCGTATAGCGTAATGCGACCGGCAACCGAGGAGCCGAAATCAACCGCCATCAGATAGCCAGTAGCGCCACCTCCGAAAGCGTTGATAAGCGGGAATCCTGCGACTGTATCGTCAGGGACTAGACCGTTTGCGGTGTTACCAACCGCAAGCGACCCAGCGCCGGGGAGCCCCGCAAGGTCAAGCGTCGTAAACGGCAGACCGGCAATGGTGGTTGCGCTTGCAGTCTTGATGATTCGGACTTGCTGGCGCGCGCCAGCGATGAGCCCGTCTAGCGTAGTGATAGCCACGCTCAATCCTCCGTGACGGAACTTGCGGTGGTAAGTCTGCAAGTAACGCCAGATGCCACCGCGATGTTAGGAGTAACGGTGCCCTTGTAGAGGAGCTTTCCGGCGCCCGTGGAGTCGGTGCCGATTCCAAAGTGTGTGATGGTCGCAGTCCCTGCGGTACAGGCTGCAAAGTCGATGTTGGCAGTCGGAACGACGGTATTGCCGGAAACCGTCCACGCTGCGCCACGCGCAACCGCCACGCGAGAATAGCCCGTGAAGGTGGTTTCGCTGGTGCTCTGGTTGCCAGCCTCGCCCGGGTCCGCCGTATGCAGCGAGACATAGAGGGAACCTGCGGTGGTCGAACCACGGAGTCCCGTAGCGTCTCCAATCAGCGATGCGTTGGTGTTGGTAAACACCAGCGACAACAAATCAGTTTCCCAAGTGTTGGTCTTCGACATAGTGGCTCCAGACTCCTCTACAGACTACGGCCCAAGCCCGCTAGATGCTAGACGGGCTGCAATCCTATCAAGCGCCTCCTGGAGCGTCTTGGGCGGTCCTGCGGCGGGGTCCCAACTCGCAACTACTCCGGGCGCATAGCCCTCGACGTCGGTAGCGAGTCGCTGTAGCTGCCGCTGGACGCTGCCCCATTGATGCTGGGACGCTGCGTCCTGCGCGGCAGGCTGCTCAAGTTGGTAACGACGAGTCACTCGCATCCCCACGGAGACCATTGAGCGCGCTCGACGTCCTGCACTCGGTCGGTATCGGCCAAGTCCTTTGACGCAGCTTGCTCTAGGATTTCGCGTCTAATGGTCTCCCGCTCAGCGGCAAAAACCGACGCGTCCCCCTCTTCCTTGGTGACGCATTTGATGACGCAATCGAGGATGACGAACTCGTCCCAGCCGTTGCGCCCGTCAAACTTGTCGCTCCCAAGCGTCATTTCAGGAGAGGCCGGGATGTACCAAACATCGACCGAGTACACGCCATCAGGGACCGGAAGGAATGAAATCTGGTCCGAGGCCATGAGCCGGTAATACACCGGGCGAGCGCTAGTCCAGCCACGGACAGGGTCCAGCAACGAGGCACGCTCACGGGTGCTCCATCGGCGCAGGTCGGAACGCCTGCCGCTGATATCGGTAATGGGCGGGATGCTGGCCAGTCGCCAGAACGTGGCAGGCATGGAGTAAGACTCCGTGCCTGAGACCGTCGCGATGGTCGTCTTGACTGCGTAATCACCTTCGCAACGCTGGGAAATCTCTCCGTAAAGGCGCGCGGTGCTCTGGTTGAGCATACGCGTGATTTCGGCGTCGGTGATGTGCGTCGAGTTCTCAATGTCGGCCCGCTGGCGCACCTCTAGGATTAGCTCTGTCAAGGTGCGCTGGCGTGCCATTGGTCAGTCCTCTTCCTCGTGCATTGAATAGCACGCGGAGAATGCAGCCTGTAGGGCCTCGGCCACTCCAGACTTGTTGCCACTCTTGACGGCGTCGATCAACTCCGACGCAGCAGCGCTGAGCGCCTCTGCACCGAGGTCCTCGCCATCGTCCTCGGACTCTGCCTCGCCACCCATTCGGCCCATGCCCCGGCCGTTTCCGGCCGGAGCGATGATGCCGAGGATGGCCCTAGCGGTCTCGCCGGGGCTGCGCTTCATCATCCGCCGCCCTTACGCGCAAGCGCGGAGTTGCGGAGATGAATGGTGACGTAGAGCTTCTGGCCAGTCAGCGCGTTTGCAGCCACGCCAGCGGTCAGAAACTGAAACTGGAACGTATTTCCAGACGCGAAGTCAGACGACAACTGGATTGAGCTATTTGCTACAGTCCCAGCGTTGAAGAGCGTTGCATCAACGCTCAAGAGCGCGCCGTACTTATCGTCCAACGTCACCGTGTAGAGGCCAGTCCCGGCAGGCTTGGTCACGGTAAAACCGTTAGCCGAGACCGACGAAACCGCGCCAGAGGCTCCGAAGGTAACGGCGCCGTAAAGCACCTTTACCTCAGAGTCTAGACTCTGCACTTCCTTGAACAGTCGATTTGCCATCTAGTCTCCTAGCCTATCAGATGACAAATCGGCCGTTGTGGCCGGGAGCAAAACAACCAAGCTGCGGACGCGAAACCACGCGGATTTCGACGCCGTCCTGATCGAACTGACGCAGATAGGGCATCCCGTCATCGTCCAGCAGCCGCACAAGGTCGCCCATGCTGTACAGCTTCCAGGTGTCCATGCTCAACGTCCACAGCACGTTGCTCTGAGCGTCGGGGTCCGCGACGATATCAACGTCGCCCGAAGGCCCCATCACCTTGAGGCTGCGAAACCCGATTTCGCCTTCGTAAGACGAGCGCTCTGAATAGACGACCTTTGAACCCATGAGCTTCGCGAGGTTCATCCAGTTGTTGCTGGAGAGCACAATCACGTCCGGAGTCCCGCCCTCGTCCGAGACGATACGGAGAGCCTCCTGCACGCCCTCGTCAAGCGGGAGCGACGAGAGGTCGGCACGCTGCCCACCGAGTCGGGTCGCATCGACGCTGCGGTCCACGCCGAAAAACGCCGTGGCGCCCGGAGCGCTGGACGGAATCCACGCATCAAGGCCGCTCATCATCGCGCCAAAATCGCCTTGGACGAAGACGAAATCCGACGTAGCGGCAGCAGCGATTCCAGCCGTCACGTTGGTGGTGAACGTCACCACGCCGGTAGCGCGATTGACGGCCGAAACCGTCAGCGTGCCAGTCCGGATGGCGCCCGAGGTACCGTCAGTCGTCGCAAAATTGACGACCTGCTGGACCTCGAAATAGCGCACATCGCGCACG
>Ga0315283_10005075_pt1 | contig 11577 bp, 13 predicted proteins | sample YL17G09_0_MG_FD_204541 | JGI IMG/M metagenome (GOLD analysis project Ga0315283, IMG submission 204541) | Sediment microbial communities from Yellowstone Lake, YNP, Wyoming, USA - YL17G09_0 | ecosystem: Environmental > Aquatic > Freshwater > Lake > Sediment | place: USA: Wyoming | collected...
GCAAGCGCTACGAGGACTGGCAGGTCGACGATCCGTCCCAGGCGTCGTCGCTCGCCGAGGTGCGGCGGATCCGCGACGACATCGACGAGCGCGTCGGGCGCTTGCTCGAAGAGATCCTCCGTCAGGCCACAACGCCGGCCGGCTGACACATTCCGACAAACTGCCGCGGCGGAAGTAACTCATCCATGAAGATCGATGAGTCGACTAGGCTTCAACAATGCCCGAGACCCGCTTGATCGACTGCTGCAGCCCCCTGGTGCGGCCGACGCTGACCCAGGCCGAGGCAATCGAGCTGGAACGACTCTTCAAGGCACTCGCCGACCGTCACCGGGTTCGGATCCTGAACCTCCTCGCAGACGCCGAGGACGCGGTCTGCGTCTGCGCACTCATGCCGGTGCTTGGGCTCGCGCAGCCGACCGTGAGCTACCACCTGAAGCTGCTCGTCGAGGCCGGGCTCCTCCAGCGGGAGAGCCGCGGGCGCTTCTCGTTCTATCGCATCCCGCCCGGTGCGCTCGATCGCCTTGGCGCCGTCATGAGCGCCTCTGTGAGAGAGGCGCAGGCCGCATGACCGAAGCAACGGCCGACGAGCGCGCGGTGCTAACGCGCCTGTCGCGACTCGACCGCTACCTGCCGCTGTGGATCGCGCTCGCGATGGTGGGAGGGCTCGTGCTCGGCACGCTCGTGCCCGGCCTGAACGACGCACTCGAGAGGCTGCAGATCGGCACCGTCTCGCTGCCGATCGCGGTCGGACTGCTCGTGATGATGTACCCGGTGCTGGCGAAGGTGCGTTACGAGGACCTCGGCCGCATGAGCGATGACGGGGTGAGTAACGGGCGCTTCTTCGGCGTCTCGCTGTTCCTCTCCTGGATCGTCGGCCCGGCGCTCATGTTCGCGCTCGCCTGGATCTTCCTCGCCGACCAGCCGGCCTATCGGACGGGCGTGATCATCGTCGGCCTCGCCCGCTGCATCGCGATGGTGCTGGTCTGGAACGACATCGCGCTCGGCGATCGCGAGCGAGCGGCAGTTCTCGTCGTCTTCAACGCTCTCTTTCAGGTCGCCGCCTACGCGCTTCTCGGCTACTTCTACCTCACACTTCTGCCCGGTTGGCTCGGCCTCGACACGCAGGGGTTCGAGGTCGGGATCTGGGAGGTCGCCCGCACCGTGCTGATCTTCCTCGGCATCCCCCTCGTCGCCGGCTACCTGACACGGTTGATCGGGATCCGCCGGCGTGGACGCGACTGGTACGAGCGGCGCTTCATCCCCCGGATCGCCCCGTTTACGCTCTACGGCCTTCTCTTCACGATCGTGCTGCTCTTCGCGATCCAGGGTGAGGAGATCACCTCACAGCCGCTCGACGTCGCCTTGATCGCCGTTCCCTTGCTCGTCTACTTCGCGGTCATGTGGGTCGCCGGCTTCGCCTCAGGCAGGCTCATGGGCTTCCCCTACCCGCAGACCGCGGCGCTCTCGTTCACTGTTGCCTCGAACGACTTCGAGCTCGCGATCGCCGTCGCGGTCGGCGTCTTCGGCGCCGCCTCCGGGCAGGCGCTCGCGGGGGTCGTGGGACCGCTGATCGAGGTCCCCGTGCTCATTGCGCTCGTCTACGTCGCGCTCTGGCTGCGCCGCCGCCTCGTGTGGCCGCCTGCGGCGATGGCGCTCCCGAGCGACGCGCATCCGCAGGTCGCATCCCGCTAGAGACAGCCGGAACCGCAAAGGCAGCGAAAGCTGAGGCTCCCGTGAAGCCGCGTCGACGTGACCGGCGCTAGCGGCTGAAGACGGTGTGCGAGAAGGTCTCCGCAACGACGGACGGTGGGGCGAGGTATTCCGTCGGGCTCAGGAGCGAGCCGCTGCGTTCGAGTAGCCAGGCTCCACCCTTCTCACACATCACCTCGCCCGCGAACAGCTGCAGGATGACCTCTCGGTGCGTGCACACCAGGGTCGTTTGAGGAAGCTCTTCGAGCAACTCCCAGGTCGCGTCAGGGTGCGCGTCCGGCAAGAGCGCGCCGCTGCGCTCAACCACGAGCTTGCAGCTCTCCGCGATCGGAATGACCGTCTGAATGCACCGCGCGAGCGGACTCGAAACGATCTTTTCGATCTCGCGGCCTGCGAACATCCAGATGAGTTGTCGCGCGTCCGAACGCCCCGCCTCGTCGAGCTCGCGGAACCGGTCGATATGCGGCGACGAGAGACGCTCTCCCGCGCTTGCGTGTCGAAGTATCAGCACTGGCCCCTCTTCCTGACCCCGTGAACGGAATTCTCCGCCGTCCGCTCGCTCCCGTCAAGCGCGTCACCAAGGTCAAGCAGTGAGGGGCGGCCAGCTGGCCGCCCCTCTGTGACAGGCGAAGCTTCGGATGGAGAGGTCAGGTTCGATTCGCCGCCTTGACCGCGAGCGCAAAGTTCGTCCGCGCCCGCTTCAGCTGCTTCGGCGTCAGCGAGATGAAGTCGGCCCGGTTCGCAATGGCAACCTCGTTGTCGAAGACGTAGTCGAGGAATGCCTGCACTTCCTTGCGCTTGAAGGACGAGCCCTTCGCGTAGATGAAGAGCGGTCTCGACAGCGGCTTGTATGTGTTGGTGAAGACCGAGGCTTTCGACGGTGCCACGCATTTGTCCGTCTTCGGGTTGCGGATCTCGACGGCGTTCAGCTTGCTCTGGTTCTCGACGAAGTACGAGTATCCGAAGTACCCCATCGCTCCGCGCTCGCCCGAGACACCCTGCACCGTGATGTTGTCGTCCTCGGTTGCCTGGTAGTCGGACCGGCTCGCCTTCGCCTTGCCGTTGATGGCTTCGGTGAAGTAGTCGAACGTCCCGGAGTCAGTGCCCGCGCCGAAGAGCTTGAGCGGCACGTCGGGGAAGCCCGGACGAACGTCCTTCCAGTTGTTCACCTTCGAGCCCGGCTCCCAGATCTTCTTCAGCTCGGGGACAGAGAGGCACTTCGCCCATGTGTTCTGCTGGTTGACGACGATCGTGAGGGCATCGTTGGCGACCGTGAATGCTCGCCAGGCGCCGATCGCGTTGTCTTTACATGCCTTCGCTTCGCTGATCTTCATCGGCCGCGAGGCGTCCGAGAGGTCGGTCTCCCCCTTGCAGAAGCGCTGAAAGCCGCCCCCGGTGCCGGAGATGCCGACCGTCACCCTGACGCCGTCCGCTCCCGCCTTCCGGAACAGCTCCGCCGCGGCAGTCGTATACGGGCCGACGGTGGATGACCCATCCGCCGTGATCGAGCCACCGAGCTTCTTCAGGTTGTACGTCGGGTTTTGCGCCGACGCCCCAACGGCGACGGACGCCACCGCGAGGCACACAGCGGTGCCTACACCGAGAACGGCGCCGTGGCGCCTGAGCGAAGACTTCATTGGATGTCCAACTCCTCCGTGTCGATTAACCCTGTCGAGGCAATGGTCGAGACGTCGGAGTTGCTCGTGGGGCGACGGGGAGTGAACGTGCGGTAGAGAGGTGGTGAACCAGGAGGGATGAGTGGGGTCTGGCTGAAGCCAGACCCCAGCGGCACTAATGGAGCGTGTCGTGCGACGCGTCGGTGAACTCGGCGAACTCGCCGGTCACGAGAAACGCGGTCTGCTCTCCGATGTCGACGGCGTTGTCCCCGATCCGCTCGAAGCACCGCGCAACCGTGATCTGGCGCATACCCCACTCGAGCGCCTCGGCGTCGTTCACGTACCCGAGCACTTCCTGGAACACCTGCCGGTTCGCGCGATCCACGAGCTCGTCGAGCGCGTGCAGCGTGCGCGCCCGTTCGAGGTCGCGGGTTGCAAAGGCATTGAGCGATATCTTGGCCATCTCCTCGCAGCGCTCACCCATGTCAACGAGGCTCTCGACCACCGCTGTTCTCGTTCCGAGGTGGCTCGACAGCTTCGTGAGCTTGGCGATAGTCACGCACTGGTCTCCCATCCGCTCGACATGCAGCCCGGAGTGCAGGAGGGCGATGACGAGACGCAGGTCGCCGGCAACGGGTGTCTGCCTGGCTAGCACGAGCTCGATCTGCTTCTCGAGCGCGAGGTAGCGAGCATCGACCTCGTCGTCGAACGCGATGACCTCGTCACACAGCTCGACGTCCTGCGTCCGCAGCGCGTCGATGACGCCTCGGATGGCACGAACGACGATCTCACCTGCCTCCTGGAAACCCGCTTCGAGGGCATCCAGCTCGTGCTGGAACTCGACTCTCATCCGAACCGTCCGGTCACGTAGTCCTCCGTCCGCTTGTCGGAGGGTGTGGTGAAGATCTTCGTCGTCGAGTCGTACTCGACGAGGACGCCCCTTCGACCGCTCCCGTCCTCGTCCACGACGACGCTGAAGAATGCGGTCATGTCCGCGACGCGTGCCGCCTGCTGCATGTTATGCGTGACGATCACGATCGTGTAATCGCGCTTCAACTCGTGCATGAGATCCTCGATGCGGGCGGTCGAGATCGGGTCGAGCGCGGATGCCGGCTCGTCCATGAGGATCACGTCGGGCTCGACCGCGAGCGCCCGCGCGATGCAGAGGCGCTGCTGCTGCCCGCCCGAGAGGCCGAGAGCGCCGTCCTTGAGTCGGTCCTTCACCTCGTCCCAGAGTGCGGCTCTGCGTAGGGCATGTTCGACGCGCTCGTCCAACGAGCCCCTCATTCCCAGCACACGCGGCCCGAAGGCGACGTTGTCGTAGATCGACTTCGGGAAGGGATTCGGCTTCTGGAACACCATCCCGATGCGGCGTCGAATCTCGACCGCGTCGACGTCGCGGTCGTACAGGTTCTCGCCGTGGTAGAGGACCGTGCCCGAGACCTTGGCGCCCGGGATCAAGTCGTTCATCCGATTGAAGCAGCGGATGAAGGTGCTCTTGCCACACCCGGACGGGCCGATGAAGGCCGTCACTGTGTTCTTGTGCACGTCGAGCGTCACTCCCTCGAGTGCGAGCTTCCCGTGATACGAAACGCCGAGGTCGCTCACGGTGAAGACTTTCTCGCGGCTCTCGATCTCGGAGCGATCGAGCCCACGTGAGACTTCGGCAATGCGAGTGCTGTCTATACGCGGTGCTTCCATCTGCGTCATCGAAGAGCTCTCAACGCAATGACCGGCCATGTCGTGATGCGGCGCCGAACACCGTGATGCTGCGTCCTCGGGCGCGTCCGTATCACGGTGGATACGAACGATCCCTGCGTCCTTGCCTCACGGCGTTCATCATCCACCTCACGACGGGCGTTCATCACGTTGGGAGCTCCTCTCACCACTGCTTGCGATAGCGATTGCGGAGGAAGATGGCGACGGCGTTCATGCTGAGCACGATGACGAGCAGGACGATCGCGGCGGCCGCTGCAAGCGTCTGGAAGTCCGCGTCGGGCTGCTTCGTCCAGTTGTAGATCTGCACCGGAAGCGCCGTGTAGGGGCCGAAGAGCGTCGGATTGAACGCCACGTAGGTGATTGCTCCGACCATGATCAAGGGCGCGGTTTCACCCACCGCCCGCGAGAGCGCCAGGATCGAGCCTGTCGCAATTCCCGGAATCGAGGCGGGCAGCACCTGACGCCAGACGACCTGCCACTTCGTCGCCCCGAGGGCGAAGGCGCCCTGGCGGATCGAGTCGGGGACGGCGCGAATGGCCTCGCGGGAGGAGACAACGACGGTGGGCAGCACGACCAGTGTGAGAATGAGCCCGCCGGCGAGAACGACCCGACCGACGCCGATACCGCGGACGATGAACGCCAGCCCGAGGATCCCGTACACGATCGCGGGAACCGCTGCGAGATTCTGGATGTTCACCTCGATGGCGCGATTCCACCAGCGCTCGCGATCGGCGTACTCCTCGAGGTAGATCGCGGTCAGCACGCCGATCGGAACCGAGAAAAAGAGCACGAGCAGCCCGAGATAGAGCGTTGCGAGGATCGCCGGCCGAGCTCCTGCCTCGCCCGGCTCCGTTGACGGTAGGCCCGTCAGGAGTTGCTGGCTGAGTGCCGGCCACCCCGTGATGATCGTGTCGGCGAGAAGCACCACCAGCGTGCCAAACGCGACGAACATGCACGAGAGCATCGCGATCTGGAAGAGGCGGTTCCTCAAAGCGCGGCTCTTTCGGTCGGTCTCCATCGCGGCGAGGTCGGCGCTCACTCGTAGACCTCGCGGTACTTGCGGACGAGCCTGATCGAGACCAGGTTCATGACGAGCGTCATCACGAACAGCGTGAGCCCGACAGCGAAGATCGTCTTGTACTCGATCGAGCCCGTCGGGACGTCGCCGTTGCCCGTTGCGCCGATGAAGGCGGTGATCGTCTCAATCGTCTGGCGCGGATCGAATGTGATCTGCGCGAGCTGCCCTGCGGCGATCAGCACGATCATCGTCTCACCCACGGCGCGCGAGAAGCCGAGCACGAACGCGGCGATGATCCCCGAGATTGCCGCCGGCACGACGATGCGTGTCGAGACCTGGAGCTTGTCAGCTCCAAGTGCGTAGCCGCCATCGCGGAGATCGCGTGGCACAGCGGCCATCGCGTCCTCGGAAAGCGTGGCGATCGTGGGGATGAGCATGATGCCGAGCACGAGACTCGCCGACAACGCGTTGAAGACCTCGACCTGGAGCCCGATCTGATCGCGCAGGAACGGCGTCATGAAGGTGAGCGCGAAGTACCCGAGGACGACTGTCGGAATCGCGGCGAGGATCTCGAGGATCGGCTTCAGGAAGGCCGTGGCCTTCGGCGCCGCGTACTCGCTCAGGTAGATGGCGACACCGACCCCGAGCGGGAAGGCCACAAGCGATGACCAGAACGAGATCATCAGCGTGCCCACGACGAGCGGCAGAACGCCGAAGTGCGCATCGAGGAAGAGCGGCGCCCAGGTCGTTCCGGTGAAGAAGTCCACCGGGCTCACCTCGCCGAAGAACTCGAGCGCTGGCAGGAGCAGTGACAGGACGATGCCGACAGTCGTCAACACCGAGATCACTGCGGCAGCGAAGAGCACCGCTTGCACCGCTAGCTCGCCCGGCCGGACCCTCTTTCGCGGAAGAGCAGTCGTCGATGCCTGGGCGACGCTGACGTCTGCGGACGCCATCTAGGCGCCGGCGTTCTCGAGCTTCTGCAGCTGTTCGTCGATCTGCTCTTGGTTCAATGGCACGAACTGTGCCTCCTCGGCAATCGTCTGCTCGTTCTCGAGCGTGAAGCGGACGAAGTCGGCGAGCCCTTCGGTGTCCGCGAGGGAGCTCTTCTTCACATACATGAAGAGCGGACGGGAGAGCGGCGTGTAGGAGCCGTCCTGCGCCGTGGAGGCACTCGGCGCGACGCAGCCCTCGCCACCGTCGACCTCGAGCGCCTTGAGCGTGTCCTGGTTTTGCTCGAAATACGAGAACCCGAAGTACCCGAGAGCACCCTTGTCACCCGAGACACCCTGGACCGTGACGTTGTCGTCCTCGGTCGCGGAGAAGTCCGAGCGGCTGGCGCCCTCCTCGCCGTTGATGGCGTCGGTGAAGTAGTCGAAGGTGCCGGAGTCCGTTCCGGCGCCGTAGAGCTTGAGGGGAACGTCGGGATACGAGGGATCGATCTGGTTCCAGTTCGACACCTTCGAGCCCGGCTTCCAGATGGTGTTGAGCTGCTCGACGGTCAGGCACGTCACCCAGTCGTTCTCGGCGTTGACGACATTCGTGAGCGCGTCGGTCGCAACCTGGAGCTCGACGTACTCGACGCCGTTCTCTGCGCAGATCGCCGCCTCCTCGTCCTTGATCGCGCGGGACGCGTTGGAGATGTCCGTCTCGCCGGCACAGAAGCGCTCGAAGCCTCCACCGGTTCCGGAGATCCCGACGGTGACATCGACCCCACCGGAAGCTTTGAAATCCTCGGCCGCCTTGGTCGTGAACGGTCCGACCGTGCTCGACCCGTCAGCAGAAATGACGCCGCTGCCAGAGCCGCCGCCACCGCAGCCGGCTGCGACAAGCGCAAGGGTTGAGAGGACTACGAGCAGAGCAATGGGCATGCGTGATCTCATGGAGCGAAGTCTCACGGGCAAGCGGTGTTCGACGGGTCGCTCTCTGGTGAAGATGTGGTGGAAATCCTGTGAACGATGGTCGCCTACAGCGCATGCGCGTCTGACGTGGTGCGAATCGGCCGAAGTGCCGACGCAAGCACGGCGAGGCCAAGGGTGAGCACGATGACGGCCAACGAGAGGAAGACCGGAATCTTGTAGAGATCGGAGATCGTCATCTTCACTCCGACGAAGACGAGGACGACCGCGAGCCCGACGTTGAGATACCGGAACCGGCCGAGCATGTTCGCGAGGACGAAGTACAGGGCGGCGAGACCGAGAAGCGAAAAGGCGTTCGCCGCGTAGACGATGAACGGCTCGCGGGTCACAGCGAATATCGCGGGAATCGAGTCGACGGCGAACACGACGTCGAAGGTCGCGACGAGCACGAGAGCGGCGAGCAGAGGAGTGCCGAATCGTCTCCCGCGCTCGCGCACCGTCATGCGATCGCCGTGATACGCCGTGGTCAAAGGAATCAGCCGCCCGAGCACCTTCAGAACAGGGTTGCGCTCCGGGTGGATCTCGGCAGTCTGGTGCCGCGCCATCCTGATGCCGGTCACGATGAGGATCGCGCCGAAGACATAGATGGTGTAGTGGAACGTGTCGAGGAGGACGGCACCCGCCGCGATGAATATCCCGCGGAGGACGATCGCGCCCGCGATTCCCCAGAAGAGCACTCGGCGCTGCGACACGGGTGGCACCGCGAAGTACGCGAAGACAAGTGCGAAGACGAAGAGGTTGTCGACCGAGAGCGACTTCTCGATCAGGAAGCCTGCGAAGTACTCCTCAGCCGCAATCCGACCCTGCCAGACCCAGAGGAAGCCCGCAAACGCGAAGCCGAGCACCGTCCAGCCGATGCTCCAGCCGACTGCGCGACGAAATGAGATCTCGGATTGGCCTCGCCCGAAGACGGCGAGGTCGACGAGAAGGAGCGCGACGACGAGTACGCCGAACGCTGCCCAGGCCCACCACTCGAGTTCCAACGGAAGTCCTCCTTCGTCAAGCCGATAGCTGGTTGACGAAGGTCTCCTCCGCCGCTTACGCGGCCGACATCACCGAGCCGAAGCCGTATTGACGATGACGCCTGTTGTGGAGTACTGCCCTTCGGGTCTGGCGATCATACCAGCGGCCCGAGGCTACGTCGACCGCGAGAACTCGCAGCGCACCTCGAGGCCGCGGCCGCGCGATCCGCGCGCCTCGACGGTGCCGCCGGCCTGCGTCACGATGTGCTTCACGATCGCGAGGCCGAGACCGGTCCCCCGCGAAGCGCGCGCGCGGTCCGCCCGATAGAACCGTTCGAAGAGTCGCGGCAGCTCCGATTCGTCGACCCCGATGCCATCGTCGCGGCCGACGAGCGTGACGGAGCCGTCCTCAGCGAGTTCCGCGCCGAGGGCAAACGTGGCACCGGGACCTGCATACCGGATCGCGTTCTCCGCAAGGTTGCGAGCGACGACTCGAAGCATTCTGGGTCTGATTCCGAGCTCGATGCCAGGATCGCAATCGAGTCGCATTTCCACCCCCGCTCGTGCAGCGCGTTCCTCGAGCTCATACAACGCCCCCTCGAGGATGGGCCGAGCTGCCGTCGCGCCGAGCGCGACCACGCGTCCCCCCGATTCGAGCTCGCTGAGGAAGAGCACCTCGTCGATGAGCTCCGTAATCTGCTCGACCTCTCGTTGAGCCTGTACGACAAGCTCGTCGACATCCTCGCCCGGCAGCGCCGCGGTCTCGAGCAGCGTGAGTAGTCGGGCCAGCGGCGTCCGCAGCTCGTGCGAGACCGCCGCCGTGAATCCCGAGCGAAGCTCTTCGTAAGCGGCGAGGTCGCCCTCGCGCGAGAGATACACGAGCCGTTCGCGCCTCCCGTCGACCTCATACGGGACGACGAAGGGAATCACGCCGCGCTCGCCGGTGAGGAGGTCGGGCGGGACGCGCTCTCCCTCGTGAATGCCGTCGAGCGCCTGGCGAGCACGGCGGCTCGCAATCACGACGCGGTCTTCCGCGTCGATTACAACGACTGCCTCTCGACTCTCCTCCACAAGCATGCGACCGCGGATCGAATCATTCATCTCGCACGGTTCTAACAGAAGACTTGCGCATCGCTCGTCGGGTGCTCACTGCGACCGACTCAAAGGTGGGTGACTCCGACCGTCCGCGGCTTCACCATTCGGATACCAGTTGATAACCACCTTGCGGCCCCCGTCGCCTCCGAAAGCCGCGACTATCGTGTTATCGCATGGCCAAGGTCCTGATCATTGAGGACGACGACATCATCGCCCGCGGCATGGCGCGTCACCTCGAAACGGCGGGCTTCGACACCGTCGGTGTCGCCAACGGCGAGACCGGCCTGGCACGACTGCGTTACGAGCGACCCGACGTGTGCGTTCTCGATCTCATGCTCCCGGGGATCGACGGCTGGCGGGTCATCGAGCAGGCCCGGAGCGAGGGCATCGGAACGCCAATCGTGGTCGTGTCGGCGCGGGGAACCGAGCACGACCGCGTACACGCACTCGAGATCGGCGCCGACGACTACCTCGTCAAGCCGTTCTCGATGAAGGAGCTCACAGCGCGAGTGCGCGCGGCCGCACGCCGCGGCCTGAGCGAGGCAGAGCCCCGCCGCGGCGACCCGATCGTGATCGAGGAGCTTCGCCTCGACCCGGACAACGTGCAGGCGTATGTCGACGGCGTGAGTGCCGAGCTCACTCCAACCGAGTTTCGCCTTCTTTACACGCTTGCGAGAGAGCAGGGCCGCGTGCTCACGCGCGACGAGCTCCTCCAGCGGGTGTGGGGCCGCCGGGCGACGCACCGCGACCGCACCGTGGACGTCTTCGTCCGCAAGCTGCGAGAGAAGATCGACCGCCGTTCGGAGCGCCACACGTTCATCCACACGCGCTACGGCGTGGGCTACAAACTCGAAGCCGAACCAAAGTAGCGACAGCTCACTGGGCGGACGCCGTCCTCGGATCAGTCGGAACGAGCGGGAGCGCTTCGCCCCTCGCTCGCAACGCCCTGCTGGCTGGACTTCCGCGCTCGTCCCAGGTCAGCGCTGTCACCGGCCGCAAGCGCAACGCGACGTCGTCGGAGACGAAGAACTCGCGGACGGCCGGATCGTCGTCGGCACCCTCGGCGACGTACCTGTCGTGCACGCGATCGACGAGACCGCGCGCTTCGAGCCCTTGCACGATCTCCACCCGCCCCGCGATCGACGTGCCGCACACCTCAAAACCGGGGCGCGAGTCGTGCAGGACCAGAGTCGCGCGCGGATCGGTCTGAAGGTTCCTTACCTTCCGGCTGCGCGAGCCGGTCGCCAAGAGAACGCAGCCCTCATCACCTGCGTACCACATGGGAACGGCGTGGATCGAACGGAGGGGATCGAGGGTGGCGAAAACGCCGATCAGTCGCGCCTCGAGCAGCTCGCGAACGAGAGCATCGGCGAGCACTGCGTCGCTCTCCAGTCTTCTGCTCGGAGAGGGCTCGCTCATCTCTCGAACCATAGGTCGTCGACGAACGCCGGGGCGTCAGCTATTCTTAGGCACGTTAATGATTAGTGATGTTATCCTTAGTGCTGACGCCATCGCCGTCGACCTCCGGCCCGTACTCC
>Ga0315283_10005076_pt1 | contig 11577 bp, 9 predicted proteins | sample YL17G09_0_MG_FD_204541 | JGI IMG/M metagenome (GOLD analysis project Ga0315283, IMG submission 204541) | Sediment microbial communities from Yellowstone Lake, YNP, Wyoming, USA - YL17G09_0 | ecosystem: Environmental > Aquatic > Freshwater > Lake > Sediment | place: USA: Wyoming | collected...
TCACCTGTCAGGGGTCTCCAACCAATGGGCCGCACTGGCAGGTGCAGGGGTTGGGGCAACGGGACTGGCACTGATATTTTTTGTATCGCGCCGCAAAAACAAGATGATTCATTGTACCGTATATTGCCCCGTTGGTACCATGGCAGGATACCTGAAATTTGTTTCCCCGTTCCGCATGCGCATCACGGAAAGTTGTACCACCTGTATGGCCTGTACCCTGAAATGCAGGTATGATGCGCTGAACCTCGAAAACATCCGCAACCGGAAGCCGGGCCTCACCTGCACCTATTGCGGCGAATGCCTGCCTGCCTGCCACCAGCAGTCGATCCGTTACCACTTTCTGTGGCTGTCACCTTCATCAGCAAGAAACCTCTACCTGATTCTCACTGTCACTCTGCATGCATGTTTTCTTGTGCTTGCCAGAATATAATTGTTGCCGCTTTATTCGTATATTTGGTATAATCAAAAACCTCCCGCTCATGAAGCACAGCATTTTTCTGCTCTTTTTGCTGCTATTGATCATGCCGGATACCGTTGCCCAGAAAGTTCCCGACGGATATATTCTGCAATACGGACAGAATTTTAACACCAACAAAGCCCTTGGCGATTTCGATTTCAGCGATCCGGCCGCATGGGGTATTTCCAAGTCCGAAAACAATTTCTTCCTGCAATTCAACCTTCGTCAAACAGCACCCTCTCAATCAATGATTCCCGCCAACAGGGCCATTTTGAGCAAGCAGATATTCGGTGATTTTATCCTGGATGCAGAAGTAATGCCGCTGGCTGATTCCGGCTTCCTGCCTGAGTTCTGCATCTTTCTGGGGATGAAGGATGCTGAAAGAAGTTACATGATTTTGCTTTCCGCAGCTTCGGGCGCAGACCTTCAGGGGATTTTTCTGGTAAAGGATGGTGTGGTCACCAAACTGCCCGCTGCCATTTCCTCCAATGGTTTTAAAAGCAACACATGGCAGAAGATCCGGGTAGAACGCAACATTGTTAAGCGCACCATCAGGGTCTTTGTAAATGATTTAAACCACCCGGTATTTCATTCAAAGGATTATGAACTCGTCATGGGCAAGATAGGCTTCGGCTCCATGAACAGTGCGGTTTGCTTCGACAACATTGTGATTTGGGCACCTACGGTGATACCGGAGGAGTAAAACACAAAAAGTGGAAAAGGGTATATTTTTACTCCCAAAACGTTCCCTGCTTTTTGCGGCAGCAATTGTATGGACTTTTGCAGGAGGGATGCTGCTGTTCAGGGGAATGCTTCTTTTTGCAGATTCAGGACAATATTTCTGGCCCAGGCTGACCGCCAGCCTCATTGCAGGTTTGCTGTTTTACCGTGTTCTCTTCTCAAAAATATCAAAGAAACATACTGTCAGAATCCTGGAATTGCCTTTTGAAAGACCCTGCCTCTTCTCTTTTTTCAACTTCCGGAGCTATCTGCTGATGGGTATTATGATTACGGCAGGCATCACCCTGCGAAAATCGGGCATCCTGCCAAGGCAATACCTTTCCGCTTTTTATGTTACGATGGGTATTCCCCTTTTTATTTCAGCTTTCCGGTTTTATTATGCGGGGGCAAGGTTCAGGAGGAATGGATAAGACTCCATTTAGGGTAAGTCGCGACTTACTCCTGCTGCCAAATCACTACCCCCTTGCGAAGCGAAGTTGCAACTTCTCTCACGAACGGTGGTGAGTAAACTTCGTTTAGCGGGGGTATTCGGTAAAACAGTTAAGCTGGAATAATTTATTGCCGTTGGCTGAAGCCAACGGCAATAATCACCAATCACCAATCACCCCTACTATAACCTGTAAAGTCCCTCCTCCTCCTTCTCTGGCGTATCACCCGGTGCAAAGATCTCGACCCACCCCGGATTGTCAGAACGAACAATCCATCCCTGCGTACCGATGTCCTTCCGGTTCAGCATGCCGGTATCTTTTGAATCCACGGTGGCATCCAACAGGTAAAGGGTTCCGTTGATTTCGGCCCTTGCGATCACATGGTTAAACTGGCCTTTTACAGGGTACATTTTTTCAGGCATGCCCATGTCAGATGTTCTGATAAGAAGCGGATCAGCCTGAATGCCTGCATGTTGTAACAGGTTAACAAGCAACAGGTTCATATCGGCCGATGCGCCTGTGCGCTTGCGCAAAAAATCATCGAAGTCCTGCCCGGCATACATCGAAAATTCTCCATTCCACCTGAAATTGCTTTTGACGAAACTGTATATGGCATTCATCTTGTCGTACGCATTTATTGACTTGCCCGAAATGCTGTCGATAAACCGCACACCGCCCCGGTTTTTAATGAGGTATTGTCCAAACCTTTCATGTTCGAGCAGGTTGGCATTTAAATCCGACCAGGTCTTCATCCGGTAATGCACATACCCGGTAAGGGCAGTGCGGTCGTGCACCAGTTCCCACGCACCCCTTGTTTCATAATCCTCGTGCGTGGTGACCACAAGGGGTCGGAATGAACGCGGAAGGTTACCTGATGATTCAAACAGGCTGAAATGCACCTGCGGATAATAATCCGTGACCGGCTGGTTGTTCCTATCCAGGGCCAACCCGGGAAGGTTTTTCATAATGATCTTTTTATCGGTCCCGTTCATTGCCCATACCTTATACCTGCTTTCGTCCGTTGCATACAGCAGGTAGTTGCTGCGGGCAAGTTCATTATGCCGGGGCCGTGCGCGGGTATCGTAAAGCCACTGGAGCCTGCCGCCAAATGCAACTTCTTCATCGGGTTCCAGTGGCCGGTTGTTCCGGAATGTGACCAGGTAGGTATAAGGTTCAGGAACCTTAAAACGCAGTTCACTCCACAAGGTGGGTATTTCGCGTTGAAAGTACCACGTGTCGAGCGTGGCAAAGTCGAGCGATGCAATGGTGTACCTGAATTCAATAATGACCCCCGGTTTTGCATTGGGAAAAGTGAATTTCTTTTTGCTCCATGTTTCGCTGATCTTGATGGTTTCAACCTGACCGGCCTGAACACCATATTCAATGACCTTGCCATTTTCATATACCAGGGTTCTGGCTTTCAGGGCATAGAAGTCGTCGTGCCTGTTTTTTGTCTGAAACGGGATTTCCACGGATGCATACTTCAGTCCTTCTTCGTTGAGTATCTTAATGCGGGTATGCCTTGTATAGAAAGTACGGTTGGTGACCTCAATATCTCCAAAATCGCAGAGCACAATGGCGGATGCGCCGGCATCCTTCCCCTGCGGTGTGATGGTAAATTCGGAAGGAGAAACCTTGCCCCAGCGGATGGGATATTTCCCGAATCCGGCCGATACCGGGAGGGAAGCAGCTACCAGAAATATATACAATAAGGTTTTCATGGCAAACAGTGTATTTATTCTTAGCATTGTCAGCAATTTGCATGCCACAGTGGTATAATAACTTTCCTGTTTGGTGATGCTTTATTGTCAAATTTGCCTATTTTTATCAGGAAGAACCGTACCAGAAAAGCATGCCTTTCAAATCCATCGTATTAACACTCCTGCTGTTGCATGCGGCCACCATTCATCCGGGAACATCTGCCGGTGCGGATGCCGGTTTGGGTAATGCCTTTGATTATCCGGCGGATCAGGTATACAAGGCCCTGGGAGAACCATTGCTCAACCCCAACGCTTTCAGGCTTGCCATAAAGGGCTATACGGAATTACTTGCTGGCGGCAGGATTGACAACAACCGTTTGCTCACGGTTATCGATTACAGCCTGCCCTCTTCTGAAGACCGGTTTTTTGTAATTGACCTTCAACATCAAACCATGCTTTTCAGATCGCTTGTATCGCACGGCCGGAATTCCGGTGACCTTTATGCAGTAAGGTTTTCAAACAGGGCGCAGTCGCACCAGAGTGCCCTTGGCTTTTACCTCACCGGCAGCACCTACAAAGGAGGCCAGGGCTATTCGCTCTTCCTCGAAGGGGTGGAACCCGGGTTTAATGACCTTGCCAGGGCCAGGTCCATTGTAATACATGGTGCCGCTTATGCCACGCATGATTATATCACGCGTTACGGAAGGCTCGGTCGTAGTTTCGGATGTCCTGCCCTGCCGCCGCAACTGAGTGCCGCCATCATCGATACCATTAAAGGCGGTTCGGTGGTGTTCGGCTATTATCCCGATGAAACCTACCTCACGCGCTCTGTGATTCTGAACGGCTCCAGCGCTGCAAGCTCCTTTTCATCGATTCCGTAAATATCCCTGTAAAAATACAGTCCGCCGTTGGCATCAGCTTCGCAGGTGATATAGCGGATGTGAATGGGCATGGTTTTTGCCAGCCTGATTTCGTGATGGTGTCCGGTGGCGATCAGACCCGCAATGTTGATGGAATCGGAATGTGCCACCGCAGCAATATAGCCGGCGAGTTTGCCGGGGTTCTGAACCCTGATGCAGCCATGGGAAAAAGCCCTGATATCCTTATTAAACAATGTCTTTCCGGGCGTGTCATGGAGGTAAACGGCGTAGGGATTTGCGAAAATGAATTTCACCTGTCCCAGTGCATTGTCTGATCCCGCATCCTGCTGCAGCTTGAAATTGAAATCCGCCGCCGACATTTCATCGAAGTTCAGGTCTTCTGCCTTCACAGTGTTGTTATTCTCATCGAGAAGCCTGAACCTGTTTCGTTTCAGGTAGGTGGAGTCGGATTTAAGTTTTGGAAGGATTTCATTCCTTGAAATTTTTGAGGGTACATGCCAGTTAGGATTGGCAATGATACGTTCGATGGCGGAAGTCAGCCGGGGTGTAGGCGAATCGGGTTTACCCACGATAACGCGGTAGGTGTCATGCAGTTTGTTGTTATCGAATACCTTGAGGGTAAAGGCAGGAATGTTCACATACAACATGTTCGGGTTGCTGTTGTCCTGCTTCCTGAGCCTGTCGAGATTCAAAACCAGCAACCTGTAATGGTATAAGGCGGTAAGGTGCAACGCATCCAGGGTGTTCTTCCCGGGTTTGCCATCGGGTTCCAGTCCATGGTAACGCTGAAATCTCATGAGTCCTTCAGTGGTCCCATCACCGGCACCTGCAGCGAGGTACCCCAGGCGGATCAACACCTGCCGGACTTCATCCCGGAACCTGACGGAATCTTCGGATACACTTGATATCCCGATCCATTCACGGGTAAGATCCACCGTTCTCAGATAATTCCGGGTGGCCAGCTGAAGTTGTTTGTATTCAACAAAAGCGGGCTGCACGGACAGGATCCCTTCTGCTGTATGGTCATCCTGAATGGCCTGCTGAAATGTCCCCACAATATTGTCCCTGCGTGCTGCCATTGAATCAGCGGTAACATTGGGGTACCCCTGCTGCAGGTTCAGCATGAAACAGAGAACGGCATCGGTAAGCAGGAGTTCTGTTTGCTTCCTGAGTTCGGGATAATCTTTTCGCCTTTCTTTGCTGGCAAGCTGCTGCTGCAGCATGTTCAGTGCTTCAAGGTGATAGTTTTCCGGCTCCAGGCCAAAGTCCCTTGCCTGTGCCAGCAGCTGCAGAACACCTGTTGCCTTGCTGTTCAGGTTGTTATAAAATGTCCAGACAGGTATGTACCCGTTTGCTGCATAAAATTCCTTTACACCGGCATGCGCCTGCAGTGCTTCTCCATACAGTTTATCGCTGCTAAGCATTAAACCGGAATCGGAAAGAAAGCCCTTTAACGCATGGGAAAGTTCGGGGAGATACGCGTTTTCCAGTTGAACAAGGTCTTTTCTTCCGGTCTGATAACTTGAGCCCAGGATAAACACAACTGTTAAACCCAGGGCAACAGTCGTTTTCGTAATGCGATTCGGGATATGTGTAAAAATACTCATGGTTCCAGCGGTTTACGTCTGACTTTATATACGTCAAACAGCCGCTGGAATCGGTATTTTTTACACCAACCGGGAGCATGTTTTGATTAACAATGCATAAAACGGGGCAGGATATAAAATCTATTTTTTCAACCCGGTAAGGAGGGTTGATCCTGCAAGTTTGCCATCGCTTGTATAAGACTCGCTTTTTACCATTCCCACATTTTTCGCATACCACTCGGTAGCTTTCATTTTAACATTGATCATCATCTTGGTGGCAACATCGTAGGTAATTTTATAGCATTCAAATGTACCTGCGGGGGTGGTAATATTCTCTACAGCTTCCACTTTGCGGTTGGTGATTGAAACGCTCATGTTCATAATTGTCATTCCACCGCTTGCGAAAGACATTTTCAGATCGCCGTTTTTCAGCACGTCACCTGCTTTCATGGTCCAGGGCATTTCGAGGTTGCCACCTTCGATTGTCATTTCCATGTCCTCATATGATTCCATGGATTCCGGGCTCATGTAATTCTTCATATCAATGAAAAATACACCGTTCTCACATTTCGCGGTGAGGGTAACGGAGCCCAGGCTTTTGCCTTTGGCATCGAAATGTTCGGAGGCTATTTCTGCCTCTGTGGAACCGGCCGACTTGCGGATGGCAATAATTTTCTGTACACTTGATCCGCTTAAGTTCCCTTTTTTATCATATTGCTTGTATTCCATTTGTGTATTCTCCTGATCAGGATAATACATAGGGCAATCCTGGGCAACAATTCCCGCAAACATAAAAGCACCAAGCACTGTGCTAAGAAGAATGTGTTTCATAATATTGGTAATTAGGTTTATTCAAAGCTAGCTAAAATAATCTTTTCCGGTTCTGCCTGCATTGAAATAATATATTGCCATATTTTATGGAAATTTGCAGGTACGTTCACCCTATAATAAATTATCACCAAACCATCGTCATATCCATTTAATACCAATACCATGAAAACAAGATTTCTTACAGGCCTGATGGCTGTTATCATTGGTTCCGTCGCAATGGCCGCTCCCATTGAAGTTCCTTCACGGATCGGGGATGTCACCGTTTTTTTGAATGGCGCGCAGATCAGCAGGACAGCAAAGGTTGCCATTGCCAGGGGAACGGCCACCCTGATTTTCCGTGAGTTACCTGTTAACATTGACCCACAGAGTATCCAGGCAAGGGGCGAGGGCAACTTTGTGATCCTTTCCCTGCTTCACCAGGTCAATTACCTGGCCGGTGAACACAAATCTGCCGAGGTAAAAATACTGGAGGACACACTGAAATTGCTGGAATACAAGCTGGCGGAGGTAACAGCCTTGCAGGCCGTTTTAAAGGGCGAAGAGGAACTCCTCAATGCCAACCGCGACCTGGGGGGCACCGACAAGGGAGTAGCAGTAACCGAATTAAAACTGGCTGCAGATTTTTACAGGGCCCGTTTGACCGAGATCAAGAAAGAACAGATCAAACAAACCCTCCGGAGCACTGCGCTTACCCGCAGCATAGAGAAAGTGCGCAACCAGCTCAACATGCGCAATGCCGATGCCTCCAAACCCACCTCCGAGATCCTGGTCAATATATCTGCTGCTGAATCAACAAACGCTTCGCTGTGGATTACCTATACCGTTACTGATGCAGGATGGTTCCCTGTTTATGACATCAGGGCCAAAGATGTTCAGAGTCCGGTACAGTTATATTACAATGCCCGGGTATATCAAAATACAGGTGAATCATGGGACAGGGTTAACCTCAAACTCTCTACCGCCAATCCGCAGCAGCGGGGCGAGAAACCCAACCTGCAGCCCTGGTTCATTGATTTTGAACAGCCTTATGCCCAACGCAATGAATACAATGTGATCGGATATGGGGTTGAACTAAAATCGAAGGCTGCGCCTGCCATGGCGGATGAAGAGGTCGCTGAAACTCAGGCGGCAGTTACGTCTGCCACGCTTACGGAAGTGGATCAGAACCAGACCAACCTTGAATTTGTGATTAAGGTACCCTATGACATTCCATCCGACAACAAACAATACACCATTAACATCCAGGAAAACACCCTGCCGGCTGTGTATGAATACTACTGTGCACCCAAGCTCGACAGGGAGGCCTTTTTGCTGGCACGGATCACAGGGTGGGAAGATTATAACCTTCTGCCGGGTGAGATCAATCTGTTTTTCGAAGGAACCTATGTTGGCAAATCAACCCTCAATGTAAGGAATACCGGCGATACGCTCGACCTGTCGCTGGGCAGGGACAAGGGAATAGTGGTTACAAGGGTTAAAATGAAAGATTTCACCGAAGAAAAAACCATTGGCAGCAATGTCCGTGAAACCAGGGCCTGGGAAATCACTGTACGCAACAACCGCAGGCAGGCACTTAACCTTCGGGTGGAGGATCAGTTGCCGGTTACAATGAATAAAGATATTGTGGTGGAACCCATTGATTATTCCGGGGGGACCTTTCATAAAGAAACAGGAAAGATAACCTGGTTGCTGAAGATGGAGCCTTCGGCCGAAAAGAAGCTGCGTGTGACCTTTGCCATCAAGTACCCGAAAGACAAAAGGGTGTTTATTGACTGACAATGCTAAGCCCGGCCCGGCCTATTCGATGATCTCGAGCGAATCGGCCAGGTTGGGTTTTGCCTTGGGTTTATTTTCCGACCGTGCCTTGCCGATTACCACAAAGGCAAGCAGTTTCTCAGGCGCCTGGACGTTCAGCATCTCTTCGATCTCCTTTTTCGCGAACATGGGCCCGCTAAGCCAGCAGGCTCCATATCCCATATCAACGGCCGCAAGCAGGATATTCTGAATACTGGCACCAGCGCTTTGGATATCAGGGTAATTGCGCAACCTGTTGATCTCCTCATGGGATAATTCAACCGCACTCTCCAGCACAGTTTCATAAGGCTTCACGACAAGGGCAAGTAAAACCGGCGCATCTTTAAAAAAAGTGGAGAACCAGGTTACCTGGGTCTTAACATTTTTAGAGGCTATTGATTTTGAAGCGGGCAGGTTTTCAATTTTTTGGGCAACCACATCCGCCATCCTGTTAAGGATTTCTTTGTTAAGAATGGCGATGTATCGCCATGGCTGGTAATTGTTCACGCTTGGAGCAAGGCCGGCGCAGCGTACCAGCTCCTTCACATCCTCAATGTTGATTTTTTCATCAGCGAATATCCTGACGCTCGTTCTTGCTTCTATGGCCGCCTTGAGTTCCATGTTGTTTGCATATTTTCACCCAAATTAGAATATTTTTATCTAAAAATGAAACCAACAGGCGTAAAATTTGGTAGACTGTGTGACTCTTCGTTAATACGGGGATTTTAACCTCGGTAGTTTATGACAGTATCGGATCAGGATTATCAGCTTTTTGTTTTTGCACTGAAGAATTCTTCGAAATATGATTTCAGCCAATACTCGGAGAAATCTTTGAAGCGGAGAATCCTTAAGTTGCTCACCGACCATCAGCTTACCATTACAGGCCTTATATCAAAGATTAAAACGGATGCGGAATTTGTTGAAAAAATTGTCAAAGAGATTACGGTCAACACCACCGAATTATTCCGTGATCCCCAGGTATGGCAAACCATCAGGTTTACCATACTGCCCCGTTTTAAAAACAATTCCGTCATCAATATATGGCACGCAGGATGTTCTACCGGCCAGGAAGTTTATTCCATGCTGATCCTGCTCAAGGAACTGGATATGCTCGACAGAACAAAGATATATGCTACCGATATCAATACCGATGTAATGGATATCGCCAGGCAGGGTGAATACAGGTACAGGTTTAACCTTACCTACCTCGACAATTTTGACAAGGTCATTAAGGAGAATCCGTACAACTATGAGGAGTACAATGATGTGCCCTATGACAGGCATTTCGGCCTCGACAAGGGCAGTGATACCATCCGTATGAACGGTCCCCTCAGGGAAAAACCCGTATTTAAAAAGCATGACCTTGTAACGGAAAGCAATACGCTGTATGTAAAATTTGACCTGATTCTGTGCCGGAATGTAATCATCTATTTCAATTACAATTTACAGTGCCGGGTTTTTGACCTTTTTCACCAGAATCTTTATGACAACGGCTGCCTGATCCTCGGATTGCACGAATCAATACTGGGACCTCCGGCGGCCAAATTTCAGAAAAAGGGACATGCGTATTTCAAAAGTTGAACTTGTTACAATACATTTGAATAATTTGAAAACCAAAAGATTATTCCTAAAAACCGGAAAAAAATGAAACTGAAAACAACCATACCAGCCATGAATAAGAACCTGTTCTTTGGCCTGGGGTTTGTTCTGTTCACCAGTATTGTACTCCTGATTAACTGGGTTTTCAACCTGCCTGTAAAACAGGCCGAAAAAATTGGTCAGCAATGGACTGTCACCGAAAAACAACTGGCGGTGCTTCAATCGATGCAATCTGAATTCCTGGTGCGTTTTGAAAAGGAGGAGCATGTGCTTTCCGAAGAAGGAATTACCGATGGTGAAGCACGATCGGTCGTCAGAACCATCAGGGAAGATATTGACACATACCGGAATTTCCGCGCAATCTCGGGGAATGATGAGGCCATTGCGGCTGTATCTTTTTTTTCCAGTGCACTCAACAACTATGAAAATGCCCTGAACGACTTTTTTCTTATAATCCGCGAACGGGGCGATGAGAATTCAGGACTCATCGCACGCTGGCAGGAAATCAGCAGCCGGTTGTTGCAAGCGAACGCATCTTCGGGGAATGCCATCCGGGAAAAACTGAATAGGATAAAAGCCCTGGAAAACAGTTATTTATTGCGAAATAACAGCCGATTTCTCGAAGAGTTATCGGTGGCAGCGGAAGACTTGCGGAATGAACTTGGCCAGGTGGGTGACGGCAGCGGGATTACCGATCTCGACAGCTACCTGGTGCTCACAGGGAACCTGCTGGCCGTTGAAAAACGCATTGGAAGTATTGATTTACAAGGCATTACAGGGGATGTGACAGGCAGTCTTAAAAAATTGCTGTCGGCACGTACTTCCGTGCAAGGATTTCTTATTAAGGCCGTTGAAAAAACATCCCTGTGGTGGACCCTCTTCAGATACCTCACCCTCGTTTCATTTACCGTTGTTTGTATTATCGGCCTCGTATTAATCACCTCACTTGGAATTACGAATCCCCTCAAACGCACCGCACAGGCAATGGAAAAACTGGCCGCCGGTGATTTGTCGGAAAATACTTTTGACAATGGTCTGCCGGAGATCAGGAGGATTGACAACGCCATTACTGAAGCTATCACCGGCTTGAACCAGAAAGCTGCGTTTGCCCGTTCCCTTAATGAGGATAACCTTGCGTTGGAAATGAACCTGCTGGGTGAACATGACCTGCTTGGCAGGGAGCTTTCACAGTTGCAGCAGAAGATGTCGAAAACCGAAGAACTGCAAAAGCGGAATGATGAGTCAAATATGAAAAGACGTTACATCAACGAAGGCCTTGCAAAATTTGCCGACATTCTGCGTACCAATAGCAACGATATCAACCTGCTGGGTGATTCCTTCATCCGTGAAATTGTGAAGTACCTGGGCGCTATCCAGGGTGGTTTTTTTCTGCTCAACGATTCGGATCCGTCTGCTCCGGTGCTCGATCTTGTTTCCGCCTTCGCTTACAACCGGAAGAAATACCTTCAGAAAAGCCTGGCCCTGGGAGAAGGACTTGTGGGAACCTGTGCCAAAGAAAAACAGCCCATCAATCTTACGGAGATCCCCGAAGGTTATATT
>Ga0315283_10005077_pt1 | contig 11576 bp, 11 predicted proteins | sample YL17G09_0_MG_FD_204541 | JGI IMG/M metagenome (GOLD analysis project Ga0315283, IMG submission 204541) | Sediment microbial communities from Yellowstone Lake, YNP, Wyoming, USA - YL17G09_0 | ecosystem: Environmental > Aquatic > Freshwater > Lake > Sediment | place: USA: Wyoming | collected...
ACGGTGTGATGCCGCAGGGCGAGCTTGCCGGGGCCGCCCAGCCGTCGATGGCTGCGGTGCTGGAATCCATCGTGGGGCCTTGGGGCTCGGTACTTATCCGGGTCGGCGTCGTCATCTCGGTGCTCGGTGCCTACCTGGCGTGGACGTTGATGGCGGCTGAGATCCTCTACATCCCGGCGACGACCGACGACATGCCGCGCTTCCTGGCCCGCACCAACTCCAAGGGTGCGCCGGTGACGTCGCTGATCATGGCCGGCGCGCTGATCCAGCTGCTGCTCATCGTGCTGCTGTTCACCGCTGATGCACTCGACTTCATGCTCGACCTGACCGTGGCGCTGTCGCTGGTCCCGTATCTGCTCGCGGCGGCGTACGCGGTGAAGCTGACGGTGACTCGGGAGACCTACGACAACGGCCGAGCGCTGCGCAGCGACGCCTTGGTAGCAGGCATCGCCACGTTCTACACGCTCTTCCTGATCTACGCGGCCGGTCTCGACAAGCTGCTGCTGTCCTGCATTCTGTACGCGGCGGGTGCCGCGCTGTACGTCGTCGCCCGGCGGGAGCGCGGGCTTAGGGTGTTCACTCCTGCCGAAGCGGTGCTGTTCGGCGTGATCGTCCTGGGTGCGATCGCCGGAGTGGTGTCACTGGTGACCGGAGCCATCCAGATCTGATAGCGAGAGGAAGCCCGATGACCAAGCCGTCCGACGCATTTGGAGTTCATTCCGAGGTCGGCACGCTGCACAAGGTGCTGGTGTGCTCGCCCGGACTCGCCCACGAGCGCTTGACGCCGAGCAACTGTGACGACCTGCTCTTCGACGATGTGCTGTGGGTGCAGAACGCCCGTCGTGATCACTTCGACTTCATCGCCAAGATGCGCGACCACGATGTAGAGGTCGTCGAACTGCACAACCTGCTGACCGAGACCATGGGGATGCCGGAGGCGAAAGCCTGGTTGCTGGACCGCAAGATCGTCGCCAACGAGGTGGGGCTGGGGCTGGTCGACGACACCCGCGGCTTCCTGGATTCGCTCGAGCCGCGGAGCCTGGTCGAGCTGCTGATCGGTGGCATGTCGACCCGCGATCTTCCCGCCGACCTGAAGTCGGGGTACCGGGCGCTGGCCCGGGAGTCGGCCGGCGTCACCGAGTACCTGATGCCGCCGCTGCCCAACACGCTCTACACCCGCGACACCACCTGCTGGATCTACGGCGGCGTGACGCTGAATCCGTTGTTCTGGCCGGCCCGTCATGACGAGACGTTGCTGATGAAGGCCATCTACGAATTCCATCCGGATTTCGTGGGCTCGACGGTGTGGTGGGGCGACCCTGAGCAGTCCTGGGGGATGGCCACCATCGAGGGTGGCGACGTGCTGGTGCCCGGTAACGGCGTGGTGCTGATCGGGATGAGCGAGCGCACGTCGCGGCAGGCCATCACCCAGGTGGCCGCCGCACTGTTCGCCCAGAATGCCGCAGAGAAGGTCGTCGTGGCCGGGATGCCGAAGCTGCGCGCGGCGATGCACCTGGACACCGTGTTCACCTTCGCCGACCGTGACGTGGTCACGATCTATCCCGAAATCGTGGACAACATAGCTCCATTCACGCTGCTGCCCACCGACACCGATCCCGGGGTTGAGGTCGTCGAGGAGACCAAACCGTTCACCGAGGTGGTCGCCGCGGCGCTGGGCCTGCCCGAGCTGCGGGTCGTGGAAACCGGTGGCACCAAGTACGACTCCGAGCGCCAGCAGTGGGACAGCGGCAACAACCTGGTGGCCGTCGCGCCGGGTGTGGTGTTCGCCTATGACCGCAACACCCACACCAATTCGCTGCTGCGCAAGGCCGGTGTCGAGGTGATCACCATCGTCGGCGCCGAACTGGGCCGCGGCCGCGGCGGTGGGCACTGTATGACCTGCCCGATCATCCGTGACCCGATCGACTACTGACCGATCAGCTCGACGCGGTGAAGATGACGTCGGTGGCCACCAAGACGGCGAAAGCCGTCAACCCGATCACGTCGAGGGGCTTCGGGTTGGGCTGGTCGGTGGCGGCCAGCTTGAGCTCACGGGCGATCAGGAACAGCGGAAAGGTGACGCTGATCGCGATGAGCATGCCGCCGACGATGCAGGCTCAGACGTAGGGGATCTTGTGTTTGCGCGCCTCGACCACCATGAAGATCGCGGCGGCCAGCAGGAACAGCACGATGTCGACGGTGATCGACCGCGACGCCGGGTTCACCTTCAGATCGAGCAGGAAATTCTTCAGGAACCCGGCGCCGCTGCCGAAGTAGGCGGCGTTCCGGGTCCAGGTCGCGACCAGCGCCACGGCCGCTATCGCCGCATAGATGCCGCACAGGACCTTGCGGGAAGTGGCCATCGTTTTCTCCCAGTCGGTGAAATGATAGTGGTTGCTATCACGCTAGATGGGGGTGGCGGTATGAGGCACGGTTCCGTCGAGTGGACGCCGTCGCGATCGGCCCGGCCATGACCGCCGAGCGACTGTGGACTCCACCGCCGGAACGGGTGGATCGCGCTGCCATCACCAAGTACCGTGGTTGGCTCGAGCGCGAGCGTGGCGTGAGTTTCGGCGGCTACGAGGAGCTCTGGCGCTGGTCCGTCGAAGATCTGGAAGAGTTCTGGGCCTCGATCTGGGATTTTTGCGGTGTGATCGCACATCGTCCCTACGACCGCGTCCTCGATCGGCGAAGAATGCCGGATGCCCATTGGTTTGGCGGGGCGCTGATCAATTTCGCCGAGCAGTCGCTCTGGCGGGCGCGGGAACCGGAGTGGAATGCGCGCAGCGCACTTGTCTTCGAGTCGGAGTCGCGTCCCCGGACCGAGTTGACCTGGGGACAACTCGGTGATCGTGTTGCCGCGCTCGCCACCACACTGCGGGGCCTCGGCGTTCGACAGGGTGACCGGGTTTGCGCCTATCTTCCCAACGTCCCCGAGTCCGTGATCGCGATGCTGGCCACCACCAGCCTCGGTGCGATCTGGTCCAGCGCGGCCCCGGACATGGGTGCCGCCGGCGTGCTCGACCGGTTTCGCCAGATCAAGCCCAAAATCCTTGTCGCCGTGGATGGATACCGCTACGGTGGCAGTGCTTTCGACCGTCGCGACGTGCTCGGCGAGATCATAAAGGGACTGCCCTCTCTCGAGGCGTTGGTTCTCGTCCCCCATCTCGATGCCGAACCTTCACTCCAGGTGCCGGGAAGGTTGCCGGTGGTTTCGTTCGGCGATGCCGTCGCCAAGCGGGTGTCACTGGAGTTCACCCCGGTGCCTTTCGGACATCCGCTGTGGGTCGTCTACTCGTCCGGTACCAGCGGTAAGCCGAAGCCGATCGTGCACGGCCACGGCGGATTCATGCTAGAGAACCTCAAAGCGGCGTCGATCCACCTTGACGTGGGGGACGGCGACCGCTTCTTGTGGTTCACCTCGACGAACTGGATCATGTGGAACCTCGCGGTGGCCACCCTCGCCGCAGGGTGCACCATCCTGCAACTCGATGCCAACCCGGGCTACCCTGACGTGGGAGGCCTGTTCGACTTTGCTGCCCGTGAGCGGGCCACCTTCCTGGGAACAAGCCCGGCGTACCTGTCGGCTTGTATGAAAGCCGGGATCTCACCGAAGGCCGAGCACAATCTGTCGGCGGTGCGGACGTTGGGATCCACCGGATCGCCGTTGACGCCGGAGGCTTATCGCTGGGCCTACCAGAACATCAAGGACGACATGCTGTTGGCAGCGATATCCGGAGGAACCGATCCGGGCGCGGCGTATCTGACGTCCTGCCCGATACTGCCGGTATACGCGGGGGAGATGCAGTGTCGGGGACTAGGCATTGCGGTGCATGCATTCGATGATTCCGGCAACGAACTCGTCGACGAGGTTGGTGAGCTGGTGGTCACCGAGCCGATGCCGTCGATGCCACTGTACTTCTGGGGCGACGACGACGGATCGCGCTATCGCGAAAGCTATTTCGACACCTACCCCGGTGTGTGGCGGCACGGCGACTGGCTTCGGCTCATCCCCCGGCCTGAGTCCGTCACAGGGATCATCTACGGCCGTTCAGACTCGACCATTAACCGACACGGGATCCGGATCGGGACTAGCGAGCTATACCGGGTGGTTGAAGACTTCGCCGAAGTGCTCGATTCGCTGGTGATCGACCTCGAGTATCTAGGGCGCCCGTCGTTGTTGGCACTCTTCGTGGTCCTCAGCGAACCGAACGCCGACGTCTCACCTGATCTGCGGGCACGGCTGTTCGATGCGATCCGCACCAACTTGTCGCCGCGCTACGTGCCGGACGAGGTGATCGCCATTGCCGAGGTTCCACGCACGTTGTCAGGCAAGAAGATGGAAGTGCCGGTGCGGAAGATTCTGCTCGGACAGCCGCCGGGCGGGGTGGCCAACCGCGACGCCATGGCCAACCCCTCCTCACTGGACTGGTTCGTCGAGTTCGCCGCCGCCCTCGAGCGTGCCGGGGACAGCTAGAACGTGTTCCAGTTCTGCTGCTAGCCTGGCGACGACGCGGGCCGTGAGCGGCCTGAGGACAAGTCAGGAGTGGTCAATGGCAGCACTGACGGGAACCCTCGAGGGGCGAGTGGCATTCGTGACGGGCGCCGCCCGCGGGCAGGGCCGGGCGCACGCCGTGCGGCTGGCGCGCGAGGGCGCCGACGTCATCGTCTCCGACATCTGCGCACCGGTCTCGGACACCATTCCCTATCCTGGCACCGCTCCTGAGGAGTTGGCCGAGACGGTGCGGCAGGTCGAGGCCGAGGGGCGCAAGGTGCTCGCCCGCGAGGTCGACATCCGCGACGATGCTGCCCTGCGCCAGTTGGTGGCCGACGGTGTCGAACAGTTCGGGCGCCTCGACGTTCTCGTCGCCAACGCCGGCGTGCTGTCCTGGGGACGGCTGTGGGAGCTGACCGACGAGCAGTGGAACACCGTCATCGACACCAACCTCACCGGCACGTGGCGCACCCTGCGCGCTGTCGTCCCGGCGATGATCGAGGCCGGCAACGGCGGCTCCATCATTGTGGTGAGTTCGTCGGCCGGGGTGAAGGCCACCCCCGGTAACAGTCACTACGCGGCTTCCAAGCACGGTCTGACCGCGTTGACGAATTCCCTTGCGCTGGAGGCCGGTCAATACGGCATCCGGGTGAACTCGATCCACCCGTACTCGGTGGCCACCCCGATGACCGAGAACGGCGCCATGATGGCGGTGTTCGGTGCGCACCCCAGCTATCTGCACGCGTTCGCGCCGATGCCCTACCTGCCGGTCGGTCAGAGCGCGACGGGCAAGCGGTCCGACTTCATGAGCGTCGAGGAGGTCGCCGACGTCGTGGCCTGGTTGGCCGGCGACAATTCAGCGACGCTGTCGGGCTCGCAGATCAGCGTCGACCGCGGCGTCATGAAGTACTAGCCGATGACGATGCGCGGCAGCGCAGTGAGGCGCTGAGGAGTCGGCGAAATCGACCTCAGCCGGGTAGCACGAGTACCGGGACGGGGCTGACCCGAAGGATCTTCGTGCCGCGCGAGCCCAGGAACACATGGGCGATGCCGCCGCGCGGCGAGGTGCCCAGCGCCAGGATCTCGCCGTCCTGCCACTCGGCGTCGTCGATCGCCTGATCCCACCCGTTGCCGCTGACCACCTGCAGCACGACGTCGTCGCCGACCACACCGTCGGTGCGCAGCCGGGCCAGCATCTCGGCGGCCTGCGACTCCCAGGCCGCCAGGATCGAGTCCTCGGCATGCAGCCCGACCTCCGGGGGGTACATGGTGCGCCCGCGCACCGCGAACGTGATGATCCGCAACGGCACGTCGAGACGCCTGGCCAGAGCGGCGACCCGCCCCACCACCTCGATCGACTCGGGGGTGCCCGGATAGCCGCAGGTGATGCGGGTCAGCGTCCCGCCGCGCGGGCCGCGATAGCCGCGCGGGGCGATCGCCACCGGGACCGGCGACGAGTGCAGCAGCCGGTCCGCGGTCGACCCGACCACCACCTGCCCGAGTTGGCCGCTGGCCGACGAGCCGAGCACAAGCAGGTCCGCGTCGAGTTCCTCGAGCACCTGGACCAGGCCGCCCGATACCGAGCGGTGCGAATGGCTGTGAAAGCTGACCTCCACCGGCTGGCCCATGGACTCCAGCTCGCGCTGCGCCTCCCGGGCGGAGTCGGCGGCAAGTTGGTCGGCCCAGGCCGCGTACTCGGCGTCGACCCGCGCCGGCGACGGGTAGGTCCAGGGCTTGGGCACGATGGTCGCCACGGTCAGCGAGGTGCGCAGGGTGCGCGCCGCCGCCGCCGCCAGATGCAGGGAAGCGATACCGCTCTTGCCGGCCAGGTAGCCGACGACGACGGTCACGGCACGTCCTGCGGCGGGTGGATGACCTCGACGCCGGGGACCGGACTGCCGGGCCGGGCCGAGGCGGGGCGGTTGAGCGCGCTGTGGTGGCGGCCCCAGATGAAGTAGAACGTCAGCGCCACCGACACCCAGAGCGCGAACGCGAGCCAGGTGTACCACCGCAGGCTGAACAGGATGTAGGCGCACGCGATGATCGCCAGCACCGGGGTCACCGGATAGCCCGGCACGCGGAAGCCGCGCGGCAGGTCCGGTTCGCGCCGGCGCAGCAGAATCACCGCGACCGCCACCACGATGAAGGCCGTCAGGGTTCCGATGGACACCAGGTCGGCGAGGTAATCCAGGGGGACGAAACCGGCCATCAGGGCCACCACGATCGCTACGACGATGGTGTTGTTGACCGGCGTCATCGACCGCGGGTCGACTTTGGCGAACATCGACGGCAGCAACCCGTCGCGGCCCATGGCGAACAGGATGCGGGTCTGGCCGTAGAGCGTCACCAGGGTCACCGAGAAGATCGAGATCACCGCTCCGGCGGCCAGCACGGTGCCCCAGTACTGCGCGCCGGTGACGTTGTCGAGGATGGTGGCCAGGCCGGCCTTCTGGTCGTCGAATTCCGGCCAGTTCTGCGCACCAATGGCGGCGACGGCGACCAGCAGGTAGACGGTGGTGACGGTGATCAGTGCGGCGATGATGGCCCGTGGCATGGTCCGCTGCGGGTCCTTCACCTCGTCGCCGGCGGTGGACACGGCGTCCAGGCCGATGTAGGAGAAGAAGATCGTGCCGGCCGCGGCGCCGACGCCGGCGACGCCGAACGGGGCGAACTCGGCGAACCGGTCGGTGTCGAACGCGGTGAACGCGATCACCGCGAACATCACCAGCACGCCCAGCTTGATGATCACCATCACGGTGTTGACCTTGGCCGACTCGCTGGCGCCCCGGATGAGCAACAGCGCACACAACCCGACCAGGAACATGGCCGGCAGGTTGACGATGCCGGGCTCGGCGTCCCACGGTGCCGCCGCCAGCGCAGCCGGTAACCGGAATCCCAGGAAGTTGTCCAGCAGTTTGTCGACGTACTGGCTCCAGCCGACGGCCACCGCGGCGGTCGACACCCCGTACTCCAACAGCAGGCAGGCCGCCACACCCATCGCCACCACCTCGCCCAGAGTGGTGTAGGCGTAGGAGTAGGTGGATCCGGACACCGGAACCGCGGAGGCCAGTTCGGCGTAGCAGATCGCCGCCAGCCCGGCCGCCAGCCCGGCGATCATGAACGAGACGATCACGCTGGGGCCGGCCTTCGGAACCGCCTGGGACAGCACGAAGAAGATGCCGGTGCCGACGGTGGCGCCAACGCCGAACATCGTCAGCTGGAAGACGCCGATCGAGCGTTTGAGGTTCTCCGAGGCGCCGTGCGCCACCGGTGCCCCGATGACCGGGCGCCGGCGCAGCATCTGTTCGGGCAGAGTTATCGGTGCCGTCATAACGGGCGCCTCCTGGCTTGCGGTTTAGCCGATTATGGGCCACGGCCACCCAACCCGCTCGTTAACTGGTCAACCGCTGCCCGGGCCGCGCACCTCGAGCCGGCCGCCGTCGTGTAAGAAACACTCCGTGAGCACCACCAGCAGGGGCATCGTCATCGCGGGCGGCGGACTGGCGGCTGTCCGGACCGCCGAGCAGCTGCGCAAGTCGGGCTACCAGGGGCCGGTCGTTGTCGTGAGCGACGAGCAGCACCTGCCCTATGACCGGCCGCCGCTGTCCAAGGACGTGCTGAACGACAGCGGGAAAGGCGTGGGCGACGTGATCGCCGACGTGACGCTCAAGCCCGCCGAGTTCTACTCGGACAACGACATCGCCCTGCTGCGCGGAGCGGCCGCGGGTTCGCTGGACACCGCGGCCCGGACGGTGACGCTGGCCGACGGGATGGTGCTGGACTACGACGAGTTGGTGATCGCGACGGGCCTGGTGCCCAAGCGGATTCCGTCGTTCCCGGACCTGGCCGGGATCCGGGTGCTGCGGTCGATGGACGACGCACTGGATCTGCGAGAGCATGCAGCCTCGGCGCGCCGGGCGGTCATCATCGGCGCCGGGTTCATCGGGTGCGAGGTCGCTGCGAGCCTGCGCAAACTCGGGGTGGATGTGGTGCTGGTCGAGCCGCAGCCGGCGCCGCTGGCCGGCGTGCTGGGGCAGCGGATCGGGGAACTGGTCGCCCGGCTGCACCGCGCCGAAGGTGTGGACGTTCGCACCGGCGTCGGGGTCGCGGAGGTTTTCGGGACCGGCGGGCAGGAGCGCAGCGACTCGGGGGAAGAACACGGCGGGCAGGAGCGCAGCGACTCGGGGGAAGAACACGGCGGGCAGGAGCGCAGCGACTCGGGGGGAGAACACGGCGGGCAGGAGCGCAGCGACTCGGGGGGAGAACACGGCGGGCAGGAGCGCAGCGACTCGGGGGAAGAAAACCGCGACCACGTCGCCGCGGTGGAACTGACCGACGGCAGCGTGATCGACGCCGACCTGGTGGTGGTGGGCGTCGGGTCGCGACCGGCCACCGACTGGCTGGTGGGCAGCGGCGTCAGCCTGGACAACGGGGTGCTGTGCGACGAGGTCGGCCGGACCAGCGAGCCCCACGTCTGGGCGCTCGGCGACGTCGCCTCCTGGCGCGACGCCGGGGGCCATCAGGTCCGGGTCGAGCACTGGAGCAACGTCGCCGACCAGGCCCGGGTGCTGGTGTCCGCCATGCTCGGACAGGACGCGCCGTCGGTGGTGGTGGTGCCCTACTTCTGGAGCGACCAGTACGACGTCAAGATCCAGTGCCTCGGCGAACCGCAGGCAGGCGATGAGGTGCACGTGGTCGAGGACGACGGGCGCAAGTTCCTCGCCTACTACGAACGTGACGGCGTGCTGACCGGGGTCGTGGGTGGCGGCATGCCCGGCAAGGTGATGAAGGCCCGCGCGAAGATCGCCGCCGGTGCACCGATTTCCGACGTGCTCGGCTAAGGTAACCCGCCGGCGACGACGTCGAACGCCTCGGCCAGGGCCTCGCGCAGCGACACCGTCTCGTCGCCCAGCCAGTATCCGTACGCCGACAGCGCCACCCCGAGCATGCTCCAGGCAATCGTCTGCGGCACCAGGTCCGCGGGCCGAACCCCGGTGCGTCGCGCCACGAACCCGGCCACCACGTCGCGCCAGCCGCCGTACATCGTCATCGAATAGGCCTGGAGTTCCGGGGTCTGCAAGATCAACCGCATTCGCTCGCGGTGCCGGTCGGTCTGGAAGTCATCGACGGAGTTGAAGTCCAGCAGTGCGGTGCGCAGCGCCGCATGCAGGGGGGTCCCCGGGTCGGTGCGGTCCAGCACGGTGGCGAAGTGGCCCAGTTGCGCGTCGAAGTCGCCCCACGGAATGGCGTTCTTGGAGGAGTAGTAGCGGAACAGCGTGCGCCGCCCGATGCCCGATGCCAATGCGACGTCATCCACGCTGATCTCACTGAACCCGTAGGTCGCGAAGAGATCCAGTGCGACATCCGCGATGTGGTCGCGGGTGGTGGAACGCCGACGTCCCACTCGTGCCGTGCCGGGGGGACCTGCGGTTACCCCCGGTGAAGCCGTCGGCACAACCATCGGCAAAACCCTCCCCTTTCGGCACCTGATGCCATATTCTGTCGCTCACGACGCCGGTGCGTCGCTAAACGCGGATATTGAAAGGGCGTGCCCGATGGAGACGAACGAGGCGGAGAACGGCACCGAACTGGTGACCGAGACCCTGGTCGAAGAGGTGTCCATCGACGGGATGTGCGGGGTCTACTGACGGTGCCCGCCCGCGCCGTGGGTGGCCTCCGGCCGCCCGATGTGGCCGGCCCCGCGTTCGACCCCACCCTCGGCTGGCGGTTACATCCCCAGGTGGCGGTGCGGCCCGAGCCGTTCGGCGCGCTGCTCTACCACTTCGGGACGCGCAAGCTGTCTTTCCTGAAGAACCGCACCATCCTGGCCGTCGTCGAGTCACTCGGCGAACACCCCGATGTGCGCTCCGCGCTGCGATCGGCGGGGATCGACGATCCGCAGGAGCCGCCCTACCTCCACGCCCTCGGCGTACTCGCGGACTCGAACATGTTGATCAAGAAGGACTCTCAGTGACATCGATAGCGCCGGTTCCCCGTCTCATCGAGCAGTTCGAGCGCGGGCTCGACGCTCCCATCTGCCTCACCTGGGAACTCACCTACGCGTGCAACCTGGCGTGCGTGCACTGCCTGTCGTCGTCGGGCAAGCGCGATCCGCGGGAGCTGTCGACGGATCAGTGCAAGGCCGTCATCGACGAACTCGAGCGCATGCAGGTGTTCTACGTCAACATCGGCGGCGGCGAGCCGACGGTGCGCCCGGACTTCTGGGAGCTCGTCGACTACGCCACCGACCACCACGTCGGGGTGAAGTTCTCCACCAATGGAGTTCGCATCACGCCCGAGGTGGCCGCCCGGCTGGCCGCAAGCGACTTCGTCGACGTGCAGATTTCGCTCGACGGCGCCACCGCCGAGATCAACGACGCGGTCCGCGGCCCCGGCTCGTTCGCGATGGCGATCCGGGCGCTGGAAAACCTTGCCGCCGTGGGCTTTTCCAACGCCGCTGAGCCGACGATGCCGTCGAGGCATGAGACGGAGGAGGAGCGAGGCAGACGGCCAAAAATATCCGTCGTCGTCACCCGCCACAACGTGGGCCAACTCGACGACTTCAAGGCCCTGGCCGACCGGTACGGCGCGACACTGCGTATCACCCGGCTGCGGCCGTCCGGCCGCGGCGCCGACGTCTGGGACGAGTTGCACCCGACCGCCGATCAGCAACGGACCCTGTACAACTGGCTGGTCGCCAACGGCGAACGCGTTCTCACCGGCGACTCGTTCTTCCACCTGTCCGGGCTGGGTGCGCCCGGCGCGCTGGCGGGGCTGAACATGTGCGGCGCCGGCCGGGTGGTGTGCCTCATCGACCCGGTGGGTGATGTATACGCCTGCCCCTTCGCCATCCACGACCGTTTCCTGGCCGGAAACATCCTGTCCAACAATGGTTCTGGCAAACCCCGGGGCTTCGACGACGTCTGGCGCAACTCCGCGCTGTTCACCGAGCTACGCAGTCCGCAGTCGGCGGGTGCCTGCGGCAGTTGCGGCCACTACGACAGCTGTCGCGGCGGTTGCATGGCGGCCAAGTTCTTCACCGGTCTGCCGCTCCACGGCCCTGACCCCGAGTGCGTCGAGG
>Ga0315283_10005078_pt1 | contig 11575 bp, 13 predicted proteins | sample YL17G09_0_MG_FD_204541 | JGI IMG/M metagenome (GOLD analysis project Ga0315283, IMG submission 204541) | Sediment microbial communities from Yellowstone Lake, YNP, Wyoming, USA - YL17G09_0 | ecosystem: Environmental > Aquatic > Freshwater > Lake > Sediment | place: USA: Wyoming | collected...
CCGGCGTCGGCATCATCACCAGCCGCTTCCTCGGCATCGACTTCACCGTCGGCGTCTTCGTCGGCCTCGGCGGCATCCTCGTCTGCTCGATGCTCGGCGGCATGAAAGCGGTCACCTGGACGCAGGTCGCGCAGTACCTGATCCTGATCATCGCCTACCTGACGCCCGTCACCGTGATGTCCTACAAGCACACCGGCGTGCCCGTCTCCGAGTTCATGTACGGGCAGATCCTCCAGAGGATCGACGCCCGCGAGAAGCAGATCATCGCCGATCCGGCGGAAGCCCTGGTCCGCGAGAAGTGGGCCGCACAGGCCAAAGCTCTTGACGAAAAGATCTGGGACCCCGCGACTGCGGCCGGGGAGAGGGAGAAACTCGTCGCAGCCCGGAAGAGCGCCGTCGCGGCCTCCAAGCCGATCCAGCCGTACCTGAAACCGTTCGCGCGCATGGACCGGAAGAACATGCTCGCGCTGATCTTCTGCCTGATGGTCGGGACAGCCGGGCTGCCGCACATCCTGATGCGCTATTACACGGTGCCCTCGGTCAAGGACGCCCGCTCCTCGGTCGGCTGGTCGCTCTTTTTCATCTTCCTGCTCTACTTCACCGCCCCGGCCTACGCGGCGTTCGCGCGCTGGGAGGTGCTGAGCACCCTGGTCGGCGCCCGGATCGCCGACCTGCCGGCCTGGACCGCCAACTGGGCCAAGGTCGGGCTGGTCTCCATCAGGGACATGAACATGGACGGCATCCTGCAGTTCGGCGAGCTGACCCTCGGCGCCGACGCCATCGTGCTCGCGACCCCCGAGATCGCGGGCCTGCCCTATGTCATCTCCGGCCTCGTGGCGGCCGGTGGTCTGGCCGCGGCGCTCTCCACCGCCGACGGGTTGCTGCTGACCATCTCCAACTCCCTCTCCCACGACCTCTACTACAAGGTGCTCAACCCGAACGCCTCGATCATGCGCCGCCTGACGATCTCCCGCACGCTCCTGGTGATCACGGCGGCCATCGCTGCCTGGGTGGCGACTTTCAAGATCACGATCATCGTCGAACTCGTGGCCTGGGCTTTCTCGATCGCCGCGGCCGCCTTCTTCCCGGCGCTTGTGATGGGCGTCTGGGACAAGCGCGCGAACCGGGCCGGCGCGGTCAGCGGCATGACCCTCGGGTTCTGCCTGACGCTTTTCTACATGATCGGCAGCCGCTTCTACGGCCTCGACTGGTGGGGGATCAAGACCGTCTCCTCCGGCATTTTCGGCATTCCGGCCGGCTTCCTGACGATCTACTTCGTCTCGCGCATGACTGCCGCACCCAGCCAGGAGCTCCAGGATTTCGTCGAGAACGTGCGCTATCCGCGCGGTGCGGTGGGCGCGGCGGATAACGCGGAGTAGGATATAATTCGTCTTCATCTTGGGCGGGGGTCAACCCCGCCCCTACGATTATTCGACCTAGAACGGTCATTGCACCGGTCAACAGTCATGCGGTCCGTGAACTTGGATTTTCCCCGTTGTCGGTCAACGTAGGGGAGGGGTTCATCCCCTCCCGTTCGTCAACGCACCATCGTGCGATGACACTATTAGTAACACTATTACTTTACTAAACACCATCCGGCCCTCATGTTTCGGCACACAACCCCGCCACAAAAACATAACACATTGATATTTATTGTTTTTTTATATCAGCTTGACGATAGCACGGGACTTGCATCCTTATCCTGCCGTGGGTATGGGTGACTGAGGCATCAGACACGAGAAGGATGATTTCAATAGAGTAAAGGGGGTGGTCGAGGGAAGAGGGGGGCTTGGACGGCGGTTCGCAATCAATCGCTCGAACAACGCGACAAAGGAGGGGCAATGGCACAACCGGCAAGACCAAAGGAATACTGGGCGTACAACGTACGGCTCACGATGCTCACCTTGTTCATCTGGTTCGTCGTCACCTACGTGGCGATCTTCTTCTCACCCGAGTTGAACAACATCGTGATTTTCGGTTTCCCGATGGGCTACTACATGGGCGCCCAGGGGTCGCTGATCGTCTTCGTGTGGCTGATCTTCAACTACGCCTTTAAAATGAACAAGGCCGATATCGACTACGGCGTTGAGGAGGAGGAGTAATGTCAGTCGGCGGCAAGTCCTTCCTCGACAACCTTGCGAAAATCTATGGGTTTTACACGGGTGGGTTCATCATCTTCGTGATCCTCCTGGCGATCGGCGAGCAGATGGGCATGTCCAACGCGGCCATCGGCTACACCTACATGGGCATCACCATCGGCCTCTACGCGGTCATCGGTATTTCTTCGCGCACGGCGAAGATCTCCGAGTACTACGTCGCCGGCCGCTCGGTGCCCGCCCTCTTCAACGGCATGGCGACCGGCTCGGACTGGATGAGCGCCGCGTCCTTCATCGGCATGGCCGGCACGATCTTCGGCCTCGGCTATGACGGGCTGGCCTACATCATGGGCTGGACTGGCGGCTACGTGCTCCTCGCCGTCTTCCTCGGCCCGTACCTGCGCAAGTTCGGTCAGTTCACGATCCCGGACTTCCTCGGCGCCCGCTACGGCGGCCACGCCGCGCGCTCGATCGGGATCCTCGCCGCGATCATCGCCTCGTTCACCTACCTGATCGCCCAGGTCACCGGCGTCGGGATCATCATGTCCCGCTTCCTCGGCCTGGACTTCAAGATCGGCGTCTTCGTCGGTCTGGGCGGCATCCTCGTCTGCTCGATGCTCGGCGGGATGAAAGCCGTCACCTGGACCCAGGTGGCGCAGTACATCATCTTGATCCTCGCTTACCTGATCCCCCCCATCGTGATGTCCTACAAGTTGACCGGCGTGCCGATCCCCGAGATCATGTACGGGCAGATCCTCCAGAAGATCGACGCCCAGGAGAAGGTAATCAACGCGGACCCGAAGGAGACAGAGGTCCGCGCCCTCTGGCAGAAGAGCGCCGACGCTCTGGCCGCCGACATCAAGGGCCTCCCCGGCAGCCTCGACACCAAGAAGTCCGATCTGCAGGCCAAGCTCGCGGCTCTGCCGCCCGACGCGCCGGCCGCGGACAAGGACAAGATCACGAAGGCGATCGCCGCGCTGCCCAAGGATGCGGCCGCCGCCAAGGATGCTTGGACCACAGCGCAGAAGGCGCAGGCGGGAGTCGGCAAGGCCAAGCCGATCAAGCCCTACCTGCAACCGTTCGCGCGGCTCGACATGAAGAACATGCTGGCGCTGACCTTCTGCCTGATGGTCGGCACGGCCGGACTGCCGCACATCCTGATGCGCTACTACACGGTGCCCTCGGTCAAGGACGCCCGCGTCTCCTGCGGCTGGTCGCTCTTCTTCATCTTCCTGCTCTACTTCACCGCCCCGGCCTACGCCGCATTCGCCCGGAATGAAGTGTTGAGCCACATTATCGGCCTGCCGATCGCGCAGCTGCCGACTTGGATGGCCAACTGGGCCAAGGTCGGCCTGGTGTCGTTCAAGGACATCAACGCCGACGGTATCCTGCAGTTCTACGAACTGACGATCGGCGCCGACGCGATCGTGCTCGCGATGCCCGAGATCGCCGGCCTGCCGTACGTCATCTCCGGCCTCGTGGCCGCCGGCGGTCTGGCCGCGGCGCTCTCCACGGCCGACGGCCTGCTGCTGACGATCTCGAACGCGCTGTCGCACGACCTGTACTACAAGATCATCGACCCCACCGCCTCCGTCGTGAAGCGCCTCGCCGTTTCCCGGACCCTGCTCGTGGTCACCGCCCTGATCGCGGCCTGGGTCGCGACCTACAAAATCACGATCATCGTCGAACTGGTGGCCTGGGCCTTCTCGATCGCCGCCGCCTCCTTCTTCCCCGCGCTCGTCATGGGGATCTGGGACAAGAAGGCGAACAAGGCCGGGGCTCTCGTCGGCATGTGGCTCGGCTTCAGCACCTGCCTCTACTACATGATCGGCAGCCGGTTCTACGGCGTCGACTGGTGGGGGGTCAAGACGATCTCCTCCGGCCTCTTCGGCATCCCGCTCGGGTTCATCGCGATCTTTGTGGTGTCCCGGATGACTGCCCCGCCGTCGCAGGAACTGCAGGACTTCGTCGAGAGCGTGCGCATCCCGCGCGGCGCTTCGAAGGGTGACGAAGCCGGCATGACCACGGGTCACTAGGAAACAACGCACCGCAGGCGGCCCCGCCCGTTCGGGGGGCCGCCTTTTTTCTTTCGGGTTTCAGGAAACAGCATTGGCAAAGCGGTCGTTCGCCGCTAGAATGGAACCATGAACATCGTCGTCATACAGTTGATCAACTACACGCTCTCGTTCCTGATGTGGATGATCGTCGGGCGGGGTTTTTTGACGCTGATCATCGGTAACCGCCAGAACTTCATGCTGCTGGCGTTCGCGAAGGTCACGGAACCGATTTACAGCGTGACACGCACGATCCTGCCCTTCGCCAAGGGGCGCTGGGTCCCCGTGCTGTCGTTTATCCTGCTTGCCCTGATACGCTTGGCCATGATCATCATCCTGCACCCGGCCGCCGGCCGCTGACGCTCGCGATAAGGCCCCAACGGTGGCGGGAGGGGGTGAACCCCTCCCCTACGAAAAATGATCCCGTTGTAGGGGCGGGGTTGACCCCCGCCCGGAATAATCTCAAGGCTTCAGGAAACCGCCTCGTCGATGGCCTGTTTTATCGCCGCGGACAGCTCGTCGGACGGCGTCACCTGTACCTCTCTCCCGGCGATCGTCAGCGCATAGCGCGCGGTTCCCGCGCTCTTCTTGTAGGCCACCCCAACCTTTTTCGAGAGAATCTGGATCCTGCCCTGGGAGAGACCCTGGTTTTCCTTGAGGGTCGTGAAGTTCACCTCACGGCCGTTGTCGAACCACGCCAGGCCGAACGCACCGGGCGGTTTGTCGAGAAACACGTACACGGTGTCCGCGGCCGGCACCAACTCCAGGCGAACGTGGATTTTCCGGACCAATGGCTCAAGCTGTGCGCTGCGGGCGGCGATGCGGGCCGCCGCCGCGCTCGTTGGGTCCAGCGGCGGGCAGTTTATTTTTTTCCTGAACAGCGTATCGAGGAATCCCATATCTGTACCCTTTCCGGCTCCCGCGGGTGCCGCGACCAATCCGTGGTTGACGCCGCATCGCAACCCGACGCATTGCGGCAGGCGGCCGCTTGACGCTACAATAGCGCACCATCCAAGACAGGAGCAAGATGTGCTGAGTCGGATAAAAAGTTTCTTCGTGAAGGAAAAAGGTCTGGGCAAGGAACAAGTGGCCACCCTGAGCCGGCTGACGCCGGACGAACGACTCGCCCAACTGGGCGTCGTTCTCCACGATATCTGCGTCAAGAGGGCCGCCGGCTTCGTCGAGGAGCAGCACCACCTGGGCGAGTCCCCGTTCCGGGATCTCCCCAAGACCGAGTTCTTTCACGAGATGCTCGTGATGAACTTCTGGACCTTCGAGTGGCTCTTCAAGGGCAAGCGACAGCCGCTCATGGACCACCTCTACCGCCATTACAATGCATCTTTTGTCTGGGGCTGGGAATCCTCCCACAAAGAACTGCTGGAGTCGATGCGGGTGAAGTTCAAGACCTACGACAAGTCCTGGGACGACTATTCCGGCCACCAGGACATCTTCGCCAAGCAGGCAATCGGCATCATCTTCGGCGGCCAGAATGCCCCGGGTGCGCCGCAGGCGTCATTCTGGCTGATCACCTACGCGGATCAGACGATGAAGGATTTCACCAAGATCGTGGAGTCGGTAGACCGGATTTTGATAAACTCGCCAACAGTCGTCACTACGGTGCAAACCGGAGTCCAGGGAAACTGAAGACCCCGCGAGGCGCCCCGTGGCGCCTCGCGGCATCAGCCACTGTCCTTAACGTTACTTCTTGGTAGCCGTCCAGACCGTCGCACCCATGTCATTGATGCTCGACATGAGAACGTAATTGACCGTTTCCTTCTTCGAGCTGCCGTCGGCCGCCGCAACGGTGTACTCGACCTTGAACGGAAATTCCTCGCCGGCCTGGGCGCCCCGTTCCAGAATCACGACCGGGGACTTCAACGTGCCGGCCTTGGCGTCACTTTCGATCGCCGAGACAATGGCACCGGTAACTTCCGCATCCTTGGGGCCGGCGACCTTCTTGCCGCAAGCGGTTGAGACGAACACGACGGCGAACATCAGCACCAGGAAAGAAAAGGCTTTAAGACCGGTTCTCATCATTCGGCTCCTGTCCATGTTTGCATGTGGTTTACAGACCCCATAGGTTATATTCAACAGTGAAGAATTATAGTGTTCTTGCCTTCCCTGTCAAAGGAAAAACTGCAGAATTGTTGACCAGCATACTAGGTTTCTTGCGCTTCGAGCACGCTCAATGCCATACTGCAATACACCTATGCGAACACTCGCACATCCGGCGCAAGACAGTCCTTTCGCGTGGTGCGCGTGAGCACCACAACGGGCGGCGGGCCAGAATCCCCCGGATTCGAGCGCTACCCGCTCGGCACGGTCCTGGTCGCCAATGGCGTGGCCTGGGCGATCTACGGCATCGGGGCTTTCATCATGGCGCAGCACGGCGCAGTATCGGCGCTCGTCTACCTCGCCTGCTGCATCTGGGTCGAGTTCCGGGTTTTGACGAAGAGCTGCCGCAACTGCTGGTACTACGGCCGGCGCTGCGGTTTCGGCAAAGGGAAAGTCTGTGCCCTGCTCTTCCCGAAGGGCGACCCCGCAGACTTCCTCCGCAAGGACATCACCTTGTGGGACATCGTGCCGGATTTCGCGGTGGGTCTGCTCCCGGTAGTCGCCGGTGCGGTACTTCTGGTGCGCGGATTCTCGTGGACTCTACTCGGGCTCGGGCTGCTGCTGCTGTTCCTCACCACCGCGGGGAATGCTTTCGTACGGAGGGTGCTGGTCTGCAGGCACTGCCGGCAACGGGAACTTGGCTGCCCCGCGCAAAAACTCTTCGAACAACGCCGCTGAAGGAGCCCGCCGCGCGCGGGCTACTTGCCCTTCCCTTTGCTTTTCGTCAGAAAGCCGTACAGCAGTTCGACCTCGGCTGGTTCAAGCTCCTTGGTCCAGATGACCTCGTTTTTCACCGTGCCGTCTTCCCGGAGGGTGACGATCAGCCGGTTCTTGTCGGGCCGCGAGACACCGGTCATGTTGCGATAGCGCAGCGAGCGCACCATGCGGGACTGGTTCACATCCAGGAACTCTTCGTACACGGACACCTGGGCTTTCCTGCTTTTGATCAGCGTGTTGACAGCCATTCCAAGCCCGAAGACGATCATGAACCCGACTGCGCCGGAGACGTTCTGCTTGCTCCGTATGGACAGCGTAGCCATGCTTGAACCCACGATCGCCAGCAGGCCGTACATGGCGATGAATAGATATGCTTGTGATTTCTTCTGGTAGAGCTTTGTCCCTATCATCGCGATCCCCGGTAATAGCAATGGCCCACCTGATCCGTTATTATAGCCTTAATGCCGCCACGGCGTGCAAGAGAGCCGGCCGCGAAAGGTGAGGGTTGCCATGCCGAAGGATGAACCGCCTGTCGACCGCACCGGCGTGCCCGGTGAACCCGCCGGGATGGATCGCCCGCTTTCCGCCGTCGTCCGGCGACCGCCCGTAACCTGCCGCCCCTCCGACAGCATCGAGTCCGTCCTGCGCACTATGGGCGCGGAAGCCCTCGGCTCCCTGATCGTCACCGGCGATGACCAAGAGCCCCTCGGCATCTTCACCCTGCATGATCTGCTCAGCCGGGTCGCCCTGCCGCGGAAGGACCTCGCGGACCCCATCTCCTCGGTGATGAGCCCCGTGCGAGTCACGCTCTCCTCCACGGCGACGGCCTACGATGCGACGCTCGCGATGGTGCGGCAGGGCGTCCGCCACATCATCGTGGTCGACCAGGGGAAAGTGACCGGGATCGTCTCGGAAAAAGACCTCTTCGACATCCAACGCACCAGCCTTCGCCAACTCTCCAACGAAATCAAGAGCGCTGCCGACATCGACGCGCTTGCGGCCCTGGCGAAAGAAGTCCGCCGCCTGGCACAGTCGCGGCTCGTGGAGGGGGTCTCGTCCGAGCAACTGACCCTGTTGATCTCTTCCCTCAACGATCTGCTGACGCAGCGCGTTCTCGATCTGGAGTGCGCGGGCCGGGACCTCCGGGGCATCGTCTTCTGCTGGATCGCGCTCGGCAGCGAGGGGCGGCTCGAGCAGACGCTCTCCACGGATCAGGACAACGGCCTCATCTTTGAAACGCCCGAGAGTCTCAACGCAGAGGCCGCGCGCCAAATACTGCTGCCGATCGCGCAACGGGTGAACACATCACTAGCGGCCTGCGGCTTTCCGCTCTGCACCGGCAACATCATGGCGGGAAACCCGCGCTGGTGCCTGAGCGCGGCCGAGTGGCGCCGGGAGTTCGCGCACTGGATCGACAGCGGCAACCCCGAGGCATTGCTCCACGGGTCGATCTTTTTCGACTTCCGGGCACTCCACGGCGCGGATCGACTCGCGACCGAACTGCGCGCCTGGCTGGCGCAGCGGGCCGCCGACAATTTCCGCTTCCTGCACCAAATGGCCGAAAACGCGCTGCGCAACAACCCGCCGCTCGGATTGATCCGCGACTTCTCGGTGGAGACCGAAGGCGAGCACAAGGGCACCATCGACCTCAAGCTCAACGGAGCCAGCATCTTCGTAGACGCCGCCCGCATCTTCGCGCTGGCGACCGGCGGGACGGCGACAGCCACGGCCGAGCGTCTGCGAGCTGCGGCGGGAGTGCTGAAAGTTGCCCCCGAGGTCGTGGAAGCCTGGATCGGCGCCTTCTATCACATCCAGGCGCTACGGCTGCGCTGCCAGCAACGCGTGCGCTGCCCGGTCGGCGCGGGAAACCGGGTCGACCCCATGAAACTCGACCGGCTGGAACGGACGATCCTCAAGGACTCCCTGCGCGAGGCGAAGAACATCCAGAGCCGCCTCGCCGCCGACTACCTCGCCTAATCGACCTTGTAGTTGTGCAGGACGTCGATGACGCCGGCGCGCAGGCCGTCGGACGGGTGTACGATGACGGACTTCCCGCCGATCATGTACGAGAACTTCGGCTCCGCCATGAACTTCTCGTACTGCTCACCCAACAGCAGAGACATTCTCTGGGTTTTCTTGTTGGTCAGCCCCTTGGCAGCGGCCAGCGTCTTCAGATTGTGCTCCTTGCCCTCGCTGAACCAGACCATGCCGAACATCGCCGGCGGTTTGCCGATGAAGCAGTAGACCGCGTCGTCGGCGGGCACGAACTCCAGACGGTCGTTCATCTTCCCGACGAAGGCCTCGAGGTCGGCCTTGATCTTCCCGAGGCGCTGCGCCGCCGGGCTGTTCGCATCCAGGGGCGTGAGGTCCTTTTCCTTGCTGCCGAAGAGATTTCCAAAAAGACCCATCTCTACACCTCCACTTTAGGCTGCGTCCTCCGGGTAGCGGCCCGACTACCCGATTCGCCTGCAGCGGCACACGGCATCCGCTGCACCCGGTACGATAGTAGCTTCGATCTGAAAATTGTCAATAAAAACGCTATGCCTCCGCCTTCAAGGCCTGTCAGGCTCGGAACAAGGCGTTTTCGCTGACGAAAAGGTTCCGCTCGCGAAAAGATGCCGGGCTCTCGAGAATGAGCGTGGCCCGCAGCGACGCGCCGGGATGGGCGAACCAGGGAGACCGCAGCGCCCTGCCCGTCCCTCGCGTCCACGCCGGCGGAACGACGCCCGCGGAACGGCAGAGGGCGACAGCAACCGCCGCCAGATAGGCATCCGCAACGTCCCCCTCCTCGATGCTGCCGGCCAGCCGCGGCGGCTCCTCGGCGAGCATCTCCGGCCGCCGCTCGATGGAGAACTGGTCGAGCAGATCCCGGAGATGCGGAAAGAATGCTTCCCGGCTTCCTGTCCAGCGGGCGACCTCGGCGAGCGACCCAGGCCGCCTCACGACTGCCCCCCGGACTCCTCGAAGATCTCCTCGAGTAAATACTGCGTGCGCGGTGGCACCCGGCTTTGGGGATAATACCCGGCAACGATCGCGAGAGCCTGCTCCGCTGAGTCGAGTCCCAAGTGCCGAATGAGAAAGCGGATATCGTCCACGTCCCCACCGGAATCCGTGCCCGAAGCAATGCGCGCGGCCATGCACTTCATGGCGAGAAGATACTCCGCCGGCGGCGCCGTCACCCGCAGATTCTCGAACTGCGGCAGATCGTACATAACCGGCCTCAGATCCGCGGCGAGAAAGCCCTTGACGGCGTCGTTGAGCCATTCGGCCGGGAGGCTCAACTCATCCTGCACGACGGTCGCCAGTTCCCTGACGAGCTGCGGCGGATGAAACACGGCGTCAACATCCTTGGTCCGCTCTCGGGCGTTGAAGGCCAGAACCATGGCCGTTCCTCCAAACAGGCAGATCTCGCCCTGGACGCCCCTCTCCCGCAGCAATTCGGAGAGCCGCCGCAGCGCAAGGGTTATCGTCTCGCGGTCGAGGCCCGGTTTCATGCGGCAACTATACACCAGCGCCGTCGAAGGCGTCATGACTACCGAGAACAGAGTCACCCCGAGTATCAGCAACAGCGCACCTCCCGTGAACATTGCATCCACCGGATGGTGGCCCGACTACCCGAATCGCCTGCAGCGGCATAATTGCGCGCTGCACCTTTGTGTGGCCATGGTTGCGGCGCAGGGGGAGAATTTCAACGCCCAGGCGCGATCCATTTTCTGTTGGCATACTGATGGCATTATCCCCGATGGCGCGGGAGGAGGAAGTTGCTGCACCACCGCGAGCAAGGGGACCCGAAGATCGCGCCGTGGTCAGTTGCGCTCTCGTTCCCTGGGGTCTGATATACTGCAAGGCAACCCGTAGACAGCCTGGCCAGGAGCCTGGAGAGGCCGAAATGCCGCAAGAGCGCACGAGACTCTGGCACCTCAAGAACCTGGACCTCTTCTCCGGCGGTACGGTATTCGGAGAAGTGGGCAAGCACAATCCCGCGCTCTGACGGACACGACGATGCTCGCGACCCCGTTCAAGGAGAAAGTTCTCTCCGCCCGGCGCAGGAAGGAGACCGACATGACCGTTCGTCAGCCGACTCAAGCGGACAGTGATCGCGCCGGGAAAACTGGCGGCCGCGGGCGATTGATTGTCGTCGGAATCGCCGTCGTGCTCCTGGTGGCGGCAAGCAGGTACTACGATCTGCCCGGCCTCTTATCCCGCGCCATGACCTGGGTCGCGGCGCAGGGCCTCGCCGGGGTGGCGGTCTACATCCTGCTCTATGTAGTCGCCTGCGTCTTCTTCGTCCCCGGGTCCGTCCTGACGCTCGGCGCCGGAGCCGTCTGGGGCGTCGCGGGCGGTGTGCCGGTCGTCTCGGTGGCTTCGATCCTGGGGGCGACCGCGGCCTTCCTCGTCGGACGCCATCTCGCGCGGGATTGGGTGGCCCGCAGGATCGAGGGCAACGAGCGGTTCAAGGCCATCGATGAGGCCGTCGCCCGGGAAGGCTGGAAGATCGTCGGCCTGACCCGTCTCTCTCCGGTTTTTCCCTTCAGCCTGCTCAACTACGCCTTCGGCCTGACCCGGGTCTCGCTGCGCGACTATTTCTTCGCA
>Ga0315283_10005079_pt1 | contig 11574 bp, 6 predicted proteins | sample YL17G09_0_MG_FD_204541 | JGI IMG/M metagenome (GOLD analysis project Ga0315283, IMG submission 204541) | Sediment microbial communities from Yellowstone Lake, YNP, Wyoming, USA - YL17G09_0 | ecosystem: Environmental > Aquatic > Freshwater > Lake > Sediment | place: USA: Wyoming | collected...
CCCGAGGTACAGGAAGTACTTCATGTTGGCGATGAAGTCCTTGACGTCCGTGAGCTGCGGCACCATCGACCGCCAGCCCCAGAGGAAGCCCTTCTGGCCCTTGAAGAACATCTGGTACCCGAGGTTGCCCAGGTGCACCGCGAAGTAGCCGAAGGTGATGATCGCGCCGATGCGGTGCAGGATTCCCGCCGACTGTGCGCCACCGAGGTACCTGATCATTGTCTCGGCCCAGGGCGACGCAGCGAACTTGAGCGGCAGGCCGGTGATCGAGAGCAGCAGGAAGCTGACCACGATCGAGACGTGGATCCAGATCTGGCCACGGCTGAAGCGCTTCACGTACGGACCGGAACCGCCGTGGCCGGACTTGAACTCGCCGCGCAGCTTGCCGACGAGTCCGCGCTGCAGCCACAGCAGCAGGTGGATGCCGAAGAAAGCGAACACGCCAAGCAGCAACCCGGTCATGAAGTAGTAGGTCCAGCGCAATTGCGGCAGGGTCTTCGGATCGGTCGGGTTGACGTGTGGATCGAACGTCAGGAAGCCCGCGGTCTGCACTTCCTTCTCGTGGCAGCGACCGCAGGTCTCCTTCAGGTGCTGCGGATTGACGCTCGACCGCGGGTCGCTCGCCGGCAGGCTCTGGTGCGGCGTGTGGCAGTCCGAGCACATCGCGACCGACGACCAGCCAAGTTCGGTGGCCTTGCCGTGGAAGCTGTCACGGAAGCTCTCCATGAGTTCCTTGTGGCAGTTGCCGCAGTCACCCGGCACGTGTTTGCGCATGGCGGCCGAGGTCGGGTCCCGCACGCCGTGCTCGTCCATGTGGCAATCGACGCAGACGGGGCCATTGCGACCTTCCTTCCAGGCCATGCCGTGCGCGCTCTCGTCCTGCCAGTGCTTGAGCACGTCCTTGTGGCAGGCGCCGCAGGTCTCGGGTGACTTCAGGTGGCCAGTCCTGGCCTTGTCACTGTCGTGCTTCTGGATGCTGTGCGTACCGTGGCAATCACTGCAGGACGGCGACGCCTGCGTCAGGCCTGACAGCAGCAGGCCCTTGCCGTGCACGCTGTCCTTGTAGTTCTGCACGACTTCGTCGTGGCACTTGCCGCAGTTCTTGAGCTGGCCCAACGCCGACATCCTCGCGTCGTCGTTGCTCGCAACGTCGATCTTGTGCGCGGGACCATGGCACTTCTTGCAGGTGTGGTCCGCGTGCACGCTCTTCGGCAGCTGCTTCGCCGCCATGCCGTGGCACTGCGCGCAGATGGCGTCCGGCTCCATTGCGAGTTCGGCAGGCAATGCATCCTTGTGGTCGGCACCGATGTTGGTGTGGCATTCGATGCACTTCGTTTCCGGGTGCGCCGGCGAGGCGAACACCGCGTCCTTGTGGCACTCGAGACATGCCGCGTCGTCGGCGCGCGCCGCGCCGACAGCAAAGAGCAAAGACGCAAGGACGATCAGGCCGGCACCCGGTCGGGCCCAGCCGCGCACATGAAGTCTAGTCATGGGTTTCACTGCTCGAATGAACGGCCGTCGCGATCGGCCTGTGCGCGCATGATCCTTTAGCGCTGCACCGCAGCGTAGCCGTTCATTCCACTAAGCGTTATTACCTAGCGCTTGCTCCGCTTCCACGGGCTCCTCGTTCGTGCGCGCAGCTCCCTTGCGCAGCCGTGGCGCCACGATGAGCGCAGTGCCATAGAGCGCCATTGCGATGAAGAGCGTTGCCGGACGTGAAAGCTTGAAGTCCTGTGTCGCCATCTTGAGGCCGATGCCGACCAACAGCGGATAGACCAGCCATGCCCATTCCCGGAACCGGGGTTTACGGCCCAGCCAGGCGACGACCAACGCGCCCAGCGCAAGAACGCTGGTGCTCACCGTTGCGAAGACACCCGGGTCCAGACTCCGATCCGGGCGGCCTGCCGCGACGGGCCCGAGGAAGCCGATCACGCAGGCCGTCGTGGCGGCAACCAACATGAGGATGATGATCAGACGCAATCCACTCGCGACCTCGTCGCTCTTCGGCTTGCGTCGCGCCGATGCAAGCCAGGCTGCAAGCAATGCGCCCGCAAGCGCGACCAGCATCTCGACGCTCGGCGTGATCCACGGCTCTGCGCCCGCAACGGCGACGGCGCGCAAGCTGTACGCCAGGATTCCCGCGACGACGCAGGCTGCGACGAGATAGCACGCGGCATGCACGAGCATGAACGAGCGCCCGAACCTCGACCACGACCACGCTGCCGTCACGGCCAGCACGGTGAGCACCACACCGAGCCAGGGCTTGACGACGACGAGCGACAGTCCGGCAATCACGAGGACCAGGCCGAGCGTCGTGTAGTGGTAGACGTTGCGCGCATTGTCCTGCCGTCGGTCGAGGAACACGATGGCGACACCGTAACTCGCGATACCGAGCACGACACCAATCCATCCGATCGTCGCAGGCAGGATGCCAGTGGCATTGGTCAAATAGAGTGCGCCGCCGAAACCGACGATCAGTGCAGCGGCGGTCTGGGCAACTTCGAACGGCACGACGTTGCGACCCCGGATCAGCGTGCGGACCGCGATGCTCGTGACGTAGGCGCCGAGCAGCGTCAACTGCAAGGCGATCGCAACGACCGCCGAATCCTGTGGCTCGGGTGCCAGCACGCGCAGCGTCACGCCGACCACGGCCAGGTCGGCGGCGAGCGCCGTGGGCCAGCGCAAGCCCCACCAACCCAGCGCGTTACCGAGCCAGAGCGTGACGATGCCGAGCACGATCAGGAACAAGGCATAGGGAGCGACTGCGCCCGTCTGCGACAACAGGACAGCGCTCGTGGGAATGGCCCCGAGCACCGCGATCCAGGCGATCACCTGCAGCCGCTGGTGCCACGCTACGAACAGCATTGCGGCACACAGCGCGGCTACTGCGACGACGCTCGGGACGCCCGGCAGAACCTTGAACCTGGTCGTCGCCTCGACCAGCAGCGGAAAGGCGATCATCGCCGTCGCCAACCCGTGGAAAAATGCGCTGTGGGTCTGCTTGTTGCGACCGGCCCGATCTGCGAACACCAGCCACACCATCGCGTAACCAAAGCCGATCGACAGGCCTGCCGTCGCGGCAAGCACGCCGGATTCGGTCATCGCGCGCAGGAAGAAGCCGCCGGCCAGGACGAGGAACAACCTGCCGATCAGTGACAGGATCGCAATCGGATCGTTGGCGGCCCTTTTGCGGGCACTCGTGTTCGTGGCCTCAGCCGCTGCGGCGGCTTGCACGTGACTGGCAGCCGCACGCCCCGCTTCCAGCAATTCGATGCGCTGCTGCAAAGCAAGCACGGCTTGCTGCAGTTGCTCGACCGTCGACTCGAGGCGAGTAACTTGATCCACGGCAGTCCCCCGTTTCCGCGCAACGTGCCTGATTCGTTGTCCCCGCGCGGAACACGAACCATGACTATCAAGTTAGCGACGGGCACTTCATGAGGGATTGCCGAAAATGCGCGTAACACGTGCTGCCGTTGCGAACGACTTGCATTGAAAGCGGCCAAAGTGCACTGCCGCCGGGCGACATGCTGTGCGATGCTCGACCCCCATGGCCCTGCTCAACCTGCTTCGCGCCGAACTCGCCTTTGGCACCCACCCCCTCCTGGATCGCGCCGAGTTCAGTCTCGAGCCGGGCGAACGTATCGGGCTGATTGGCCGCAACGGCACCGGCAAGTCGTCGCTGCTCGAGGTCATCACCGGTCGCATCGCCTTGGACGACGGCGAGATGCAGAAGTCGGGCGGGGTGCGTGTGGTTTCGATTCGCCAGGAACCGGAGTTGCCTGCGGCACCGACCCTGCGGGAGTCACTCGCGCTCTGGGCCGAACTCGACTCGATCGACGACGATCGCGTGCGCTGGCGTGCAGACGCACGCATCGTCGAGTTCCTGCATCGCTTCGGGCTGGAAGGTACGGCGACCACCGCGGGTCTCTCCGGCGGCGAACGCAAGCGTGCTGCCCTGGCGGGTGCGTTCGCCCTCGAGCCCGACGTGATGCTGCTCGACGAACCCACGAACCACCTCGACATCGACGGCATCGAGCGGCTCGAGGACCTGCTCATCGCGGGCAGTCCGGCCGCCATCGTCGTCACGCACGACCGCTCCTTCCTCGACCGGGTCGCCACCCGCATCGTCGAACTTGACCGCGGGATGCTGCGTTCGTACCCCGGCAACTACGCGGCCTACGAGCGACGCAAAGCGGAACAGCTGGCAGAGGAAGCCGTTCTGAACCGCAAGTTCGACAAGTTCTGGGCGCAGGAAGAAGTCTGGATCCGCAAGGGCGTCGAGGCGCGCCGCACGCGCAACGAAGGCCGCGTGAAACGGCTGGAGCAATTGCGGCGCGATCGCGACGCGCGGCGCGAGCAGCTGGGCAACGTCAAGCTCAACGTCGATTCGGGCGACCGTTCGGGCAAGCTGGTTGCGGAGTTACTGAACGTCACCAAGGCGTTCGACGGGCGTGCCGTGGTGCGTGACCTCGACCTGCGCGTGATGCGCGGCGACCGGCTTGGGCTCATCGGGCCGAATGGCGCGGGTAAATCGACGCTGCTCAAGCTCATCCTCGGCACGCTCGAGCCCGACGCAGGCGAAGTCCGCTTCGGCTCGCAGATCAGCGTCGCGTACTTCGACCAGCTGCGCGCGCAACTCGACCTCGACGCCACGGTGGCCGGGACCGTCAGTCCCAACTCCGACTGGGTCGGTGAGGGCGAATCACGCCGTCACGTCGTCAGTTACCTGGCCGACTTCCTGTTCCCTGCGCAACGAGCCGATTCTCCGGTACGTATGTTGTCTGGCGGCGAACGCAACCGGCTGCTGCTCGCGCGACTGTTCGCGCGGCCGGCGAACGTGCTGGTCATGGACGAACCCACGAACGATCTGGACATCGAATCGCTCGAGCTGCTCGAGCAGACGCTGCAGGACTACTCCGGCACGCTGCTGCTGGTGAGCCACGACCGCACGTTCCTCGACAACGTGGTGACGCAGGTGCTCGCGCCGCTGGGCGACGGCCGCTGGCGCGAATACGTGGGCGGCTACAGCGACTGGCTGCGGCAACGGCCGCCGTCGAAGCCCTCACCCCAACCCGCTTCCGCCAAGGGGAGCGCGGGAACGAGCCCGGGCGAGGGAGCACGCAAGCCGGTCAAGATGAGCTACAAGGAAACGCGGGAGCTCGAGCAGTTGCCAAAGCATATCGAAGCGCTCGAAACCGAACAGCGCGCGCTGGCCGAGGCGATGAGCGGACCCGAGTACCACAAGCACGGTGGCGAGCAGATGCGCAAGGACGCGGCTCGCGCCACGGCAATCGAGGAGGCGCTGGAGGTGGCGTTCGAACGTTGGGTGGAGCTCGACGCGAGGAAGAACGCCAGCGGCCGCGGATGAGCCCGCCGCCGAATGCTGGCGCGGGTCGTCGCAGTGCGGCGTATTCAGTGCTGCAGCCACTGCAGTTGCCACAGGTCTTTTCCCGTCGCCATCAGGATGGGGCGCAGCGCGAGCTGCCCTGATTTCCCGAGGCTGCGCTCGAGGTAGCGTAACTCTTCGATCTGGGCCTTCAACTCGTCGTCGAGCGGCGGCTCCTCGAAGCCGCTCTCGCGCAGCATCAGCACGCCCTTGGCGCGCAGGGCGAGTTCGCAGTGCACGCGCAGGTAGCACAGCATGTCCGCCAGCACCGGACCGTCGAACTTGTCCTGCAGGGAGTGCACGTAGCGCCCGGCATGTGAATCGAGGAACTCACCGGCGTGGATCGTCTCGATCAGCTGCACGTCGGAATCGAGGTCCGACTCGAGCCAGTCACGCAGTGTCTTTTCGCTGTTCTCGAAGGCGAAGTAGATGAGCGGCGGCAGCAGCATCAGCACGCCCAGGGTCGCGAATACCGGACGCACCAGCAGCGTGTTGTAGACGCCGTGCAGGATCACGGCGGCGACCAGCCCCGGCAGGAAGACGCGCAGCCACTTGTCGGGGAAACGCTCCGCCTGCGACACCGCGACGATGGCGAAAACCGCCGTGGCGCCACCGTGCATGATCGCCGTGCCGAAGCCGCGGATGACCTGCACGGCGGGATGCGTCTCGGGCCGCATCATCAGGAAGTACAGGTTTTCGAACAGCGCGAAACCGGTCCCGACGGCGAAGCCGTAAATCGCGGCGTCGACCAGCATGCCGACGCGCCGGGTGCGGATCAGGTAGACGATCAGCGCGGCTTTCAGTGATTCCTCGAGCCAGGGCGAGATCCAGCGCGAGTACGGCACGTAGCCGATGTCGATGTGGTCGAGCAGGAAGCCGTTGATCCAGTAGCCGGCGAATGCGGCGAGCATGCCCGCCGCCGCCGCGATCACGATCGCCTTCGCGCGCACGACCTTGAAGCTGTCGAAATAGATCAGCGCGCCGAGAAACACCAGCACGGGCAGCAGCGCCATGGTGCCGCGGACGATCCACTGCAGGATCATGCGCGGCAGCCCGGCGCGGCGAATTGCGCCTCAGAGCACCTTGAGCGACAGCATGACCTCGTCCTCACCGTTGCCGTCACCCTCGAATCCCCTGGCATAGCCCAGGGACAGCATCATCGGCAGTCGGTTGAGGACGTGCAACTGCAGGTCGAACTGCAGCCCGACGTTGAACGCTTCGACCTTGTCGCGGGGGGAGTCCGGATTGGTCACCAGGGCGGTGGTGAAAACAGCCGGCCGGATCCAGCTGCCGTAGAAGCCGGGGCTGCCCAGCGCCTCGAACCGGATCGGGGGCAGGTTGAGTTCGAGCATGCCCTTGACGAAGGAGCGGCCATTCAATGCATCGATCTCGAACCCCGGCATGCTGAGCAATTCCCGGTAGCGCTTGGCCTCGCCGTTGTCGACGTAGTTGTTGCGGAACCCGCCGAAGAACGCGTTGGCAAGTGGATCCTCGACCTGTCCCGAGGCCACGCCGGCGCCGGTACGGATCCAGAGCGACGTGTGGTCGAAGGGCAGCGGCCAGCCGATGTCGAACTTGCCGTACAGGCTCGGCGTGATGTCGCTCTGGGCATGGTAGGCGTGGGCCATGAGCGACCACAGGATCCCGGTCTCGTCGTCGACGCTGCCGACCGAGGACCGGGGGAACTTGTAGACGAGCCCGATCTCGGCCTCGCCGAGCTTGTCGGTCGGCGACTCGACGTTCTGGAAGCCGGGCAACGTGTCGAGGTCACCGAAATAGGCGACCCTGGTGACGAGACTCAGTGTTTCCGGCGGCTCGAACAGCAGCGGATGCTCGTACGAAACAAAGCCGCTGTACCCCTTGTGACTGCGCTTGGTCGGACCGAACAAGTCGAAGAAGTCGGCCGGATTCCAGCGCAACCCCGCGGTCCACAGGTAATGCCTGTAGATCAGCGACGCGTGCAGCCGCTCGTCGGATTCCAGTTCGGAGTCCGGGCTGTAGCTGGCCGTCAGGTTCACGTTGTCGAAGCCGATCGGATCGCTGAAGCGGGCGAACGCGCCGAAGGCCACCGAGTCCTTGTAGCCCTCGACGATCGGGACCAGCGACTCGAGCGACATCTCGCGCTGCGGCCGGTAGGGCGCGTCGCGTCGGACGTTGGCCTGGTAATCCACCTGGCTCGGTGGCCCGGCGCCCCACAGCTGGACGATCGGGTGCGTCGTGGCGATCGCCTCGCCAAGGAAACGAATCGCACTGAGGTCTTCGGTGGGCTGGGGCTCGATGGTCGCCGGTACGAACCCCTCGGCCGCGTAGTGGAAGACGATCAATCGCTTGTCGTCGAGCAGCAGCGGCCTGAAGAAGCCGACTTCCGCGTTGCTCAGTGCCTCGACCTTCTCGGTGGCAAGTTCGTAGCGATAGATGTTGGAGACGCCCGTGTAGTACGAGCTGCCGTACAGGTAGCGACCGTCTGGCGAGAACGTGAAGCCTTCCGGCAGCGCCGTGCCGAGCTCGAACTTGTGCAGCGGTGTCGGGTCGCCAGCCAGCAGTCGTTCGGCGCTCATCACGCGCAGCTGCATCACCTGCACTCCGGATCGCTCGCCATCGGGCCCCGCCATCGACAGCGACACGAGCTTGCCATCCGGCGAGACATCGAGGTCGAACGGCACTTCACCAAACGGGTAGACGTGGACCGTCTGCCATTCCTTGTAGGGATACGGAATGCGCACGACCATCACGAAGCCGTTGTTGGTGCGCAGGCCCCAGAGCGAGCGGTCCACCGGGTTGTAGGCGAGATCGCCAATGCGCGCGGCGGCGAACAGTACGCGCGTCGTGCCGGTCTTGATGTCGTATTCGATCAGGTTGCGGTACGTGAGGTTGTCGGTCGTGTAGAAGAGCTTCTCACCCTGCGGATCGTAGGCAAGCGACGAAACACGGTATGCAACGGGACCCTCGATCTCCGCGAGCTCAGTGACCGCGCCGTTGGCAACGTCGATGCTGACCAGGTGCGGCACCCGACCTGCGTAGCGGACGGCGGCATACAACAGGGTCTTGTCCTTGCTCAGGTACGAGCGCGAGATCGCGCCGAGACCGCGTCTCGCGATTTCGTGGTAAGGCGTGATCGGGTGCTCGCGCACCGACTTCAGGTTGGCCTCCTGGAACTCATGCTCCCACCGGATCCAGTCCTGCCAGGCCTCCGGCAGCGGCTTGCCGTAGACACGCTCGAAATCGCGCGCGTAATAGCTTTCCGTACCGTCCGCGCGGCGCAGCCAGTCGATCAACTTTTCCGGCGTGTACTGCAGAGTCAGGTAACTCATGAAGCGCGTGCCGTAGAGGTACGCATTCGCGCCGGACTGGAAATCCACTTCGGTGCCCTTGGACACGAGGCCCAGCGGGTCATAGAAAGTCGCCTGGTCGCGCACCATGGCGCGGAAAACCATTTCGTCATAGCCGCCCTGGGCGCGGCCGAGTCCGCCCCCGTACCAGGTCTCCATGAAGACGGCACTGCCTTCCTGGTACCAGCGCGGCGTCGAGGCCCGCGGGTTGGTGAGGTAGTTGTAAAGAATGGTTTCGGGGTGTTCGGCAGCGGGAGCGACCTTGCCGCCAAGCCAGCGGCGCGCCGTCTTGTCGGCGTGACTCGCTTGGTCGCCGACTACCGTGTGCACCAGCTCGTGGTTCGACAGCGTGTAGACGCGCTCGCCCGGGCTGAAGGTTTCGAACGACAGCACGGGCGGTGCGACGTCGATGAAGATTCGATTGCGGGGTGCGCCGAGGATAGCGCTCGCGTTGCCGCGGTCGCTGAAGTCCTGCAGCAGGATCGATACCTTGCCGTCCGGCTGGTAGCCGAACAGCTTCTTCTGCGCGTTGAGGCTGTTCAGAAAACTCTGGGTGACGTAGGGCGCAAGATACGAGCCGGACGGGTCGAAGTAGACGACCTGGAGCTCATCGGTCTCGACGATCTTGAGATTCTGCGCCAGCGCGACCCCACCGGCGAGAACCACGAAGACAAGCGCGACAGCTCGCGCGAGGTGCCCCCGCAGCCGGCGCGTTGTTGTTCTCATGACCGCCGCCCCCATTGCGAACCCGCACTGCGCGCCCGACCCGGAAATGCAAAAAGCGGACCCTTCCCGAGGAAGGGTCCGCTCTCGATCACATCAGCCCTGCCGAACTCAGGGCACCAGACTCAGCGATTGGACGCACCGGAAGCGGCACCCTGAGCGGCGGCCTGAGCGGCACCCGAAGCAGCACCCGACGCGGCACCTGAAGCAGCGCCAGAGGCAGCGCCCGAAGCAGCGCCAGAGGCAGCGCCCGAAGCAGCGCCAGAGGCAGCGCCCGAAGCGGCACCAGAGGCAGCGCCCGAAGCGGCGCCGGAAGCGGCACCCTTAGCAGCGCCAGACGCGGCACCCTTAGCAGCGCCAGACGCGGCACCTGAAGCAGCACCAGACGCGGCACCTGAAGCAGCACCAGACGCGGCACCCGAAGCGGCACCCGAAGCAGCACCCGAAGCAGCACCCGAAGCAGCACCCGAAGCAGCACCAGACGCGGTACCTAAAGCAGCGCCAGAAGCAGCGCCCGAAGCGGCACCAGAGGCAGCGCCCGAAGCAGCACCAGAGGCAGCGCCCGAAGCGGCACCTAAAGCAGCGCCAGAGGCAGCGCCCGAAGCGGCACCAGAGGCAGCGCCCGAAGCGGCACCATTAACTCCGTTCGCGATGTTCACGCCCGACTGCGTCGCGGTCGAGTCGCCGAGGATCGTCGTGCCACCGCCGTCCGAGCGGAAACGCTTGGCGGGGACGATCGTGCCCGACGCGTCTTCGCTGGCAGGCGGGTAGTCGAGGGCAATCATGCCCACCACGCCGATGACGGCGAGCGCGCCGCCGGCAACCCAGAACTTCCGCGAATTACCTTGATTGGCCATGAGTCTCTTCCCCTGCAGAGGCCCGGAGGTCCGGGCGTGGATTATTGAGCTACAACTTCAATTACCACGCACGCCGACTAAAGTTGGCGGCGTCCGAAAAAATCGACGTTCCGATCAGTGTCGAGATCCGATGTGCAGATTGCCGCGCTGCAGCACTCTGCCCGTCGCATCGTCGACCACCTGCACCTCAACCACGCCATCGTCACGCAAGTGCGTGACGATCGACACCGGCTGAGTGGATTCGAGCGACGTCACGATTTGCGGCGCCTCGGCCGAACCCGTGAGCGTGATCGAGCCGCGAACCGGATCGAGGTTCACGACCATCCGCGCCTCGGCGTGCGTGGCTTCGGCAATCGTGCCGGCCAGCTGCCCTGCGCCAAGTTCCGTCGAATCGAGATTGCCGAACTGGAATGCCAGCGCGCTGACGAGCAAGCCACCGCCGAATGCAGCGGCATAACGCAGCAGCGGGCGGCTGGTGAACGAAGTGTGGCGAAGTCCGTGCGACTGCGGCCTGGCGACCGGCAAGCGCGCCACGATGGCTTCGTGCAGGCCCGCCGGCAGTTCTTCACGCGGCATGTCGTCGAGATCGCCGCAGGTTCGCGTCAGCTCGTCGCGCAACGCGCGCACGGCCGGATCGGCAAGCAGCAGGCGATTGAGTTCGGCCCGCTGCGGGCCGGTGATCACGCCATCGATTTCGGCGCTGATCAGTTCGAGCGTGGTGTCCTGGTCGGTCATTCCGACGTCCATCCCCTGGTTTCCATCGCGGTCCGGAGCAGCTGGCGGGCGCTGAACAGGCGCGATTTGACGGTTTTTTCCGGCAGTTCGAGGATGGCGGCCATGTCCTCGTAGCTGCAGTCCATGAAGTGCCGCAGCACGATCACGGCGCGGTATTCGGTGCGCAGGCTCATGATCGCGGCCGCCATGCCGTCGCTGAGCTGAGTCCGGTCGAAGACACCCTCGGGGCCGGGCGTGCCATCGGGCGTCTCGAAATCGAGAGCCGCGGTGGGTTTCCGTCGCTGCAGGGACTTGATCGATTCATTGAGCGCGATCCGGTAGATCCAGCTGTAGAACTTGTACGACGGGTCGTATTCGCCGAGGTGTTCGTACACCTTGAGGAATACCGTCTGGGTGACATCCCGGGCTTCTTCGCGGTCGTGCACCATGCGCAGCGCCGCGTTGTAGACCGTTTTTTCGTGCCGCCGGACCAGCGCCTCGAAGGCACGGGGCTCGCCGCTGCACGTACGCCTGACCAGTGCTCCGTCGCTCTCGTCGTTCATAA
>Ga0315283_10005082_pt1 | contig 11573 bp, 10 predicted proteins | sample YL17G09_0_MG_FD_204541 | JGI IMG/M metagenome (GOLD analysis project Ga0315283, IMG submission 204541) | Sediment microbial communities from Yellowstone Lake, YNP, Wyoming, USA - YL17G09_0 | ecosystem: Environmental > Aquatic > Freshwater > Lake > Sediment | place: USA: Wyoming | collected...
GGGGGGGGGGGGGGGGGGGGGGGGGGGGGGGGGGGGGGGGGGTGTGGGTGTTTTTTTTTTTTTTGGGGGGGGGGGGGGGGGGGGGGGGGGGGGGGGGGCCCCCAAGGCCCGTTTTGACCGCGCGCCTTTTTTCTATAAATCAATAAGCGGGCCGGGTCTTGGCCTTTTTTTGTGGGCGTGTGTGGGTGTGGGTGAGTGGGTGTGGATGTGGGTGGGTGTGTGCGTTTGTGAGCATCATTGCGGGGCGCGCGCGTAGTGAAAAGAGAGAGGACGGGGGCGAGGGTTGTGAAGAAGAGCGACGTCTCCCCAATCCTTTTTTGTTTGCTTTTTCTCTCTCCCTCTGTGAGGCAGAACGGGGCGACACCGGGGCTTTCATTCTCTTCCGAGATGATGAGCCAGCTAGCCAGGCGAGCGGCTGGTGCGGCAGGCCGGGCGTGGGTGGGCGGGAGCGGCCTCACGGGCGCGAGCATTGGCGGCGGCGCGAGGGTGGCCGCAGGCCGCCCCGCCCTCCCATCAACCTCACCCGCTGCTCCTTCCTTCGCCTCCTGGGCGCGCCAGGCCGGCCTTCGGGAACGCTCCTCCTACCAGCGAGACATCGACCCACAGACCGCGCTCTACAGCCTGATCGGCGTGAACGTCGCCGCCTTCGCCGCCTGGCAGGCCGCGGAGAGGCGGCCCGGGTTGAGGGCGGCCCTTGGGAAGCACGCGGTCGTCTCTCCAGGCGCGCTGCGCGACGGGCGGGTCTGGACGCTCCTCACCTCGGCCTTCTCCCACCGGGAGACGGGCCACCTACTGGTCAACATGGTCACGCTCTACTTTTTTGGCGGGTCGGTCGCGCGCACCTACGGCGGGCGCCGCCTGGTCGGCCTGTACCTGGCGGCGGGCGCGGCGGGGAGCGCTGCCCACGCGGCCGCGGGCGCGGTCGCGTGCGCGCGGGCCCACCCCACGAGCGACCGCCTGCGTGCCGCCTGCGTCTCCCTCTCCCCGGGAGCCCTGGGGGCCAGCGGGGCCGTCAACGGCGTGCTCGCCCTGTCCATCCTGGCCAACCCGCGGGCGACCGTGCTCGTGTACGGCATCCTCCCCGTCCCGGCCTTCATCCTGGGCGGCCTGTTCGTGCTGCAAGACCTGCGCGGCGTGAGCGGTGGAGGTGGAGGGGGGCGCGGGGGGCGGGGGGTCGCGCATTGGGGGCACCTGGGGGGCATGGCGGTCGGGGCGGGGGTGTGGGTGTGGAAGGTGAGGCGGGGGCGGTGGTGAGAAGCGTGGTTTGGCTGCAGGGCATATTCATATTTTCATTTCTCTTTTGTAGTTCACGCCGCCGCCGCCGCCGCCGCCGCCTGAAACGCACCCGCCCTGTCCAACACCCCCGCCATCTCCCGCTTATACCCGGCGGGGTCGCTCCTCAAGTGCTCGCAGTGCGGCGAGCCCGGGAAGCGCACCAAGCGCACGGGTGAGGGGGTCGTCGCTGCCGCGACCGTTCCTGCCCCCTCCCCTGCCCACCCCATCACCCGCCCCGCGAAGGCCTCCACCTCGCTGGCCGGGATGAGCTTGTCCGCGTCTGAATACAGGAAAAGGCGTGGCAGGCCCGGCGGCAGGGCCGCGCCCAGGCGGGCCCACGCCGCCCAGGCGCCCTCCACACGCGCACCCAACGGGGAGGCGGGCGACGCCAGGAGGCCGCCCAGCACGGGCGTCAGCGCACGCACCAGCGCCGCCCGCCGCCGCGTGCCCGTCCCTGCTTCCGCTGCTTCGCCCAGGAACGCGGCCGTCACGCCACGCGCCGCCAAGTCCGGGTCCAGGCGGGCCGGGCAGGAATCAAAGACGAGGCCCGCCAAGCGGGTGGGCAGGGCCAAACCCCTCCCCCCACCCTCCCCCCCTCCCCCCTCGCCCCGCCCCAACACCCCGCCCGCCGCGTAGAAGCCGCCGTTGGAGAAGACGTGCGCGATGATGGAGGCATTGGTGCGGGCGGGCGCGGCCAGGGCGTCCAGGGCCGCGCCCTCCAGCGCCGCGGACCCGGCCTCGGCCAGGGGCGGCCACAGGAGGGGCCCCAGCCCTGGCGAGAAGGCCAGGGTGTCGCACCCCAGCCCCCGCCAGGCGGCGCTGTACTTGTCCAGGTCCCGCGGGCGGCACCCCAACCAGCCACACAGCAGGATGAGTGGGCGGGTGTGGGCGCGCGGGTCGGGCGAGCGCGTGAAGGCGAGGCGGGGAGGCGGAGGGGAGGCAAAAGCGGGTTGGGGCGGGGATGCGCGCGGCGCGGGGAGGGCGCGGCGGGTGGGGAGGGGTGTGACTGCCCTGTCGACCAGTCCTGAGTATGGTCCTAGTATAACTCGCCCTGGTGGTCGGACGAGGAGGCCGGGCGGCGGGGCCGCCGCCAGCCGCCGCGAGGCGACGAGCATGAAATGATGAGAAGTGGGCAACGGCGAGAAGGGTGAGCGAGCGCAAGAAATGCCGCTCCTTCACTCTCTCCAGCAAAAAAAGCGGGCGCGCGTGTGCACGCCCTGTCCTCCCGTACGCGCCTGGATTGAGAGCGCACGTGCACACACACAGCGCGCACCTCATCCCTCACCATGGCGACCACCATCGCGGGCTTGCGCCCGGGCGAGGAAAAGCTGTTCCCCGGCCAACCCCGCGGCTTCCCGTTTGGCGACTTTGACGTCGAGGACGTCATGCTCCCAGACGAGGGCGCCGACATGGGCATCCCGTCCGACGAGTCGGACAGTGGGGAGGTCGCGCCCTCCGCGGAGACCGGGTTCGGGTCGGTCATCGGTGAGTTGCGCGGAATGGGGAAGAAAGAAAGAGAGACGCGGAGAGCACCAAGCGCCGATCGGGCCGCCGCCGGGCTCTCTCTTGCTCTCCGCCGCCCGCACCTCACACGCGCCCGCCTCTCCTCCCTCCTCCTTCTTTTCATCATCAGTTGTCGACAATCTGCCCTGCGTCCCGACCGAGAAGCACGAGAAACTGTGCACTGTCGTGCGGAAGGTGTTCAGCCAGATCGGGCCGATTGTTGAAGGTATATAAAAAAAAAGGGAGGTGACAAGAGAGACGGTGCAGGCGGTGCAGGCGTGCTTGCTGCGTCGCTTGTCCGGGCATGTACACCTGGGCGCGGGCGCGCGGGCGAAATCTTGGCGGAGGCGCGCTCGAACGGGAGAGAAGGGGAGCAGCGGCGCGCTCTGAACCCCGGGACCCCGCCTCAACCTCCATCCCCGTCTCCCCTCTCCCCTCTCCCCTCTCCCTCTCCTCTCTCATCTCTTCCCCCCCCCTCCAGGCGGCCTCATCATGCCCGCCGACCCGGCCACCGGCCTCTCCAAGGGCTTTGCCTTCGTCGAGTTTACCTCCCCTCAAGCCGCGGCGGCGGCCCGGGAGCAGGCGGAGGGGTACAAACTCGACAAGAGCCACACCTTTCGCATCACCCGCTTTGACGACCTGGCCCGCTACCGGTCCCTCCCGGCCACCTACGAGGCCCCGCCGCCTCGGGAGTTCAAATCCCCGCCCCCGCTGACGGACTGGTTGATCGACAAGCGGGGCCGGGACCAGTTTGTCGCCCGGTTCGGGGATGAGACGGAGGTGTTTTGGAATGATGCGGCCAAGCATGGGGCCGACCCCGTCGACGCCCGCTCCTTCTGGTCTGACAAATTTGTGCTCTGGTCGCCCCGGGGCTCGTACCTGGCGACCGTCCACCGCCAGGGCGTCGCCCTGTGGGGCGGGCCGGCCTTTGAACGCCTGGCCCGGTTCGCCCACCCGGGCGTCCAGCGCGTCGACATCTCCCCCGGCGAACACTTCCTCGTCACTTTCTCGGCCGCCGACCCGGCCGGCCCGCGCGACCGTGCGTCTGTCCTGCTGCAAGTCTTTGATATCCGCTCCGGCCGCAAGCTGCGGTCCTTTGAGGGGCCCGCCGACGAGTGGGCGGTCGGGTCGGCCGCCCTGCCCGGCGGCGGCCTGGCGTGGCCCCTGCTGAAATGGAGTGGCGGCGGGGGCGACGCGTTCTGCGCGCGCGCTGCGAAGGGCGGGGTCAGCGTGTACGAAACGCCAACGATGGCCCTCTCGGGCAAGAAATCGCTCAAGGTGGAAGCCCTTGCCGACTTTGCATGGTCGCCCGGCCCGGAGCCCGTCATCGCGACCTACGCCGCCGAGCAGGGCGGCGGCAACGTGCCCGCCCGGGTCGCGCTCACGCACTGGCCGGACCGGACCGAGCTGCGGGGCAAGCAGCTGCACTCTGTGTCCCGGGCCGCCCTCTTCTGGCACCCGGGCGGCGATTTCCTGGCCGTCGAAGTCTCCCGCTTCACCAAGACCCGCAAGTCCACCTACACCGGCTTTGAACTGTTCACGCTGACGGGGCTGCGGGGCGAGGGCGCGCTGGCGACGCCGGCCGCGCTGGCGGCGGCGGACGTGCCGGCCGAGGTGCTGGAGCTGCCGACCAAGACGGACCGCGTCGTGGATTTCGCGTGGGAGCCGAAGGGCTCGCGCTTCGCCGTCCTACACGCCGACCCGGTCGGCCCGCCCCGGCCCACCTTGTCCCTGTACGACATGCAGGGCGCGTCCGTGGCGGGCGTGCGGGGCGTCGCGCCCGTGGCCTACCCCCCGCTGCCGGGCCAGCAGGCCAACACCCTGCTCTGGTCGCCAGCGGGCAGGTTCCTGCTGCTGGCCGGCCTGAAATCCATGAACGGCCAGCTGGCCTTCTTCTCGGCCGACGATGGCGAGGTCCTGTCCGCGGGCGAGCACTTCATGGCCACCGACGCGGCGTGGGACCCGACGGGGCGGTACGTGGCGACGGCGGTGACGTCCGTCCACCAAATGGAAAACGGGTACCGCGTCTGGACGTTCGCGGGCGCCCCGCTCCACGCCCGGTCGGTCGACCGGTTTTACCAGTTTCTGTGGCGCCCGCGCCCGCCGTCCCTGCTGTCGGCGGGCGAGGAGGCGTCCATCCTGAAAAACCTGAAGCAGCACGCCAAAAAGTTCGAGGAGGAGGACGCGGCCCTGTTGGCGGAGGCCGACACGGCCATCGTGGCCGAACGCCGGGCCGTCCTGGACGCCTGGGCAGCCTGGGTGGGGGGTGCCCGGGCTTACGGGGCGGAGGTGGCTGCGGCCCGGGCTGCCGCCCTGGGCGACAAGGCGTCCGAGGGCGAGTTCCGGACGGTGGAGGTGGAGGTGGAGGAGGTGGTGAGCGTGGTGGAGGAGGTGGTCAAGTGAGATGAGAGTGTTTGCAGACTACGCGTTTTGCTTTTTCAACCCGCACGCGTTACACGGCACGCCAGCCACCAGGCCTCTCTCTCTCTCCCCCACCCTCGCCACGCACTCCCAGGACACGCACAACAAAGACAAACACACACACACTGGACATGGTCAAAAAAGCACACACGTACTCTCTCTCACGTCTCCTTGCGCAGAACCTCCACCACGCTCTTGAAGGCAAACCATTCCGGGATGTCCTCGCCCGACCGCAGCATCTTCCGGAACTTGGTGCCCGACAAGCTCAGCGTCTGCAGCTTCTCCGCCGCCGCCACGTCCGCGGTGACGTACCCCTTCTCCGCCGTGTAGGCGATGTTGAGGGAGGGGACGGTGAGGACGCCCAGCTCCGCGGCGTTCTCTGCCGCCTTGTCCTGCGCGTCGTACGCCCCGTAAAAGTCCTCGCCGTCCAGGCTGCTCTTGCAGCCGGCCATGTCCCGCCCGATGATGAAGTGGGTGGCGCCATAGTTCTTGCGGATCAGCATGTGCTGGATCGCCTCCCGCGGCCCCGCCATGTGCATGGAATAGGGCAGGTAGGCCCAGCGCAGGCTGGGGTTGGCGACCTCGGCCTTGAGGACCTCGTACGTGTGGTAGCGGGCCAGCCCGGGGATGTCGTCGTCCTGGGTGGGGCCGACGGTCGGGTGGACGAGGCAGACGGCGCCCGGGCGGACGCCGGGCGCGTCCAGGGCCCGGGTGAAGAGCTCGTAGTGCGCGCGGTGGATGGGGTTGCGGCACTGGAAGGCGAGCACGTCCACGCCCTCCGGCAGGGTGGCCCGCACCTCGGCGGGCGTCGCGCAGGGGAACTCGCGGGCCGGCAGGGCCAGGCCCGCGACGGGCCCGCCCAGGTACCACCGCCCGCGCTCGGTGGCGATCATGGAGACGGCCGGGTGGGCGAGCGAGGGCGTGCCATAGCATTTGGCGGCCTCGTCCGCCTTGTTGGGCGCCCACTTGGAGGTCACGTCCATCGTCGCGATGGGCGTGCCCTCGTAGGTCAGGAGCAGGACGTCGCCGGGGGCGATGGAGGCGTCGGAGGTGTCCATGACGACGGGCAGGCCGAAGAGGAGGCCGGACTAAAAATGAAAAATGGATGCAAATGGATGGAGAAAGTGAGACGTTGAAGAAGAAAGAGGCTTCTGCCGCGCGCTGCAGCCCTTTTCTCTCTCTCTCTCCTCTTCTTTATCGCACGCACCGGCAGGCGCATGGTGTCGACGACGCTCTGGTATTCCTCCTCGTTCATGAAGCCCGTCAGCGGAGAGAACGCGCCGACGGTCAACAGCTCGACATCGCAGGCGTTGCGGTGGGAAAGCTCCACCGTCTTGGTGGCGCGGGCGGCGGCGGCTTTGGGGTCGGCCGCCATGAGGTTGACCAGGGGGCCGCCACCGTGAGGCGGGGTGAGGGTGGTCTGGGCGGCGACGGCGCTGTGATGAGGATGGAGGAGTAGGATGGGTGAGGTTGGGAGATGAGAAAGAGGGGGCAAGCGCCGGCGGGCGCTGACTCTCGCGCCTGGAGGGCGAGGACGAGGCCTTGCGGGGCTTGCTTTGCCGCGCGTACGCTTTCTCTGGCACGGCCAATTGTCTGGGTAGACCATCCGAAAGAATGCGAGGATCCGGACGAGGTGGAAAGCAGCCGCATTGGGCGCGGCGAGAGGCAAAGCGGCGAGCGCAAATTTTTTTTTTCGTGGCCGTCGGGAACGCAGGAGAGAAAAAGGAGGCCAGACTCCAGCTAAGGGCTCGCCTCAAATCTCTACGCTTCCATCACGATACAACGCACCTGGGAGCGGCCGCGACAGGGCGGGCACCGCCACGCAGAGCAGGCGCGGCCCCGCGGGGTGCCAGGGCAGCCAGCGCCGGCGCGCGGGGAGCGACGTTGACAGAGCGAGAGCCGGCCTGGCGGGTGGACGCCCGGGCGGCGGGCACGCCGGTGGTGGCGCGGGCTAAGGAGGTGGCCATAGTTTCGTTTGGTGAGTTGACAGAGGAGCAGGAATTGGCTTGAAGGGAGGTCACGGGGGCGAACGGAGATGTGAAGAGAGAAAGCAGCGCCGGCCCTGACGCATAATACCGTTTCCTAGCCGACGCTCTCATGACGACTTCCTCTTTAGATTCTCTCCTCGCAGCCCACGCGTCCCACCTTACCCTCCAGGACGATGGCCGGATCAAGTGTGGACTGACCGGCCATGTCCTGCCGGGGCGGGCGGAGGATGTGCGGGCGTACACGAGGTGAGGAAACGGAGAGAGGAAATGCGGCGGCCGCCAACCCCTCTCCTCCGTTCTCCTTTTCTCGCGCCTGGAGAGACACGGACGCACGACTGTGCCCGCCGCCTCTCTTCTCTCTCACTCAAATCTGAGCTCTCTCTCTCCATCCCACTGCTCCCCTTCTCCCTTCAGTGGTGCTCGCTTCCAGCGCCGCTCAGCCGAGGCGGCCGCCCTGGCCGCCCTCCTCGCATCCACCACCCCGGCCTCCCTGCTCATCCCCTCCCGCAACTTTCCGGGCCGCCTTTTCTGTTCATACACCTGCCACCTGGTCAACGCCAAGCCGGGCGCCGTGGTAGCCCACCTGGCGGGCAAGAAGCTGGCGGCGGCGCGTAAGGCGGTCGCGGCGGGGGAGCTGGAGGCGATGAGTGAGCCCGACCTGCCGAGCGAGGGCGAGGAGGACGGCGAAGAGGAAGACCCTGTTGCTGGGCCTGGGCCGGTGAGAGAGGAGGAAGTGGCTGCTGCTGGTGCTCCTGCAGGCGGGCGTGAGCGTGGCAGGAAGGCGAAGGGCGGGGAGGCGAAGCCGGCCCAGGCTGCAGCAGGGGAGAAGACCGCAAAGAAGGCAGCGCCCGCCACAACAAAGAAGGCGGGCCCGCCGCCCACGCCGACGGTGGAAGACGAGCCTTCTGTCAGCGCGGAGAAGGCGCGGGCGGCCCGGCCGAGCCGGCCCAAGCGGGTGAAGCGGTAGAAGAGAGGAGAAGAGAGAAACAGGGGCGGAGGTTGATGGACGTGAGTAAAAAAAAACTTATGTTCATTCATCCAATCGCCGGCGGGGGCGTGTGCGCCCGCTGATCTCACCTCACACCTCGCACCAAGCATGATGGCCGACACCATGGCCACCGGGGAGTTCACTCGCGGGTCCGCGGGCGCGACGGACCCCCGGGGCGGGAGCATGGTGAGTGAATGGAGGGGGGGGGGGGCCGCGGCGGCGGCGGACGCGAAAAAGGAAAAGAGGGCGCACGCACGCCCAGGCTCTCTATCACTCAGGGCACACACACACACTCGAATAATTCACGTACACACAGGTCCAAAAGCATGCAGAACGCCTGGCCGCGGCCAAGCAGGCGGCCACCCTGGAAGCCTTGGCCGCCCGATTCCCCGGCGCGTCCCCCGCCGTCCTGGCGGCGGCGCTGGAGGAGGTCCCCGACGCGGACCCGGCGGCCGCGGGGGCGCTGGTCCGCCTATTCAGCGAGGCAAATAAAGAGCACCTGGCGGACTGGGGCAAGCGGCTGAGAGCCGTGCGTGGCGGTGGAGGGGCGTCGACGAGCGGTGGGAGCGAGGGCGGCGGGTCAGACAGCGGCGACCACCGACGCCGGCGCCAGTCCAAAAAGGAGAAGGGCGACCGTAAGAAAAAAAAGTCGTCGTCCCGGCGCCGGCGCAGCAGCCGGCGTGGGTCGTCAGAGGAGGATGGCAGCGGCGACTCTGATGACAGCGATGACGCCCGCCGCCGCCGGCACAAGCAGGGCAGCAAGCACAAGCGGACGCGGCGGCGGTCCAGCGATGACGAGGAAGACAAGGAGAAGAAGAAGGCCAAGGCAGCGGCGGCAAAGCCCGCGGCCGCCTTTGGCGCCCGGGGCATCCTGCGGGCGGGTGACCTGGAGGCCCGCCGCCCCGAGTTCACGGCCTGGGCGGCGGAGGTCAAGGGCGTGGACGTCGACGCCCTGCCCGGCCGGCGCGGGGGCGGGGTTGAAAGGGAACTGTTCGCCGAATTCGCGGAGGACTTCAACACGGGCACCCTGCCGGACGACAAGTACTACGACCTGGGCGCCTGGGCGGCAAAGGGTGGTGGGAAGAAGGCGGGCGGTGGAGGCGGGAACGCGACGGCGCAGACGGATGAGGCGGCGGCCGCGGCGGCCCGGGTGGCCGAGCGGGAGGCGGCCCAGGCGGCCCGGGTGAGGGACGCCTACCTCGCCCTAAAATTCAGCGACGCGGGCAAAGTGGAGGCCATGAAGGCCCAGGCCCTCATGCGGACGGAGGCGGCCCTGGCCTTCAAGACGGGCGACAGTGCCAAGGCGGCCCGGCTGATGGAAAAGTTGAAGCCCGAGGAGCGGCGGTAGAGAGAGACTGCGTTTTCTTGTTTTCTTGTCACCCCACATTTTTTTGTTTGCATTGAGGAACGGAGAAGCAGGAGAGGCGCAGCACAGGCGTGCGCGCCTCTTCGCCCCGTCCTCGCCTCTCCTCCCCAACACTCGACGGCTTTTCCCGCGTACCGTCCGCAGCCTTGCCCCACCCCACCCCACCTCTCACCGCCCACCGTAGCCCCCGCCGCGGTCGCCGCCGTACCCGCCCCCGCCCCCACCGCCGCGGCCGTCGTAGCCGCCGCCGCCCTGGCCGCCGTAGCCGCCGCCGCCCTGGCCGCCGTAGCCGCCGCCGCCCTGGCCGCCGTAGCCGCCGCCGCCGTAGGCAGGGCCGCCGCCGCCGTAGCCGCCGCCGCCGTAGCCGCCGCCGCCGTAGCCGCCGCCGGGCGGGCCGTAGCCTTGCTGGCCACCCCAGCCACCGCCGCCGCCGTAGCCGCCGCCGCTGCCGCCGTAGCCGCCCCGGTCGCCGCCGCGGTCGCCGCCGTACCCGCCCCGGGGCGGCCCGCCCCCCCGCCCGCGCCCGCGGGACTCGTCGCCCAGCCTCCGGCAGATGCCCATGAAAAAGCCCGCCTTGGACCGGATGGTGGCCAGGTCGGCCTGCCCAAACTTGTCGACGGCCTCGTCCGCCAGGCGCGGGCCCAGGTCGACGAGGGCCTTGGCCATGCGGCGGTCAATGTCGGCCGGCCCCAGGCGGCCATCGTCAATCATGGCCTGGAGCTTCGCCTTCACGTCCGCCAGCTCGCCCGTCAGCAGGTCCAGGGCCGCGCCCGTGGCGGCCGGGCCGTCGGTGGCCTCGTCCTGGATGCGGCGGACGATGCCCATCAGGAAGCCGGACTTGTTGTTGATGCGCGAGAAGTTGGAGTCGGCAAAGCGGGCGACCGCCGTCGCGGCATGGTCGGCAGGGAGGGCCGCCAGCGCGTCAAAGGTGGCAGTGTCCAGCTCGCCCTCCCGAACCTTGCCGTCCGAGATGAGGCCGTCCAGGGTGGCCTTCCAGGAGGGCGGGGCGGCATCGTTGTCGCCGTTGCCACCGCCGGCGGGGGATTTGGGAGGGGAGGCCGGGACGCCGGCAGGCGAGCGGGAGCGCGAGCGCGCGGTCCGGGTGTCGCCGCCGCCGTCGCCGCCGGGGGAACCGGACCCGGCGCGGGGGGGGGAGCCTGTGTAGTGGAGAGGGTGACAGGGTTAAGGGGTTGAGTGTGCGTGTGTGTGCGTGTGTGTGATAGTCGAAACACCAGGCGGAGGAAAGGAGCCGGCGGCGGAGGGTGGCGGGGAAGGACGGAGATCGCCGAAAGAGAGGCGAACTTCTCTCTGGGCGCGCCCGTCTCGCGCCTCGGCTGCGTGCCGCTCTGCCGCAAGTAGCATCGCCATCGCCCTCCGCTCCTGACGTGGGGCCGCGGGCAGAATGGAGAGGCGTGTCGCGCCCCCCTCTCTCCTGGGAAAAAAAAAACAAAAAAACAAAACGCACTGCCACGGCCGTCGCCGCCGCTGTTTGGGTGGAGAGGGGAGAGGGGGAGGGAGAGGGCGTCAGTTTTTATTCGTTTTGCTCGTGCGCGGGAGAGAGTGTACTTAAGAATGTTGTCTGGTGCGGTACGCGGGCGGCCAAGGCGCTCCCTTGGGCCGGGGCGCGGCACTGCGCGGAGCGGCGCGCCCGCCGCCCGCCGCCGCTCATGCGAAAGGCGACGCAGCAAGTGTGCGTGCTGCGGCCACGGCACTCTCTTTCTCTCTCCACCTCTCTCGCGTACGAGCTGAGTGTCCCAACGCACTTGTCCGACATGGTGGGGATGTGTGGCTTTGGGGTGTGAAAGGTAGAAAGGAAGGGAGGAGAACGAAAGAAGTGTGAGGAGAGAGATGGCCGCCGTTTCCTTTCATTCACAGCACAGTGGCTAGGCGAGAGTGGGGAAGTCCCCCTTTCTGTCTCCCGCCCCGCTCCTACCTGTCTCGTCATGCCCCTCTATCAACCCTCAAAGGTGCGTTTTCTCTCACTTAATCTTCTCCGCTGGGGCGTCGGCAGCGCTCAGCAGCGGGGTATGCC
>Ga0315283_10005084_pt1 | contig 11572 bp, 11 predicted proteins | sample YL17G09_0_MG_FD_204541 | JGI IMG/M metagenome (GOLD analysis project Ga0315283, IMG submission 204541) | Sediment microbial communities from Yellowstone Lake, YNP, Wyoming, USA - YL17G09_0 | ecosystem: Environmental > Aquatic > Freshwater > Lake > Sediment | place: USA: Wyoming | collected...
GAGCGACAAAGCGGTCGGCCGGCGGAATCGATTCGAACATAGCGAAACTTGTGGGTCGCGGTACTAGCAGCCTGTCGGACTTAGGATGATTCGGCTGCAACGGTGGGAGAGCGGTCCCTATTTCGCCGATTTCTCCTTACCTATTCCCGATAGGTGCGTCGAAATCGTCAACATCTGTCCTCGCTCTCCCACCGTTTCGCTTTCGAACCCCTAAGTCCGACAGGCTCCTAGGAGCCTGTCTCCAGCCAGTGCTGATCTTCGGGGTGGATTTTCTTCACCTGCTGCCGCGAATAATGCTGCGGGTCGGCGATGCGCCCGCCGAGCTTGATCGGGCGCGCCTCGCCGTCGCCGAACAGTTCGGTGTAATCGCCGTAGAAACCGTCGCACACCGGTTGCAGATCGCAGGCGGCGCACGCGGCGACGTGACGGTAGCCCGTGTATTCGCGCGCCCGCATTCGCGCGTCCCGCTGATACAGCTCGTCGCGCGACTTGCCGGTCGGCCGCGCCGCCCAGGCCTGTTCCAGCCGCTGCTTGATTTCGTGCAGTCCATCGCCGACGCGCGGCATCTGGACGACCAGTCGCCGCAACGGGGTCCGCAAAGCACCGAGCGGAAGCCGCGGCCCCAGCCCGAACGGCGGCGTCAGCGGCGCGTCGCGCGTGCGCTGCGCGGGAAGGTCGGTCCACGACCAGCTCGCAAAATCGTTCTCGTGCAGGTCGTAGGGGATCTGCGGGAAATCGTAGACGGCGGGCCGGTGGCGTTGGGCAACCACGCAGAACGGCAGGTAGCGAACGTTGGCCTCCACCCCTGCTGCGGCCAGCAGGTCCAGCGCTTCGTTCAACGGTGCGCCGATCTCGGCATAACGCGGCACGTTCTTCGCATTGCGCTTCCCGGTCCGCTGGTCGTTGAACGGATTGAAGCCCAGGAAATTGACGACCTCGGCGCCGGTGCGCACGGCGAGCCGCGCGATATCGGAGAGTTGCTCCAGCGCGGGTTTCGACACGACGGTGTTGAAGCGGAACGGAATTCCTTCTTCCTGCAGGTGGTGCAACGCCTTCATCTGCCGCACGTGGGCGCCCTGTTGTCCGACCAGCTCGTCGTAGACGGCACCCAGGCCTTGAACGCTGAGCAGGAAATCGCGCACGCCGGAGCGGCGAAAGCGGCTGACGGCCGCCCGGTTGGACAGGACCTGGGCGTTGGTGATGATGGTCGGCGACAGGCCGATCTCCGCGCAGTAGGCGACGAGATCGTAGATGTGCGGATACAGCGTCGGCTCGCCCCCCTGGATGTCGATCGAGTTGTTGCCGTAGTGTTCGACCAGCGTGCGGCAGATCGCCTTCGCCTTGTCGAGACTCATGAACGCATGCTCGGGATGTTGCTCGTCCTCGATGCGGTCGAGAAAGTAGCAGAAGTGGCAGCGCAGGTTGCAGGTCTGCCCCAGCCAGAGGATTCCCCGGCGGGTGATCTTGCGCGCCTTGCTGCCGAGATACACCGGCTTCACGGCCGGGGCCGGGGTCACCGCGAAGGCGAGCGCCCGGTCCAGAACCGATGCAGCGGCAACCGTCATCGCGCCTCCGGGACCTCGGCATTCCATGCTTCGGCGGCATCGCGCCGCCGGCGCCACAGCAACCGCAGCGCGGCGATGCGCACGCTGTCGAGCGGGGCCGCCAGCACCGCCTCGCCGAGGCGGGCGAAACCGAAGCCGACATCGCCTTTGGCGAGACCGACCCGCGCGAACAGCAATGCGCGCGACCCGCGAACACGGCGCTGATCCCGCTGCGCGATCGGGGTCGTCGCGAACAGGCGGCGATGCACCGCCCGCTCCTCCGCGTACCACTGCCGATGGCGGGTCACGAGGCCGCCGGGCACGCCGCGCTCGACCAGCGCCGCCGGATTGTGCTCACGCCTGCCGCCTCCGGCGACGAGCCGCAGGTACCAGTCGAGGTCGTGGACGATCGCCAGCGCTTCGTCGAACGCACCGATCCGCGCGAACGCCGCGCGGCGGCAGGCAACGATCGACAGCGTGTGGAGCGGACATTCGGCGAGCAGATGGACAAGCGGGTCCGCGTAATCGAACAGCGGGCGCAGATCCGGGCGCGCGACACGGCCCGCAGCATCGACCTCGACGTGGCCGGTGGAACACAGCTCGACATCCGGGTGCGCATCGAATTGCGCCACCTGCGTCCCGAGGTAGGATGGGTGCCAGACATCGTCGTCGTCGAGGAACGCCACGATCTCGCCGCGCGCGCGCTCCACCCCGCGGTTGCGCGCCGCCGCGGCGCCGCACGACCTGGGGAGCGCCACCAGGCACACCGCCCCATGCTCCGCACGCAGCCAGTCGGCGGTCCCGTCGGCCGAACCATCGTCGACGACCACAACCTCGAAATCGCGGAAGTGCTGCGCGCCGACGCTCGCCAGCGCGCGGGCCAGCACGGCGCGCCGATTGCGCGTCGCCACCACGACCGAGACGCGCGGCGTCATCGCGTGCCCGCCCGGCGGTCGGCCTCGGCCGCGTCCGGCGTCGCTGCGAGCCGCGCGCTTTCGGCGATGTAGCCCGCGAGGTTGGCGGCTTCCCAGAGCATGAGCAGCGCGACGATCGCGACGCCGCGCGCCGGACCGCGACGGCGCAGTTCCGGCAGCAGCAGGGCCGGCAGCCGGAAATGGAAGCGCGCGCTCTCGCCGAGACCCGGGTTCGCGCCCGCGCCGTGAAACCTGGCGGCGCCCCGTCCGTACGCGAAGAACTTGCGCGCGAAGCCGACCAGACCGAGCTGCGGATCGTGGTCCACGACAGCGGCCGGGACCCGGCCGAGCGCGTGGCCCGCGGCCGCCCAGCGCCGGCACAGCTCGCGGTCCTCCGCCGTCCGAAATCGCTCGTCGAACCCGCCGATCCGGCGCAGCGCTTCGGTCGGAAAGGCGAAGTTGTTCGAGGGAAGAAAGCGCTCGCGGCGCACGAGCTCCCGGTCGTGGCGCGAGAGCAGGTTGAGCACGAGCTGCGCCGCATCGGCGCAGGCATTCGCCGGCAGGCCGTTATGCGTGGTTCCGCCGACGGCGCGCGGCGGCGACGTGGCAACGCCGGAGGCCAGCGCGGCGAGCCAGCCGGGTTGCGGCCGGCAGTCGTCGTCGGTGAAGGCGACGATTTCGCCGCGCGCGACCGCAAGACCGCGATTGCGTGCGGCCGCCGGACCGCCATTCGCCGTCTGCAGCAGCCGGAGGCGCAACGGTGCGACGAACGGTGCGACCACCGGATCCAGCTCGTGGCTGCCGCCGTCCGCGACGACGATGGTCTCGGCGTCTGGCGGGAACCCGGGCTCGAGCGCTGCCAGACAGGCGGTCAACGGGCCCGGACGATCCAGCGTCGGAATGACGACCGAGATGCGGACCATCGCCGGTCACCGCTCGCGCAGGTCCAGCTTCGGTGCGTATGCGGGTCCCCGCAGGCGATGCAGGGCGCGGGACAACGTCCAGCGCAGACGGAGATTGAGGCGGTCGGGAAGCGGATGCATGATCGGGGCATTTTCGATCACCGCGCGCGCGATCTCGGGCTTGGCATGCGGGCCGACCAGCCGGTACTGGGCGGCGACGAACGGCCCGACCATGAATTTGTGCTGAAAGCGGCGGCTCTCGCGACGAATGTCGCGCCAGGTCGGCTTGCAGCCGATCCGTGCCGCGAGTTCATCGCAGCAGGGTGTGTACTCGACGAGGTGGTCGAGGCGGCCTTTGACGGCGCGGAAGAAGTGCGCGCGGAAATGCTTCCCGTGGTCGATGGACAAGCGCATCTCCGCTTGCGCGGGCAACACCGACCGACCGCTCAGGACCAGCGCGAACCAGCGGGCCTGCAGTTCGGAGAGGGGCGGAATGGCGCCGAAAGCGGGCCGCAGAAACCCGATGAAGCCGAGGCTCGGCCCGGCGTCCGGGTTGAACGTGTGCAGGAACCGCGGTGCCGCCGCCATCGAGTCATCGAGATACGGCATCCGGGTGTCGAAGCCCGTGCAGAAGATCACGACCTCCGGCGTGAAGACGGAGGCGTCGGCGAACACGACACGCGACCCGTCGAAGTGCGCGATGGCGGGCGCGCGCCGGCAGCGTCCGTTCGCGATGGCACGGACGAATTCGTCGCTCTTGGTCCCGAATTGCTCGTTGAAGGTGCCGCCGGATTCGCGCAACAACTGGACGGTGAGCTTTCGCGTGCGCAGGTTGGCGCGGATTCCGGCCAGCGTGGGCGCGCGCAACAGCGGCAGAAAGTCGAACACGAACAGCGACAGCTGCTGCAGCGCCTTGTCGACGAAGAGCAGCGGCAGGAACGTCCATCGATAGACGCTGCGCTTGCGGTCATCGGCCGGATTGCGGGTCTGGAAAATCCAGTGCGCGGTGCTGTTCATCAGCCGCGAGGTCTGCAGATCCTTCGGCTTGCCGAGCTGGATGCGCGACTGGACAGCAACGCCTCGGCGCAGCGAAAGCACGGTTTCCGCGGCGTTCGCCGCGACTTCGGCGGCGATGTCGGCACCGGACTCCCCCGCGCCGACCACCAGCACGCGCTTGCCGGCCACCTGGCTCGGCCGACGGTACTGCGCGCCGTGCAGTATGGTGCCGGTATAAGTCTCCTGACCCGGGAGCCGGGGGAGGTGCGGGTGCTGATGCAGACCCGAGCACAGCGCGACCGCGTCGAAGCGCTCTTCGCGCGTGCCGGCCGCATCGCACATGCGGACGGTCCAATCGCCAGCGGGATTGCGCGTCACCGCCTCGACCGTCGTCCGGAAACGGAGGTGCCGGTGCAGGTCGAACGCGTTGCAGTAACGGTCGAGATAGTCGACATACTCGCCCACCGGCAGGTGCATCAGCTGATCGGCGGGGGCAGGGAAGTCGGAAAACGCCGTCAGCAACGGCGACGACGTGAGCCGGCAGGACTCCCAGACCACACCATCCTTCTCGCCGAAACGAAAGACGCCACCGATGCCCTCCGCCCGCTCGAAGCAGGTCGGCGCATGGCCCTCGTCCAACAGTTCCTTGACGGTGACGAGCCCGGACGGGCCCGCACCGACAACGGCGACACGCTTGCCCAAATTGCTCTCCCGAAAGGGGAATAGAGGTAATCGACGGCCGGTACCGGGTCATTTCCCCTGGTAATGGTTGGGCAGGGACGTGGCGATTTCCGGAACGACACACAGCAGCACGATCGCGATGACCATCAGCAGCAGAAACGGCAGCACGCCCCAGACGATCTTGCGCAACGGGATGTCGGGGGCGATGCCGTTGATGACGAACAGGTTGAGCCCGACCGGCGGATGGATGAGCCCCATCTCCATCAGGATCGTCATGATCACGCCGAACCAGATCAGGTCGAAGCCGTGCGCCTTCAGCGCCGGCAGCAGGATCGGCGTCACCATCAGGATGATCGCGACCGGGGGCAGGAAGAAACCCAGCACGATCAGCAGCACGTTGACCCAGAAGAAGAACACCCACTTCGACAGCGGCAGCGCGGTCATCCATTCGGCGACGCTCTGCGTGACGTGCAGATAGCTCATCACGTACGTGTAGAGGAAGCTCATCGCGATGATCAGCATCACCATGCACGACTCGCGCACGGTGCCGCCGAGGATCATCTTCATGTCGTCCCAGCGGTAGCAGCGGTAGATCAGCACCACCATCAGCAGCGACGCGAACGCGCCGATGCCGGCGACCTCCGACGGCGTGGCCCAGCCGCCGTAGAGCGCGAACATGATCAGCGCGATCACGACGAGGAAGGGGACGAAGCGGGGGAGCGTTTCCAGCCGCTCGGCCCACGTGTAATGGTCGAGCGCGGCGACCGCCGGTCCGCCGGCGGCGGCTTTGATCGTCGCGCGCAGGCGGTCGCGACGATACTGGAAGATCGTCCACGCGACGAACATCAGCGTGAGCAGCAACCCCGGCCCGACGCCGGCCATGAACAGCCGGCCGATCGACTGCTCGGAAGCAAGGCCATACAGAATCAGCGTCAGCGACGGCGGGATGAGGATGCCGAGCGTGCCGCCGGCGGCGATCAGCCCGGTCGCGAGTTCCTCCGAATACCCGCGAGCGCGCATCTGCGGGATGCCCGAACTGCCGATCGCCGAGCAGGTCGCGGGACTTGAACCGCACATCGCCGCGAACACGCTGCAGGCCAGCACGTTCGCCACGCCGAGGCCGCCCGGCACGCGCGAGAGCCAGCGGTTGAGCGACGAATAGAGGTCCTCGCCGGCGCGCGACTTGCCGATGGCCGCGCCCATCAGCACGAACAGCGGGATCGTCAGCAGCGTGAAGTTGTCGAGCTCCGAGTAGATCGTCTCGGCGACGACCGCGACGTTCGCCGCGGGCATGAACGCGAACATGAACGCCAGCGCGACGGCGCCGACGGCGAACGCGATCGGCATCCCGGAGAAGAGCAGCAGGAACGTCGTGCCGCCGTAGAGCATGCCGATCTGCAGCGTGGTCACTGGCTTTCCCCGGCGGCGCTCATCGGTGTACCCCCACGCTTGCGGCTGGCGCCGCGGCGCTGCCCCCCCGAGGGGGAGCAATTCGCGGGCGCCGCGGCGGCGCTCATTCGACTTCCTTCGGGGCGCCGCGGCGGACGCCGAAGCGCGCCGCCGGCAGCTCGACGGCGAGTTGCAGGCACAACAGCGTCATCCCGAACGCCATGAAGAAGAACGGGATCCACAGCTTCGGCGCCCAGACCGAGTTGCTCGACCGGTTATCGGACCACGCCTCGCCGAACAGTTCCCAGGACTTCCACGCGACGAACGCGCAGACGGCGAACGAGAGCACGTCGGCGATCAGGCGCCTGGCCCGGTTCAGGCGCGGAGAAAGCACCCCGTCGAGGACTTCGATGGAGACGTGTCCGCGGTGCAACTGCGTGTACGCCGCGCTCATGAAGGTCGCGATGATCAGCAGCATCACCGCGAGCTCGATCTCCCAGTCGGTCGGCCACCGCAGCCAGTAGCGAACGACCACTTCGAAGACGAGGATGCCCGCGCAGAAAACGATCACGAAGCCCGACAGGTAGCCGAGCCAGGTGTTGACCGTGGCCAACGCGCCCGTGAGGCGGAGCCAGAGCGTCATGGGGTCAGAGCTGCAATCATCAGCGTCATGAGCGTCATGGGGTCAGAGCCGTAATAGTCGACGATTCAATAATTGGGGTCAGAGCCGTAATAATAATTGGAGTAATAATTGGGGTCAGAGCCGTAATCGTCGGCGATTCCGCGGTAGAGGGGTCTTCGGACATTACGGCTCTGACCCCATGATTCCGTGCTAGAGGGGTCTTCGGACATTACGGCTCTGACCCCATGATTCCGTTACGGCTCTGACCCCATGGAGGGGTCGCCATGGAGGGGTCGTCGGATATTACGGCCCTGACCCCATGACTCACGGCGCTGACCCCAAGACCGCTATTTGACCGCGGTGGCCATGTCGAGCCAGCGCTTGCCGTCCTTCACGTTCTTCGCGAAGTCTTCCCAGGCGGTTTCCTGCGCGATCTTGCGCCACTGCGCGAACGTCGCGTCGTCCATGTCGAAGACCTTGGCGCCGTTCTTGGCGTAGACCTCGGCCATCCGCGCGTCGTCGGCCTTTGCGGCATCGAGCGCGTATTTCTCGAGGCTGGCGCCGACCTCGTTGATCGCCTGCTGCTGCTCTTTGGTCAGGCTGTCGTACACGGACTTCGAGATCACCAGCGGCTCGAACATGTACCAGAACGTGTTCTTGCGCGCCGTCGTCACGTTCTTGCCGGTTTCGTAGAGCCGGAAGCTGATCAGCGACGTCGACGACGTGATCGCCGCGTCGAGCACGCCCGACTGCATCGCGCTGTAGATCTCGTTCGACGGCACGTTGGTGATCGCGGCGCCCGCGCCCTTCAGCATCATGTCGATTTCCTTGCTGCCGCCGCGGATCTTCATCCCCTTGGCGTCATCGGGCGTAACCACCGGTTTGGTGAGACCCGCGATGCCGCCGGCCTGCCAGACCCACGTCACGATCCTGATCCCGCGGTCCTCGAGCAGCTTCGACCACTCCTTGCCGATCGGCGCGTCCTTCCAGCGCAGGCCCTGCTCGTAGCTCGTGATCAGCGCCGGCATCAGGCCGAGGTTCGCCTCGGGAACTTCGCCACCGCCGTACGCGATCGGCAGCACCGACATGTCGAGCGCGCCCTTGCGGATCGCGCCGAACTGCGCGAACGTCTTGACCAGCGAACTCGCCGGATACACTTCGACCTTCAGCGTGCCGTTGGTGCGCTTCTCGAGGTCGGCGGCAAACTTGCGCGCGAGCTGGTCGCGGAAATCGCCTTCGGTGCCGGTCGACGCGGGAAACTGGTGCGAGATCTTGAGCACGCGCGGCTGCTGCGCGTGCACTGCGGGCGGCGCTACGCCGACGGCGAAGGCGACGATCGAGCAAACGGTGGCGGCGAGCAGGCGGCGACGCGGCGAAAACGGGCAGGGCGGGGACATGCGGACTCCTCCTATGGAATAATTGTGCCGAAAAGCATAGCACTTCCGCCGCGCCCCGCACCGGTCATTCGGCGCGGGGGTGTCCGCCACGAAGATCCCCGGCCGCCGATGAACGCCAATCTTTACGCCCTGTTCGAAACCCATTTTCCCGACGCGCCCGAGCAGCCGGCGCTGCTGATCCCGGGCGGACCGGTCGTACGCTATGACGAGCTGGCGGCGGAGTCGGCGCGAATGGCCCATGCTCTCGTCCTCGCCGGTTGCCGGCCGGGAGACCGCGTCGCGGTGCAGGCCGACAAGCATTGGCAGGTGCTGGCACTCTACCTCGCGTGCCTGCGCGCGGGGCTCGTCTATCTGCCGCTCAACACGGGCTACCAGAAGAGCGAGCTGGCGCACTTTTTCGGCGACGCGGAGCCGCGCGTCATCGTCTGCCGGCCGGGCGCCGCCGAGGCGATCGCCGCGCTGGCGCCCGGCGCCGCCGTGCTGACGCTGGGCGATTCCGGCGGCTCGCTGGCCGAGCTCGCGCGCGTGCAGCCGGCCGCCTTCGCCACCGTCGCCCGCGCTCCCGGCGACCTTGCCGCGCTGCTGTACACGTCGGGCACGACGGGCCGGTCGAAGGGCGCGATGCTGACCCACCGCAACCTCGCGTCGAACGCGCTGACGCTGGTCGAGGAATGGGGCTTTACCCGCAGCGACGTCCTGCTGCACGCGCTGCCGATCTACCATGTGCACGGCCTTTTCGTCGCCGTTCACTGCGCGCTGCTGTCCGGCTCGCGGATGCTGTGGCTGTCGAAGTTCGACGCGGCGGAAGTCGCCCACCTGCTGCCGCGCGCGACGGCGATGATGGGCGTGCCGACGTTCTACACCCGGCTGTTGTCGGAACCGTCGTTCGGCCGCGACTCATGCCGCAACATGCGGCTGTTCGTGTCCGGTTCCGCGCCACTGCTCGGGGAGACGTTCGAGACCTTCCACGAACGGACAGGGCACCCGATCCTCGAACGCTACGGCATGACCGAAACGGGGATGAACGCGTCGAACCCGCTCGCCGGGCCGCGGCTCGCCGGCACCGTCGGACCGCCGCTGCCCGGCGTCTCGATCCGGATCGTCGACGAAGACGGTGCCTTGTGCGCGTCGGAGACGGTCGGCGCCATCGAAGTCAAAGGGCACAATGTGTTCGCCGGCTACTGGCGAATGCCGGAAAAGACGCGCGAGGAGTTCACCGCCGACGGCTATTTCCGGACCGGCGACATGGGCGCGTTCACGCCGGAGCACTACCTCAGGATCGTCGGCCGAGCCAAGGATCTCATCATCAGCGGCGGGCTCAACATCTACCCGAAGGAGATCGAGGAGCACATCGATGCCATCGACGGCGTCGTCGAGAGCGCGGTGATCGGCATCCCCGACCCGGACTTCGGCGAGGCGGTGGTGGCGGCCGTCGTCGGGGCGCCGGGGCATGCGCTCACCGAGGCCGGGATCATTGCCACGCTCAAGGCCGACATCGCGAAATTCAAAGTGCCCAGACGCGTGCATTTCGTCGCCGACCTGCCGCGCAATGCGATGGGCAAGGTGCAGAAAAACCTGTTGCGCACCCGGTACGGCAGCGCCTGACGGTCGGGTCCCGGCGTCACGCGCCCAGGCTCGCCGCCGGTTCCGGGGCGCGACGGTTTCCGTGGCCCCCCGCCGGCTCTTCACCGCGCGCCGCGAGCGCGCGCGCCGCTTCCCACCCGCGCGCCGCGCTTCGGCACAACCCCGGTGATCCTCTCGATGAGCACCGCGCCGTCATCCATCAGAAAGCGCTTGAACGCGAGCGCCACCGGCGGCAGCCGCTTGTTCTCGCGATGCACGACGTACCAGTCGAGCAGCAGCGGAAACCCCTGCACATCGAGCACGACCAGGCTGCGCACGCGCAGCTCCATGCTGATCGTGTGCGCCGACAGGAAGCTGATGCCCATGCCCGCGATGACCGCCTGCTTGATCGTCTCCGTGCTCGTGATCTCCATCGCGACGTCGAGCTTCGGGAGGCGCCGGCCGAACGCGTCCTCCATCGAGTTCCGCGTGTCGGAGCCTTTTTCGCGGACCACGAAGCGCTCGCGCGCCAGCACGGCCAGCGGGATTCGCCTGCGCCGGGCGAGCGGATGGTCGGGGGCAGCGACGATCACGTACGGGTGCGGCGCAAAGGGCTCGCTCACGGTGTCCATGCCGCGCGGCGGCCGGACCATGATGGCGAGGTCGGTGAGATTGTTCGCCATCTGATGCAGCAGCTCCTCGCGATTGTGGACGGCGAGGTTCAGCGTCACGCCGGGGTGGCGGCGGATGAATTCCGCGAGCAGGCGCGCAAAGAAATAGTCGCCCGCACTGATGACCGCCACGTTCAGCCTGCCGCCGGACGCCCCCTTCAGCTGCGCCATCGCCGCTTCGGCCTCGCGAAACTGCTGCAGGATCGCGCGGCCGTGGCGGAGCAGCTCGACGCCCGCCGGCGTCAGGTAGATCTTCTTGCCGATCTGCTCGAACAGCGGGAGCCCGGCGTGCGCGCCGAGCTGCTTCACCTGCGTCGACACCGCCGGCTGCGTCAGGTGCATCTCCTCGGCGGCGCGCGAAAAGCTCAAGTGCCGGGCGACCGCGTCGAACGCCTTGAACTGCCGCAGCGTCGCGTTCTTCATCGCCGGCTCCCGATCGATTCATAAGCGGTATATTATGAATATTATCAAAAACTATAACTGGATTGGATGGTTAATGAGGCCTAGCATCAACGCCTCGTCTGCCGGGGGGCGCCAGATCGCCCGCGGACGCCGCCACGGCGCGCGGCCGGACGCCAATCGAGTACGATGCGTCCGGCTGACCGTAGTGAGGCGCCGGCCAATGCCGGCCGGCGCCGTGCGGATGACCACGCTCAACCCGAGCAGGACCTTTGGAGGAATGCAGATGAGACAATCCAACCCGCAGTCGAGGGCTGCCGGCCGGGCCGGCTGGCGTCGTTGGATGCAGCGGTCCGCGGGCATTGCCTGCCTGTCGGTGGCCGCAGCGATGCCCGCCTTCGCGGCGGGCTGGGAGCCGACGAAGCCGGTCGAGTTCATCGTCCCCGCCGGCACCGGCGGCGGCGCCGACCAGATGGCGCGCCTGCTGCAGGGCG
>Ga0315283_10005085_pt1 | contig 11571 bp, 10 predicted proteins | sample YL17G09_0_MG_FD_204541 | JGI IMG/M metagenome (GOLD analysis project Ga0315283, IMG submission 204541) | Sediment microbial communities from Yellowstone Lake, YNP, Wyoming, USA - YL17G09_0 | ecosystem: Environmental > Aquatic > Freshwater > Lake > Sediment | place: USA: Wyoming | collected...
GACCTCCGCCCCCCCCACCCCCATCTCACCAGCTCGACAAAATTCGCGACGTCGGCCTACGACAAACCCATGGCCCGCAAGTCATCGGCCGCGTCCGCCGGCGTGTAGCGCCCCTCGAGAAACGGCACGACGCACGGCTCCGCCAGCGTGAACCGCTCCTTGACCGATTCTTCCCCCTTCCACGACTCGCGGTGCGTCTTGCGCTCGACGAACGCGAGCCGGGGTTGCCCCTCGCCGTACCACCGCACGCGCACCGCGATGGCGCCCGGGCGCTTGTCCAGGCGGCCGTGGTAGAGCTCCATGGACGAGTTGTCCAGGTAGCTAGAGGGAAGAGGGAGGGACACGGGAGAGGGGTGTCCGGGTCGGGGGTTGAGGGCATCGGCGTGCGCAACCCTTACTCTCCCCACACTCTCTCCCTCTCCCTCCCTCTCCATGCTACTCACGCCGAGTTGATGAGTTGCGCGTCCCCCGCGCCGTCGTCCACGCCGTCCCCCGCCGAGAATTGGAAGACCGGGAGGTGCTGCAGGATGTGGTGCTTCACCGCCGACACGTCGGCCGTGCGCACCCAGTACTTGGTCGTCGAACGCACAAACCCTTGGGCCGCGTCCTCGTTGCGGGTGCCGGCCGCGTCGCCCCGCAGGGCCGAGTAGACTGCCGACAGCTGCACCAGCAGCCCCGAATAATTGCCTTGCACCCACGGCTGGTGGTGCAGGTGGGCCACGTAAAACTGTTGGCACGGCGCGTGCGGCACGTTTTTGTCGTGCTTTTTGAGGATTTTGTGGAACCCGAGGTAGTTCAGGTTGACGTACTTCTCCAGCGCGAGGAATTCGTCCCCGACCGCCTTGGCCTCGTCGAGCAGCGCGCCCTGCGGGGCTGCCTCCAGGTCGGACGGCGCGGCAGCGTCGCCGTCGCGCGCGGCGGCGGCCGCGACGCGGAGCGCTTTCAGCCGTTTCTTGAGTTCGGACACGCGCCCGACCGTAAACTTGTTGACCTTCGAGACTTCGGCTTCCAGCAGTTCGTAAAAGCGCTCGTCCGCGGTGCGGCGCCCGCCGGCGCGCGCGACGGTGAGGGAGGTGGTGCGCGGGGAGAAGGAGGTGCCCGCGCCGGCGGACGCGAGCTCGTCGGCGGCTTCCTTGATCAGGTCTTTCAGGGCTTTGTAGTCCATGTAGGACGCCTGCCACTCGGGGCGGGCCTGCAGTCAAGGAAGGAGGTGGGTCGGCGAGGGCGGCATGGGCGAGGGCCGCCCTCCCTTTCTCTCCCTCTCTCCTCTCTTTTTCCTGTACCTTGCTATCCAGGTATTTGCCAAATTTCATGGCGGCAGGCGCCCGGGGGGCGGCGGGCGCGGCTGGGGAAGGTCGACGGGATGGGGGTCGGCTAGTGCGCGGTGGCGGGCGGCATTGGGGGCGCCGCGGCGGCCGATGGCCGTCAATCAGTCGCTCAAGCCGCCTGGGGGCAGCGTGCGGGCGCGCGCGCCCCGCGCCCCCCCCGCGCTCCGACGCCGACGAAGGGTGCCTCCGCAGCCCTGCGCCGTAAACGCGCCGGCGCTCTGTCCGGGATGGTGGCTCTTTCAACCATCGCACCTGGGGTGGGGGCCGGGCTGCGGAAGAGTGTGTGTGGGGGTGGCCGGCGGCGTGGAAGGCACAATCCGGCCGAACGCCGTCACTCTTCACACCCGCCGAGACCACGCGCCCCGCCCCGCGCCCCTCCAGGTACGGAAAGAATCTGGCCGGCCTCGAACAGGCCGCCGCAGTCCGCCCCCGGCGCCCGCGCGCGCGCGCGCTGCCGCCGACCTAGCTGCCCGCCGCGCCGGCGGGCAGCCCTCCCACGTTCCCAACGCGCATTTCAGCAACAAAAATCCTCCCAGCAACCCGCAGGCGCGCGTGCCCGCGAGCGTCCCCAAGCCGAGACCTCAACCCCGCCGTCGACCGCCATGTCCGCTGCCGCCGCCGCCTTGCGCCGCACTGAAGCGAAAGCCTTCTTCGCCAACGAGCGCACGTTCCTGCACTGGATGAACATGAGCGTGACCCTTGGATCGATCGCGGCGGCCCTCCTGGGTGTTTCGGGCGTCGCCCACCGTTCGTGGGGCCAGCACTACACCCACCACGCCGCCGCCGTGCGCGGCGTGGCCACCCTGGTTATGTGCCTGGCCATCTTCATGGCGGGGTACGCGGCCAAGTCGTTTGTGGTGCGGGGCAACATGTTGATGAACAAGGCCGACGGCCCCTACGACTCGCGCGTCCTCCCCGTCCTCCTCGCGAGCGTCCTCATCGGCTGCCTGACGCTCGTGTTTGGCGGCGCCGTCGCCGAGCTCGCCGGGTGGTGAGGGCAAGAGGGGGGGCGTGTTTTGGGTTGCAACCTTTTATCAAACCTCAGAGCGCGGCCGCCCACGCGGCCGCGGCGACGACCGCCGCGGCGGCGAGGGCGTCGGCGACAGTGGCGCGCGCGCCGCCGTCGGCCCGCGCCGCGCGCCAGAGGTCGTAAGCCGCCAGCAGGGCAGTGGCCAGAGCGACGCCAGCGGCGCCCGCGCGGCGCGCGAGCGGCGCCTGCCGCGGCAGCGCGGCCGACAGCGAGGCGGCGGCGACGACCGCAATCCGCGAGGCGAAGGCCGGAGCGGCGACCGGGGGCTCGGCGGCCGGCGGCGGAAAGGCGCCCCACTCGCGCTCGCCATCCTCCTCTTCCTCCTCCTCCTCCACCCCGATCTCAAACTCCTCCAGCTGCCGCCGCAGCGCGTCCGCGCGCGCGTCGGCGCGGGCGAGGGCGGCGTCCACGTCGGCGACGCGGCCGTGCGCGGCGCCGACCGCGCGGCGCAGCGTGGCGGCCGAGGCGGCGGCCTCGGCCTCGGCCGCGGCGTCACGCTTCGCGGCCTCCTCCTCCGCGGCCGCCACATCGGTCCTCCACTCGGCCCGGGTCGCGACGACCGCAGCGAGCAGCGCGCGCGTCGCGTCGGCCTGCGCCGCTTGCGCGCGGCCGGCGCCGGCCAGCCGGGCGTTCAGCTCGGCCAGGCGCTCGTGCAGGGCGTCCAGGTGGGCGTCGACCGGCCCCGCGCGCGCCGCGCGCGGGGATTCAAAGCGCGCATGCCGCGGCGCGCGCCGCGCGGGGGCGCCGCGCGGGCCGCTCGTGCGAAGGCGCATATGCGGCCGGGTGTGGACGCACGAGGAGCCTCCGGCGAGGTTTGGCGGGGCGGGAAAGGGGTGCGCGGTGTGCGGCGAGACCGGCGGCGCGCGCTGCAAACCCGTCGAGAGACCGCCACGCTTGCAGGCAGCCCCCAAATCAGTTCCTCCCCCCCCCCTCCGCCCCTCCATTCCTCAGTCGCACTTGATGTTGCGGTAGATCCTCCGCACAAACGCGGCCGCGCCGAGGTGGCCCAGCGCGCCGGTCGCGGTGCCCAGGGTCAGGGCCAGGATGAGGGTGTACCCAAAGTACCACGCCTGCGGTGGGGAGCGGGGGCGGAGGCGGGTCGGGGCGGGGCTTTCAAGGAAAGGCCGCGCGCGCGCCGGCGCCGGACCCGGCGCCTGGCCCCGGCCGCGCCCAGCGCCCCGCGCGCGCGCGCCGCGCCCTCCCTTTCCCTTCCCTCTTACCGTCTGAAAGAACCCGGTCATCGCCGTTTTGGCCACGTAGTAGTGCACGGCGTACCCAAACACGTAGACCGCGGTGGAGGCGGCGCCCAGGTAGGACGGCCAGTGCCAGCGGTGGTTTTCCGACGCGAGGAGGACGTACGTCGACACGACCGACACGCACGCCGTGACCGCGGCCAGGATGGCCAGCACGAGCACGGCGAAGCCGTACACGTAGTAGACCTTGTAGTTCCAGAACGAGGCAAAGACAAAGTAGGTTTCGATGAAAATGGATCCAAAGGGCAACAGGCCCGACGCGGCCACCACCGCCGCCGGCCTCCTCCACCAGGGCGCGGGCGGCACCGGGCTCGGGATGCGCTTGACGCGGCAGGGGGCGTCGGGCGCGCCGGCCCAGTTGCGGCCGACGACGGTGCCCACGAGGGAGAGGGGGACGGCGAGGAGGAGCCACAGGCCCAGGACGCCCGCGACCCCGCCCCACGGCACCGCCGCGAGGGACCGGTGCGCCAGGGCCACCGTGTTGAGCGCGGCACCAATCGCCAGCACGGTGCCGGGGTACAGGAGCGCGGTCGTGAGCGCGGTGCGAGTCCACGCTTTGCCGCCGCCGCGCGCGTACATCCCGCCCGACACATACCCGCCCACCGCCGCCGTGAGCGCGTACGCGACGACGGCGACGGTGGTGGTGGCGCCGCGGTCGGCGAAGAGGTCGCCGGCGGCGGCCGCGGCCGCGACGACGGCCGCGAGGACCCACAGTTGGGCGCCGGTGCCGACCAGGGCGCACAGCAGGCCATGCTTTGGCGGCGCCCGAAACACGTCGCCGTGCACCAGCTTCCACCCGGTCTCGTCGCCGGCGTCGCCGTCGATCGACTCGGGGTCGTCGCCGGGCGAGGGCGCGTAGCGCCGATAATCCGCGCGCAGCGTGCGGACCAGGATGGCGGACACGAGGCCGGTCAGGAAGGCGACCATCATGGCCGAGTTGACGACGGAAAACCAGTGGATCTAAGTGGAAAAGGTGGGGGTGGAACGGGGCGGGTCGAGAGAGACGGACGAAGGAAAGAAAAACTCTTGCCACGCGCCTCCCCTGCGCGCCTGGTGCTCGAAGAAGCTCGCGTCCAAGTACTTGTCAAACCGCCTCCCAAACGGGGTGTCGGTGTCGGTCCAGTCGACGGAGTAGGTGAGGGACAGCGCGGCGCCCGGCGCGACCGCGACGGGGTTCTCGTTGGTGAGGTTCACCTGGATGACGCGGTCCCCGTTGGCCGCCACGTGAAACGCTTTGTGGGTGTAGACGTGGACCGGGGCGCCGGGGTCGGCGGGGGGGGCGCCGGCGTCGCGGCCGCCCGCCGGCGGCGGGCCGACAAAGCCCCACACCGGCAAGTCGTCCGCGAACATCTCATACCAATAGTGGCGCGTCACGGCATGCGTCAGGGCCGCCGCGTCCCCGGCCGTCAACACCTGGTCGCAGACGGGCGTCGGCGGGACCGGCACGCGAAACGCGAGCGGCAGCCCGCCGTCGACGAGGGCGTCTCCGCCCAGCGCCTCCCCGAGGCCGCCCCACCGCGTGGCCGGTTTGCCGGGGGTCGGCGGGCGGCACAGGGGCAGGGTGTCGTAGTGGAAGGTCTTTGGAAGAGAGGAGACGAGGGCGGGTCGGCCCGCGCGCTCCGGGGACCCGTCACCCACCCCTCCTCCTCCTGCCCCCACCTGCTGCGGATTGTTGTACGGCCCCACTTTGTTGACCCAGAGGGTGACCGGGTCGCCGGGGGCGTACTGTGGAGGAGCGGAGAGGGCGCGCGCCATTGGGCCGCTGCGCGCGCGGTCGCCGGCGCGCCCGTTTCAAAATCAGCGCCTCCCACCAATCCGCCTCCGCACCCGGTGATTCTTGTCGTCGGCGAGCGCGGTCGCCGCGGCCGCCAGGAGCAGGGCCGCGATCGTCGCCGCGCGCATCGCGTGTCGCGGTGGCCGTGCACAGAAAGACTGATGCAGGGACGGTCGCGGGGGCGCGCCTGCGCGCGGGGCGGCAGCCGGCGGGGCGAGTGACGAGCGCGCTGGGCATCGCGGCCGCTCACAGCCGGCCGACGGCCCGACGGCCGCGCTTTCGCGCCCCGCGCCCGGCTCGCCATGACCGCGCTAGATCGCGGACTCGCCGCAGGCGGCGCGTCGGCGCCCCGAAGGGCGCCAGGCCGGAATCGGACACCCGCCCGCGGCGCGGCGCCCGCTCTTCCCCGCCCGCACGCCCCTCTGCGGCTCACCATCGACTTTTTTATGCGCGCTGTACCCGCCGCGGACGACGACGAGAGAGTCCTCGACGCCCCCACCCCTTCCACCCTCTCCTTCCCCCCCTCGTCGCGCGACCGCGCCGCCTCCGACCCCGCCGACTTTGCCGTGGGCGACGTCGTGGCGGAAAAATACGAGATCGTGGGCGTTGTGGGCCGCGGGGCGACTGGAGTCACTTACTCTGCGCGCAGGGTCGGAGAAGGAGAGGGCGACGCCACCTCCCCCACCCCTGACCTCGTGGCCCTCAAGGTCACCCGCCTGCGCGGGCCGGGCGGGTGGAAGGCGTTCGACATGGCGGCGAGGGAGGCGGCGGCGTTGAGCTCGCTCGATCACCCCGGCATCCCAGCCTTCATCGCCTCCTTCGACCTCGACACCCCCACCGACGCCCTGCGCATCCTGGTGCAACGCCTCGTCGTGGGGCGCACGCTGGCCGACGTCGTGGCGGCGGGCGGGCGCGGGTCGCCGGCGCAAGTGGAAGCGTTGGCGCGCTCTCTGTTGGCCGTCGCCGCCCACCTGGCCTCCCGCGCCCCGCCCGTCGTGCACCGCGACATCAAGCCATCGAACATTGTGCTCGAGGGCGGGGCGTGGGGGGGGGCGCCCTTTGTGGTCGATTTCGGGGGCGTCCAACGCGTCGGCGGCGGCGCGGGCGGCGACGGCGACGCCCTGTCGGACCTGCTGGCCGCCCCTCCCCCGCCCGGCACCACCATCATCGGCTCCGCGGGCTACATGGCGCCCGAGACCGTGTGGGCGGCGACGCCCGCGTCGGACGTGTACAGCGTCGGCGGCTGCGTCCTATTCGCGCTGACCGGGCGCGCCCCGAACGCGTTTGCGGGCGCCCGCCTGCGCGTCGACACCGGGAGGCGAGTGTGGGGCGGGGGTGGGGTGGGGCGTGGAGGGGCCGCGCGCCGCGGCAAACGCGCGCACCCGGCCGACCCGTGTCCCCCCCCTCCAGCGTCGCCGCGCCGCCCGCCCTGCTGACCCTCGTCGACGCCTGCCTGGAGCCCGCGCCCGAGGACCGGCCGACGGCGGCAGGGGCGCTGGCCGCGCTGGACGGGCGGGAGGAGCGCGGCGCCGGCGCGCCCCTCGCGCGCCTCGCCCCTCCCTCCCCCCCTCCCGGCGCCCGCTCCCGCCTGGCCCTCGCCGGCCGCACCCTGACCATCGACTGCCCCCCCGAGCCCCTGCTGACCGGCGACCGGGCGGGGGCGGCCGCGTTTGCGCTGGTGTGGAACGGGACGATTGCGGCGTGGACGGCGACCGCGCTCGCGGCGGGCGCCCTCGGCGCCGCCCTCTTCTCCCTCCCCTTTTGGATCGCGGGCGCGGCGGTCACCAAGGATGCGCTCGGCGGGTCGATGGCGGCCGACACGCTGTCCGTCGGCCCCAAGGCGTGGCGCCTCGAGTCGCGCGCCGCGCTCGGCCGCTTTGCGCGCGCGGGGCGCGGGGACCCGCCGGCGGCCGCGGGCGACACGGCAGACTTGCGGGGCGCGCGCGTGGCCGTCGTGGCGGTGGTCAACGGCGTGCCGCGCACGCGCGTCGAACTAATCCACGGCTTCCAAACCCTCACCCTCGCCGAAGGCGTCCCCCCCGACGAACAAGCCTGGCTCGCGGCCACCATCAACGCCCACATTGAAGCGGTGACGGGCAAACCCGTCGACGTGCCGCCCGCGCGGGAGTTGCCGCCGCCGCCGCCGGGGTGGGGCGGGGGAGGGGGCGGGCAGTATGGTGGGGGCGGCCTCGACCGGCGGGGGCTGCGCGGCGGGTTTGGCGGGTTCGACCCGCTCGACCCGTGGTGGTGAGCGGGAGAGGGACGGGAGAGGGCAGGGCGCGCGCGCGCGGCGGGCGTGCGTTCCCGCCGCGCCGCCCGCGCCTGTAGCCGCGAGGCGCGGCAGCGCGCCTCTCGCTCGTGCGCGCAGTGCTGATGCAGGCGACAGTGTGCTGGCTCGAGTCCCGGTCCGTCGCTCTCGCGTCCCTCACGCGGCCGCGACCGCGCCGGCCGCGCCGCCTCTCCCTTCCCCCCCTTCCACCAATTGATCCGCCACCCGCGCCCGCCACTGGCCCTCCGCGTCCACGCCGAGCGCCGCCAGCGCGGCGCGCGCGGCGGCTTGCTCGGCGGTCGCCCTGTGCAGGTCGGCGCCGATCCCGACGCGCTCCCCCGCCACGCGGCACTCGCACACCCAGATCCACGCGTCCCGGGGCGTGCTGGGGTCGGCCGCCGACGGCAACGACGCCGCGCCGGCGGCGACGGGCGCTCCCGGCGACAGCCCCCCCCACGCCGCCGCGTGGCGGTGCCGCGCGCTGTACTCGACGCCCGCCTCGCCCGCCGTCAGCGCGAGCAAGGACTTATAGTTGTGATCCAGGCCCAGGGTCGCGGGGTCGAGGGCCGGGGCGAGGCGGGCGAGGGCCCAGGCCGTGGCGGCGGCGAGGCCGTACCTGTCAAACAGGAAGCCGAGCACCGACTCGAACGCGTCGGCCAACGCGCCCGCGCCGCCCAGCCCCGCCCAGGTGGCCAAGTAGGCCGGGTCGGCCATGGCGTGCGCGTTGCAGGCGACGAAGGCGTCGAGGCGCGTCGCGCACGCGGCGGCGAGCAGGGTGCGCCCGCACACGAGGCCGCGGGCCACGTTGCAGAGGACGTGCTCGGCGGCGTTGGGGAAGCTGGTTAGGGAAGGGAGGAGGGTGGGCGGCGGGTCGTGGGAGGGGCGTGTCGGGGCGCGCGCGCGCGCGCTCCCTCCTCCCCCCTCTCTCTCTCTCACCGGGCCAGCGCATATTGGCGCGCCGCCAGCTCCAGCACGGCATCCCCCAAATACTCCAACCGCTCAAAGGCCGACCCCGCGGCCGCGGCCGAGGGCAGCGTGAGCGCCGAGCACAGGCGCGCCGCGTCGGCCCGCGAGAGGCCGCGCCCGACGAGCGCTTCGAGGCGCCAGCGGGGGGTGTCGTCCAGAGGGCTGAGCAGGCGGCCGTCGGCGCCATAGCCGAGGGCGCGGACGGCGGCGGCGCCGTCGCCGCGCGCGGCGGCGGCGCGCAAAGCAGCGGCCCTCGGCGACGCGTGGAGGGACGGCGGCGGCGGCGCGCCCACCAGGGGCCAGGCCAGACGGCGCAGGGCAAACGGGAGGAGGAGCCAGAGGGCGGAGGCGAGGGCGGTCAGACACCGGAGCGGGGCGGGGGCAGCGGCGATCAGCCCTCTGGCGCGCGCCGCCGCGCGCGCCAGGGCCGGCGGCGGCGCCCCCGCCGGTGGCGTGGGCGCGGTCGGCGGCGGCAGGGGGCGCCCGGCGGCGACCGCGGCCGCGGCCACCAACGCCGCTTCGGCCGCGCGCGAGCCGGGCGCCGGCCGCGGCGGCGCGCGCGGGCGAGCCACGGTCGGACGCGCGATCACCGCACCGCGCGCGCCCGACGGCGGCTTCGTGGCCGCCGCCGCCTGGGCGCGGGCAGAGGCGCCGAGGCCGGGCTCTTTGGCAGCGCGGGCGACGGGAGGAGCGGGTGCTGTCCGCCGAGGGCGCGCAGCGCGCCCGGGGGCGAGCGCCGGCAGCCCCAACCGCACGCACGCCTTCGGGCGCGATTTGGGGAGGCCGCCCAACATGCTGGCTTGGGCGCTGGAGGGGGGATGGGGTGGGCGCCGGCGTCGCATGCGCGCGCAGTGCCGCGCGCCACCACGCACCACGCACCAAGCGGCTGCCAGCTTGGGCGGCGATGCAGGCGCGCGACGCTGCAGGCGCGATGCCGGGCGGGCGGCGGGCGAAGAGTGTGAGGCCGGCACGGCGGACACGCCGCCGCAAAGCGCGACGCGGCCATGACGCGGCCCCCGCCGCCCGTGGCCCTCCTCGGCGCCACTGTGGCGTCCGCGCTCGACGCATCCACCACCGCTCTGCGCTCCGCGGCGGCCGCGCTCCTCCCCAGCGCGCACGCCGACCCCGACGCGCGCAGGCCGCCCCCATCTCTCGCCGACGCCCTCGCTGGCGCAGCCAACCGGGCCGAGGAACGCCGCCGCAAGGACGACCGGCGCCGGGATCGCTCCCGCGCCGACCGCGCGCGGCCGCGCGGCGGCGACGCCGCCGCGGCGTGCGAGGTGCCCGGCGCGGTGCCCCAGGGCGAGTCCGAGAAAGGGGCGTACTGGGCGGTCATCGAGGTGGGGGAGCGATTGGCGGATCGGGGGGCGGGACGGCGCGCGCGTCCTCGTCCCACCGTCCCTCCCCTCCCCTCTGCAGGCGTACTTCCGGCGCCTGACGCGGGAGGACGTGGCCGACCTGCTCCCCCCCGACGGCCTGGCCGGCGGGGCGGGCGCGGCGGACGCCCTGCTGCGCCTGCCGGCGCCGAGCGGGGAGTTGGCCCCCGTCGGCGCCCCGGCGGCCGCCGAGCCGCGCACGCCCGCCGCCGGCGGCGCTGCGCCTCGGTCCGAGTCGCAGCCGCTGCCGGAGGCGAGCCCCGCGCCCGAGGGCGGCGACGGCGACGCCCCGCTCCCCCCCGCGACCGCGCCGGCCGGCCCTCCTCCAGCCAAACCGCCGCGCAAGGACCGCCGCCGCGACTCGCGCGACCGGCGGCGCGACCGGGACCGGGCGGGGGCTGACCCGGACGCCGGGGTGGTGGGTGGGCGGCGCGTCGACGGGTCGCGCGCGTCCTGCCTCCTCGAGCTCTGCCCCGCCGCCGACGCCGCGGCGGCCGTCCCGCTCGCGGCCGCGCTCGCGGGCGTGCCCACGGCGCGCGTGGTGAGCGCCCTGGTCGCCGCCGGCGCGGCGCGCGCCGACGCGGCGCGCCTGGCAGAAGGGCACGCGGTGGCCGCGCCCGCCGCCGCTGCTGCCGCGCGCGCGTGGTTGGCCGACACGGGCACCGCGCTGCTGGCGACCGCCGGCTGCCCCGACCCCGGGACGGAAGCCGCCGACGCGCCCGCCGGTGCGCGCCCTCCGTCGGGCGCGGTCCTCCCCCTCCCCCCCGACGCCACCACCTGGGCCGCCTGGCACGAAGCGTTGTCCGCCGCACCTCGCGCCGCCGCTGCCCTGCCGGACGGCGCGGTCCCCCACGCGCACACCGCCGCCGCGCTCGCGGCGCCCGTCCCCGCGCACGCCCTGGCGCCGCCGCCCCTGCCCTCCGACCGCGACAGGGGCGGCGGGGAGGGCGGCGGCGGCCTGTTCGACCCGGCCGCGCCGGCCGCGGCCCCGCCCCCGCCCCCGGCGCTCGCGCGCGCCGCGTCTGCGCGCGCGCGGCCGGGCGACGCCGCCCGCATCGACTACGCCCTCCTCGCCGGCCGCGGCCGCGCCCCAGCGCCTGTTGCCGCCCGCCGGGACGGCGCATTCCGGGGCGAGGGCGAAGGCGGCCCCGCGGGCGCCGCGGCGGCCGCCGTCGCGGCGTGCGTCGCGGCCGGCGGCGCCGCCACGCCCCTCGACGCCCAGTGGCCCGCCCTGGCCGCCGCGGGCGCCGTCATGGCAGCCGCGCCCGCGGACGAGCTCGAGGCGGAGCTCATTGCGCTGCAGGCGGAACTGGGGACGGCGGCGGCGGCGCACCGCGCGCGCGCGGCGGCTGCCCTTTCTCGCGCGGCAACGGCTCTGGCCGACGACGACGCCGCGCGCTCGACCCAAGCCTCCCAAGCCGAATATGGGCGCGCCTTTGTCGCCCGCCTGCGCGCCGCGCGGCGCGCGCACAAGCGCGCCGCGCGCGACGCGGCCGCGGGCGCCGCGGCGGGCGCCGCCGCCGTCGCCGCGCCCGGGCGCCCCCCCCGCGGGGGGGCCCCCCGCCCCCCCCGCGA
>Ga0315283_10005086_pt1 | contig 11570 bp, 9 predicted proteins | sample YL17G09_0_MG_FD_204541 | JGI IMG/M metagenome (GOLD analysis project Ga0315283, IMG submission 204541) | Sediment microbial communities from Yellowstone Lake, YNP, Wyoming, USA - YL17G09_0 | ecosystem: Environmental > Aquatic > Freshwater > Lake > Sediment | place: USA: Wyoming | collected...
CCCCGACCCGCGGCCGCCGCGCCGCCGCCGTCCCGCCCGCCGCCACCTTCCAGGACATGGTCCTCGGCCTCGAGCGCTTCTGGGCCGAGCGCGGCTGCGTCATCGCCCAGCCCTATCCGAGCGAGGTCGGCGCCGGGACCTTCAATCCCGCCACCTTCCTGCGCTCCATCGGCCCCGAGCCGTGGAACTGCGCCTACGTCGAGCCGTCGCGCCGCCCCAAGGACGGCCGGGCCGGCGAGAATCCGATGCGCTTCCAGCAGTTCTACCAGTACCAGGTGATCCTCAAGCCGTCGCCCGACGACGTGCTCGACCTATACTTCGCGAGCCTCGCCGCGGTCGGCGTGCGGCTCGAGGAGCACGACCTGCGCCTGGTGGACGACGACTGGGAGTCGCCCACCCTCGGCGCCTGGGGCCTGGGCTGGCAGGTGTGGATGGACGGCATGGAGATCACGCAGTTCACCTACTTCCAGCAGGTGGGCGGCATCGATCTCGACCCCATCTCGGCCGAGATCACTTACGGGCTCGACCGCATCGCCATGATGCTGCAGGGCGTCGACCGCGTGCAGGACCTGCGCTACGCCGGCGAGCTGACCTGGTCCGACCTGTGGCTGCAGAACGAGAAGGAGTTCTGCCGCTACAACGCCGAGGAGGCGAACGTCGAGGCCCTGCGCCAGCAGTTCGGGCAGTGGGAGGGGGAGGCGGAGCGGCTGCTCAAGCTGGGCCTGGTATTCCCCGGCTACGACGCGGTGGTGAAGTGCTCGCACCTGTTCAACCTGCTCGAGGCGCGCGGCGCCATCTCGGTGAGCGAGCGCGTCGGCGTGATCGCGCGCGTGCGGCGGCTGGCGCGGCTGGCGGCGCGGGTCTACGCGGCGAGCCGCGAGGAGCAGGGGTATCCGTGGCTGCGGGGGGCGGCCGCGGCGGCGGGCGGCGCCGGCGGGGCGATCGGCGCCGGGCGTGAGACCCCGGCCGAGGGGGGCGCGCGATGAGCCCCGACCCGCGGACTGCACGCCCGGCCCGGGCCGACTTCCTCCTCGAGATCGGCGTCGAGGAGCTGCCCGCCACCTACGCGATGCCGGCGCTCGAAGCCCTCGAGCGCGCCCTGGTCGCCGACCTGGGCGATCTGCGCCTGCGCTTCCGCAAGCTCGAGAGCTACGCCGCCCCGCGGCGGCTGGCGGTGCTGGTGCGCGGATTGAGCCTGCGCCAGAGCGACGCCGAGGAGGACGCGCTCGGCCCGTCGGTGAAGGTGGCGTACGACGAGCAGGGCCAGCCGACCAAGGCGCTCCTGGGCTTCGCGCGCGGCAAGGGCGTCGAGCTCGACGCCGTCCGGCGCGTGACCAACGAGAAGGGCGAGTACGTGATGGCGCGCGTGCGCCACGTCGGCAAGGCGGCGATCGAGGTGCTGCCGGGGTTGATCGAGCGGCGCGTGGCGGGGCTGCCCTTCCCCAAGACCATGCGCTGGTCGCAGGTGGCACCCGGCTTCCGCTTCGCGCGCCCGGTGCGCTGGATCGTCGCGCTGCTCGGCGGCGAAGTCGTGCCGGTGGCGGTGGGCGGCGTGGCGGCGGGGGCTCTCTCCCGCGGGCACCGCTTCCAGGCGCCCCAGCCGGTGCGCATCGGCCGGCCGGCGCGCTATCTCGCGGTACTCGAGCGCGCCGCGGTCGTCGCCGACCACCGGCGGCGCCACGAGCTGCTGCTGGCGGCCGCGCGCCAGGCGGCGCAGGCGGCCGGCGGGCGGCTGGTGGAGGACGCCGAGCTGGCCGACCTGAACAACTTCTACGTCGAGAAGCCGGCGGCGGGGCTGGGACGCTTCTCCGAGGCGTATCTCGACCTGCCGCGCGAGGTCGTGGTCACGGCCATGCGCGAGCACCAGCGCTACTTCGCCGTCGAGGACGCGGGCGGGCGGCTGGCGCCCATGTTCGTCGTCGTCATGAACGGCAACGAGCGCAACGTGGCCGGCATCGTGCGCGGCAACGAGCGCGTGCTGCGCGCCCGGCTCGACGACGCGCGCTACTACTGGGAGACCGACCTCAAGCACGCCCCGGGCGACCGCATCGAGGAGCTGCGGGGCATCGTCTGGCTCGAGGGCCAGGGCACCATGCTCGACAAGGCCCGGCGCGTCGAGGGCCTCGCGGCGTGGATCGCCGGGCAGTGGGCGCCCGCCGCCGAGCCGCACGCGAGGCGCGCCGCGCTGCTCATGAAGACCGATCTCCTGGGCGAGATGATCGGCTCGGGCAAGGAGTACGCGAGCCTCGAGGGCCTGATGGGCTCGTACTACGCCGAGCGCCACGGTGAGCCGCCGGAGGTGGTGGCGGCGATCCGCGAGCACCTGCGGCCGAAGTTCGCGGGCGACGCGCTGCCGGGCACACCGGCCGGCGCGGTGCTGGCGGCGGCCGACCGCCTCGACTCGGTGGCCGGCTACTTCGCCGGCGGCAAGGTGCCCTCGGGCTCCGAGGATCCCTACGGCGTGCGGCGCGCCGCCAACGGCGTGGTGCGCGTCCTGCTCGAGCAGGAGCGCCATCTCGATCTCGGTGCGGCCACGCGCCGGGCGCTGCGCGCGCTCGGCGAGGGGGCGTCCGACCCGGCGCTCCCCGCCCGGCTCGACGAGTTCTGGAAGGGCCGCGTGGACGTCGCGCTCGCCGAGCAGGGCTTCGCCTACGACGAGGTGGCCACCGTGATCGAGTCGCAGCTCGGCTGGGCCGATCCGCTCGACGCCCGCCAGCGGGCCGCCGCGCTGCGCGCCCACCGGGCCGAGGAGTCGTTCACGGTGCTGGTCATCGGCTACAAGCGCGTCGCCAACATCCTGCGCGCCGAGGCCGACGCGCCGGCGAGCGCGGCGGCGGCGCCGGGCGGGGCGGCCTGGGGCCACGCGGCGGAGCGGGCGCTGGCCGAGGCGCTGGCCGAGGCCGAGCGGCGGGCGCTGCCGCTCTACGAGGCGCACGACTACGCCGGCGTGCTCGACGGGCTGCTCGAGCTGCGCGGCGCCATCGACGCCTTCTTCACCGACGTGCTGATCAACGATCCCCAGGATCCGTCGGGGCGGCTGCGCCGCCTGGGGCTGTTGAACCAGGTGCGCGCCCTCTTCGCGCGCGGCTTCGACCTGAGCCGCATCGTGGTCGAGGGGTAGGGGCGTGAGCGGGGCGCCGGAAGCCGGCTTCGGCGACGGGCCGCCCCACGGCCCGCTCGCCGGGCTGCACGTCCTCGTCGTCCCCTCGTACTGGCCCTCGCCGGAGAGCCCCACCGCCGGCATCTTCTTCGTCAGCTACGTGCGCGCCTTCGCCGCCGCCGGCGCTCAGGTCGGCGTCGTCTACGCCGACCTCATCGAGCCGCACTACCTGCTACGCCGCCCCGTTCTCCCCGTCGTGCCGCAGCTCAAGGAAGAGGTGCTCGACGGCGTCCCCGTAGTCCGCGTGCGCGGACTGCACACCTCGCTGCGGCGCCCGCACCGCCGCACGCTGCGCTTCGCCGCCTGGCTGCGTCGCGGCTACGCGCGCTACGTGGAGCGCCACGGCCGGCCGGACCTGATCCAGGCCCACTGCGCCGTCCCGGCCGGGTGGCCGGCGGTGGTGCTGGGCAGCGCGCCCGTGCTGATCACGGAGCACACGGGGCCGTTCTCCCTGGCGCTGGCGACGCCGGCCATGGAGCGTCTCACGCGCGAGGCGCTCGCCGCGGCGCGCGCCATCGTCGCCGTGAGCCCGAACCTCCGCCAGCAGATGCTCGAAGCTGGCATCGGGCGTCCCATCGAGGTCATCCCCAACCCGGTGGCCGCCGAGTTCGCTTACGCGCCACCGCCCGAGGTGCGGCGGGCGCCGGCCGGCCGGCCGCTTTATCAGGCGATCTTCATCGGGCGGATGGTGCGCGAGAAGGGCGTCCACGAGCTGATCGAGGCGGCGCACCGGCTAGCCGCCGAGGGCGAGGTGGACCTGCACTGGCACCTCGTCGACCAGGGTCCGGAGCGGGCGGCGTTGATCGCCGGACTGAGTGAGGCATCCGGCGCGGACGGCGTGATCTGGCACGGGCTCATTCCGCGACAGCAGGTGGCGCGCCTGGTGCGCGAGTCCCACTTCCTCGTGCTGCCGAGCTACGGCGAGAACTGCCCGCTGTCGGTGGAGGAGGCGCTTTCGGTGGGCCGGCCGGTCGTGGGCACCCTCGGCACCGGCACGGCGGCGCTGGTCGGACCCGACGACGGCATCCTCTGCCAACCGCGCGACGCCGCCGGGCTGGCCGCGGCGATCGCGGCCCTGCTCCGCGACTATGGCCGCTGGGACGCGCGCGCCATCGCCACTGGCGCGCAGGCCCGCTTCGCGCCCGCCGCCGTGGCGGCGCGCTACGCGCCGCTACTGCGGTCGGCGACGGGCGCCCCCGGCGGCTAGCCGGGCGCCGGGCCCTGGAAAGCGACCACGGCCACCCTCGCTGGAGGGTGGCCGTGGCTTCGACAGCCGGCGAGAACCGACCGGCCTCGCCGCCTCAGCGATGCATGGCCTTGATGCGGCCCCAAGTCGTCGGCAGCGCGGGCACCGGCTCCCCGAACAGCTCGATCCTGGCGTTGTTGTAGTCCGCCACGTAGATGGTGCCGAGCCCGTCAACGGCCACGTCGCTCGGCGAGTGGAAGAGCCCGTCGCCCGTGCCGCGGCCGCCCCACTGCGTGAGATAGATCCCGCTGGGCGTGAACTTCTGGACGCGGTCGTTGCCGGTGTCGCAGACGTAGATGTTGCCGGCCGCGTCCTGCTCCATGCCCTCCGGGAAAGAGAACTGGCCCGGTCCGTTGCCGGGCGAGCCCCACTCTCCCAGATAGGTTCCGGTCGACGTGAACTTCATCACCTTGTTCCCGAGGTTGCCCGTCACGTAGACGCAGTCCGCGTTGTCCACGAAGACGCCGTAGGGCACCCCCGGCGCGTGCCAGGACATCACGTACGCCCCGCCGGCCGTGAACTTGTCCACCTTGTTGTCGCCGGAGTTCGCGACGTAGACGTTGCCGGCGGCATCGGTGGCGACGGCCACCGGGTAGAACAGCTGGCCGGGAAGATGCCCGGGGCTGCCGATGGTGCCGAGAGGCGTCCCGGCGGCGGAGTAGATCTTCACGCAGTGCGTGTGGTTCAGCACCACGTAGACGTTGCCGTTCGGTCCGACGGTGATGCCGGCGGGGTACGACTCCGGCCCCGTGGTCCAGTCGGCCGCGTAGGAGCCGTCGGAGTTGAACTTATGCACGCGATGGTTGTGCTGGTCGCCCACGTAGACGTTGCCCCCGGCATCGACGGCGACGCCGAAGGGAAAGTCAAGCTGGCCAGGACCCGCGCCGAGCGTTCCCCAGCTCATCAGGAACACGGGCGGCAGCGAATCTCCCGCGGCGGGCGAGTGCGCCAGCGCGCCGAGGGCGAGACAGAGGAGAGCGGTAGCGAGAATCTTCATGTTCGACCTCCTATGCGGGCGGATCCACGGTCGGGGAACAGTCCACCGCAGGTGCCACGACGGAGAGCCCACCCCCAAACCCTCTGATGAGGCTACCACCAGGTGGCGCGATGGGGTATGACCGGGGTCATAGTGTTGCAGATTGGCAACCCGCGGCGGTGCGCCGGCGGCTGCCGTCTCACTCGTGGAGAACAGGAGCAAACCTCCGGCTGAGGCGGGCCGGGGCCAGTCCGCGTCGGGGGTTGAGTCGGGGAAAGGGAAGGGGCAGACTGCCGGGGCGTCACGACCCTGGCTCTGCCCCTTTCCTTCGATCCTCCGGCACGGACGGCATGGAATCGGCATGAGAATCTGTTTCCTCTTCGACACCCGGGCGTTCGCCATCCCCGAGGCCCGCTACGCGGTCCGCAATCTGGCGCTGCTCATGGGCCTGCCGGCCAGGCTGGCGCCAGCGGGCTCGCCTCTCGGCGACGAGGAGATTCCCGTCCGCGTCGGCGCGCCGGCTGGGACCGGCGAGGCCGCCGCCGTCTTGCCGGTGGGCACCTGGGAGGTCTGGGATTCGGCGGCGGTCCGTCTGGCAGCCTTCGAGGGGGTGCCGCTGCCGTGCCCGGAAGGGCGGTTTCCTCAGCCGTGCTCGCCGGCGGAGTTCCCGGAACCCTGGCTGCGGGCGGTCGCCTGGCTGCTCACCCGCGAAGAGGAACAGAGCGAGACGCGGCGCGACGAGTGGGAGTGCTTCGCCGGGTCCTTCTCGCGCCAGCAAGAGCTCGGGATCCTGGACGCGCCCCTGGTCAACCGCTATGCGGACCAGCTCCACCGGCGTATCGCGATCTGGTGCGCGCGCCACGACCGCCGCCCGGATCCGCTGCCGCGCTGGAAGGACGGTGCCCGCTTCGCGGTCGTCCTGAGCCACGACGTCGACGACATCCGCTGCTACTCTTGGGCAGAGGTCTTCCGGCTGCTGGGCCGGGCGCGAGGTCCGGCCTCCTATGCCGCCCGCCGATCCCTCGCCCAAGCCCTGCGGCTACTACGGCGCGGCCCCGCCCAAGGCGATCCCTACTGGCAGTTCGAGAAGTGGATGGGGGCGGAGACCCGCCACGGATTCCGTTCGACCTTCTACGTGTTCCCGCCCGAGCCCTCCCCGGTGCACGAGTTCGACCCGACCTACCGGCTGGCCGACCGCATCGAGTTCGAGGGCCGGTCCATGCCCTTCCACCGTTTGCTGGCCGAGATGGTGGCGCGAGGTTTCGAGGTCGGACTGCACGGCGGCTACAACAGCTTTCGCAGCGCGGCGGAGCTGAGGCGCGAGAAAGAGCAGGTGGAGCGGGAGCTGGGCGCGCCGATCCACGGCCTCCGGCAGCACTACCTCCGCTTCGACGCGCGCGCCACCTGGTCGGCGCAGCAGGAGGCCGGGTTCTTGTACGACAGCACCCTGGGGTACAACGAGGCGGTGGGTTTCCGCGCCGGGATCGCCGCCCCGTTCCGACCCTGGCATCCCGAGCGCCGCGAGCCCCACCGGATCCTGGAGCTTCCCCTCACGGTGATGGACGGCGTGCTCTTCCGCACGCTCAAGCTGGACGCGCGGCTGGCCGAACGGCGGGTCCGGGAACATCTGGAGACGGTGGAGTCGGCGGGGGGCCTGGGCGTGCTCCTCTGGCACCCGAACGGGGCCGATGCACGGCTCTTCCCCGGCTGGTGGGACAGCTATGAGAGGGTCCTGGAGTATCTCGGCCGGCGGTCCGCGTGGGTGCCGACGGGGGCCGAGCTGGCGCAGTGGTGGACGGCGAGGGAAGCCCGCGTCCTCGTGCCGTCCCCGGATGGGTGAGCGGAGGTTGCCTGCCGCGCGCCCGGCGTCGCGCCGCTAGCCCGACGCCTCCTGGAAGAAGTCGAGAACATCTCCCACCGTGCGGATCTGGCGCAGGCGGCCGGCGTCGAAGTTCAGCTCCCGGCCCGTTTCCTGCTCGATGCGCAGTGCCAGCTCTGAGAAGTCCAGACTGCGGAACCCCACATCCCGCAAGACGGTGTCCTCCGCGACGGTGGCGTCGCGCCCCTGCTTCTTCAATATCTGCTGCATCAGCGCCGCCACCTGCCCACGCTCCATGCTAGATGACCTCCTGCGCCACGCCGCGCCCTGAGGCGCCGGCGGCGTCCGTCGTGTCCCACACGGTGATGCGCCCGGCGGCGAAGCCCCAGGGCGAGCGCTGCCGCGGCTTGCGTTCCCCGGCCGAGGGACGGGCCACGACATGCGCGAACCCCAAAGTCCACCGTCCGTCCCAGCGAGGCACCACCAGCGCTCGCGCCCCGACGGGCAGCGGGGGGACCTGCCCGCACCGGTAGCGGCGCAGCCATTCGAGGATCGGCATGGCGGCCAGCTTGGCGGCCAGCTCGGCGAGCACCCAGAAGCGCCAGAAATCCAGGCCGGCCGGGGCCAGCCGCAAGAGGGCCGGCCCCGGGACGCGCTCGCGCCACTCGAGGTCGCAGGCCGCCCGTCCGGCCGCGCCCCCGTCCCGATCCGCCAGCCAGCAGAGTCGGTTGCCCTGCGAATCGTACGACCAGGCGACCGCTCCCCGGGGCGGGGTCCGCGCGTCGGGCCGCAGGGCGAAGCGCCCCCATCCGGGGGCCAGGTCCACGACCGCCAAGTGCCTCACGTGCTCGCGCCGCCGTCCACGAACAGGGTCTGCCCGGTCACGCTCGACGGCCCGAGCAGCAGGACATCGAGGGCAGGCAGCAGTTCCTCCTCCTCGACCAGCCGGCCGAGGGGCGTGCGCCGCCGGATGGTCTCGAGCTGCTCGGGCGAGAGCACCGACGACATCTCCGAGGCGAAGAAGCCCGGCGCGAGGGAGTTCACCAGGATGCCCCGCGGTCCCAGTTCGCGGGCCAGCGAGCGGGTGAAGGCGTCCATCGCCCCCTTGGTGGCCGAGTACACGGAGAGCCCGGCGAAACCCCGGCTGCCGCAGATGGAAGAGATGCTGACGATTCGTCCCTCGCCTTGCAGCAGCATGCGCTTGACCACGTGGCGCGTGAGCAGGACCGGCGCCACCAGGTTGACCTCCACCAGCTGCCGAATCAGGTCCGGGGACATGTGGACCAGCAGATGATCCTGGCCGAGGGCGGCGTTGTTCACCAAGAAGTCGATGCGGCCGAAGCGCTCGCCGACCTCCCGCACGAAGGACTCGACGCCGACCGGCTCGGCGGCGTCCAGCTCGCGGAAGAGGAAGCCCGCCGCATGCCGCCCCGCCAGCTCGTCGACCGCGGCTGTACGGCGGCGGGCGAAGGTGGCCACCGAGGCGCCGCGCTCGAGGTAGGCCGTGGCGATGGCCAGGCCGAGGCCCCGGGAACCGCCGCTAAGGAGCAGGACCTTGCCCGCGCCCGAGGTCAGCATGATCTCATACCTCCGCTTTCCAGTTGGCTGCGGCCGGGATGCGTTCACGGCGTTCCCACAGGCGCGGCACCATGTGTGGCGGCAGGCGCTCGGCGCAGAAGGCGGTCAGGTCGGCTTCGGGGAAGTCCAGCGCCGCCCACTCGGGATGCGGGACGATCTCCGCCGACACCAGCTGCCCGACGAGTGGCGCGGACACGCCCTTGACCCGGCACCAAAGTACGTAGGGGTGGGCCAGGAGCACGCGCTCGATGTCCGCCGCCAGAGCCTTGGCCCCGCCGATGTTGATCACCGCGTGGCCGGCCCGGCCCAACAGGTGCACGCGGTCGCCGCGCACCTCGGCCACGTCCTGCGTGTCGATCCACCCCTCGAACCCGACGGCCGCCTGCGGCGATTGCACCCACAGGCGTCCGTCGGTCACCCGCAACCGGGGAGAGCGCCCGGGATCGTCCAGCCAGGCCACCGGGAAGCCGGCGCGCCCGTCCCCGACCACGATGCTGGCACCGGCCTCGGCGGAAGCATAGATGTGCGCGAGCTGGGCGGCGGGGAACAGGGCGTGCAACTGGTCCAGGATCGCCTGGTCCACCGGCTCGCCGCCGAGGGTGATCTGGGCAAGCCCGGCGCGCAAGCGATCCACGTCGGCCGGGCCGGCGTGCAAGCGCGCTACTCTCCAGAAGGTGGGCGTCGAGGAGATCGCGGTGGCGCCGTGAGCCGCCGCGGCGGCGATCATCTCCGCCGGCTCCGCGGCCCGCGACACCACCAGCGATTGTGCCGGCAGGAAGAGCAGCGCGGTGACCAGCTGGTACCACGCGTAGGTGCCCGGCTGGTAGGTGAGCAGCCAGCGGCGGGCCGGCACGCCGCGCACGCGGGACATGGTGAACAGGCTGTCCCAAGTGTGATGGACGAGCTTTGGCTCACCCAGCGAGCCCGAGGTCAGGAGCCGGACCCGCCCGGGCTCGCCGCCGCCGCCGCCTGGGTGCTCCTGCCGGCCGTCGGGCACGGCCACCACCGCCAGGCCGGCTTCGGCCAGCCTCTCGGTCACCGAGCCCGTCAGGCGCTCGCGCGGCAGCACCATGCCGTCGCGCCGCGTCTTCGCCAGCCAGCCGGCCGCCGCGATCAGGCCGACCCCGTCTTCTCCGACCAGGGCCAGCGGTCCGCCGGCCGGCAGGGCCTCGAGCGCCGACGCCACGGAATCCACCAGCTCCCGGAGCGTCCGCGTCCAGCCGTCGACGAGGACGGTGTTCTCCCAGCGCAGCTCGTGCAAAGGCCCGCCTTTTCCTTCCCTCTGCCGGGCGCGCGTGGCCCGCGCCGCGCGCGCCGCTGTCCGATCCTAGAAGACGCTGTAGAAGATCGGGGTGAAGCGCAGATTTTGCGCGTCCAGATAATAACGGTCGGCCGTGTGCACGTACAGGTTGGCGCTGCGCTCGCTCTCGTGGAAGAACAGGTGGCGGCCAGCGGCCCGCAGGCGCGCCAGCTCGGCGGCATCCCAGGCGGCGCCGTGGGAGCAGGCCACGGTCGCATCTCCCAGGTGGCGGGCGTGGCGCACGACGGCGGCCAGCAGCCGCACGGCGGCGGGAATGCCACCGCTGCGCTGCCGCCACAAGACGATCTCCCGGGCGGGCGCATCGCCGACGCGCCCGCACACCACGGCGTAGTCGTCCATCGCCTCGTCGAGCGCGATGACGTCGAGGTCGCCGGTGCTGCCGAGCCAGGCGAGCAGCGGGGCGTCGACGGCCACGGTCCAGCCGGCTCCCGGGCAGGCGTCGGCGGCGATGCGCGCCAGCGCCGCGGGTGTCAGATCGGCACCGCGCCAGACCCGCGCCGCGGGTCCGCCGGCGAGCGCGCCGGCGGCGATCCCGGAGAGCAGGCTCTGCCCGGCGGCGAGCGCGGTCCGCGCCACCGTCCGCCACGCGGCACGGTCCGGGGAGGGCGCCGGCAGGGGCCGCACCGCGAGCCGGGCCTTGACGTGGCGAATCGGCAGGGCGCGGCACCCGGTCATGCGGTGGATGAGGCCGACGGCGGGGTCGGCGATCATGTGCACCAGCTCCATGCCCTGATTCCGAGCGAAGCGGTAAAGGTGCAGAGGCATGGCGAGCCCGCACGCCATCGGCTCCTCTCCCGGCAGGGAGAGCGTGGCGCCGCGATGCCCCTCGTGCACCACGAACGCCTCGCCTTTCCCCGACAGCCGGCGCTCGCCGTCGACCAGGATGTCGATGGGGATGGCGCCGTAATGGCCGACCGTGCGGCCGCTCTCGTGGACGAGCAGGGCGTGCAGCGAATAGCCGTGCGGGTTCTCGTTGAAGAGCCGCCGGCAGAACGCTACGTCGCGGTACTTGCGATTGTACGCGCCGTAGAGGTCAGCGATCGCCGCGAGGCGGGCGTCGTCGAGCGGCCCTTTGAGCAATTGGAGTTCCATGAGTGCGGAAGAAGCGGTGCCGGGCATGCGGCCCCGCCGCGAAGGGTCTCCTCTCTGGGCCGCGGGGCCCGCGCCGCCATCCGGCCGGCGCTCGGCGGTCGTGGCCCGGCGGTCACCGCGCCCTCGAAGGTAGCCGGTCTGGGCGGTTTCCGCCAGCGCCGACGTGGCCGCGGGCGGTCCGGGCCGCGGCCGTCCGGGCCGGCCCCGGCGGGGGAGCGGGCCTTGAATGGGGGGGCGATGTGGGCTAATCTGGCTCCCGGCTAAGAACCACTCCGCGATCCACCTTTAATCCGGCCCCGAGAGGTCGGGAAGGCAGCCGATGCCCCGCACGGCACTCCATCCGAGCTGTCCCAACGAGGCCGGGCGCCCCGAGCGCCG
>Ga0315283_10005087_pt1 | contig 11570 bp, 5 predicted proteins | sample YL17G09_0_MG_FD_204541 | JGI IMG/M metagenome (GOLD analysis project Ga0315283, IMG submission 204541) | Sediment microbial communities from Yellowstone Lake, YNP, Wyoming, USA - YL17G09_0 | ecosystem: Environmental > Aquatic > Freshwater > Lake > Sediment | place: USA: Wyoming | collected...
TAAGTGGCGTAGCGTTTGAACTGGTCGGCATAATACTCGGGGGTCATGTTGCCGCCGCAGCCCCAGTTCTCGTTGCCCACGCCAAAGAACTGGAGTTTCCAAGGCTGCTCCCGGCCATTCTTCTTGCGGGCCTCGGCCACGGGGCTGAGCCCCGGAAACGTGGCATACTCGACCCATTGCTCCATCTCCTGGACGGTGCCGCTGCCGACGTTGCCGCAAATGTAAGGCTCGCAGCCGAGCTGGTCGCAAAGGTCCATGAACTCGTGCGTCCCGAAGTGGTTATTCTCGACCACGCCGCCCCAATGCGTGTTGATGAGCGCGGGGCGTTGCTCGCGCGGTCCAATGCCATCCTTCCAATGGTATTCATCGGCAAAACATCCGCCCGGCCAGCGCAGCACCGGCACCTTGATCTTCCTGAGCGCCGCGACGACATCATTGCGAATGCCGCGCGTGTTGGGGATCGGGCTATCCTCGCCCACCCAGATGCCCTCGTAGATGCAGCGACCGAGGTGCTCCGAGAAATGGCCGTAGATATTGCGGTTAATCGTGTGGCGCGCCTGCCCGGCATGGATGACCAGTTTGCTCTCCGGCACCGGCGCGGCGTCGCCGGCTGACACGGGGGAAACTGCGGCCAAAGGGACCAGCGCAAGCAGAGCGATTAAGCGTCTTCCATTCATGGCCTTGGAATTGGAGTCGAAGCACCGGCGAATGCAAGCTTCATTCGACGGACCGATGGAATCCTCCTTCGACACCGACATACGCAATCCATGGAACCTGCTGGGCTATTCGGCGGCCACGTTCTGGTATGCCAAACCGGGCGCGACCCACAACCGTCCCCCGCAGCCTGGCCTGGCCGCCAAGCCGATTCCTTCCGTCGAAGACTTGAAGAAGATGTCGGAAGCGATTCGCCAGGGGCAGGGGCCAGGTTCGGCTACGCAGCCGGCTGGGTCGCGATAAAGCGGCTCGCCGTTATGCTCCGCCTTTCCTAGGATGCCGGACATGCTGAGAATTCGCGTCGCCCTTTGTGCTCTCCTTGCACTGACGGCTCTGGCTCCCGATGTTCTGGCTGAGGAGCCGATGCTCACATCACTGGATAACGCAACTCTTCAGGAGATTGTCGCGCGGCACACGAGGGAAGGCGCGTTGGTCTTTACCGAGTCTCGGTCAGTTAGTGAGATTGTCATATTCCCAGCAGGCCTTGATCGGCGGGGACCGAACGCCGGCTGGCGCCGCGTTGCTGGCTGCGCCTTTTCGCGGCCTACTCCACTGGTAACTGCTGACGTTAAACACAGCCGCTGGGCACGAGCGGAAAGCTCCACCAATGCGACATCAAGGCCACATCAGAGCGCCATCAAAGCGTGTTGATAGCCAGGCGATAGGCACCCCAAAGCCACCTTAAAGCCACCCTAAGGCTACCCCAAGGCTCCACCAAGGCTCCCTCAGGGCCACGGCGCGGCGAAGGCACAAGGCAGGCTCCGGGAAAGCCCGACCTGTCTTGGCGGGAGGGCGAGCGCCCACGGGCGCCCCGATTTCCTCAGCGTTTCGGAGGAGTTTGGGCTCGCGAGAACGCTCGCTCTCCCGGGGGTAAGCGGTTGGGCAAGACGCTCATGGGAGTCTCACCGGACACGCGCCGTTACCTCACCGTAGATAACTTTCGGACTGCCGGGGGAGCCTCCAGTCTCCGCCGGGCCTCATAATATAACCCAGGCTTACGGCAGACGGGCCGAAGGCAGCTTTCCCGTGTTTGGGCCACTTTGGAAAGCGGGTAAGCGACGCCTGGCACTCAGCGGCGGGCCGAGGACTGCCCGCCCATCCATGTACCCGCGGTTTCCGCGAGCTTGATGCAGCCCTGCCCATGGGATCTTGGGGCGGAGGCTTACCCTTGACTCGACTTGGCCGGGAAGAACCAGCTAAATACAGTGATGAACACGAGTTATTCGAAGACGCGGCTTCGGCACACGCTGCCTTTCCTTTTCGTTGCCGGCCCTGGCTTCCTTTGGTGCGCTGCCGCCGGGCTGTTCGGTCTCCTCGCTCCTGGCTCGAGCGCGGCGTCAGGCTTGGGGACGATCGATTTGAGGGAGGGGGTTGTGGTGACGCGACCGGGCGATTTGCCGTGTGCGGAGCAAAGCGCTGCCACCGTCCTTATTGAAGAAGTCGAGAAGCGCACCGGCATCCGGCTCCACCAGTCAACCTCCTGGCCTGCCGGCAAGGTGGTCATTGCGATCACGTCCCGAACCAACGTCCCCGGCTGGGGACGAGAGCTGCCCCAGCGCGCGGGGGAGGGGTTGCCCGAAACGCGCGCGGAGGGTTACCGGATCTGGGCCGAGGACGGCAAAGTCGTCTGGGTCATTGGCGCCGATGCGCGCGGGACTTTGTTCGGCGCCGGACAGCTCCTGCGCCGCCTCGACTGGGAGCGCGGCAAACTCACGCTCCCCAGTTCGCTGGATCTGGCTACCGCGCCAGGCTATCCCATCCGCGGCCATCAGTTGGGCTACCGGGCGACGGCGAATTCCTATGATGCCTGGGATGTCGCGCAGTTTGACCAATACATCCGCGAGCTGACGTTCTTCGGCGTCAACAGCATCGAAGGCATCCCCGGGCACGACAATCGGCCATCGCCAGTGATGAAAGTGCCACGGCGGGAGATGAACCAGGCCATCAGCAGGATCTGTGACCGCTACGGGCTCGACTATTGGGCATGGATCCCCGCCGACTTCGACCTCACCAACGCCACCAAGCGTGCGGAAATGCTGGATCGCTGCGAGCAGTTCTTCAAGGACTCGAAGGTGTTTACCGGCTTCTTCTTCCCGGGCGGCGATCCCGGGGACAACCCGCCGGAGCTGGTGCTCCCGTTCCTGGAGGACGTCTGGAAACGCCTGCAGCCGGTTCATCCCGGAGCTCGGATCTGGCTCTCTCTGCAATCGTTCAAGCCCGCACAAACGGATTTCGTTTACCGCTACATTGAACAGAACCGGCCGGTATGGCTTGCCGGGCTGGTGGTTGGGCCTTCCAGCCCGCCGGCTGCCGCCACTCGCCAACGATTGCCCGCGCCCTACAAGCTGCGTCTTTACCCCGACGTCACGCATAACAAGCTGTCCCAATTCGAGGTGCCGGACTGGGACCAGGCCTATGCCCTGACGCTGGGGCGCGAGGCCGTCAACCCGCGCGCGGCGGAGTTCGCGGCTATCCACAACCGCTTCGCCCCCCTCAGTGACGGGTTCATCACTTACTCCGACGGCGTCCATGACGATGTGAACAAGACCATTTGGAGCGCCTTTGGCTGGGACCCCGGCTCCCGCGTGCGGGACATCCTCGTGGACTATGCGAGGGTATTCTTTCAACCCGCCCTGGCTCAGGAGGCCGCGGACGGCATCCTGGCCCTCGAGAATAACTGGCGCGGGCCGCTCGCCGATAATGGAGCGGTCGAGGCAACTCTCCTGACGTGGCGGCAGCTCGAACACCAGGCCCCTCGCCTGGAGAGCAACTGGCGCTGGCAGATGTGCCTGTTACGCGCCAATTATGATGCCTATGTCCGGCGCCGCCTGATCTACGAAACCGACTTGGAGCGCCAGGCCAACCTGATCCTCGCCGCTGCCGGCCAACGCGGCGCTGACCAGGCCATGAGCGAAGCCCTGGCCTTGCTCAACCGCGCGGTGGACCACCCCGTCGCACCGGACCTCCGGCGCCGCATCGAAGCTCTCTGTGCGATGCTGTTCCGCTCGATCGGCCTCCAGACCAGCGTGCCCAAATATCACGCCAGCGGCTTCGAACGCGGCGCAGTACTCGACTTTGTGGACCGTCCGCTCAACAACCGCTGGTGGCTGGAGGATGAGTTCGTCAAGGTTCGCGCGCTCGGCTCGGAAAGCGAGAAATGCCGCCGTTTGGAGGCCCTTGCCAGGTGGGAGAATCCCGGTCCCGGAAGTTACTACGATAGCGTCGGCAATGCCTCCAAGGCCCCCCATGTGTTCGGCACCGAACTCAGGCCCAGCGAGCAGGAAGATCCCCGTGAGCCACAACCCACCTATTGGTGGTGGGACGATGGCAAAAGCCGCGCCCGCTTAAGCTGGCAAATAACCATGTGGCCCAAGAAGATGGTGTATGAAGGGCTTGATCCCCAGGCCACCTATGTCGTGCGCTCCTCCGGCTACGGCCCCGCGCTGCTGCGCATCAACGGCCAGCGCGTGGAGCCGACCCTGGACGGCAATAAGCTGGGCGAGTTTAAGGAATTTCCCGTCCCGGCCGATTGCGTGAAAGTTCGCCGCCTGGTCCTCGCCTGGGAACCGCCCCCCGGCACCGCGGACCTCCCTTGGCGGCAGCAACCTCGCCTGGCCGAGGTCTGGCTGCTGAAGAAGTAGGAGAGCGCCCGTCCCCGGGCGCGACAGGCTGCCACTGGCGAGAAGCGCCAAAAGGCTCTGTTCCCGAAAACCCGCTCACGTATGAAGAGCAACCGCGTAGCGCAGATTTGCAATCTGCTGTATCGCCGATTTGTAATCGGCAGGGCCCCGCACACGGCCCGACGCGTCGAGCTGGGAGCACGCTCCGCAGAATGCAATTCCGCGCTACGCCGGCGTCTTTGCCACCACCGCCTTCATCTTGGCCAGGCCGGTCTTGGCGACGCTGAGAGGATCCTGCGACCAATAAGTTCGATTGAACAATTCCAGTGACAGCACTTTCTGGCCTCCGGTCCTGCGCAAAGTTTGCAACAGTTCGGTCAGCGGCGCCACCCCGTCGCCCGGATACATCCGGTAGCTGTCGTCAACCTTCTCACGCGGCGGGTCGTTCGGATAATCGTTCAGGTGGAACACCTGGATGGCCTCCGGACCGAGCAGCCGGATGCCATGAAGGTCCGAGCCGCCTTTATACAAATGGAATACGTCGGGCAGCACGCAGGCGTTCCGGTGCCCCGTCTCCATGGCTACGGCGACACACTCGCTCAGGCGGCCCAGGTTCTTCGAGAATCCCCAAACCTCAAGCTGGGGTACCACACCAAGCTGCTCGCCTGCCTCTAACAACGCCCGGTATCGCTCCGCCGCCTTCAGCAAGTCCAGCTTGGGCAAATCCGTAGCGCCCGCAGGGGGTGCGGCGAACCGTCGGCCGCCAATCTGCGCCACCATCTCCATCTCATTCCTGGCCCGCTCCATGCCCTTGGCGCGCCTGGCCTCGTTGTCAGCAACCCATTCCGGGAACCCGATGGCCCCTTCGACGGTCAACCCGGAGTCGCTGATGCGCTTCTTCAAATCCGGCAGGCTCCCTCCATTCTTTAGATACTCTCCAACGGCATCCATCCACAGCTCGATGCCTTCGTAGCCCGCTTGAGCAGCCACCTCGACCTCCTTGACGACGCCCAGCTTGTGGCCGCGAATCGTCGCTGTATTCAGACAATAGCGGAATGCAGGGCGAGGCGGCTGGGCGGGTGGGTCTGATGGCGCCGCTGCGAGGCCGGGCCGATCGGCGATGATAGCCGTCCCGACCAGTAGCCCGGTTCTGGCAAGCGCGTCTCGCCGCGATAACTTGCGTGCGTTCATCATTTCCTATTAACCAAAAGCGTAGCCGTCGGCGAGCTTGTTTTGATGGCAGCGCAGGCGTCCGGCCTGCGAGTTCCGGCTGCGTCCCGCCGCTAGGACCCTGAGTATCACCAGGCGAGACGCCCGGTTAACTAGCAGACGAGGACGCCTGCTCTACATTAACGGACTGGCATTTGTTGACCGGCGCCACCAATCTACTCGGGCTTAAGCATGAATCGTCGCGACTTCCTCAAAACCTCCGCTGTAGCCAGTGGCTCATTGGTGCTGGCGGATAGCACCTCTGCAGTGGCCGCTTCTACCGCCCACAAAGACTCGACGCCAAAGGCCGTGATGGCCTCGACTGGACCCCGTCTGCCGGACCTGTCGCCAGCAAAGTGGATTTGGTATCCGTCCGCCCGGACGCTGCAGAACACCTTCGTGCTCTTCCGCCGCGAGTTAGTCCTCACCGCCAAACCGCGCCGGGCCACCGGCTGGATCAGCGCAGACAGCCGGTACCGGCTGGAGATTAATGGCCAGCGCGTTCAATGGGGACCGGCGCCGAGCGATCCACGTTGGGCGGAGGCCGATCCGCTCGACCTCACCAGCCACCTGGAGACCGGCCGCAATGTCATCGGCGTGACAGTGCTCTTCTATGGCGCCGGCGATGGAACCTGGCCACTCGGAAAGCCCGGATTCATGTTCTCGCTGGAGATCGAGCAGGCCGATGGCCGCGTTGACCGCATCGTTTCCGACGGCGGGTGGAAGGCACTGGTCTGCCGGGCCTGGCGGCCGGGGCGGCCCAAACGCTGGTACCTGCGCGCGCTACAGGAGGAGTTCGATTCCCGCCTATACCCTTATGGTTGGTCTGGGACCGGCTTCCAGCCGGACGCCCAATGGCTGGCCGCGATGCCCTTGGCCGGGTCGCCGAACAAGCCCGCCCTCTCCACCAACTACTACGAGTACATGCTAGACCTGGGCGGTGGCCCGCCGAATTCCGAGCTCCGCCCGCGCAGCATCCCGCTGCTGCGGGAGTCGCTCATGCCTGTGGCCAAACTCACCGAGACGCTCTGGCTCGAATGGCATTCCACGCCGGAGGATTACTTCGATTTCCGGATCCCCAATGCCTTTAAGGTCTCGCGCGAGCAGGTTGCGGCCGAGGCTGCCCCGGGCCAGTGGCGCGTTGAGCTGGATGGCACGCGCGGAGCCGCGCTCACCTTCGAGTTCCAGGAGCAGATTGTCGGCTGGCCCGGCTTCGATATCGAGGCCCCGGCAGGGACGACCATCGAACTGCTCGTCCACGAGGCCCACGCATCCGGTGGGCCGCCCTTACTCAATACCCATTTCGATTCGTGGACGCGCTTCATCTGCCGGGACGGTCAGAACCGCTTCGAGACGTTCGACTACGAGAGCCTGCGCTGGCTGCAACTGCACATTCATAACGCCAAAGGACCCGTGACCGTCAGCAACCTGCACGTGCGCCGCCGGGTCTTTCCGTGGCCTAACGAGCCCCGCGCGAAGACTAGCGAGGCCCCGCTGCAGCGCCTTTTTGATGCGTCCCTCAACACTCTCAACAACTGCGCCCAGGAAACGCTCGTGGACGGGATGGCGCGCGAGCGCCAGCAATACAGCGGCGACGGCGGGCATCAGTTGCACGGGGTGCATCTGGCGTTTGGGGAAACGCGCTTGCCCGCGCGCTATCTCTGCACCTGGAGCCAGGGCCTCACCAAAGAGGGCTTCTTCCTGGATTGCTGGCCGGCCTATGACCGCCTGGCCCGCCTGATCGAGCGCCAGTTCGACCTCTCCGGCTGGGGCCCGATCCTCGACCACGGCGTCGGCTTCAATTTCGATTGCTGGAGCCATTATCTCTACACGGGCGACCTCGATGCTCTGCGCGAGCCCTACCCGCGCTTGCTCCTCTTCGCTCAGTACCTCCGCAGCCTGGTTGGCGCCGACGGCTTGATCCCAGTCGAGGACCTCGGCATTCCATCGGTGTGGATTGATCACGTGGCCTATAAACTTCAGCGCCACAAGCAATGTGCCTTCAATCTCTATACCGCTGCGATTATGCAGCACTCCCTGGCGCCTTTATGTCGCGCCTTCGGTGACGCCAGGCAGGCGGAAACCACCGACCAGCTCGGCCAGGACCTGCTCCGCGCCACAGTGCGCAAGTACTGGAGCCGACAACGTGCCCTCTTCATCAACAACCTGCCGTGGCTGGCCGAGGAGAAGGCCGTGCGGACTTGCGACCGTTCGCTTGCCACCGCCGTCCTGTTTGACCAATGCCCTGGCGGCAAAACCGAGAATGCAGTGCGTTCCCTGGCTGACTGCCCGCCGGAAATGGGCTTCTCGTATCCCGCCAACGCCGGCTGGCGCCTTTGGGCGCTCGCCCGGGCCGGCCGGGCGGATGTGATTGTCAGGGATCTCCGCCAACGCTGGGCCCCGATGGACTCGGTGCGGCTGAACAACACCCTGCAGGAGGATTGGAAGGCCGCTCCTGACAGTGGCGCGCAATGGAGCCACTGCGCCGTCGTGCCGCTTTACATCGCCTACCACGGTCTGGTGGGGCTGAAGCCCTTGGCGCCGGGGTTCCAGCGCTATGAGCTGCGACCGCAGCTTGCCGATCTGGCAGATCTCGACCTGACTGCGTTCACGGTGCTCGGCCCGCTGAACTTACGAGCCCAAGGCCCGCGCGGCAATCGCGAGGTCACTCTGCGCTTACCGCCGGGCGGCCACGGCGAACTGGTCCTCCCGCAAGAAGAGGTGGTCGAGTTGCCGGCCGCTGCCGGCCCGGTGCCCGCAGGACATCGCCGCTTCGGCTTGCCGCCGGGCCAAACCATCACGCTTCATCTCAAGCAGGTTTAATATGCCGCCCTCGACCTCCAATTCCTCCACCAGCACGGCAACCTGGGCTGCCACCGTTCTCATTTTGCTCACGTGCGCGTTGCCGCTCATGGGCGCAGGCCGACTGGAACGGGAGTTCCGTCAACCACCCACATCAGCTCAGCCCTGGGCCTACTGGTGGTGGCTGGACGGCGCGGCCAGCCGGGAAGGCATCACGGCCGACCTCGAAGCCATGAGGCAACAGGGCATCACCGGGGTCCTGCTCTTTGACGCAGGCGTCGGCGGAACCAACGCGCCGAAGGGACAAGTGTTCATGAGCGAGAGGTGGCGCGAACTCTTTCGTCACACGTTGCGAGAGGCGGACCGGTTGAAGATCGAAGTGGGCGTGAACCTCTGCAGCGGCTGGAACGCGGGAGGCACGTGGGTGACGCCCGAGCTGGCCGCCAAGAAACTGGTCTGGTCGGAGGCGGAGATCGAAGGTCCCGGACAGAAGGTGCTAAGCCTGAGCACGCCGCCGCATGCAACGAATTTCTATCGCGACATCGCCGTACTGGCCATGCCCCTGCGCGAGACCCACGGCAACCAAATCACCAATCTCGCGCTGAAGGCCGGCCGCGAATATGCCAATAATGCGCGGTCAGGCAATCAACTGGCTGATTCCCTGACCTGGGTGGGGAATCCACCTGCGCCCGCAGGCGTGATCCCCCGGCTCGATGAAGTTCAGGTACTCGCCGAGCGCCCCGGCCCGGATGGCCAATTGACTTGGCAAGTGCCGGCCGGCCGCTGGCTGGTCCTACGCTTCGGTTACACGCTGCTCGGCTCGCGCACTAAATGCACCAGCCCGGGGGCCGAGGGCTACGAGATCGACTTCTTCAACCCGCAGGCCTTTGATGCTCACTTCTCACATACCGGCAAGCCCTTGCTGGAAGACGCCCGGCGCATCAATGCCAAGTCGCTCAAGTACTTCCACGTGGATAGCTACGAATCGGGCAACCCGAGCTGGTCGCCGCGTTTCGCTGAGGAGTTCCGCGCACGACGCGGTTACGATTTGCGGCGCTGGATGCCGGTGCTGACGGGATGGATGGTGGAGAATCCCGAGGCTTCGCACCGCTTCCTGTGGGACATCCGCCGCACAATCGCCGACCTCTACGCGGCGAATTACTACGGCCGGCTGGCGCAATTGTCGCATCAGTCCGGCATTGCTATTCATCCCGAATCGTCGGGCCCCTTCTATCACCAGATTGACGCGCTGCAGTGCGCCGGGGTGAACGACATACCCATGACCGAATTCTGGAAGCGGCAGGTGGAAAACAAGGAACAGGCAAGCTGGTTGTCCGGCCAGGAGGCCTTCTGCGACCTCGTCAAACAGGGCGCTTCCGCCGCGCACATCTACGGCCGGCCAATCAGCCAGGCGGAAGCGTTCACCTCAATGGGCCCCAACTGGGAGGAAGACCCCTTCATGCTGAAGGACATCGGGGACCGCGCCTTTTGCGCCGGCCTGACGCGCAATGTCCTCTGCTTCTATGTCCACCAGCCCGACGTGAAGGCCTACCCCGGCTACGAATGGGAGGCGGCAGGCACCCATTTTGACAACCATATCACGTGGTGGAACATGAGCCACGCCTGGCTGAGCTATCTTTCCCGGTGCCAGCTTCTCCTCCGGCAAGGGCGGTTCGTGGCGGACTTCCTATACTTCTACGGCGAGGACGTGCCGAACTTCGTCCCCGCGCGGTCGCGCATGAACCCGCCGCTGCCGCCTGGATTCGACTGTGACACCATCAACGCAGAGGCGCTGCTGGGCCGGTTGTCGGTCAAAGGCGGCCGGCTCAGGCTGCCGGACGGCATGAGCTATCAATACCTCATCCTCCCACACCGAAGCTGCCCGGCCATGTCCCCGGCGGTCTGTCGCAAGATCGCCGAGTTGGTCGAGGCTGGAGCGACGGTGATCGGTCCCGCGCCGCAGCGGGCGCCCGGGCTGTCGGACTGGCCGCAATGCGACACGGAAGTGCAAGCAGTGGCGGCCAAACTCTGGGGCCCGCAGCCGGGCGCAGCCGGCGAAAGGCAGATTGGCCGGGGCCGCGTCATCTGGGGCCGGACGCCCGAGGAGGTCGTCACTGCGGATCGCCTCGCAGCGGATGTGGAGTTCCGCGACCTGCAGCCCGCAACGATTCCCGCGCGCTTCGACAGTGTAACCGTCCCACTGGATTGGATTCACCGCCGGGATGGCGCCACGGACATTTATTTCGTAGCCAACATCAGCACTTGCGAGGTATCGGCGCGCGCGGCTTTTCGCGCAGAAAGGCGGCAGCCGGAATTATGGGATGCCGTGGCTGGTCGTGTCTCCCCAGTGCCTGAGTACACGACGGAAAAAGGATGCACCGTTGTGCCGCTCCAGTTCACGGCCAAGCAGAGCTTCTTCGTAGTGTTCCGCAAAGGAGCATCCACGAGGGCCAAAGGCAGCACGTATGCCTCTGCCGAAACACGGCTCATCAAAGACCTTGCCGGCTCGTGGGAGGTCGCGTTCGACCCCGATTGGGGCGGCCCGCGCAGCCTGAGGTTCGAGCAACTCGAAGACTGGACAAAGCGGCCGGAAGAAGGGATTCGCTATTACTCCGGGACCGCGACCTATCGGAAACGGTTTGAGCTTTCCCCATCCGAGGCACAGAGGCTGAAGTCTTCCGCGTTCCTCGACCTGGGCGTTGTGAAGAACCTCGCCCGCGTCCGGCTTAACGGGCACGACCTCGGCGTAGTCTGGACCGCGCCCTGGCGAGTGGAGATCAGCGGCGCCCTGAAGGCCGGCGCGAACGACCTGGAGATCGAGGTCGTCAACCTTTGGCCGAACCGCTTGATCGGCGACGCCCGGCTGCCGAAAGAACAACGGCGAATCGTCACCAACGTGGAGAAGTTCAACAAGCCGAACGCAGTTTTGCTTGGGTCCGGATTGCTCGGTCCCGTGACCGTACGGAACTGATCACATGGAACGGACAGTGCAGCGAGAGCATCAAGTGGCAGACTGCGGTAGGAATTGGAGCGAGCGAAGGGATTCGAAACCTGATCGGATTTCGTTCTCATCTTGCTAATTTGCTTGGTATCAGCGCGTTTTGTGACTTCTGTTTGACTGCAATCTCGCACCAAAGCGAACGAAAACGAATCGGGACTGGGTCAAATTGTGCCAAAACCAGAACCTGCAGTTCCATTGTAGATTACTCGGAGGCGAGGGTCGGA
>Ga0315283_10005088_pt1 | contig 11569 bp, 10 predicted proteins | sample YL17G09_0_MG_FD_204541 | JGI IMG/M metagenome (GOLD analysis project Ga0315283, IMG submission 204541) | Sediment microbial communities from Yellowstone Lake, YNP, Wyoming, USA - YL17G09_0 | ecosystem: Environmental > Aquatic > Freshwater > Lake > Sediment | place: USA: Wyoming | collected...
CTGAAAAGCTTCCATACTCTGCGTATAAGGTATCCTGAAGTCGTTGGCACCTGTAATGATAAGTATGGGAGTATCCCAGTTATCAACCATCAGGTGAGGAGAGTAGCTGTAACTTTCAGGTGTATTCCAGTAGGGACCTTCAATGTCTTTGTCGGGAAACCATAGTTCTTCTGTAGTTCCGTACCAGCTCGTAAAATTGAACATTCCGCAATGAGAAATGAAAGCTTTAAATCTGCCTCCATGCATCCCTGCAAGGTAAAATACTGAATAACCTCCATAACTGGCTCCAACTGCACCCAGTCTTTCTGCATCAACAAAGGGTTCCTTTGCCATAGCATCTGTTGCATCAAGATAATCCTGGATATTGGCACCTCCGTAATCACCTGAAATCTGTTCTTTCCAGACCTGGCCAAATCCTGAATTGCCACGACGGTTAGGAGCAATAACAATATATCCCTTTGCAGCCATCATCTGGTAATTCCAGCGGTACGACCAGCTTTGTCCAAGGGCACCCTGAGGTCCACCCTTGCAGAAAAGAAGTGCCGGATATTTTTTTGAGGGATCAAAATCAGGAGGATAGATTACCCACATCTGCAGGTCTTTCCTGTCTTTTGTTTTTATATATCTCTCTTCAACCTTACCCATTTTAACAGATTCATATATAGATTTATTCAGGTTGCTAATCTGTCTGAGCTCACCTGTTTTCAAATCAACAGAAGATATTTCCTGAGCCATCGACATTGAAACAAGTCCTGATATAAGGACTCCTGATTTAAGGTTCAGAGGTCCAAGATCGTGAATACCCTCAGTTACCTTGTCAATACCCTTGTCCGACAGGTTAGTCTTGAATATCTGACCGGTGCCCAGATATGCACAGGTGAAATAAACATTCTGGTCATCTGCCCAGCTGATGCTTTCAACATCAAAGTCCCATCCTTTGGAAAGCCATGTCCTGGTATCTTCCTTTATATTATATATGAACAGACGGTCAATATCTGCTTCATAACCATCTCTCTCCATGCTCTGATAAGCAATCTTTGAACCGTCGGGAGAAAATACCGGGTACTTGTCATACCCCAGGTTGCCTTTGGTGATATTCACCTCCTTTGAGGATTTTAGTTCATACAGGTAAATATCTGAATTGGTACTTTTTGCATCAGCTGCACCATACATCTTTTTGGATGTATAAGCAATGAATTTACCATCAGGGCTCCAGGAGATTTCCCCTTCATCAAAATTGGGTGAAGTAGGTGATTCAAACCTCTGATTTTCCAATATATCCCTTGCATCCGATACCTCAGTTCCATTAAATGATGCAACAAATATATGACTGTGGAATAGTCGCTCCAGTAATTCCAGTGGCGGTACATCAGGTCATTGATGATTCTGACATTTGCATTTGGGAAGTTATGTTTTTCGTTAGCTGTCTGATCGAGCTTAATCCTTTTTGTGAAATAGATATTATTCCCTGTAGGAGAGATATTGTAGATCTCAAAATCACTCAATCCCTGTACAGCCTTCTGATCAGAACCATCTGCATTCATAATGTGCAGGGTTCCTTTACTGATAAATGCTATCGACTTGCCGTAGTCGAACCATTGCGGCGAGCTGCCTCCGCTGGCAGTAAGTTGTACAGGTTCGCCTCCGGAGGAAGGGATCTTATAAATATTGGTGATCCTCGCTTCAGTCTGTAGGTCGATGTCGGTAACTGTATATAGTACAGTGGAGCCATCAGGCGAGAGAGCAAAGGTTCCCAGACGACGGAATTTCCACATGATCTCCGGTGTCATCACTCCAGCAGCTTTCTCTTCGGAAGTCAGTATATTATTGATCGGAGACGTTGTATCCTGCACAGGAGGTGTAGTTTGTTTGCAGGCGGTATTAAAAAGCAGAACTAAAAGAGGTACCGTGAATAGATATCTTTTCATGTAAGAGATTTATTTATATTGAATTATTTCTTCAGAGCTGCACTAACTTTACCTTTCAGCTCATCATATAGTTCAGGGTTGTCTTTAATTATCTGCTTAACAGCGTCGCGGCCCTGTCCCAGTTTGGTGTCGCCATAACTGAACCATGAACCGCTCTTCTTTATTATTTCAAAGTCAACTCCCAGGTCAACAATCTCCCCGAGCTGTGATATACCTTCACCGTAAAGGATGTCAAAATCAGCTTTCCTGAATGGAGGAGCAAGTTTGTTTTTCACTATTTTAACTCGGGTCCTGCTGCCAATGATCTCTTCACCTTCCTTAAGCTGGCTGGTACGGCGGATATCAAGCCTTATTGTTGCATAAAACTTGAGGGCATTTCCTCCTGTTGTTGTTTCGGGATTACCAAACACTATACCAATTTTATCTCTCAGCTGGTTAATGAAAACACAGGAGGTGTTTGTTTTATTAATGTTTGCAGTCAGTTTTCTGAGAGCCTGCGACATGAGCCTTGCCTGAAGTCCCATCTTCGAATCTCCCATTTCACCTTCAATTTCAGCTTTTGGTGTAAGTGCTGCAACTGAGTCAATTACAACTATGTCGAGGGCCCCTGATCTTATAAGGTTATCAGTTATTTCAAGAGCCTGTTCCCCGTTATCGGGCTGAGATATCAGGAGGTTTTCGACATCAACTCCCAGCTTTTCAGCATAGTTGCGGTCGAATGTGTGTTCAGCATCTATTATTGCAGCAATGCCTCCGTTTTTCTGCGCTTCTGCAATTGCATGGATTGCAAGGGTAGTCTTGCCCGAAGCTTCAGGACCATAAATTTCGATAACCCTTCCGCGGGGAAGCCCGCCTATACCAAGGGCAGCATCGAGTCCTATTGACCCCGACGATATAACCTGGATATTTTCAATTGCATGATCACCAAGTTTCATAATTGTGCCCTTGCCGAAATCTTTTTCAATTTTACCCAGGGTGATTTCAAGAGCCTTCAGTTTGTCTTTGTTTATTTCTTTTCTTTCTTTATTCATATCACTGGTATTACTGTTTATACAAGTCAAGGATCTGTTCTGTATGTCCGGATGTATTGACTTTGGTTATTATCTTCTCAATAGTTCCCTTTTCATCAATAATAAAGGTAGTCCTGATAACACCAGAATAACTCTTTCCATACATCTGTTTTTCGCCCCATACACCATAATCGTTCAGAATCTTTTTAGATTCATCTGCTATAAGGGGGAAAGGGAGAGAATATTTACCTGCAAAATTCTTATGCGATTTTTCACTGTCGGGGCTGACTCCGATTACAGTAAATCCTTTTTTCAGAAGTGATTCATGATTATCGCTCAGGTTGCATGCCTCAGCAGTGCATCCAGGAGTATTGTCTTTCGGATAGAAGTAGAGTATAATCTTTTTTCCTTTATAATCTGAGAGTTTTATTTTATTGCCACTCTGGTCTGTGCCCTCAAATGAAGGGGCTTTCGATCCTTCTTTTATCTGTACCATATGGGGTTAATTTTGTTATTATCGGTAAATTTACGAAGTTTGAACTGTATTAAATATAAAATCGTTTTAATTGTTATCAACAGAAATCGGGGGATATTGTTGCATCGTTTTTAGCAAAGGTTAGATAAAAGTTGAGTGCAGTTTAAGACCATGTGAAATTAATGAAATATTTGAAACATCTCTTCCTTGTTTTGCTGATATTCTTTATTGAATCTTCTTCTGCTGACCTGTCTTCACAGGGCGTTAAACAAAAACCTACCCGCCAGTCATCCATGGAGGCTTTTTCCGGTGGTGACTATGAGAAGGCATACTGTGAATTCAGTGAATTACTGAAAACCTACTCCAAAGACCCTCTCTATAAATACTATTCAGCAGTTTGCCTGATCAACCTTGAAAGAAACCCGGAAGAAGCTGTGGCACTTATGCAACAAGCCCTTGAGAGTAATGCTGCAGCAAGGCCTTTACCTGTTGAAGCAATGTTTTATCTTGGAAGGGCAAGGCATCTCTCGGGCAAGTATCCTGAAGCAATAGATTCATATACCAGATATTCAGATCAGGTCGGCAAAAAAGCTGCTAAGGAACAAGGTATCCCTGATTTCATTCAACAGTGTTTGCATGAAAGAGGCGCTCTTGAGATGGTCGCAGAATTGCCTGCAGAACCTGTAAAGGAAGAGGTTAAGCCAACCGTTGCTGTTACTTCTGTTGCTGTAGTTGAAATTGCTGAAAATATAACCTCAGATAAGGCTCTTCCTGTTAAAGAAGATTTGCCTGAGGAGTATTCCTCAATCATTGAAGAAGCACTTGTATTTCAGTTCCTTGGAGATTCAGTCAATGCTCTTGTTGCAGATCAGAAACAAAAAATTGAAATGATGCCCAATGACAAAAAACCGGCATCTAAAGCAAAAATTGCTGAATATGAGCTTCTTGCAGCTTCATATCAAAAATCTGCTGATCAGAAATATAGTGAGGCAGAACTAGCTATGAATCCTGATAAGCAGAAGCAAAATCAGGATGAAGTGATGCAGGTTTCCCTGCCCATCACGGACACTGTTGATATTTTTTCTTATTTCGAAATCCTGGAAAAACCAGTAACAGATCCGGGGGTTAAGGTCCGGATCAATCCAGAAGTTCCCCAGGGGCTTATCTACAGGATTCAGGTTGCAGTGTTTCGTAATCCGGTGTCACCTGTATTTTTCAAAGGGATTACGCCTGTATATGGGTTCAAAGCTGAAGGATCTGATCTGAAAACTTATTATGCAGGTATGTTCCGAAGGTTATCTGATGCACGGAACGCTCTGGCTGATATCAAGGGAAAAGGTTTCAGGGACTCATTCATTGCTTCATTTATGGGAAAGAAGAGTGTTTCGGCTGACAGGGCTGCTGTACTTGCGAAGGAGTGGGAGGAAAAGCCTTTTGAGAGGGTGGTTATTAAGAAACAAGTGGTAGTGCCGGCTGATAATCTTATTCCTACACTTACTTACAGAGTTGAGGTTATGAGGGTTGCAAAACCGGTCAAGCCGAATGTTATTGAGTCATTAAAAACTCTGGCCGGTGGCAGGGGACTGGATATTATTACACTGGAAGACAAGAAAATTGTATATTTGATAGGGAATTTTATTACTTTTGAGAGCGCTGCTGAATATGCCGACCTTATTGTAAGAAACGGTTACCGCGATGCCAGGGTAATAGCATGGCTTGGGACGAAGGAGATACCGGTTGAGACTGCAAAACAGCTTTTTGAGAATCTGAAATGAAGGAAAGAACATTACATAGAGATGACAAACTGAATAGTGGTGGTGAATCCGGCTCCCTTATTCTTTATAATGATGATGTCAATACATTTGAGCATGTAATTAAAGCGCTTGTTGAAATTTGCGGGCATGATTCCGTTCAGGCTGAACAGTGTGCCCTTATTGTGCATTTCAAGGGTAAGTGCGAGGTAAAATCGGGTCCGGTCGAAGTCCTGAATGCAATGAGCCGCTCACTGAATGCCAAAGGGCTGAATTCAAAAGTCGATCTCCAGGTATCTTAGCTGAATCTCCAATTTCCCCTGTTTAAATATCATTACTCATGCATTGATATTTTAGCTACTTTTGCCCTCGAATATTTTTAACTGCTTTTATGCTTTTCAAAACGGATCCTTCAATTTGGCTTAAGGATGTATTTATCCATGCTGGTTTAGGATATGACCTCTCATCCTTTGTAAGTACTATTACCCTTGTTGCTGGTGTAATAATTCTGAGCTGGCTCGCCAATCTTATTGCCAAAGCAATCATATTAAAGATTGTCACCCTGATTATTAAAAAAACTACTTCAACATGGGATGATATATTCCTCGAACAGAAAGTTTTCACCAGGTTATCTCACTTTGCCCCCGCCCTGGTTATATGGACAATGGCAGGCTGGGCACTGAAGGCATATCCGATTTGGATGATTTTCATACACAAGCTGGCCTACATATATATGGTTCTTGTCGGAATGATTGTAGTGAACTCCTTCATAGAGGGATGGCATAAAATCTATAATACACTTCCGATATCCCAGCACAGACATATTAAAGGATATGTTCAGCTGGTAAAGATATTTGTTGTCCTGGTCGCAATTCTGATTATTGTATCAGTTATTTTCAGAAAAGATATATCAAGTATCCTTACCGGAATTGGAGCCATGGCAGCTGTACTGATACTGGTATTTAGAGATACCTTGCTGGGTCTGGTAGCCAGTATCCAGCTTTCAGCAGACAAACTGCTTTCGGTAGGAGACTGGATCACAATACCAGGCCGTAATATCGATGGTACTGTTTCAGATATAACCCTCAACACCGTAAAAGTTCAGAACTTCGATAAAACAATAGTAACAATACCGACATATTCTCTTGTAAATGAATCCTTCCAGAATTGGAAAGGGATGGAGGAATCAGGTGTAAGGCGGATCATGAGAGTAATATTCATCGATATGCGGAGTATCAGATTCCTGGATGATAAGATTAAAAGTAAATTTTCAGAATATCCTGTTCTGAAAGGATATATTGAGAAATCGGGAAAGATAAATACTCCTTCTGCAAGTCAGACAGATCCTGATTCGCCATATTTTAATTCATCCCGGCTTACCAATTTGGGGCTCTTCAGGTTTTATATGGAGACATATCTCAAGGAGCACCCTATGATTGATTCCGACCAGACTTTGATTCTCAGACACAGGGATCCAGTTGGAAATGGCTTACCAGTTCAGGTATTGGTTTTTACAAAAAGCAACCAGATGATACCTTATGAGAATTTACAGTCTGATATTTTCGAACACATCCTTGCAATAATTGGAGAATTTGGGCTCAAGGTATATCAGCAACCTACCGGTGATGACCTTCTGAGCCTGTCAGATAAAAACTAAAATATTACTAAACTAACAAATAAAACAATGGCCGACCTGAATACCCGAATAAGCGATTTTCTCTGGAAAGAACAGAATGAAAAACACTTTACAGGCAAAAAAGATCCCTTCTGGGAATCACTTGTAAATGCCGGTACCGAACTCTGGCTTGATACCGGGGATATGAGTGAGGCAGAAGCCAACTGGACTGCCGAAATGAGTGCACTTACGACCAATAATACTCTGCTTAACAATGAGATACAGAAGGGTATCTATGACGTATTCATATCAGAGGCAAAAAGCATCGTAAGGGATCTTCCGCTCGAAGAAAGAGTGAAGGAAATAGCTTTTATCATTAATGCCAGGCATGGACTGAGGCTTGCATCGAGGTTCGGGGGATATGTAAGCGTTGAGTTGCATACCGATACAGCACATGACATAAAGGCTATTCAGTACTATGGAAAACGATTTCATGAGATATGCCCTGATCAGTTCATAATTAAGGTTCCTTATACAGCTGAAGGCCTTATAGGTGCAAGACTTCTCAGAGATTCAGGCGTCAGGATTAATTTCACTCTGGAGTTCAGCGCACGCGAAAATGTTCTGGTGACAAGGTTGGCCAGGCCCGATTATCTTAATGTTTTCCTGGGAAGGGTAGGAGCATATATGATCGATAATAAACTGGGTGACGGTACCGGGGCCGGTGAGATGGCAGTGATAGCATCGCAAAACTGGGTAACAGGACTGTCGGCAGAAAATCCATGGCAGACAAAACTGATTGCAGCAAGCCTCAGAAACTACAGCCAGCTCGAACTGCTGGCAGGGACTGATGTATTTACAATGCCTCCCAAAGTAGCTATGGCAGGACACAAGGAGCTTACCGGCAATTTCTCATCAAGAATACATGAAAATTATGATGTAAGCATTTATGAATCGGCCAAAGGTTCAGGGGTTGAGAAATTCTGGGAAGTTGACAGCAAAGTGCTTAAGTTCTCTAAAAGAGTTGCTGGCAAAGTTCCTGCATCAGGTAATGAACTTGTTCATATAGCTCATGAAGAGGGTTGTGAGGATATGTTCCCTGTCCTGTCAAAGGAAGAAAAAGGTTTTATAGCTTCTGACGGAAAAATACCTGTACATTCTAGATGGGAAAAAAAGATAGCTGAAGGAAAGATTGCTCCCGATACTCTGCTCACTCTGGCTGGACTGGCATCTTTCACTGCTGACCAGAAGATGCTTGATGACAGGATCAGGAGTATTATTGAATAAGATCATGAACCTCTCTGCCTGATCATCTCATAAAGAAGAATTCCGGCAGCAACAGATACATTAAGCGATCCGATATGACCTGTCATCGGTATTTTGATATGATGGTCAGCAAGGGCCAGTAACTCACGGCTTATTCCTTTATCTTCTGACCCGAGAATCAATACTGATGGCCCCTTAAGTTGGGTCTCTGAAGCATTTTGTCCGGAATTTTCCCCGGAGCATATTACTTTCAATCCTGATTCTTTAAGGTACTCTATGGCCCGAACAATGCTCTTCTCCCTGCATACCGGGAAAGTATGCAATGCACCGGCTGAAGTCTTAACTGCATCTGCTGTGATCCTGGCCGATCCCTTTTCAGGAATGATTATTGCATTTGCTCCAAGGCACTCGGCTGTTCGTACAATTGCTCCAAAGTTTCTGACATCCGATACTCCATCGAGGGCTATGATGAGTGGATCTTCTCCGGTTTCATAGATCATTGGCAAAAGGTTTGAAATATACTGAAACTCTATCACTGACAGCCATGCAAGTACACCCTGGTGGTTTTTCCGGGTAACAAGTTCTATTCTTTCCAGTGGAACTATCTGGTAGACAATGTTATTCTTCTTTACCTCTGTCATGAGTTCATGATAAAGAACTCCCTGGAGGCCTTGCTTTATAAGGAGCCTGTCAATCTGTTTCCCGGCCTTGATAGCTTCAATAACAGCTCTCATCCCGAAAATGCATTCTGATTCTTTCTGCATTTTTCTTGTTTAGAAGGTTAAAAATCCTCAGGGTTATCAAGACGGAAAACAATTCCTTTTCTCCAGCTCAAAATAGCCTGATCCCAGTAAGTTACAAGCGTTTCACTACGACTCAGATAATAGTCGTTGTCAGAAAATACATTCTCCCTCTGTTTAAAATTGAAGAACAGGTAATCTTCCTTAACGCTATATCTGCCCCCCCATGAAGATTTAACTACAGGTTTCCTGTATCCCCATGTCTCACCTTCAGCGCTTTTGTAAACTTTATCCGGTGGACCATAAATTAAATATATCATACCGCGTTCAGTTCTCCATCCTTCGGTAAAAGATGTAAAATAGACATTGGCATAGACTACCCTGGTGTAAAATATTCTTATTAGTTCCCTTGCCTTTTCAATATTGCCACCACATTTTACCCAGAAATCATCAAGAGCCAGTTTTGGTTTGGAACTTGACCTCATCTGGTCGATCTCAAAACCTGAACCCAGATAAATAAGTGGTTCTATCATCTCCTCAGGAGCGGTCATATTTGGATATGATGGTCCGAAATTCATAAGTGTATAACCCTCTCTGATATCTTTCTCTACAGAACAGAGATAGATACCCTCTCTCGGAAGCATAATAGGCAGGGTATCAGAATACGTTAATGCAACAACTCTGATTGGCTCATAGTCAACTGTCTTCTGGGGCAGCATCATGGAAGGGGCATCAGGGATTTCTTTGAGAGGTTTGAAATATGATATGTAAAGAGTGTCGACACGTTCCCTTAAGTAAAGAAGGTTTATGTATTCATCAACTCTTAATACCTGGGAGAAGAGCTGATTTTGGTTGAAATAACCAACTGAAATAAAATTGTATTTATTAAGAGGCGAAAGAGTATTGAATGTTGCAAATGACTGCGAAACCATCATACGCAACCTGTCCAGGATTTTTAGCTCTGCCATGTATTTATTGCCTCTCTGTACTTTCAGGGGAATATTATAAAGATATTCCCTCTTGCTAGCGTCCCTGATAATATTGAGGTTATAGGATATTGTATCAGTAAGTAGTCTTCCCTGTCCTATTTGAAAAAGTTTAACATTTATTATTACTCCCGCGGTAGGGAGACCTTCAGGATTGGCCTCGGAGAAGAATAGATCCTTTGATAGGAACCTGACAGTGAGGATTGCAGACTCGTCAGATGCCAGGTTGATATAATAACCCGGATTGAAGGAGTTTCTGGTAGGGTTATATAGATATGAGAGATCTTTGGTGTCAACTGGCACTTTTTTAGTAGTTCTGCATGACAACAGAGTTGAAAAAATAATGATCGAAGTCAATAGTGAAATTGAAAATGTACTCCTGTTATACTTCATCATTCCAGTGTATTTTAAACCTGGTTCATTACTTTTGCGTTTCATCCGATTCTGATCCTGCAGAGTTCTTTATTACCAGCTGTCCGGAATACTGAATGGTTATAAAAGCCATCATTATTCCTGTCTGCACCCGTTTGAATAAAGATCTCTTCATTAAACAATGATTCGGAAAGATAGTTTATTTCGACTGATTGAATAACGTTTTTCATTACGAAATCAAGATCATAATTATCAATTACTAAATTTTCTCCTTTAAATATTCTTCCATCTCTTCGCTGTACAGAGCCCATTTATTCATCTCCTTATTTAGCTGTTCCTTTAATTCCCTGTACCTGTTATAATCAATCTCATGTTCCTCTGAAGTGTTTCCTGGTTCCATGAATGACTTGTCGACAGCATGGATCTCGGCTTCTATCTTCACAATCACTGATTCCGAATCGTCGAGTCTCTTTTTCAGTTTCCTGAGGTTCCGTTCATACTCCTTCTTTTCAAGGTATTTTTGCTTGTTGGATGATATTTCAGTGCTGATGTTCTCCTTATGCACCTTCTCCTTCTTTTCAATTTCCTTTAGGTGTTGTAACTTCTTCTTTTTCAGGAAATCATAGATTCCTCCTATGTTTTCCTTTATTCTGTTATTCCTGAATTCGTATACTTTGCCAACAATGCCATCCAGAAAATCCCTGTCATGCGATACAACAATTAATGTGCCATCAAATTTGATAAGAGCCTTTTTCAGGATATCCTTTGACCTCATGTCTAGATGGTTTGTGGGTTCATCAAGTACAAGAAGGTTTGTTGGTTCAAGCAGGAGTTTAACCAGTGCCAGCCGTGATCTTTCTCCTCCTGAAAGCACTTTTACCTTCTTCTCAACATCATCGCCCCTGAAAAGAAAAGCGCCAAGCATATCGCGGATCTTAGTCCTGATATCTCCCTTTGCAACATCGTCAATGGTCTGAAGAACAGTCTTGTTCTCATCAAGAAGCACATCCTGGTTCTGAGCGAAGTAACCGATTTTAACGTTGTGGCCAAGTTTGAACTCTCCAATATAATCGAGCTCACCGGTAATAATACGTGAAAAGGTGGTTTTGCCTTCACCATTACGGCCGACAAAAGCTACCTTTTCTCCCCGCTGTATCTTGAAATCTATCTTGTTGAGAACATTTAAAAGACCATAGCTCTTTGAAAGTTCATAAGCTTCCACCACAACAGTACCGGATCGGGGAGCAGGGGGAAACCTGAGATTTATAGTGCTTGAATCCTCTTCATCCACTTCGAGCCTGTCAACTTTGTCGAGCTGTTTTATTTTTGACTGTACCTGTACGGCTTTGGTAGCCTTGTATCTGAACCTTTCGATGAACTTCTCAGTATCTTCAATCATCTTCTGCTGGTTCCTGAATGCGGCTAT
>Ga0315283_10005089_pt1 | contig 11567 bp, 17 predicted proteins | sample YL17G09_0_MG_FD_204541 | JGI IMG/M metagenome (GOLD analysis project Ga0315283, IMG submission 204541) | Sediment microbial communities from Yellowstone Lake, YNP, Wyoming, USA - YL17G09_0 | ecosystem: Environmental > Aquatic > Freshwater > Lake > Sediment | place: USA: Wyoming | collected...
TCTCGAGCTGGCCGGGCAGGGCCTCGAGCCAGGCCTTGACGATGTCCCGGGGGTAGGGAAAGACGACCAGGACCTCGACGTTGTACTTCTCCCGGATCTTCTTCGCCTTCTCGAGCTCGGCGAGCTCGACGTAGCGGTAGTTGCAGATCGTGCACCAGTAGTTTTCGGCCGCGTAGCCGCGCGGGAAGAGGATGAGGACGTTCTTGCCGCGGAGCGACGAGAGCGTCAACGCGCCGCCCTGGTAGACGGGCAGAGTGAAGTCGGGCATGGGCTGGCCGACGACCGCTGGGTTGGGCCGGACCTCGGCCTGCTGGCCCTGCCCCGCGGCCTGGCCTTTAAAAAGGATGATCATGGCGGCCACGGCTAAAACGACCAGGGCCGCGACCAGGATGGCGGCTTTTTTCTTGTTGATCATCGGGCGGATCTCCTTATCGGGGATGCCTCTATTAGAGACGACCCGCCCTGAGGAGTCAAGCGCGGTGAATGGTGTGCAGGCCATCCCCCCCAATGTCTGGCCTTAGGCTCGCGAAATCCCTCCGAAAATAATGCCTTGCGCTCCTTAATATCGGCCGAAAAAGCCGGCTGTCAAGGGAATAGGCCGTAATATCCGATTATGTCCGAGTATTGACCTTATATTCCCGGAACTGGGCGCCGCGATACTTATCCATGAGGAAGAGCCGGTCGCCGTGGACGAAGATCCCGTTGATGGCCGCCCCGTTCGCTGACCGATTCGTCTGCGGCATCTGGACGCTCATGTTGCCGCCGCTTCGGATTTGGCCTTGACAGGTGCGGCCAAGAAGCTTATCCTGATATCGACCTGTAAAATGGTCTGAAAATAGACTAGTCGCGGAGTGTGCCATGGCCAACTATTCCGATACTGTACCGCTGAGCCAGGCCAAGGCCCGGCTTTCCGACCTCGTTCGGAGGGTTAGGGAGGAACACTCGTCTTTTGCCATCACCCATCGGGGTAAGCCCGAGGGGGTCTTGCTGAGTATCGAAGAATACGAAAGTCTTCTCGAAACCGTTGAGATCCTAAGCAACCGGGATCTCATGGCCCGGATCGACCGAGGGCTCAAGGACGAAAAGGCCGGCCGCCTTCATTCTCACCACGAGGTCTTCCCGGAAAAATGAAGCGGCCCGTTTACCGCATCCTCTATACGAGGGAAGCGAAGAAAAACGTCGAGAAGCTCGACCCCTCCGTCAAAAAACTTATCCAAAAGGCCATAGAATCCTTGGCCGTCGACCCGGAGAAGGGGAAGCCCTTGTCCTACGAACTCGCGGGGCTGCGATCGTTGAGAACATCGGACTATCGGGTGATCTATCGGATAAGAGGCGGCGAGCTCTTGATCATCGTCGTCGCCGTCGGTCACCGCAGGGAAATATATAAAAAACTCAGTGAGCTTTTGGGCCGTGCGAGCAGAAGATGAGATGCGTGCCGGAAGGAGAAAAGATGGACGACACCGAAATTCTCGAACTCTTGCAGGCCATGGTCAGGGCCCCCAGCTACCCCGGGGTGGCGCGGCAGGAGGAGGCCGCGGTCCTCGAGCTCGAAGCCTATCTCCGGGAGCACGATATCCCTTCGACTCTCGTCGAGGTCCGGGAAGGCCGGCCGAACCTGCTGGCGACGGTCGCCGGCGAGAAACCGGGACCGCACCTCCTCTTCTGCGGACACATGGACACCGTCCCTCCAAACGCCGGGGCGTCGGTGGACCTCTTCGCGGCCACGGTCGAGAACGGCCGTCTCTTCGGCCGGGGAGCCGTGGACATGAAGGGCGCGCTGGCCGCCGTCACGACCTGGATCATCCCCGCCGGAAGCTACACCCGCGTCGTCGAACAGGGCAGGGAAGTGGTCGACCCCGGGTCAGGGCCATCGACGAGTCCGGCGGCATGAGCTCCGATACGGTGAAGCTCCGGGCCCTGATGTTCATGCTCGGAGTCGGGTTTTAGCGGGCAGAGCCGCCTTCAATCCAACGAGTTGTTTTCGAGCCGCTTGAAGGGCGTTTTGAGCCGTTCCCTTGCGTAGGGGCCGAGCTCGTATTTCAGGCCGTACTGAGAGTGCATCCAGGTGTCCGAGAGGTTCATTTCGGCGGCCTTCCGGTAGCGCAGGCCGGCTTCCGGCCTCTTGCCCATGAGATCGAGCATGTGCCCCTGCCAGATGAGACCCAGGGCCTTCATCTGAGGATTGCCTCCGAATTTCGTCTCGAGCCGTTCGAAAACGGTCAGCGCGTCGGCGTACCTCTCGACGTCGTAGAGGGCGAAGCCCGCCCGCAGGTAGTGCCGGGACTGGCTGAACGACTCCAGCCACTGCGGAGAGTACTTGGCGGCTAGCTCCCGGCTGGCCTGTACCCCCCAGCTGATGCTGTCGATGACAAGGTCCGGGCGGGCTTTCATGGCGGCGACCCAGCCGTCGAGAAATCCCCGGTATTTAGCGAGCGCCGCCTCGTCGACTCGAGGCAGACCCTTGATGAACTCCCTGAGGACGCGGAAGAACTCGTCCGGCTGCTCGTCGTAGATGCCGTGGGCCGCGTTCTCGAAGACGACCATCCGGCCGTTCGGGTGATTGCCTTTGAGGATATCCTTCTTCTTCTCCGACCAGGTCAGGTCGAAGCGGCCCTCGAGGACGAGGGTCGGGATCGGGTTCCCTTGGAAGGCCCCGGTGAAGTCCCAACGCCCTTGCGTCTGGCCCAGGATGCCGTTGAAATTCTGGTCGTGCGCCCACTCGTAGAGGGCGCCCTGGGCCAGGCGGTCCGCCGACGGCCTGAAGAAATTCTGGCGCTTCCAGTCGCCGTTGAGGAAACTGTTGTAGATGGAGAGCTCGACGACCTTCTGCCTGGGCAGGTCGTTCGCCTTGGCGTATTCGTTGAGCTCGCGGCGGAGCTCGGCCATGCGTTTTTCCTCCACCTCGGAAACGAACTCCCCCTGCCGCGACGGGCTGAGGTCGGCGCGCATCCCCGGCGAGGCCCCGAGCAGGATGAGGCCGGAGACGTTCTCAGGATGGAGGACGGTGTAGAGCTGGGCCAGGAAGCCGCCGTAGCTGTAGCCGAGGACGATCCACTTCTCGAAACCGAGCGCTTTGCGGATCGCTTCGAGGTCCTCGACGGCCTGTTCGACGGAATACCCCTTTTCGCCCGGCTTGAAATCCGATAGGCCGCAGCCGCGCTGGTCGTAATAGACGACCCGGGCGTATTTCTTCGCCCGGGAGAACCAGGGATGGAAATAGTGGTGCGTCCCGCCGGGGCCGCCGTTGATCAGGACGAGGGGCGTCCCTTTCCCTTTCCCTTCGACTTCGACGTAAATCTCCGCGCCGCCGACGTCGATCCTCCGCTTTTCGAGCCCTTCGAGCCGGTCGCACCAGCGGAAAGTTTCCGGGATGGAGGTGACGAGGGCCGGCTCGATGTGGACGACCCGGTCGAGGATGGACTCGCCGTGCGCCGGCTCCTCGATGGCGGGCCCCTTGGAGCAGGAGGCTGTCAGCGCCGCTAAGACGAGGAACCCCGAGAGGGCTGTCGGAAGATAGGCATCTTTCCTCATGTTCACTCCCTGTCCCATCCTATTAAGCATCTTATGGAAATCGAATTCAACTCGAGAATTGGTCAAGCCGGATAGTTTAGCTTATAATGAGCGCGGCGCGATCAGGCTGGAACGCCGCCGTTATTTGGATGCATAAGAAAGAAACCGTCGCCCTGCTGCACGGCCTCGGCCGGACAGGGCGCTCCATGAAAAAAATCGCCCAGGCCCTGAGCGAGAAGGGCTACGTCCCCGTCATCGTCGACTACCATTCACGGAGACACGCCATCGAATATCTGGCCGACGAGGTCCTTCACGAAGTCTTGAAATCCCTGCCGCGGAGGCCGCGGTCGCGGATCCATTTCGTGACCCATTCCATGGGCGGGATCATCGTCCGTTATTATCTGAAACACCACTCGATGGAAGAGCTTGGGCGGGTGGTCATGCTCAGCCCGCCGAACCAAGGGAGCGAACTCGTGGACCTGCTCAAGGATAGCCCCGTTTTTAAGATCCTGCACGGGCCGGCCGGACAGCAGCTGGGGACCGCCGACCGGTTCCTCAGGAGGCTGGGCCCCGTCCACTTCGAGCTCGGCGTGATCGCCGGGCTTAAGACCGGCGACCTCGTCGCCGGCCGCATCATACCGGGGCCCAACGATGGCAAGGTCGGTGTCGAACGGACGAAGGTCCCCGGGATGAAGGATTTTCTCATCGTGCCTTACAGCCATACGTTCATCATGCGCCCAAAGGCGGTGATCGATCAGGTCGCCTACTTCCTCCGTCATGGCGTTTTTCTCCGCGAACCGCAATAATCCATAATAAGGTGCGTGTGCCATGATGAAGACAGTGGCCCTTCCTCTCTGGCTGGCGGTTCCGCTCGGGGCGTTTCTCGTCTGGGCTATCGCCGACCGGATCCTTCTGCCGGTCGCCCGGAGGCTTTTCAGCCGTCGGGAAGAGCGTTTCCTGGAGGGATTAATAAAGCGAGTCCACCTCCTCGTCCCCGCGTTCAAGGTCGCGCGGCGCCGGACGCACATCGAAAGGCTGATCTCCGACCCCCAGGTCCTCTCCGCGGTCGACGACGACTGCCGCGAAAAGGGATCCGTCCCCGCGGCCGTCCTGAGGACGGTCCGGGCCTACGCCGAGGAGATCGTCCCGAGTTTCCATGCGTTCGCGTACTATTACCTCGGAAGCCTCGCGGGACTGACCATCGCCCGGCTCTTCTACCGGGTCCGCCGCGTCCATGCCGACGAGGCCGCGCTGGCCGCGATCGCCCCGGGCTCGAGCCTCGTGTTCCTGATGAACCACAGGAGCAACATGGACTACGTCTTACTCGGATATCTGACGCGGGCTTGGGCCCCGCCGAGTTTCGCCGTCGGCGAGTGGGCCGGATATTGGCCCGTCCGCCCGCTGGTCAAGGCCATGGGGGCCTACTTCGTCCGGAGGGGATCCGGCAACACTCTTTACCGCAGGGTCCTGGCCGCCTACATCCAGATGTCCGTCGAAGGCGGACAGGTCCAGGCCGTATACCTGGAGGGCAAATTGAGCCGGGACGGGAACCTGCAGGAGCCCAAGGCCGGGATCCTCGATTATATCCTCCGCCGATTCGACCCCGCCGGGGAGCGGGACGTTGTGTTCGTTCCCGTCGGCGTCAACTACGACCGCGTCATCGAGGACAGGAGCCTGGTGCTGGACCTGATCCCGGGGGCAAAGAAAAAGAGAGGGCTCGCGGCGAAGGCCGTCACGCTGCGCTTCGTCGGGCGAAATCTCCTGCTCATGGTCCGCGGCGGCTGGCACAGGCTCGGGTATGCGGTCCTGCACTTCGGCCTGCCGATCTCCCTGCGGGAGTATGTCCGCTCCCGGGGGATCGACTTCAGGACGCTTGGCCCGGATGTGCGGCCTGATCATGTCCGGGAACTGGCGGCGCAGCTGCACGACTCCGTCGGACGGGTCGTCCCCGCCCTCCCGGTCTCCCTCGTCTCGACGGTTCTGGTCGAGGATCCGGAGAGGTTTTACAACGGGACTGAGCTCAAGACGGAAGTCGAGGAACTCATCGAACAGCTCCGGGGAGCCGGGGCCCGGGTTTATCTCCCCCGGACGAGTGTGGATTATGCGGTCGAGGTCGGCCTGAGGTCCCTAGTCCTGCGGCACCTCGTTCTGAAGGACGGCGGTTCCTTTAGGGCGGCGCCGGGGGAGATGGCCCTGCTCAGGTACTACGCCAACTCCATCGCGCACCTGCGCGGAAGAGAAATCCCCAGCGCTTGACTGGCCCGATGAAGTGTGTCTAATAAGTGTGTATATCTATGAATAACAAGGGGTGGACTTATGAGGATCAACGCCTCGCTCACGGCTGACCTCCTCAAGAAGATCGACCAAGCCGCGAGTGAGCAGAACAAGAGCCGCAGCCGCTTCATCCGGCAAGTGCCGATTCGAGGCTCCGGACCTCCTTCTCTTTGAACTTGCCAACGCTCTGAGATTCAACTCCCGCTTCAACGCCGAAGACGTGAAACTCGCGCTCGGATCCGTCCTCGACATGGGGATCTCGTTTCACCGCGCCGAAGGGCCGCTTCTGTCCCGCGCGGTCGATCTCGCCTTTCGTTACCGGATGACCGTCAACGACGGCTGCTTTATCGCGCTCGCCGACATCCGGGGATTGACTCTGATCACCGCCGACGAAAAGCTGATGGAAAAGGCCGGGGATCACGCCGGCCTCGTCCGGCTCTCGGACGCCGTCCCGGAAGCCTCCGGTCGTTAGCATAAAATCCCATCCGGCGTCCCGGCACTGGAGGATCAGACTTACTACGGGGAGCAGTAAATACTTTGCATAATCCTTGCTGCTCCACGAGTACTAGCCGGGCTATATAGAAATCTGAAGACATCTATTTTCTGCCCGGCTTAGTAAACGGTCTTCTTGAGCGCCTTGACGACGAAGGAGTTCAGGCTTTCGCCCTCGCTAAGGGCTCGGACGGCGAGAGCCCGGTGCATCTCCGGGCCGGTCCGTAATACGAACCGGCCCGAATAGTCCCGGTTCGTCGGTGGGGGGAGGGCACGCCCGTCCTTCCGATAGATCTCGATCCACTCATCGACGATCCGGCAGAGTTTGCGATAGACTTCCGCTTCGTCGCTCCCGTGGCAGCAGGCGTCGATCCAGCCCGGGACGGACCCGACGTAACACCGGTCTTCCTCAGACCAAGAAACAAGTTTCAGGTACTTGTCGCGCGGTTTCATTTTTCCGACTCCTCGATTTTTGCCCTGACTAATTTGATCTGATAGGGCTTGGCATCGTTTCCAAGTTGGCCCGAAACGGTCAGGGCAACCCCCGACGGATGCATGAAGTTCCGATGGCTTCCTTTACCTCCTCGATCGATAAAGCCGGCCATCTTGAGTTCTCTTATCAGCTCCCTGATCTTCTTAGGCATTTATATAGTACTATTATGATACTAATATTTCAAATTCTTCTGCAAAATCGTCCCCTCTGATTTTACTGCTCCCCGTAGTAAGACGCCTCCGGAGCGGGAAATTCTCAGATAAGAAAAGTTAGCCTTTTCGCGGATCGCCGAGATCCCAGGGGCTGTCGAAGCGTCTTTTTGGGAAGAGAAGCTTTCGATCGCTTTTTTTGCGGCGAGAAGCGGTGCTCTTGACAAGAGGTATGACGCAAATGCATACTAATGGTATGAAAATTGCTATATCGATCCCCGACGACGTATTCGAAGAGGTCGAGAAGATCGCCAAAGAGCTGAAGAAATCGAGAAGCCAAGTGTTCGTCTCTGCAGCCCGGGAGTACATCCGGAGAAGCGAAACCTGCCGCCTTATTGAAAAGCTCGACGAGGTCTATGCCCAACCAGATGCCCCGGATGAAGCGGTGCGGAGAAAAGCGATGGCCGAATACCAGCGAAGGCGGCTGAAGGGAAAAGCGCGTTGACGATCCGGCAGGGGGACATGTATTGGCTCGACCTCGGCGAACCGGCCGGCTCGGGCCCGGGCTTCCGGCATCCGTATGTCGTCGTCCAGAGCGATCTTTTCAACGTCAGCCGGATCCGGACGGTCGTCGTTTGCGAACTCACATCCAATCTTCAGAGGGCCGAAGCTCCGGGCAACGTTCTTCTTCGAAAAGGCGAGGGCGGCTTGGTTCGGGCCAGCGTCGTCAATATCTCTCAGGTCTACACGGTCGACAATTCCGCCCTGATTGAAAAAATCGGCGAGCTATCTCAGGATCGAATAAGTGAAATATCGGTGGGCTTGAAGCTCCTCCTCGATCCGCGTGAGGTCTGACTTGAGCTCGGCTGGGAGCGGCCCGGTCTTCCCGTTGACAGACGATCAGATATCCGATATTCTGAAATCAGAATAAGGGAGGACGTTTCTCATGGCCGAACCAAAACCCTACGCCGCCGAAGTCAAATCGCGGGGCCAGTTGACCATCCCCAAGAAGATCCGGGAAGCGGGGTATATGGAAGAGGGGCAAAACGTGACGATCATCCCCATCGGGGATTCTCTTCTCGTGACTCCCAGGTCCCTCAAGCTCGAGGACGCCCGACGCGAGCTGAGGAGGATCTTGAGGAGCTCCGGCCTTTCCTTGAAGGACCTCCTCGCCGGGTTGGACGACGCACGGGCCCGGACATACGGCGAAGCTTATGCCGCCAAAAAAGACTAGGGTCTTTCTGGACTCGAACGTCCTCTTATCGGGGCTTTTCTCCGATACGGGCGCGCCCAGATTGATCCTCGACATCCTCAGCATCGAGCTGCCCGTTTTGAAAGCCGTCACGGGCGCCTATCACCTCGCCGAGGTGGAGAAGAATCTGCAGGCCAAGCTGCCGGCCGCGCTTCCGGCTTTCCGTTCCTGCCTGAAGCTCATGGATATCGAGTTACTAAGCCGGGCAGAAAATAGATGTCTTCAGATTTCTATATAGCCCGGCTAGTACTCGTGGAGCAGCAAGGATTATGCAAAGTATTTACTGCTCCCCGTAGTAATTCCCCTGCCCTCGCGAAAAGACCTCCGGCCTCTGGCCGGAATGACGGTCGAGAAAGACCTCCCGGTCATCGCTTCCGCGATCCGCGGGGCGGTCGATTTTCTCGTGACCGGCGACAAGAAGGACCTTCTGAGGATCAAGAAAAGCCGCCTGCCGTTTTCGATCGTCTCTCCCTCGGAATTCCTGGATGGGGTGCTTCCCGGCCTTCTGAAGGGGCTCGTGCCTCCCACTTGACCTTCCCGTTTCGCGCGGCGGATGGGCGCCGGGCCGCCGCCCGCGATGTCAGAGCATGGCCAGGTCGATATACGGCAGGGACGCGTCGATCCGGCCCTCCGCGAGGAGATTGGGGTCGGTCGAGAAAAGAACGATGTCGGAGACCGTCGTCCGACCCGGGAACCTCTTTGTCGCCCGGAGCAACGGGTCTTGGCTGCAGCTGCCGACGATCAGCAGGTTGAATTTCTTTTGTGCGCAGTCGTTATGGACCCTCGACAGCAGGGCCTCCAGGATCTCGGGATCCCGGTTGCGAACGGCGCAGTCGGTGACCGTCGCTTCCCGCGTCGTCCCGCCTTCCTTGGGCAGGGGCGGTAGGTCCAGCAGGGCGGCCGCCGCCGCGTGAGCCTTCCTCATCCATTTGAGCTTCCGTCCGTAGCGGACGATCCGGTTCTGTTTCAGCCCGCCGGTGTCCCAGGCCGCGCACGTCCCGACGACCTCGCCGCCCCGTTCCGCGACGTAATAACGGGAAAGGTCGCATCCGGGCCTGACGCTCAAGTTGCGAAGAAACGATCCCCTGTCGACGACCGGAGCGAAGAGCCGAGCCCTGAACTCGTCCCGAAGCAGCGCAACTATGTTGTCCACATCGGAGAGTTCGGCGCGGCGGACCAGGTATCCGTCGCCCTCTCTTTTCCGTCCCAGGACCAGGATGCTCTTGGCGCGGAGCGTCGCGACGGCCCTGGAGCGGACGAGGTCCGGCTGGCCGGGCCACTCCCTGCCGATGAACCTTCCGGCGGCCCGGTTTCCCGCCATGACGACGGCGTAGCCCAGGTCGCAAACGCCGCGCATCTCTTTTGAGAGAAAGCCCGCCGCTCGATGGGAGAATCCCCGGCCCCGGGCTTCCTTTTTGACGTGTACGTTCCCGAAATAGGCCACGGTCCGGGGCTCCCCATCGACGTACCGGCTCTGGAACATGAGCATGGCGAAGCCGGCGAGGCTCGCCCCGCGGAAGAAACCGGCGCACTCCACCCGCTCCGAAAAGAGACGCGGGATCGCGAAAATATCGGGCTGCCGGTCGAAGACGATGCTCAGCGCCGGGGTTTCGACCGGGGTTTCGCCGAGGATCCGGAGCATCTCCCAGTTCCACTCCCGGGAGATCATTCTCAGATGATACTCCTCTGCCGCGCTCATCATCGCAGTTCCATGACCGCGAGGTTATAAAAGGGGAACCGGTCGGACCTGACGAGTTCCTCGCCGCGGTCGTCCCGCCGGACGATGCGCTCCCTCAGCGCTTCCGGCAGCGGATGGTCCAGATGGATATAGCGGGAGACGGCCCGGCTCGAGGGCGCGGCCTTGGCGCAGACGAGGGCCAGCAGCCCGGCGTATTCCTCGAGGCCCATCCAATCGCCGATGTTGGACAGGTGGAACTTGTTGAACCGGCCCGGAACGCACTTCCCCACGGCGTCCTGATAGGACTCCAGCCGCCAGGCGATGCTCGCGTGGATCTCCCGGACCCGCAGCATCCCTTCCTCCGATAAATACTCGGGGAGCGCTTCGGGAAACAGGACGTTCCCGAAAAGACAGAATTGAAGATACAGGTTCCTCCGGGCCGGGGTCGCGGCGCAGAAATCCCGGAACCGGCCGTAGAAGAAGGCCGCGATGTCGCGCTTTCCTCCGTGCCGGAGCCCTTCCTCGGCGATCCCCCTCCTGCGGTAAAGCCGGTGATGGAACGCGACCTTGAAGAGGACCTTCAGAACGGCCGTGCTCAGGAACCGGTCGAAGTATTCCTGTTGGGCAGCGACCGTGTCCTGCTCGAAGAGGCGCCTCAGCTTTCTTTTTCCGAGGACCGCCAGGGCCGCCGGGCTGAACCGCCCCAGGTATCTCTCGAACCGGCCGGCGCGGACGGGGCCCATATCGACGGCGGGCATGTTGGCCGCCCAGAAACGCTTCTCGTCGTCACCCAGGAAGGCCGACGTCCGGTCGAAAAGGCGCCTCCGCTCGTCTGCCGAGGCGTCCATGAAGCCCAGGAGCTCCGCTGCCTCGAGCGGCTCCAAGGCCCGGCAAGCGCCCATCTTCAGCTGCGACAGAAAAAGCTGGGCCGGAGAAATGTCGACCGCTTCGATCGCGACGGGCCCCAGGGCGAGCAGGTTGAGCGGGACTTCCCCGGCGCTGGCGACGCACAGGAGGCGGTCGCCCTCCCGGATGTCGAGCGCCCGCCGCTCGGTCAGGGCGTCCTCCTGGGAGAGGCCGTAGTTATAGGGAGGCTTCATGACGCGCGGACCGACCGAAAGCCTTCGATCGCCCCCAGTTTCTCGAATAGGCCGAACTTTTCCGCCGCCGCCGTCACGGCCTCGATCGCCTGTGCGGTGATCGTCCCCTTGAGGGGGACGTCGAGGGATTCGAGCCCGCAGAGCATGGCCTCGCCGGCGCAGCAGAACGTCGCGCCCTTCGGTGTGTGCGAGCTGATGACGAAATCCGGGTCGTCGGGCAGAGTGACGTACGATGCGAAGGGGAGGGCCGTCACGTTGGACATGCGGGCCACGCCGGGGGCCAGGGCCGAGGGGATGGAAACATCCGCGATGACCACGGGGGCCCCGTCCTTGATATGGTGGGGGAAGATGATCGGGTCGTTGGTGTTGGTGGCCACGGCGATGACGTCGCACTGCTTGAGCGGGCCGAGGTCCGCGGCCAGTTCGAGCGTCCCCGAGAAATTCCCCCGTTCGAGGCCGGCGGCGAAGGCTTCGAGCTTCGCTCTCTTCCTGTCCACCAGGACCGCTCTGCAGAAGAGGCCGTTGGTCCTGATCAGGCATTCCGTAACGATGGAGCCGATGTTCCCGGAGGCCCCGACGATCCCCAGGGTCAGCTTCGCCCGCCCCTGCCGCAGCTTCC
>Ga0315283_10005090_pt1 | contig 11566 bp, 8 predicted proteins | sample YL17G09_0_MG_FD_204541 | JGI IMG/M metagenome (GOLD analysis project Ga0315283, IMG submission 204541) | Sediment microbial communities from Yellowstone Lake, YNP, Wyoming, USA - YL17G09_0 | ecosystem: Environmental > Aquatic > Freshwater > Lake > Sediment | place: USA: Wyoming | collected...
CAGACACCGCCCCGCCACGCGGGCTGCTTGCATGCCGCGGTGCATGGCCCCCCCCCCCCCCCCGAGCGAAAAGGGCTGCGTGGAGCGAACAAAACAACGCCGCCCTTGGCCGCCCCCTCCCTCTCCTCAACCTTACCAGTCTCTGGCGACGCCAGCCGCCCTTGCAAGCCCGCACCCACGGAGTCTATGGCCTTACCCAGGCCCCTGAACAGACCGCCGATCAGGCGGAGTGGGGCGGGCGGGGCGGTCATATTTTGGGTCGAACAAAATGATAATATAATGCCCAACGGCGGCCGCGGGCGGGGGGGAGAGCTTTCTACTCGCCCGGCTTCTCATTGACTTTTTTCGCGCGCGCCTCCCTCCGTGCGCACGCGCGCCGCCCCGCCACCCCTCGCCGCGGCGAGCGCAGGAACACACGCACGCACCACTGCGCGTCCCCGCACACAGGGGCCCGCGCTCTTATCATCCGAGCGCACTTTCTCTGCCCAGAGCGCCCCCATTGAGACGCCCCCTCTTTCTTTTCTCTCCGCTCTCAATGTCTGCCGTCTCCTCGCTCTACTTCCTGAACCTGAAGGGAGACGTCCTGCTGGCCCGCCACTACCGGGATGAGCCAGAGTGAGTGAGAAAAAGGGGAGGAGAGAATCAAAAAAGAGAGGGGCGCGCTGGCAGCGGCACCCAAGCGGCGCGCGGGTCCTCTCAACCTCTCTCCTCCCTTCCCTTCCCTTCCCTTCCTCTCACCATTCCATCCATCACAACACCAGCCCCTCCCTCGTCGCGGCCTTCCGCACCCACATCCTGGGCGCGGGGCCGTCCGCCGTGCGCGGCGGCGGGGCGCCCCCACCCGTGCGGCAGGTATGGAGAAAAGGAGAGAGAGAGAGAGGGGGATGGCTGGCCTCTTTCTTCGTCAACCCGGCCACCCCCTTTTCACATTTTCGCTCCCCCCGTGCCTCTCCATTCCCGCGCTGATCTCTCCCCTCCCCTCCCCCCCTCGCCCCAGCTCGGCTCCGTCTCCGTCCTCCATCTGCGGGTGGACGACATCCACGCCATCGCCCTCCTGCCCCGGTCTTCCAACGCGAACGCCATGCTCGGCTTCTCCCTGCTGACGAGGACGGTCGGCGCGGTGCGGTCCTACTGCGGGGGGGAGTGCACGGAGGCCGCCCTGCGCGCCAACTTTGTGCTCGTCCTGGAGCTCCTGGACGAGGTGGCCGACTATGGCGTGCCCCAGGTGACGGACCCGGCCACGCTCAAGGCTTACATCTTCCAGCGCGGCCTCCTGGCGGGCGGGCTGGGCGGGGGGAGCGGCGGCGGCGGCCTCGGGGGCTTCCTGGGAGGCGGCGGGTCCGCGGCCAAGCGGGCCGCCCAGGCGGCGGCGGCCACGCTCCAAGTCACGGGCGCGGTCGGGTGGCGGGCGCCGGGCATCAAGTACAAGCGGAACGAGGTCTTCCTGGACGTCGTCGAGACGGTCGACGCCCTGGTGAGCGCGCGCGGCGCGACCCTGCGCGCTGAGGTGGTCGGCCGGGTCATGATGAAGGCATTCCTGTCCGGCATGCCGGACGTCAAGCTGGGGCTGAACGACCGGGTGGAGGTGCGTGCGTGCGCGTGTGTGCGCGAGTGGTGGGAGGGGAGGGTGGAGACGGGAGAGAGAGCACGCCGCGCGCGGCGCGTTCTGCGCTCTCAACACAAAAATTGCCCCTCAACTTTTTTCCCCCCGGCCCGCTTCCTCATCAACCTCCCCCATCCATGTTGTGTCCACGCTCCCCTCCCCACCACCCCCCACCCCACCCCACATCCAGGACGTCACCTTCCACCCCTGCGTCAACCTGGGCCGCTTCAATGCGGAGCGCGTCGCCGCCTTCGTCCCCCCCGACGGCGAGTTTGAGCTCATGCGCTACCGGTGCGGGGACGGGGTCAGCCTCCCGTTCCGGGTGCTGCCGACAGTCACCGAGATCGGGCGCACGCGGGTCGAGGTGTCGGTCCGCGTGAAGGCCACCTTTGACGGCCGCCTCTCCGCCTCCAATGTCACCCTGGCCGTGCCCGTCCCCCCCACCACCGCCTCGGCCGTCTGCCACGTCAGCGCGGGCAAAGCCCGGTACGACCCCAAAAAGGGGTGCGTGATCTGGAAGCTCGCCCGCCTGGCCGGCCAGGCCGAGGCGACGCTCCTCGCGACGGTCGACCTGGTGGCCACCACCCGGGCGCCCCGCCCCTGGGCCCGCCCCCCCGCCGCCCTCTCCTTCACCCTGCCCGCCTTTGCGGCGTCGGGGCTGCGCGTCCAGTACCTCAAGGTGTGGGAGAAGGCCGGGTATGGCGTCGACAAGTGGGTGCGCAAGCTGTGCGTGGGCGGGGACTACGCGGTCCGGATTTGAAACGCACGCCCCCCCCGGGGGGAGAGGGTGGCAGGGGGGGGCGTGCCCTTTTGTGTGTCATGCCCGGAAAAATGGAGAGGTTGGAGGGGTCTGTTCCACTTCCCCCTTTCTCTGTCAACCCACCCCCGCGTATTTTAAAAACAAAGAAAAATGGCGACCGCCTCCCGCGCCGCCCGCCCGGCTGACGCGCCCCCTGAAAGCGCCCGCACCGCCTCCTCGGTCACCACGCACCCACCCGTCGAGGTCGCCATCATCGGCGGGGGCCTGTGCGGGACCCTGGCGGCGGCAGAGCTGACAGGGCGCGACGGCGCGCGCGTGGTCGTGCTGGAAGCCTCCCCTCGGGCCACCCCCCTGGGCGGCGTGTGGGCGACAGCCGCCAACGGGCACTCCCACCTGCAAGCCGCGGCCTGCCTGTACGAGTGGGACGCGCCGCCGGGCCAGCCCCGGCTGGCGAAACGGGAGGGCGGGCGGGGTGGGGGGTGGGGGCGGCGCGCCGCGCGCCGCGCGCTCGCCCGGGTGGACGCGCCCGCCGTGGCGGCCGCCATCGCCACCTTCTCCGCCGGGGCCGGCGTCCCCGCCCTCACCCGGTACGGCGCCACGGTGACGGCCGTCACGGAGGGTGGCCCGGGCGGCGGCTTCTGGGTGGAGTGGGAGGAGGCGGCGGCGGCGGAGGCGGAGGGTGCAGGCGGCGGCGGGGCCACACAAAAAAGGGGGGGGGCGGCAGCCACCTCAACCCACCGCCTGGCGGCCGACTCCGTGCTGGTCGCCTCCGGCCTCCTGGGCCGCCAGCTCTCCCCGGCCGACCGCGGCCTGCCGCCCGGGCTTGAAGCTGGTGGCACCTTCCGGGGCCGCGTCACCTATGGTGGGCGTGTGGGCGGGGTGGACTGCGCGGCGGGCGACCCGGCGGCGGTCGGCGGCAAGGTGAAAAAAAGGGGGGGGGGAAAGGAAAACAAAAAAAAAGGGGACGGGGATGGAAAGACAAACAGAGACGCGCGACCCCCCCCCAGGCCTACGGCCACCGGCCGTGCGCGCGCGCGGGCTCTGTCCCCTGTCTCTCAAACCTCACCAAATGGTCTCTCTCTCCTTCCTCCCATTTCTGCCCTCTGCCCCCCTCTCTCCCCATATTTTAATTTTGTGTGGTCGCCCCAGCGCGTCGTCGTCCTAGGCTCCGGCGCCTTTGGGCTGGAGGCCGCCGAAGCGGCCGTCGCCGCGGGCGCGGCCTCCGTCACCATCCTGTGCCGCCCCGGGCGGGACAGGTGGGTGGCGCCCTTCTCGCGCCAGCTCGCCCTGGCCGCTGCGGCCTCCTGCCCGCTGCTGGCGTCCGCGCCCTGCCTGCGCCGCCCCGTCGCGGCCGCCCTCAACGCTTGGCTGCGCGCCCTGTACGCGTCGTGCGGGCTGGCGTGCGTCGCGCCCGACCCGGCGGGGCCCCTGCTCTTCACGGGCCAGTGCCATGACGGCTGGTTCCGCCTGGCCAGGGCCGGCAAGGTGCGGGTGGTGGCGGGCGAGGTCGGGGCCGTGACGGCGGGCGGGGTGGTGGTGGTGGGCGTGGACGCCGACACGGCCGCGGCGGCCGCCCCTCCCCGACACGGCCCCGCCCCCGCCGCCCCCGCCCCCACCTCCCTGGTCCTGCCCGCCGATGTGGTCGTCCTTGCCCTGGGGTGTGCCCTCAACGCCCGCCCGACCTTCCTGGCGGGGCTCGGCGTGGGGGAGGGCGGCGAGGCCATCAACAAGGAGGTGGCAGGCGGCGCGCCCCCCGGGCAGGAGGGCCTCGGCCTCGACCACCTCCACGCCTACTCCTTCTTCGGCCGCCGGCCGCGCCTGGGCCTGATGTGCGACTGGGTCTGGTTCAATGTGCCGCACGGGCCTAAACAGTTGAGTGAGAGAGAGAGAGAGAGGAAACAAAAGGGAAAGGCTCGCAAAACCCGCATACACGCTCTCATTTTTTTCCGCCTGCCTTCTGTCCCTCGTCCCTCTCTTCTCTCTTCTCTCTCTCTCTCCAAAAGGCAGCTCGCGTGCTTCCGGGCCGCCCTGGCCGCCCGGCGGGCAGGGCCCAAAGCGGAGGCCGCCTTCACCAGCGCGCTCGCCCCCACCCCCTTTGCCGGGTGCAAGGGCGAGTCCCTGGCGCGTGGGTCAACGTCCGGGTTCGCGTCCCGGGCGGCCGCGCGCGCGGCCGTGGCCGCCGCGGCCGCCTCGGCCGTCGCCTGCCGCGGCCGGCCGGCCACCGCGGCCGCCTGGGCGACCTGGCATGCGGTGGGCCTGCAGGCGCGCCTCACCCTCCTCGCCACGCGCTGGCTGGAGTGGGGCTGGCTCGTGGCGCACGCGGGGCTGGAGGCGTGGGCGAACTGGGGGTGGCTGGACGGGCAGTCAGTCTCGTGAGCTGTGCATGACATGCATGATTTGTGGGTTTCTTTTTTTCTCCTCTCCTCTCCTCCCTCCCTCATTCTTGATTAATATTTCCTCATTCCACACGCGCCTCCTCTCCTTCCCTCCCTTTCTGTTCACGCCCCCGCCACCGTGCTGGCGACGACGGAGGCAGCGTTGAAACCTCCACCACCAGCGCTTGGAGCTTTCACGCCGCCGCCGCCGGCCGCCGTCACCGGCGCCACGCCCCGCCCCAGCCCCACCGAGCCTAGGGCCGCCCCCGTCTTGCGTTCCAGCATGCCCCGGAAACAGGCGGCCGCGGCGACCAGGGGCAGGGCGGCGGCGGCGTCGGCCAGGAACGCGGCCGCGCGGGCGCACGCGCTGCCGCCGCCCCCCCCAAACCATGCCACCCCCGGCCCGCCGGGATCCCGGGCGAGGGCGGCCAGGGCGGTGGCGCCCGGGCCGCCCGCCGGGATCAGGAACGTGCCCGCCTCCACGCCCGCCACCACCTGCGCCGCAATGCGGGCCGGCGAGGGCAGGGCCAGCGGGACCAGGGCGGCGTGCAGCGCGCGGCCGGCCGGGCTGGAGGCCGCCGCCCCGCCGCTCACCAGGGGCGTGTCCGCGAAGCCCGGCGCCGCCAGGTGGATGGACAGGTGAGGCGCCAGGCCCAGCACCTCCAGGCGCAGGCAGGCGGCCAGAGACCGGAGGGCGGCCTTGGAGGCGCAGTACGCGGACAGGCCGGCCGCGCCCGCAAAGCCGGCCGTGCTGCCCATCACCACCACCGCCCGGCGGTGCCGTCCGCCGGCCGCCGACGCGTCGCCCGCCATGGAGGGCAGGGCGGCAGCCAGGGTGTGCACTACGCCCTGGAAGTTGACGGAGAAGACGCGGGCAAAGTGGGCCGGCGAGGCGTCCAGGAAGAGGCCTGTGAACAAAAAAAAAAAAAAAAAAAAAAAAAGTGAACGGTAAAAGGATGGATGGGAGGGGGGTGGTGTGCTTGTGCCCCCTTTTGCCTCTCCCCCCCCCTCTCTCCTCCTCTCTCACGCACTTGCGGGCCCGATACCGGCATTGGCGACCAGGACGCCGACGGGGCCGTGGGCGGCGACGGCGGCGGCGACGGCGGCCTTGACCTGTGTGTGTGTGTGTGTGGACGAGTTTAAAAAAAAAAAAAAAGGTGCAAGAGAGGGCGGGTGGTGGTGCTCTCCAGGCGCGCGCGCGGCGAAGGGACACACACGGCACCCCCCCCCCTCTCCTCCCCCCTCTCCCCGCGCCCTCTCTGTGCCCCCCCCCCCCTCCCTCCTCCTCCATCCTCTACCTGCCCCTCATCCGTCACGTCCGCTGTAAAGGCGGCCGCCCTGAACGGCCGCCCCGGCGGCGGCGGCGGCGGGGCAGCCCCCGCCATCAGGGCCGCCACCGTGCGGGCGGCGGCCGCGGGGTCGCAGTCGAGGACAGACACGGCCGCCGCGCCCGCGCCGGCCGCGCCGGCCGCCAGGGCGGCTCCGATGCCGGAGCCGGCGCCGGTGATGAGGACGTGGGCGCCGGGAAAGGGGGAGGGAGGGTAGGGAGGCATTGTGTGAGGGGGGGGGGGCGATAGAGAGTGTGTGTGAGGGGGAAAGTAAAAATTATGAGCGAGAGAAAGCGGCGGCAGCCGTCATCAAAACACAGACTCCTTTCTCTCTCTTCCCCGCCCCGTGCCCGTGCACACAGATGACCAAGTCAGTCACTCTGTTGTGCCTGGCGGTGCTGGTCGGCCTGACTGTGGGGGCAGAGGGTGAGCGAACCGCGCGCGCGCCGACCCCCCCCCCCCCCCTCTCTGCGACGCATCTCTCTCTCGAGGCGCGTTGCCGCCCCCTCCACCTCCCCACCCATCCCTTCCCCGCGCCCTCTTCTTTCCCCCTCTCTCCCGCCACAGAAAAGAAGACCCTCCGCTCCACGGCCGCCGCCCTGGCCGCCGGCTCCGACTTTGTTTTTCCCCTGCGCTCCGGCCTGGGCCCCCTGGCAGGCGGCGGCGGCGGGCCGCCGCCCCTACCGCCCTCCTCCCGGGCGGTCGACCTCTCGGCCCTCGCCACGCCCGGCCTCCGCCTGGACAACACTGCCCGTCGCTCCCTGGGCCTTGCCGCCCGCCTGACCCGCCTGGGCGCCTGCACGGGCCTGGGCCCCTTTGTGGCGACGGCGCCCGGCCTGCTCTTCCACACGGACGGCGGCGGCGGCGGCGACGGCGCGCGCGACGCGCCGAGGGTCGAGTTTGGCCTCGCCCTTCAAGAAGGAGCGCCGCCCGCCGCCTCGCCGTCCGCCGCCAACGGCACGCACGTCGCCCGCCCCCTGGCCCCCGGCGACGCGGCCGCCCTGTGGCCGGGCGTGACCGGCTACGTCCTTAACTCCGGGTGCGGCCCGGCGGAGCTGCTGGCCGTCTTTGGCGGCGACGACGGCGGCCTGTCCTTCCCCGAGGCGGCCTGGCTGGGCGCGCCGCCGCCCGCGGCCGCGCCGGCGGCGGGGGCGGTGGGCGGTGGGGCGCGGGGGGGGCAGTTCGTGGATGAAGGGTGTGCCGCCCGGTGCGGGTTGAGGGCGAGGGCGCCAGGTGGTGGGGTGGTGGTGGGCGCGGCCGCGCCGGCGGCCGCACCCCCCCAGGCGCGGTGAAAAAAAAAAAAAAAAAAAAAAATGTTTTTGTATTGTTGTCTGAAGTCCGTCCCCCCCCCCTCCCCCTCCCCCGTGCCGTGCCGTGCCCAGCCTAGCCGCGGGCCCCAGATTGCGTGTGCTTGTGATTGCCACACCACAAAAGGGCTCCCCTCTGCATATGAATCCCTGGCTCTCGCTCTACAAAACAAAAAACGCGTGCGCGCACTCACAGGCGGCACTCACAGCTCCTCTCCTTTCTCTCTCTCTCTCTCTCTCTCTCTCTCCCCCTCAGCGCCCAAATCGTTTGACAAGGTCGTCGCACGCCGGCGTCTCCTCCGCCACCGCCCGGGCGTCGTCGTCGTCGCCCACCTGGTAGGCGGCCGCGTCCGGGCGGCCCCACCCAAACCAGCCACCGCCGGCGCCAGCCTTGGCCGCGCCCGCCGCCGCGGCCGCGCGCGCGCGCGACGCGGCCGCCCGCCGCCGCTCCAGCCCGCACGCCCGCACCAGCCTGTCCCGGAACGCCTCCTCCGCCGCGCCCTCCAGCTTGGCCCGCGCCCGGGAGCCCGGCGGGTAGGACGCCTCGTACGCGCCGGCCGACGCCACGTAGAACGGCACGCGGCCGGGCGGGGGCGTCTCCAGGCGGACACCGTACAGGGGCGGGCGCGGGTCGAGCGACACGGGCGGCGTCGCCAGCCCCGCCCCGCCGCCGTACCCGCCGCTGCCGCCGCCGCCGCCGTCGTCCGACCCGCCGGGCAGGAGGGTGAGCAGGAGCAGCAGGACGAGGGGGGCCAGCTGGGCCAGGGCGGCCGCCCAGGGCGGGGACGCGGCGGCGTCTTCCGCCCCCGCCGCCTGGTGGCCGCCGCCGCCGCCGCCCCCCGCCCCGGGCTGCCTGGGCGGCGGCCGCCGGCGCTGCTGCTGCTGGTGTTGGGGGAAGCCGCCGAAGCCGCCGCCGCCAAAGCGGACGCCCGGGCCAAAGGGGCCGCCCCCACCCATGCCCCCCCCCCCAAAGGCGCCGCCGCCACCACCGAAAAATGCGTTGAACAGGTCCTCCGCGTCAAAGCCGCCGCCGCCGCCAAACCCGCCGCCGCCGCCGCCGCCGCCAAACCCGCCGCCGCCGCCCGCCGCCCGCCGCCCGCCGCCCACCCGGGCGGTGTCGTCGTCCGGGTCCACGCCGTGGCGGTCGTACGTGCGGCGCTTGCCCGGGTCGGACAGGCAGGCCCACGCCCGGGAGACGGCGCGGAAGGCGTCGCCCGCCCGGGGCGCCCCGTTCTTGTCCGGGTGCAGCCTCAGGGCCAGGCGGCGGTAGGCCCGCTTGAGGTCCTCCGCCGCCGCGGATCGGGGCACGCCCAGGATGGCGTAATAACAGGTAGAGGCCAGGACGGTCGCGACCTGTGGGAAAGGGAAACAGGCGAGGAGGGCGGAGGGTGAGAGAGAGAGAAGCAAGACGGGCACTTTAGGGAGCAGGCGCGCGCGCTGTGCTGTTTTTGTGTTCGTGTCTTTTTTCTTTTTTTCTTTTTTCGACTCACCACCTGCCGCTGCTCCGGCGTGGCGGCAGCAGCCCGGGCCGCCTCCGCAGGTGAGGGCGCACCAGCAGTAGCTGGCCCACCCCCACGCTGGCGCAAGCCCGCGCTGCGCGGGGAGGAGGCGCCCCCGTTGGAGCGCGGCGCCGAGGACGCCGACGCGGCCGCAGACCGCACCGCCCGCCCCACCAGGCGGGCCTCATCGCTCGGGTGGAGCTGCATGGCCTTGGCGACCAGGCGCTCTGCTTTGGCCAGATCGCCGCCGCTCAGGGCCGCCCGGGCGAGGTCGAGGGCCTGGGTCGCCGCGTCCCGGCGTGCATTGGTCAGGTCATCGGTCATTTTTTTTGTTTTCTCTCTCTCTCTGTCTCTCCGAGCGCCGCGGCGCCACGCACGCGCGGTGGGTGTGCGATGTGGTGGGTTATGTAGAGTGTGGGCGGCGCGTGTGTGTTTGGATCACCGCGAAGCCTCCCTCTCCGCGCCCTCAGCGGTGCTGCGAGGGGGGGAGAGCGCGCAAAGAGCAGCGCGCCCGCGGGTGTGGGAGGGGTGCGGGAGTGTTTTCATTTTTTGTCATACCTCCTCTCTTCTTTCTTTCTCTTCTTTTTCTTCCAACAACACGCCCAACCCCGACCAACCCTTCTCACCCCCCCTTCGCCGCCGCCGACGCGCCCGCCACGCCCGTCGCCGCCGCCCGCCGCCGCTTGGCGGGCGGCGGGTCGCCGCCAGCGCCACCAGCGCCACCGCCTTCCTCCTTCACCACCGCCGCCGCGGCCGCGGCCGCCGCCGCGGCGGCGACCGCGCTGCGCTTGCCCGCCGCTTTGGCCGGCAGCTTCGGGCCTGCGTTGCCGCCCCGGGCGGGCGGGGCGGGAGCAGCAGCCGCCCGGCGCGGACTCGGCCCCGCCGCCGCCGGTTTGGCAGCTGCCGGTGCTGCTGCCCCTGTGGCGGCCGCCGCCGCCGCTGCCTTGGCCGCGGCGACCAACGCCGGCGCGACGCCGGCCAGGGCGGTGCCGCCCACCAATATGCCGGCCAAGAGCGTGGGGGGCGGGGGCGGGAGCGGTGGGGGTGGGGGCGGGGGCGGGAGCGGGGGCGGGCGGGGCGGGCCGCCAGCGGCCGCGGCCCGCGCGCTCCCGCCGCCGCTCCCGCCGCCGCTCCCGCCGCCGCCGCCCGGCCCGGCCCCCAGCACGCGCCCCAACTCCGCGCCCGCCGCGTAGCCCGCAACCGCGGCCTCAGCAAACACGCCCGCCGCGGCGGCCGCCAGGGCGGCGGAGCAGGCGGGGCAGCAGGCGAGGGCGGGCGGCGGGCGCGGGGGCGGGGCGGCGGGCGCGGGGGCCGCCGCCGCCGCCCCGCCCTGCCCGCCCGCCGCCGGGCCCGCCCCGGTCTCGGACCCCCGGTCCGGTGGTCCTGCGGCTGGTGGTGGCGGTGTGGTGCGGGTGGTGGCCGCCGGCTCGCGGGCGCCCCCGCCAAAAGGCGTACCCGCCGCCGTGCTCGCCTCCGCCCCGCCACACACACCCCCCGTTCCGCCGCCACCCCCGCCGCCGCCGCCGCCGACGAGGTGCGCCCCCGCCGCCGCGAGGTGGGGCCCCAGCACCCTGGCGGCCGCCTGGGCCAGGGCGGCCGCGACCGAGGAGACCGCGGCTTCGAGGGGACCCGGCCGCGCGGCGGGCGGCGGCGAGGGGGGGGGGGGCGGCGCGGGCCGCGCGGGGGGCGGGCGGGCGGTTGAGGACGGCTCGGGGTCGCCCCCCGGCGCCACCGCCGCCGCCTGCTCGCCCGCGCCGCCCGCACCGTGCGTGTTGGCGTACGTCTCAATCGTGCGGACGAACGTGTGCTTGGGGTCCCGCCGGGCGGCGGGCGGCGGGGGTGGCGGGTGGGGGGTGGGGGTGGGGGTGATGTGAGGGTGGGCGGCGGGAGGGCGCGGGGGCGGGAGCGACGCCAGCCCGCCGCCGCCACCGCCCTCCCCGCCAAAGCCGGCTGAGGGCGGGCAGAAGGAGGGGGCGGCGGCGGCGGCGGCGGCCGCGGCGGTGTGAGCGCCGCCGCCGCCCTTCCGGCCCCGCCCCCCGTGCGGGCGGGCGCCGGGCGCGCGCGCCGCCCCCCACCCGTCGCCGCCCACCAGGCTCCAATCTACAGAGCTCACCGCCGCGGCCGCGGCCGCCCGGCCGCGCAGGGGGGGAGCCAACGGGGCGGCGGCCGACGCGCCGCCGGCCTTGCAGCCGCCGCCCGCGGGCAGTGGCAGCGGCGGCGGTGGCGGCACCAGCTGCCACAGCAGGGCCGCGCCCGGGGGCGTGGCGCCCTCCACCACGCCCGTGCCTGCCGCCGCCCGCGCCCGGTGCCGGTGGGGGGGCTGGGGACGTGGTGGCGGCGGGGGAGGCGGCGCCACGGCGGCCGGCGGCGCGGCGGCCGCGTGCAAGGCCGCGGCCTCCTCCAACAGTGACGGCCCCCCCCACAACAACAGGGCGCCCCCCGCCCCGGGGGACACGCGCAGGGGGGGGGTGACGCCGCCGACGCCGACGCCGACGCCGACGCCGCCAACGCCGGTGGAGGGAGGGCCGGCAGCCCCGCCACCGCCGCACAGGCCCCAACAGGCGGGCAGGGGTGGGGAGGTCAGGTGGGAGGGGGGGCGGCCTGGGCGGAGTAGTAGGGCGGAGGTGAGGTGAGGGGGGGGGGGGGGGAAGGAGGGGGAGGGGGGGGGCGGCGGGTGGAGGGGGCCGGTTACGC
>Ga0315283_10005091_pt1 | contig 11562 bp, 9 predicted proteins | sample YL17G09_0_MG_FD_204541 | JGI IMG/M metagenome (GOLD analysis project Ga0315283, IMG submission 204541) | Sediment microbial communities from Yellowstone Lake, YNP, Wyoming, USA - YL17G09_0 | ecosystem: Environmental > Aquatic > Freshwater > Lake > Sediment | place: USA: Wyoming | collected...
CAGGGGTTCAAAGCGCGAAAAGTCCCTTTCGGGGAATTCTCTCCCCAGGGGAGAGGGATCCACTTTCGACAGGTCGGGATGATTCACTAAGCGGTGGAATTCTCCCCGCGCTGCCGACGGTCCTCCCTCTCCCCAAGGGAGAGGGCAGGGGTGAGGGGGAAGGTAGCGTGCGAGTCAACAGCTCTTCGGAAGGTTTCTTGATTGCCGCCAACACTGCCGTTGCGGCGGGGGATACGAGCGCGACCTGGAAGTATGGCGCGGCCCAGGCGAAGATCACCCCTACTAACCTGTTTTGGATGGGAGGCTTTGCCGCCCGCAAACATCCTGCCGAAGGAACCCTGGACGACTTGTACGTGAAGGCGCTCGCGATCGAGGCGCCAGACGGCGGCACGGGCCTGCTCGTCACCGCCGACCTGGTGGGCATTCCGAAATGGCTGTATGATCACCTGAGCTCCGAACTGCAACGACGCTACCACCTCGACCGGAGCCGTATCCGGTTCGCCAGCTCCCACACCCACTCGGGTCCCGTGCTCACAGACGCGCTACGTGATATCTATCCGCTCGATGACCAGCAACGCAGCCTGATAGATGCCTACTCACACTGGCTCGAAGCCACCATGCTGGACACGGCGGCCCGGGCACTGGCCTCGCGTAGCCCCGCGACGCTTTGGGCAGGGGAGGGCAAGGCGACGTTCGCGTTCAACCGCCGGGCCAACGACGAAGGCAAACGGGCCGAGATGCTCCGGCGCGGGGAAGCGCCCAAGGGTGCTTCCGACTTCGCGGTGCCAGTGCTGGCGGTGCGTGCTCCGGACGGCCAATTGCGCGCCGCGGTCTTCGGTTACGCGGCGCATACGTCGGCGCTTACGGACAATTACCGCTGGTCGGCTGATTACGCAGGCGTGACCCAGCGCGCACTCGAGAGCAAGCATCCCGGGGCGGCCGCTATGTTCTTTCAGGGTTGCGGCAGCGACCAGAGCGCCGTGCCGCGCGGCAGCGTCGAACTCTGCCAGGCGCTGGGCGAGAGCCTGGCCGCGGCTGTCGAAGCCGCGCTCGCCGGCCCCATGCACCCGGTATCACCCAGCTTCCGGGCCGGCTTCGAGTTTGTCTCGCTCGACTTCGAGACGCAGCCGACCAGGGCCGAACTGGAGACACTCGGCCAGGGCACCGACTACCGCGCGCGCTGGGCGCGCCGGCTCTCAGCCGAACTCGCCGCAGGCAAGGTCTTCGAGCGCGGCTACCCCGAGTACCCCGTCCAGGTGTGGCGGCTGGGGACTAACCAGCTCTGGATCGCACTTGGGGGAGAGGTTTGCGTGGATTACGCCCTGCGCTTCAAGCGGGAGTTCGGGCCCAGCACCTGGGTCAACGGCTACGCGAATGACGTCATGGCCTACATCCCCTCCCGCCGCCTTTGGGAGGAAGGCGGTTACCAGGCCGGCGCCTTCGACGTCTATGGCCTCCCCGCCACCCGCTGGTGCCCCGACATCGAGTCCCGCATTGCCACTGCCGTCGAGCGGCTGGTGAAACAGGTCCATTCGCCCATCCTCTCCCCCACTCCCCGCTAGATCCATTACGGAACTGTCTGCGACAGGCCCCGGTGCTGGTGGCGGGACTGTCCCTTGAGCACCCCTTGTGCATCCCTTGTGCATATAGGGAGATAACGTTACCGCTCCGGGGGCGGCCGCCTGCTGGTCGAGCGGTTCTTCCGGGACAATTTGGCTGGTTTCGTGGTCTGGGGCTTCCCAGCCATCTTTTTGCTGGCGGGTGACGATGAAGACCCGCTGGCCTACCCCCGGCTCGCCAAAGCGGGCAGTGTAGAGGTCTGTAATGTCGCTTAGGCCGGCTTGTGGAGCTGGGAGCAGGCCCAGGTAGGAGACGTTGCGCCGCTTTCTTCGGCCGGAGCTGCACGGTGCCTGGCCGAACACCATGATGTCCTCAACCACGGGCCCGGAAATGCTCAGGAGCAGTCGGACGCCGTTCTCGTCATTAGTGATGACCAGTTGCCCGACCGGGTTGGGGCCAAAGGCCACGGGGGCGGGGGGCAGGAACAGCATGTCCAGGCCGATGCAGGACCTGGCCGAGTTTATGCCCTGAAGAGACTGCTGGCCGTTGAGCGGGCCGGATTGGCTTGTAGGTGCCTTGAGGGTGGCTTTGGGGTGCCTATCGCCTGGCTATCAACAGGCCTTGAGGTGGCTTTGATGTCGCATTGATGTGGCTTGAGGGCGAGCGTGATTGGAGGACGCGTTTTGGCTACCTTGCTGCAGGCACGGTGACGTCTGTGGGGCTGGCCCCGGCCGAGGGATCAGGCACAGCGTTCGTGGTTGCAGCCGGCGAATTGCGCAGGGCAGGGGATTTGGGCGCGGCTGCCGGGGCGGTGTCGGCGCCAGCCAGTTCCTCGGAAAGGATGGTGATGGCGATGCGGCGGTTGCGGGCACGGCCTTCGGGCGTGGCGTTGTCGGCGACGGGCCGAAACTCGCCGTAACCTACCGCCCCCAGGCGGCGCGGGTCCACGCCGGCATTCTCGGTCATGAAACGAACGGCAGCGGTGGCGCGGGCGGTCGAGAGTTCCCAGTTGCTCGGGAACCGGTTCCGGGCGGCGGCTCGGATGGGCACGTTGTCGGTGTGGCCGATCACATGGATCTTCAGATTGGGATGCGCCGCGAGGATGGTGGCGACCTTGCGCAGGACAGCCGCGCCGGCCGGCTTCAAGTCGGCCTCGCCAGAGTCAAACAGGACCCGGTCGAGGATGCTGACGGTCAGCTTGCCCTGTAACTGGGAGATAGTGACATCCTTGGACTCGAGCGCGGCGCGCATCTCGTCCTCGAGGCTCTGATGGGTCTGCACGGCGGCATTCTTTTCCTTCTCCAACTCCGAGAAGCGAAATTGGCTTTCAGCCAGCTTGTCCTTGAGTCCGGCGGCTTCGGTCTGAGTTCTGGCGGCGGCTGCCAGCGCTTCGGCCAGCTCGGCCCTGACCTTCTCGACCTCCTTCTTCTTCTCCCACGAGGCTAAGCCAAGCAACCCCAGCAGCAGCAGCACCGTCAACGCGCTCGCAATGATCCAGGTCTCTTTGGGCATAGGGTGGCTTAATTCTCCGCCGAGTGCAGGCCGCCCGTGCCGGCGCGGAAGGCAATATTCATGCGTTCGGGGTTTCCAGGGATCGGCTGCGCGCAGTTCCAATAGCAGGCGCCACAGTGGACGCACTTCTCGCGGTCAAAGTTCGGCACGCCGCCCTCGCCCGGCGCAATGGCCTGGCCGGAGCACAGCTCGATGCAGATCTTTGTGCCGCAGCGCTCGCAAAGTTCGGGGTAGAGGAAGACAACATGGTCCCCGTAGCCGGGCGGCGCCTGCACTTTGCCGCCGAGCAAGAGCGCGTCCTGATGCGACACGAGCAACTGGCCGTCATAGGGTATCGCCGGCCAGCCGCACCGTTGCATGAGCGCGCCGTGGAGCGACACCCCTTTAATCGCGCACTCCTGGCGCAACTGCTGGATTTCCCGCTCGGGGATCCGGCCGCGATAGTATTCCTCAATCGTGGGAATGCGTTTGTAGGGCGGCACCGGCTCGCCGTTCAGAGTGAAGCGTCCATGGGTCAACCCGGCCAGCGCCATGCCCACCATGCCGCGGAGCACGCCCTTTTGAAAACCGTCCCGTGACTTCTCGGCTACGCGGGCCTCTGCCTCCACCCAGCTTGCGCGGCGGCGCTTAAGGTAGGTTTCCTCAAGGTTTTGCCTAGTGAAAGGCCTTTTCGCCTTGAGCAGCTCAAGGACGCTTTCGGCCAGTTGCGCGCCGGTGGTCCAGGCCTCGTCCACCCCGGAGCCGGTGAGGACGTTGGTGCTACCGGAGCCTTCGCCAATACGCGCGAAGCCGTCGCCGACCAGATGCGGCTCGCCGCGGCGCCCCGATTCGCCGAGCGTCTTCGCGCCCCAGGAACGCAGTTTGCTGCCCTTGAGGAGCCGCCACAGATACGGATGCTGCATCCAGTGCTGCAAGTAGCGGTAGGCGGTGCGCGCCGGCGTGTCGAACCAGGAGGGGACGAAGATGCCCAGCGACGCGACGTGGTCAGGGTGCACGTAGAGGAAGCCGAAGATCTCCGGCTCCGGGAAGCCAAACGTATGCAGGACTGTGCCGGGTTTGAGGGCGGTGTCGGCGGGCAAGTCCACGACGAACTTCATGCCCACCGCCCAATCGCGCGTGTGGTGGCCATCGGGGAGGCCGAACTGCGCGTCGAGTTGCTGGCCGATGGGGCCGACCGGCCCGTCCCCTACCACAGTGAGCGCGGCGTGAATATCCATGCCCGGCATGAAGCCGTCGCCCGGCTTGCCTTGCTTGTCCACGCCCTGGTCGAGCAGGCGGACGCCGGTGACTCTGTGGTCTTCTATCAGCGCCTCAGCGACTGGCGTGCCGGGCCAGATCTGGACCGCGCCGGTGCTCTGGATCTGGGCGCCAACCCATTGCATGAACTGACCCATCGAGAGTACCAGGCCGCCGGTTTTGTGGAGGAATGGCGGCGACCACGGCAGTTCGACTGCCCCATCCTGGAAAGGCAGCAATCCCCGTAAGGCCCGGATGCAGGCATCCGCCGCCCGCAGGGTCCGGGAGCGTCGGCTCGCACCAATGGGGTCGAGCAGATAGACCACTTTCTCCTCCGTGACCGGGGCGGCCATCGGAATGTTCTTGGGGTCAAAATCGGGGAAGGAGGCGCGCAACCCACGTGCTCGCGTCACCACGCCCGATACGCCAAAGCCGATGTCGTCGGCGCGTTCGTAACAGAGGACCTGCGGCGGAGCGCCCGGCATGACGGCGCTTTCAACCGCGGGCGTGCCGTCCTGGTTGACCAATTGTTTCGAGAGCGTAGTGAGGAATCCCGCCGTGGCGGGTCCGAACCCGACGCAGACGATGTCCGCGGCTATGCGTTGGCGTTCGATTTCCGCACTCACACCGGATAATCCAGCGCCTCCGGGATCATTACCTTGGTCAGCGCCTCGGCGGCGCGGTCCTTGGCCAGGCGTGCCCCGGTCAGGCAGCCGTCCAGTTTGGCGCGGAGGCGGACAAAGGGTTCCAGGCCGGTGAACTTTACGCAGGGACCGGCCTTGAGGGGGTGCGACTCGTTCGCTTCGGTCACGTCGGCACAGGCACGGGCCGAGCCGTCAATGCCGGGGATAATGCCTTCAAGCGACTCGAGTTCTTCCGCCGAGTAGCAGGCGTTGCAACTGGCCTCGTCCCACGCCGGGTGCCGGTTGTAGCCGTAAACCAGTTCGGCGCAGATGCGGCCGACCTCGCCGGCCGCGCGGGCGCTCTGCACGTGGCACAGGTCGGTGAAGAAGTTCACGAAACCCGGCAGGCCGTCGGCCAGCGCCGGGTTGGCCCGGCCCTTCTCGTCGAGTTCGATCATGTCGAGGATGAACTGGCGGGCGGCCAGCAGCCAGCACAGTGCGTCGGCCAGCGGGAAGGTCACGCTCTGACGGCTCTTGTGGTAGAGCTTGGAGCCGTCGGCGTCGGTGTTGGCCTGCAAATGGTTGAGCGTCCAGAGCCAGAGCTTCATGGCGGTCGCCAGCGTGCAGGCACCCGTGCCCGGGCGCTGGGCCGCGATGCGGGCCATTTCGGCAATCCACTGGCTGTATTGCGCGAGGAACAACTCGTTGGTCATGGTGAGCGAAAGCTGGAGACGCTGCACCGCTTCCGGACCCTCATAGGTGGCTTCGAGCTGGGCGTCCATCCACTTCTGGCCCAGAAAGCCCGGGCAATCCTCCGTGACACCGTAGCCGCCCATGAGGCTGACGGCTTCGCGCATCATGTTGGCGCCGTGGCCGGTGTTCCAAAGCTTGCAGGCGGGGCAAAGCACGTTCGCTTGCGAGTCGAGCGACACGAATTGAACCAGCGGGTCGGCCTTGAGCGTCTCCAGCCGCTGCTCGTCGCGCGAACCCGCGGGCTTGGTGGAAAGCCGCAGCAGCTCCAGCGCGTCCTGCTGCGGTTTGGCCAGCGCCTTGAAGGCCGCGCGGCCGGCGAGGTTCTGCGCAGCGAAAAGCTCGCCCTTTTTGCGCTCCAGCGGATCGAGCTGGTCGAACAGCTTGGCGGCGGCAAAGCCAAGCGCGGCGCTGGCCTCGCCGGTGGCCCAGATGTCCACCAGGCGGTGCAACACATCTTCTTTTTGCTGAAGGCCCAGCTCGTAGCGGGGAGTCCCGGGGGCGCCCTCGCCGCCGCGGAACCGCCGACGGGCATACATGATGACCGGCTCGACGGCCGAGAGCAGCTTGGCCGAGGTCATCAACCCCACAGTGACCCGCGTGCGGCGGAAGACGGCCTCGATCATCTCGGCGTGCGAATACCTCGGGATGATCACCCCGTCCTTCACGGTGTAGCCGCCGATGATGCGGTTGGCCGGGACCCGCACGTTGAGTACCGGGTCGCGCGTCGAGGAGAGCTGATGCACCAGCTTCTTGGTGGGCGTGCCCCGATCCCACGCGCCGGGGTCACTTTCTTCCAGGATGATCATGCAACTGCCTTTGAGACGCTTGTCGTCAGAGTCAACGGCAGCAGTGACTACGTTGGCGAAGCCCATGTTCGTGATGAACCGGCCACGCTTCTCGACCTGGAGAATCGGCTCCTGTCCTTCCTTCCATTCCACGACGCGGACCTTGCCGGCCAGCATCCCGGTTTCAACGCCGACAAAGGGGATGGGTTCGGTGAGGGCGAACGCGGCGCGGACTTGCTTGCGGCTCTCGCCGGGTTTGAGCGGTGCGGCGAGGGTCAGGTAATGGTCGCGTTGCTCGGGTGTGCCGCGCTCATGAATTGGGGCCAACCCGAGATTCCCCGCCAGGCTGGAGGTGGCAGCCCCGGCATCCACCCAGGAAAGCTCAAAAGCGATTAGTGCCAGCGCCAGGTTCTTGGGCCCCTCGATGAAGCCGCCGTGTTGGGGGTCGAGGAAAGCCGCGGTGATGCCACTCTCATCGAAGGCCGCCAGCAGGCTGGCTTTTTCCGGCGTCCACTCGTGGGAGTTGCGCGCACCTTGGGCAACCATCCGGGCGACCGGACCGCGGGCCACGGTGCGCGTGGACTGAACGAGCATAGCGAGTTCATATCGGTCGGCGAAGCGCCACATGATCTGGCGCAGGTCGTCGCCGGGCAGGGTTTGGAGCGTGGGCGTGCTTCTGGTGTCGGTCGCTGCGGACATAAATGGTTGTGTTGTATAAAACAGGCTTAGATAATCGGCATCATCTGCGTTCGCCGGGCAAAATCAGTGCGCGGGGCGCGGTTTAGGTGAGCTTGTAGGCTATCAAGCTTCGCGGCGCAAGACAAAGCGCGTCCAGCCCAGGCACACAATGCACGGAGGGGCGCCGAATAGGATCAGTCCGGGGCCGTAGGACGACTCGCGTGCACTGTTCCATGCAGGCAAGGTCCTTGTTCAGTTCGAGCTATTTCATGCTCAGGGCCAGGCAGAGCTGCCGCCGACGGAAGCGCTAAGACACGACTGCCATGCATGAATGCAGGCCCGCATTCATCATCAGCGGGTGCAAGACATCAAAAGCCGTGTTTGCTCCGGAGTGCTTCCGATACTGCTCGCAAAGTCTGGATCACCTTCTCCGCATCGGAGACTCGCAAAGACCCTGTCCCGCACGAGGGCGTGATGAGGGCCTGTTCCAGGATCAAATGCTTATCGATGCCCTTGCGGGCCAAGTTGTCGGCCATCTTCTCAAAATGCGCCACCAGCCTTTCGGGGGTTTGCTCGTGAATGGCCGGCGAGGTCGGCACTTTGATATAAGGCCTCTTTCCTCCTTCCGACCCCAGCCGGCTTTCCAGGGTGTATATGCCTTTGGAGAACTCGGGGTTAGGACTCATTCTCCGCGCGGCAAATCGGGTAAACGACCACGAGAATATCACCTCCCTTCCAGGATCGCATGTCCTGACCTGGGCCGTGAGATGCAGACCTCACTTTCGCAATCCGTCAACAGCCTGCCGGATCGCCTGGATGTGGGCCGGGGTGGTCCCGCAGCAGCCGCCGATAATGCTGGCTCCCGCCTCGACCATCGCTTGAACGCGGGCCGCCATCTCCTCCGGACTCTCGGGGAAGACATCCACGCCGTTAACCACCTTGGGCAATCCGGCATTGGCATGCACCAGGATAGGGGTCCTGCCTGCGGCTGTGCGCATTTCTTTCACTATCTCTAGCATGTATTCCATGCCGTTGCCGCAGTTTGGTCCCACGATCTGCGCGCCCGCCTGGATCGCTTCCTCGGCTGCCTTGGCTGGCGAGAGCCCCATCATGGTGCGGTACTGGCCTTTGGCGCCCCGTTGGAAAGTGAACGTGCAGATGACCTCGCACTTCGTGTTCTCGCGGGCGGCGCGGATCGCCAGAGCTGCTTCGTCCGCCGCACTCATGGTCTCGATGCACAGCGCCCGCGCGCCACCTTTGGCCAGCGCCATCGCCTGCTCCTTGAATGCTGCGTACAGTTCTTCCTCTGTCACTTCTCCCGTCACCAGCATCTTCCCCGTCGGCCCGATCGAGGCGATCACCCAGCAGGACGAACCCGCCGCCTCGCAGGAAATCTGCGCCGCCGCCTCATTGATCTCCGCCATGCGATCGGCCAGGCCGTAAAGCTCCAGCTTGAAGCGCGTGCCGCCAAAGCTGTTCGACTCGATCATGTCCGCGCCGGCATCGACGTAGCTGCGCGCCACATCCAACACTTCTGCCCGGCGGTCAATACACCAGAGCTCCGGGCATTCGCCCGGTTTGATGCCCTTCTTCTGGAAGAAAGTGCCCCAGGCTCCGTCGGACACCAACACCTTTCCTGACTGAATTGCTCCGAAAATAGTCTCGTTCTTCATAATTACACACTGGTTCTTGTTGTGGACGAAGGCTAACAGAACACTGTGCAGGCGGGAATGATCAAATCACGGATGACCATGAACAAATCCACGGTTACCCGGCCATGCCCTGACGCGGTTCCTCCCGGCGCATATAAGGCGAACTGTTGCTTTCGGCTGGCTGAGTAACAAGCGGGGCAAATCTTATGCAGTTGTATGAATCGTTACCCCATGCAGAAGACCTTATTGCGCCCGGCGCTGTCGCGCTGATAGCGTCGCGCTGCATGAGAAAATACGAGCGTAAGTCTCTCCTCACCGCAAGAGTGCCAAAAGGAACACGGGCGTTCCGCGTCTGCGTGTCGCTGTATGGACAGCACATGCGGATACTGGAGTCCGTATGCCAGGAGCTCAACATCAGCTTCAGCACTGCCATCCGCTCCCTCCTGGAGCTGCAAGGCAGCCGCGGGCTGTTAGGCGAGGCCTGGCTGGCCCGATTGCGCGCCACCCTGCGGCTCGGGGAGAGCTGCCAAACTGAAAAAACAAATGAGAACACAACTGCACCAGTGGCATAGCCCAACTGATCGCAAAGTCATCCTAACACTCGAACTGCCCGTTGCGGGCGGCAAGAGCACACCGGTCGTGCGCACCCCGGCGTACGAGCTAACCCCCAATGACCTGGCCCCGCTCTCGCACGCGGCGTGCGACGCGCTCAGCCTCATCAACATTGCCGCGCTCGAAACTGACCCGAGAAAGGAGGCTGCATGATTAAGAAAGCTGCGATCATCACGCGCGACTCTCCGCCCCGCACCTACCAGGTGCCCGTCGAGACCCGCGGCCAGCCCGAATACCCGGTGGACGGCTGGGACCTCATCGAGTTTGGCGCCTCACCCCTGCGCTGGGTCAAGACCCCCAGGCCCGAGGACGACCAGAAAGTCTCCTTCACCGAGGCCCTCCGCCTCGTCCACCTCACGCCGCAGCACACCCACAGCCTGTATGCGATCCGCCCGGAAACGTATCAGGCGATGGTGCTGTGTTGCCCCAAGTGCGAGTCCACCGGCACGGCCAAACACTGCCGCGCCTGCAACCTGGCTCGCCGCAACGTCGTGAAGGACAGGCCATGGAGCGCCCAAGCGAAGTACTGCCAGGAATGGACCGAAGACAAAATCAAGCACATGCGGAGGATTATTCCCCATGACTTGCATCATCGGGCCGCCCAGGCTGCCAAGACGCTCCAGGCCGATGCGGAAGCTACCGCACTCGCGCAGGACTCGCAAGTGCAGGTTGCGCTCCGCGGGCTGTGGCACGACGAGGAGACCGGACTGGACATCCCGCTCCGCTCCGTCGTCAACTACGCCCCCGCCGAAGGGGCCACGCGGGACGACTGCTACGGCAGCTTATACGTCACGCGGGACATTGCTCCCAACCAGTGGTCCGGGTACGCCTATACCCGCGGCTACCATATCGTCGCCGCCCTCAAGCAGGACCTCTGCGGCGAAGCCCTCAAGCACCGGCGGCCCCACCACGTCTGGGTCCTGGTCGAGCCGACCGAACCCCACCTCGTGGGCCGGCGCCGCACCTCGCCGGAAATGCTCCAGGCCGGTCGTTCCGCCTACGAGAACCTCCTCCGGGCGTACGCGCGCTGCCTGGCCACCGGCATCTGGCCCGGGTTTGACCCGGCCGTGCCCGGCTCGCTCGATGCCTGGCCAGAGTTCTTCCTCGAGCCCTGGATGACGCAAGGCGACGGCAAGAACGACCGGTTCTTCGCCGTCGGAGCCGCTAACGCGCTGCCCCTGGCAGCCTAACCCCCGGGAAGGAAGAAGGTTGAAGGTTGAAGGATGAAGCGTGGCATCCGACGTTTCCTCGTTCATAATTCATAATTCTTCCTTCCCCCTTTTCCCATGGCTCGCAGTCCCCTCCCAGACTTGTTCTGGGTCCGCTACCAGCCGCGCCGAGTCCTGCTCTCGCTGCTGGGAATATCCCCGGCAGCGGAGCTGGCCCACCATCGCCTTTGCGCCTTGGTGTGGAGCGGCGAACCGTGGCCCCCAGCCCATCCCCCGGCGATCTGCGCCCTCGCACGGATCCCGCCGGGGGAATGGGACCCCGCGTGGGAGGACCTCCGCCGTCTTGGCTGGTCCTTCCGCAAGAATCGCCTCGCCAACCCGGCCGTAGCCGGTGTCATACAACAAGCTCGCCGCGCGGTAGTGAGCCAAGCAGCCCGCGGACGCCTCGGCGCTGACGCAACAAACTCCCGGCACAAGCGCGGCACAGCCGCGGCACCGCCGCCCCATAGCCGCAGCACAGCCCCGGCAGAGCCGCAGCCCGTTAAAGATAAAGATGAAGCTAAAGAAGGAGAGAATAGATTAAGCGCTGAAGAGGCTGAACGTTTAACGCTCAGCCCTTCAGCGCGCAAGAGCGGCGCACCGGGGGAAACGGACTTCATGGCCGAGCTCCAACGAATCCTCGAGGCTCTGCATCCCGACATCGCGGAGTCCGAACTCACCAACTGGGGCGGCTGGTGGCGCAACCGCTATCGCGAGGATCCAGACAAGACTCGCCGGGTGCTGGCCGAAGTCGCCGGCATGAGCCGCGAACGGCGCATCCTCAAGAACCCCGGCGCTGCCGCCCTGGACCTGTGGAAGCGGCTCCCCTAACCCGGCGTAGCCGGAACCAAGAGTTTGTGGTGAAGTTAGGCGATGAACGCGAAAGTGAGTGCCTCGATTGATCTGAAATCCAAGCTGCTGGACCGCTACGCCAAAGACATCG
>Ga0315283_10005099_pt1 | contig 11552 bp, 7 predicted proteins | sample YL17G09_0_MG_FD_204541 | JGI IMG/M metagenome (GOLD analysis project Ga0315283, IMG submission 204541) | Sediment microbial communities from Yellowstone Lake, YNP, Wyoming, USA - YL17G09_0 | ecosystem: Environmental > Aquatic > Freshwater > Lake > Sediment | place: USA: Wyoming | collected...
GTAACGACGGGCAATGACATGAACACCACTTTCCTTGCAGGCTGGTGGGGATGGTGCCCGAAGGCTACTGGTAGGTGAGTTAGCACATGCTTTCGGGCTTCGTATAGAGGGGCGGGGGCCGACGGAATTGATAGGCGAGGAGCTGCGCAGGCTGTTGCAGGCCCAACACAAAACACTGGTATTGCGGGTACCGGTGTTTCTCGCTTTCGGTATCTGGTTCTATTTTTTGTTTTATGAGGAGCTTGGCGCATGCCTCGCGACTACAATGGCCATTATGGCCCTCGGATTATTCGCAATCTCACGAACGAGGGAGAGTGTGATGTTGGCGGCCCTCTTTCTCAGCGAATTTGTACTTGCCAAACTTCGAACTGAAATGGTGCCAACGCCACTCCTGAGGGCGACGGCCATTGCAGCAATCACAGCATTGAGTGACAATAAACCGTAGGTTTTCGTGGCCTCCATTGCCGAGGAGTTGGCAAATGCTGCAGTGTCGCTTTTGGCACCAATTTCATTGAAAATGTCGTTCCGATTTCCAGAGTTGGTGCAGGCAGGGCGGATTGCCTGTCGGTCCAGATCGAAATGGAACTGGCACGCCTCCTCAGATGCCGCTTCAGAAACGCTTTGAAATCCAATTTGCCAAAGGTCTCATCAATTCCGAGACCGACCACCAAACAGCACAGCATGCTGCTTGAGGGCGAGCCCTCCGGGATCACACTTGTTCTCGATGATGTTATAAGGTCAGGCTAGCTTATTGAATTGGCGGTGAAATGCTTGCACGAAAACAACTTCAGCAGCTTTGCCATAAGCTGGATCGTCAGTTGACCCGCTTGCGGCCTGTCTATCCTGCCGACAGGAGCTTGACGGCGGCATCTCTCTCAAACAGATAGAGCAAAATACGCAACGCTTGGCCTCTTGGTGTTTTCAACTCATGATCTCGGGAAAGAACAAGCGCTGCATCGTCCCGCGCTGCTGCCAGCAAATCGCCGTGCACGCTCAAGTCAGCAATTCGAAACAACGGCAATCCCGCCTGCAGTGTTCCCAACATTTCTCCTGCCCCCCGCAAGCGCAGGTCTTCTTCCGCTATGCGAAATCCATCCTCAGTTTCGCGCATGATGGTAAGGCGTGCCTTCGCCGTTTCACCCAAAGGGGCCTGGTAGAGCAACAGGCAACTCGATTTAACTGTGCCGCGTCCAACCCGCCCGCGAAGCTGATGAAGCTGAGCGAGGCCAAAGCGCTCAGCATTTTCAACCACCATGATACTGGCCTCGGGCACATCCACCCCCACTTCGATGACGGTAGTCGAGACCAGAATGTCCAGAGCACCAGATTTGAATGCCGCCATGACGGCGTCCTTTGCCGATCCTTTCAGTTTGCCGTGGACAAGCCCCACTCGCCCCGGGAATACCCTGTCCAACTGTTTGAATCGCTCTTCCACGGCAGTCAGATCAATAATCTCGCTCTCTTCCACCAGAGGACAGACCCAATAGGCGCGTTGGCCTCCATTGATGCTGCGGCCTAGGCCTGTCACAACCTCCTCTAAACGGTCGAGCGGCAGAACCCGAGTATCAACTGGCAGGCGACCTGCCGGCTTTTCCATGAGTCTGGAAACATCCATGTCGCCATAGGCAGTCAATGCCAGGGTCCGGGGGATTGGTGTTGCCGTCATGACAAGCAAATCGGTGACCCCGCCTGCCTTGGCTTGCAGTGCCAGACGCTGGTGCACACCAAATCGATGTTGCTCGTCGATAACCGCCAGTCCCAGCCTTTTGAATTCCACACCTTCCTGGAAGAGGGCATGGGTCCCGATGAGAAGGTCAATGTGCCCATCCGCGAGCCGGTCCAGCATCTCCTGTCGCTGTTTGCCTTTCTCACGGCCTGTCAGCAGCGCATACCTGATACCTGCAGCTTCAAACAGAGGCCTAAGCGACGCAAAGTGTTGTCTGGCCAGGATTTCTGTTGGAACCATGAATACCCCCTGGGCACCGCATTCAACTACATTCACCAGCGCCAGGAGGGCCACAACAGTTTTACCCGATCCCACATCCCCCTGCAGCAACCGCAACATGCGGTGGGGCGAAGCCATGTCCGCCATGATTTCTGCATCGGCAGCTATCTGTGATGACGTGAGCTTGTAGGGCAGGGCCGCTTTGACCTTGGCCTTCAGCTTCCCATCCCCCATTTGGCTGTGCCCCAGGAAGCGCTTCATGTGGCTTCGCACTAATGAAATGGCAAGTTGGTTGGCCATGAGCTCATCATAGGCCAGACGCAAACGGGCAGGGGAATCGAGCGCTGAGCCTTCCGTGATCTGCGGCAGATGTTGCGACTTGAAGGCGGTATGAAAGTCTGGCCAGGCATTGTTTGCAAGCCATGCCGGATCTTGCCACTCCGGCAGTTCCGGTAGACGCTCGAAGGCGGTGCGGATGGCGCGCGACAGGATTTTGGCAGAGAGACCCGCTGTGAGCGGATAGACAGGCTCAATCAGTGGCATGTGCGAAAACTCCTCGGCCGTGAGGATATGATGGGGATGAGTGATCTGGGGCTCCCCCCCATACCAGTCAATGGATCCGGAGATAAATCGTGTTTCTCGAGGTGGCAATTTGTTCAGTAGATACTCGGCGTGAGCCCGAAAAAAGACCAGATGAAGCATTCCTGTGCTATCTGACACATGGACCCGATAGGGAACACGGCTGTTGTTACGAGGTGGTGGAATATGCCTGCCAACCATCACCTCTATGGTGACAATTCCTTCCTGCGGAAGTTCCGCAATGCGCGGCCGCTTGCGCCGGTCCACCACCCCACTTGGCAGGTGAAACAGCAGATCGATCACACGCGGCTCTAATGTTTCCGACCCCCGCAACAGTTTGCCCAGCAATTTGACCAGTTTTTCGCCAATCCCCTTAATACCGGTGGCGCTGGCAAACAGTGGATTGAGAACAGAAGGACGCATGATATCATTTTGTTTGGGAAGTTGTTGCAGTGCAAGAGGGGGGTGGGCTATTCAGGTCCTGATGACTGACCCTTTTGAAATGCGCCGGAAAAAGTTGCTTTGGCGCGCCAACCACCGGGGCATCAGGGAGATGGACATCCTGCTGGGTGGTTTTGCAGCCCAGCGCATAGCTGACATGACGTGTATTGAACTCGATGCCCTTGAAGCCCTGATAGAATTGCCAGACCAGGAAATGCTTTCCTGGATTACAGGCGAAACATCCATTCCTGACACCATAACAAACCCGCTGCTGCCCGAATTTCTCAGATTCCGACCATGAACGACCTGTCAATACTAGTTCCGCGCCTCAAGACGCCTGGCCGCATTCCGGTCTCAGGAGTTCCTGAAGGCCTGGATGCCATGCTGTTACCGCAGCTGGCTGTGCATCTTGGGAACATCCCGCTGCTTCACGTCTGTGTGGATGATCAGCGCCTTTCTACCCTTGCTGAGCAGGTTGCCTTTTTTGCGCCGGAGCTCGAGGTGCTGAGTTTTCCTGCTTGGGACTGCCTTCCCTATGACCGTGTTTCTCCAACAGCTGATGTGCTGGCTCGCAGGCTCTCAACCCTGGCGGCACTGAACAAGTCCACGACCAGACCCCGGTTGGTCCTGGCAACGGTGAATGCCGTGTTGCAAAGGGTTGTAGCACGTTCAACCATAGGCAGTTCAACCTTTAACGCGACCTCCAGCCAGCGGGTCAACAGCAACGCACTGACCAACTTCCTGGCGAGCAATGGCTTTACACGTTCAAGTACGGTTTTGGACCCCGGTGATTTTGCCGTGCGGGGTGGCATCATCGACATTTTCCCTCCTGGCGCCGACAATCCTGTGCGCCTCGATTTCTTTGGCGACACTCTTGAATCAATCCGAGAGTTTGACACCCAAACCCAGCGGTCAAGGGTCACTCTCAAAAGTTTAAGTCTCACCCCTGCTAATGAGGTGCTGCTTTCGCCCGAATCCATCGGACGTTTTCGCACCGGTTATGCGGCTGCCTTCGGCGGCCTCGACCTCGATGACCCACTCTATGAATCAGTCACCAATGGCCGGCGCTATCAGGGTATGGAGCACTGGATGCCGCTCTTTCATGAGCACCTGGAAACACTACTGGACCACTTGCCGCAAGCGCCCGTTTCTCTCGATCAGGCTGCCGATGAAGCGATGGCCGCCCGGCACGGGCAGATTGCAGAGTTTTACGATGCCCGCAAGGAAGCGCGCCAGAAGGGGTCCTTTGGTGCCGCACCTTACAAGCCCCTGAAGAGCGACCGCTTGTATGTCGGAGCTGACGAGTGGCAGCAATTGCTGGCCGACCGAACGACACTTGCGCTGTCGGCCTTTGAAAGCCCCAGTTCATCCAGCATTTCCTTTGCTGGAAGGCGCGGTCGGAGCTTTGCTGCCGAGCGGGTGCAAACCGCCACAAGCATCTATGATGCCGTGCGCGTTCACAGCGAAGACTTGCGTAAGGTGGGAAAGCGCGTTCTCGTTGCAAGCTGGACTGAAGGGTCGCAGGAGCGCCTCCATACAATCCTCAAGGACCATGGAACTGCACCACTGTCCACCGCAGCAACATGGGCCGAAGCCAGTACGCGTGACAAGAGCATCGTAAGCCTTATCGTTCTGGGTCTTGAGGCTGGTTTCGAAACTGATGACACTGTGGTTATCGCCGAACAGGATATCCTGGGTGACAGGCTTGTCCGCAAGGCGCGGAGGAACAGGAAGGCTCCGGATTTCCTATCCGAGCTTTCTGCGCTTTCACCTGGTGACCTCGTGGTGCATGTGGATCACGGCATCGGCAGGTTTGAGGGGCTTAAGACGATTGAGGTGCAGGGTGCTCCCCATGATTGCCTGTTGTTGATCTATGCAGGCAATGACCGCCTATTCCTGCCCGTGGAGAACATTGAACTTTTGACCCGTTACGGTGCGGAGGACAACGGCGCCCAGCTTGACAGGCTGGGAGGCGGCGCATGGCAGGCCAAGAAGGCAAGACTCAAGGAACGCATTCGCGAAATTGCCGAGGACTTGATCAAGACGGCAGCCGCACGCGAGCTCAAGGCCGGCGACATCCTCGCCCCGCCAGATGGTGCCTATGACGAATTCTGCGCCCGTTTCCCGTATGAGGAAACCGAAGACCAGCTGACAGCCATCGAATCCGTATTAAACGATTTGCAGAGGGGCCGCCCCATGGACCGGCTCATCTGTGGTGACGTTGGATTCGGTAAGACCGAGGTGGCGCTTCGGTCGGCCTTTGTGGCAGCCCTGAACGGCAAACAGGTTGCCGTGGTCGTGCCCACAACACTTTTATCCCGCCAACACTTTGCCACCTTTGCGGAGCGCTTCAAGGGCCTGCCGCTTCGCCTAGCACAGGCTTCCCGCCTCGTTGGACGCAAGGAGGTGGAGCAGGTGAAGGAGGGACTCGCTGCAGGCGACATCGATATCGTGGTTGGCACCCATGCGTTGCTTACCAGCAACATCAAGTTTCGTGATCTGGGGCTTCTGATTATCGATGAGGAGCAGCACTTTGGCGTCAAACACAAGGAACGCCTGAAGGAGATGCGTGCCAACGTGCATGTGCTGACCCTCACAGCAACTCCCATTCCCCGCACCCTTCAACTCGCTCTCTCGGGGGTGCGCGAACTTTCGCTCATCACTACGCCTCCCCTCGATCGCCTAGCGGTACGCACTTACATCTCACCTTTCGACCCTGTGATTATCCGCGAGTCACTACTGCGCGAGCATTTTCGCGGCGGACAGAGTTTTTACGTGGTCCCCCGCATCAGCGACCTCATTGAAGTTGGTGAATTCCTGCGTGAGAATGTGCCGGAGATCAAATTCCGCGCCGCCCACGGACGCTTGTCGCCCACCGAGCTTGAAGACATTATGTCAGGTTTCTATGATCGGAAATTCGACGTGCTACTGTCAACAACCATCGTCGAATCCGGGCTGGATATTCCAACTGCAAACACTCTGATTGTCCACCGTGCCGACATGTTCGGCCTGGCCCAGCTCTATCAGTTGCGAGGTCGGGTGGGGCGCTCCAAGCAACGTGCCTATGCACTCTTTACCACCGCACCTAACCGAACCATGACGGAAGCTGCCGAACGTCGCCTCAAGGTGCTGCAGTCGTTGGATTCCCTGGGGGCGGGATTCACCCTTGCCAGTCATGACCTTGACCTGCGGGGTGGCGGCAACCTCCTGGGCGAGGAACAGTCCGGTAACATCAAGGAAGTGGGTTACGAGCTCTATCAGACAATGCTGGAGGAAGCCGTTGTGAAGATGCGTGATGGCGTAGCCGTAGAAGAGGCAGAAGGCACCTGGTCACCGCAAATCAATGTCGGCACGTCCGTTCTGATTCCGGAAAAATTCGTCTCCGATCTGCAGGTACGGCTGGGCCTTTATCGTCGGCTTGCGGACCTTCACGAGCAATCAGACCTCGATGCCTTTGGGGCCGAATTGCATGACAGGTTTGGCAGGCTTCCCGATGAAGTCCAGCATCTCATCGAGGTCGTCTCCATCAAGCTTCTCTGCCGCACCGCCAATGTGGCCAATGTGGACGCAGGACCAAAGGGGCTTGTCCTGGGTTTCCGCAAGGATATCTTCCCCAATCCGGCAGCCCTTGTGCAATGGATTAGCGGGCAGGGCATGCTTGCCAAACTTCGTCCTGACATGAAGCTTGTGATCTTGCGCAACTGGAAAACACCTGAGGAACGCCTGAAGGGCACCAGGCAAATCTTGCTGAATCTCGTCAAACTTGCCGCTGTCTAATGGCGCGCTCGCTGCGTGCCAATGTGAGGTAGACGACTGCGTGGTGCCTCGCGATACTGACCTCGTGGACAGAGGAATGATCAGCTGGTTTATGCGCTATGGGAAGCTCCCAGCAGTCGCATCCTCCAACGCAGGCATGCAGTAATGCCTGGAAATCCAGATGGACACGCAATCATGACCTGATTCTCGCGAAACGCGATATTGAGCGTTGCTGCACTACTTGGCGTCATGCTTGTGATCTTTCATGCACGCGGCAGACCCCCGGGTGAAAGGGGTTGCTTCTCAACCAGACTATTTGTGTAACAACGGCGGGCAACTCCGCCTTGCGTCAAGTAGCGGCGGCGCAGTCAACAGCAATGACCTGCTTGGAGAGCCCATGCACTGTTCTTTGAATCTATCAATTGCCCAGAGGTTTGTCCTACGACAATGTTTGAAATTTCCAAGACATTGAAAGCCCTCGGGGAAGACGCAAAGGATTTTCGGGTATTCTACTTAACTGGCGATCCGCAACGTGATACTGCTTCCCTGTTGAATGACTAGCTTTCAAACTTTGATCCATGCATCGAGGTCCTCGGTCCCACCACTGACGAACTTGCAAAGGTCGGCAAGGAGTTCCTTGCTAAATATGCGAAGGCTTCGGGCAGCATTGGTGACAATTCCACAATCCACTCCGCCCCGATTTACATCTTGTGGACCACTACGGAAAGCTTGCAGGCACGATATCTTATGACGAGTCACCGGAAGGGCGAATGGCAAAATTAAGAAAAGGGACTTCAGTTCCAGATGGCTAGGTCGCAAGTGATCGCGTGGCGGCCACAAGTGATTGAGTTGGTTGTGCACCCATCATGCCTTGCCCACGACCCAGAATGTGGCAGAGAACTCCATTGACGCCCATGCGAGCCGACCGGGTCACCTCTGCTTTTATGATATCCACGTCCGCGTCGCTCTCAAGCCCCGTCAAGGTTTTTGCAGCATCGAGACCCGCCTCTCCTGCAATTTTCAAGAGGGCCGCACGGTCACCAATATCCAGCTCCTGGTTCCAAAACGCCAATAACAACCATTCCACCATGTCGGTTTGCTTGCCTGAGAGGTGGCTTCAGGGGACGAGCCGATGCGCATCCAGCGTATTGGTGGTGCGGGAAATTCTATCAAAACTGTATGGCACCCCATCTTCCTGACCGGCCGCAATCAAACGATCGTGAATCGTTTTCAGTCGCTCAGCCGCGAACTTTGCTTCCATATAGGCCTCGCGCACCGCCGTCTCGGCGGCTTAATCAAACCTGTTCCGTAGGTGCTATGGGATCCACGAAAGATGGCCCCCAATTTACCTACCCCTGAACGTCATTAAGGAGGGAAATTGGCTTGTGGAGGCGACGTTTTCCGAGAAAGCACTAGGGCCAGATAAGGCCTGAGACAACATCATTTTCGAGAATCTTCATGGGATGTGCCATAGGGTGGTTGCTTCAAAACCCGGTAGTGGCTGCTTTTCCGGCCTGCCAATCGTATTCCAACGCGCCACCCACTGACCGCCGGCATCGTAGAATGGAACGATATAGAAGCCGGATACCAATAGGCGGTCCTCGGCTCGCACTGCCGAGGCGAATTCTTCCTGGCTCTTGGCAGCCAGCATGGCCGCAATGGCACCATCCACCTTGGGATCAGCAATGCCGGGATAATTCCGTGTGCCTTCCGTTGTTTTGCCATCACTGCCAAAATAGAATTTCTGCTCGTTTCCGGGCGAAAGCGAGTTGAACCAAGCGACCGGGATCATATCGTAGTCATAGGTCTTTTGCAGGGAAGAAAACTGCGCGGAGTCGACCATGCGAACATCTGCCTTGATGCCGATCTGCTGCAGGGTACGCTGGTAATGCAGGGCAATTTTTTCCTGGTCCTTGTTCTGTACCGATATTGTGAAGGCAAGTATTTCGCCTGCCGCATTTACGAGGCCGGTATCCTTCACGGTCCACCCGGCTTCGGCAAGAAGCCCAACCGACTTGCGCAATTGCTTCCGGTCATGGCCCGAACCGTCACTAATCGGAAGTGCATAAGACCCATCGAGGAAATCTTGACGAAGACCTTCACCTAGGATGGCCCGTTCACCGGCGTCGGCAGGTTTCCCAAGGGATGAAAACTCGGACCCCGAATAGTAGCCGTGGGTGCGCTTGTATTTTTTGGAAAACAGGTTGGCATTGGCCCACTCAAAATCAAAGGCAAAAAGCAGTGCCTCGCGCACCCGGATATCTGAAAATATCTTACGACGAGTGTTGAAGGCAAAGCCGCTGGCAGGAGCTGGCGACCTTTGCGTGACAGTCTCCAGCGTGATCTTGCCGTCCTTCACTGCAGGGAAATCGTACCCGGTAGCCCAGCGAACCGGATCTCCCTCGATGCGAACATCGGCATCACCCTTCTTGAAGGCCTCAAAGGCAGCATTAGCGTCACGGTAATAATCGAAACGCACGGTATCGAAATTCCACAGGCCCTTGTTTAAGGGTAGGTTCTTGCCCCAATATTTCGGATCCTTCTTGTAAGTGATCAATTCACCAGCCTTCACTTCTCCAATCACATAGGGCCCAGAACCGATAATGGGATCAAGTGACGTTTCGTCAAACGCCTTGCCTTCCCATGCATGCTTGGGAAGTATCGGCATAAGACCGACGATCATCGGCAATTCCCGGTCACCTACCTCCTGATGGAAAATGACGGTTTGATCATCAGGCGTTTCCGTCTTAGTGATCTTGCTGAAGGCGTTCTTGAAGTTGGGTCGCCCCTTGTCACGCAAGGTATCCATGGAAAACACCACATCCTGCGCAGTGACCGGAGACCCGTCGGAGAAATGTGCCTCGCTCCTGATCTTGAACGTGAAGGTTTGCCGGTCATCACTCACGTCAATGGTCTCTGCCAGCAGCCCGTAGAGCGAAAAGGCTTCATCCCAATTGCGTCCCATAAGGCTTTCAATGACATAAGTCCGCACACCGACGGGGGCCGTTCCCTTCACAATAAAGGGCGAAATACTGTCGAAGGTGCCCGTGAGAGCCTGTTTGAGGGTGCCACCCTGCGGAGCATCCGGGTTGGCATAGGGCAGGCTCTTGAAGTCAGCCGCTAGTGCGGGCTCGCCGTGCATAGCGATGCCAGGTTGCGGCGTTGCAAAGGTTGTGGATGAACAAATGCCAGTGAGCAGAAGACCGGCAAAAGCTGCGCGGAACCTATCAATCATTCCCATGTTTAAATCTCGTATCAAACAATATTTTATCTCCTTGGCGGGACGACAGCCGAGTTTGTCTTACCGCACAATAATGTTTGAAAATTGCCAGGGATCGCGCCGATCAAGTTTTTCAGGGAAGAATTCACCGCGGCCCTGCAGGGGTGTCCAGTCGGTATAGGTGCCCTCAAGCGTGCCGAGATAGGGTGTTTGAATTTCAAGGCAACGGCGGAAATCCATTTCTTCTGTTTCGACAATACCGGCTGTCGGATTTTCAATCGCCCAGACAAGGCCAGCCAATACGGCCGATGTAACCTGCATGCCCGTAGCGTTCTGATAGGGCGCGAGGTTGCGTGCCTCGTCAATGGAAAGCTTCGAGCCATACCAATAGGCATTTTTCCTATGGCCGTAGAGGAACACCCCAAGTTCGTCACCACCGTCAACAATTTCCTGCTCTTCAAGGATATGTGAAGCCGACTGGCGTTTGCCGCCTGCGCCAAACATTTCCAGAACCGATAGAACTGCGTCGTTGGAGGGATGATAGGCATAGTGGCAGGTTGGACGATAGGTAACGCGCTTCCCATCCCTTACCGTGAAGTAGTCCGAGATGGAAATTGCTTCATTATGGGTAACCAGAAGGCCAAAATGGGCACCGGCCGTGGGCACCCAACTGCGCACCCGCGTGTCCGCGCCGGCCCTGTTCAGGTAAATGGCCGCTCCACAGCCCTTCTTGTGTTTCTTGCCATCGTAGGGAAGTTTTTTTTCATGCGTACCCCAGCCAAGTTCAGCGGGCTGCAGGCCCTCCGATATGAATCCGTCCACGGACCAGGTATTGACGAAGACATCAAGCGGTTTGGGATTTTTTGATCGTTGTGTGTCACGCTCAGCAATGTGAATGCCCTTCACGCCAATCCTTTTCATGAGCTTGGCCCAGCCGTCCTGCGTTGCAGGTTCCTTCACGGCGATCTTCATGCCGCGCGCCATATCGAGCAGCGCCTGTTTGACGAGCCAGGACACCATGCCGGGGTTGGCGCCGCAACAGGACACGGCCGTCGGCCCCGATTTCAGCTTGCGACGAAGTGCCAGCAGGTCCTCGCGCACTGCATAGTTGGTACGGTCGGCATTATCGAGCTTCGCGTTATAGTAGAAGCCCGGCCAAGGTTCGTTCACCGTATCCAGGCATAGGGCGCCTGTGTCATAGGCGAGCCTGATAATGTCGATGGAACTCACCTCTACCGAAAGGTTGACAATGAGCGCCTGGCCGGGACCCGCTGTGAGCAGGGGCGTCAGGAGCGACTTGTAGTTCTGCCTGGTAACGGGCTCTGGCAAATGCCTGATGCCCTGCTTTTCCAGGAGGTGCGCCCAGGATGTCTCTGGATCAATGACCGTAATCTTTGATTTATCACAGGCGATATGACGCGATATCAGCGGAAGCGTTCCCCGTCCGATTGAGCCAAAACCAATCATCACGATGGGGCCATTCCAGGTCGCATGCATAGGCCACTTACTCATTCATTCGAACTCCTCTCGTTGTTACCGTTTAAACTGGAGAGTTTTTTAGCCGAGCAAACCTGGTAATGATACCCGAATCTTAGAGTGCAATTCTGGATG
>Ga0315283_10005102_pt1 | contig 11549 bp, 15 predicted proteins | sample YL17G09_0_MG_FD_204541 | JGI IMG/M metagenome (GOLD analysis project Ga0315283, IMG submission 204541) | Sediment microbial communities from Yellowstone Lake, YNP, Wyoming, USA - YL17G09_0 | ecosystem: Environmental > Aquatic > Freshwater > Lake > Sediment | place: USA: Wyoming | collected...
AAACAACAACGGGTGCAACAACAACGGGGGTAGGGACTGATTCAGTCTCAGAAGATTTAGTAGTCTTAGCTCTGGCCATCTTATTATAGTATATCTAAATAAATACTTTTTAAGTGATTTAACGCAAATATTATATATTGTTACGGTAATATGGTAATGCTGGTTGGATATACCTTCTAAACGTTTAAATTTTGTAAAATAACTCACTCAATTTTATTAAAAATGACTAACGGATTGAAAAAGCCACGGCAAGGATATTGCGGCGATGTCGTTGACTAATGTTAATGCGCCTAAAACATAATATGCGCCTAAAGATTTGCTATCTGAATCTACACCGGTATTAACCATTTTTTCTAATACTTCCAATACTGATTTTTTAGTGGCAACAAGATTAACTTCTGTATGCAATGCTTGAAAATTAATTTGTCTAAATGGGTCGCCGTTTGGAGGACAAATTTTCCTTTTAACTTCCGTAGATAATTGCGCTCTATAATTCCAAATATCCGCTAATTCTCTTACAAATTTTATTAGATTATTTCTATCCAATGAGAGAAACCACTGAGGGTCACTATAATTTCCTAAAGAATCTATTTGTTGAAAAACTGACAAGCATCTCATCTCGATTGTTTTTTCAGCAGACATAAAAATGCAAACATCTTCGATTTCTAAATTTATAGGCGTTTTCAAAATTATGCCAAGTTTGATTAAAGTTTTGATATTTTTAAAAAGATAATCGGGCAGGTTGGAGCGATTGTATGGATTTTTAATTTCTTTTTTAGTTTTAAAAATTAAGTTATATAAAGAGCCAATATCAAATCCATATACAAAATTATCTACATCTTTATAGCTGATAAATTGATGAAAATTTATTTCATTTAAAGGCTCTAGTGTGATAAAATCGCAATTATTTGTGCACAAACTACGATTCTTATAAGCAGGGCCGTGTAGCAAATTATATTTTCTTTGTAAAATTCCTCTAAAAATCTTTTGAATTTTTATTGTAAAAGACGATAAATGTAAAAATGCAAAAATTCGATTTGTTAACTGCGATTTATTCCCCGCAAGTTTTAATTTATAGTTTTTTGCAAAACTTTTTAATTGTGTAGCATTATAATTATATTTGGTAATATCATTGTAATTATGAATAGTAAGCATGGTAATGTCGTTGTCAGTTATTTTCATTGGGTTTTTTGCAACAGGTATTAATAGTTCACATTTATTTGAAATACTAATCATGAACTCGTCTATATTGTTAGCATTTTGGTTATGTTTTTTGGTTGGTCCCATTATATATATATATATAGTATAATATAATATCTTTTTGAATCATTTTTACAGTGAATTAATAAATAAAGACATGTATTATTTAACACCCTTAATAATGTAATCGCGCGACTAGGTTCACATGCTAACCTGACCATAATTCTTTTATATTTAAAAAAAAAATTGATTTAAAGACAAACTGATATTATAATTCATACTAAGAACAATGACGGACTCAATCATCGATGGAACTAACATTAATACCAGCGTATTTTCATACTCTGCTCCTAAAGCGCACACGTCGGGTGCAAAGGTAGTAAATTTGTATAATAAGAATACGAGAGAATCTCTAATGATTTCTACTCCGCTTATTCTTACTTGGGGGGCACAGGAAAGTAAGGACCAACAAGGTAATACTTTGGGTAAGTGGACAATGGGTCTTCAGTTTCCTAGTTCGGAATATCCTAATGCAGATGGTGAGGCATTCTTGAAGTCCATGCGCGCACTAGAAGCCAAGGTAAAGGCTGATGCACTCACATATTCGAAGGACTGGTTTGGTAAGACTATTACCAGTTCAGAGGTAATGGATGAGAAGTTTAATGTGATGTTGAGACATCCTAAGATTAAGGGCACTGCAGAGCCTGATTTGTCAAAAGCACCAACTATGACTGTTAAGCTGCCTTGTTGGAGTGGCGTGTGGAAGTCGCAAATTTTCGATGAGGATGGCGAGCCACTATATGTGAACGGAAAGACGAATACGCACTTGAACCCGCTTGAATTTCTAAAGCCGAAGACGCAAGTAATCTGTCTAATTGAGTGTGGTGGGTTGTGGTTTGTAAATGGTAAAGTATCTGTTACATGGAATTTGAAGCAGGCAATTGTTCAGAAGCCCAAGAATTCTATGGATGGACACTGCTTTCTAAAGCCAAAGGCAGCTGACATGGAAAAGCTAAAGACACAGACCCCTGTCGTAAGTGATTTCGTTGACCCAGATGGTGGTGCGATTTCTGCTACGGTAGAAGATAGTGATGATGAGGATGAAGAGGAAGAGATTATAATTAGACCACCAACTCCTCCACCTGTTATTGCAGCGGTTGTAGAAGAAGTTGCTGCAGAAGTTTCAAAGAAAAAGCGAATTATTACCAAGAAGAAGACTACTGATGCTGTTGCATAAAATATAAATAAAAAAAATAAAAAATAAATAAATAAATAAATAAATAAATAAATAAATAAATAAAAATACAAACAACCAAATAAATAAAATTATTATGTATAATTGTATATTTTTTTACAGACAATTTAAAGCAAGCTTGGACGAAGAAGGTACGTTGTAAAAAAAAATTTTTATATTTTTTTGTTTATTTTTTTAATTTTTATAATTTTCTATTTTTTTATCTAAACTATGTGTTGTACCGTCTACAACGGAGGAGGCCCATCAGGTGACGTGGGAGGAGGAGGACCATAAGGTGACGTGGGCTGAGGTGGAGTAATGTCCTCGCTTGGCATTATCAACCGCAGCGTCTTTTGTGTTGGTCGACGGCTTTCCTTTTTCTTGTCCGTATCCTCGTAAGAAGGATAGGAATGCTTTTCATACGGCGGCAAAACGACAGTGTCGTTCATAGGAATATATTGCTGTCCCCAGCACTTGGGCATCCATGAACACTCGCGTTTGATTCTTTTGCGGAACATATATCCCATTTCCCCATAGACAGGGTCTACGCAAAACATCAGTTGACTTCCGTCACGCAGGCTCGCGTAAGTCTTTGCATTGAAATCATTGTTGTACACACCGATGTAGCAAACATGAATACGAACTATATTCTGTATTAGTTGATGCTTAGCACCAAATACCATTTTTTTAATTAACTTACCTTTTCGCACCGCATGCGAACCTACAAACTCTGATAGAACTTCCCACCGCAGGTCGCGGGGTAAATGTCTAAAAAGTTGCCACATGTTCATTTTTCAAAGAATAGCTTATAGCGATGTTCTTGAGGATGCATTAACTTGGATTACTAAAAGTAATTCAATTTTTTTTAATTTTATATATTTTATACTTTACTAAAAATATATAAAAAAAAGGGGTTTTTATTTAATTTAATTTTTTAAAAATGTATACTATTCTAATAGCTAGGAACAAAGCACATATTATTCTTCTTTTTATCTGTATGCTCGTACGACGGATACGAATGTTTTTCAAACAGTGGCAAATCAACTGAATTCTCCGGAGGAAGTACATTTGTTATAATCTTTCCACAATGGTATGGTCTAGTTGGGTCATATGGTCTGTTACTAACAAACATGTAGTATATGTCCTTGCCGTTCGGGTACTGATAACACGATATTTTACGCCCACCGCTTAGTTCCACTTGGGTTATTCCTTGTACAATGGTTTGAATACGAGGTATATCTTGTACCAATTGATGCCTAGCATCAAAAACCATTTTCCGCCTCAACTTGCCTTTACGCACACGGTGCGTTCCTGTAAACTCTGTTAAAACTTCCCACTGCAAGTCGCGAGGTAAAGCCATGAAGAGTTGGCCCATGTTCATCATTATATCGTGTTGCCGCTTGTTATAAGTTGTAATATGATTTACATTGCATAAATTAAAGTAATTCAATTTTTTATCTTTTTTTATTGTATGAAGGATACGAATGTTTCTCGAACGGCAACAAAGTAACCGAATCATTCAACGGAGTGTATTTATGTTCATAACTCTTTTCCTCCCTAGAATGCGTTCGTACTTTTCTTTTGCGAAATAAGTATTCCATTTCACAAGTGGTTGGGTTCTCGCAAAACATTAGTTGACTTCCACCCCATAACTGGACATCAGACTTTGCATTAAAATTACGGATATATAACCCAATATAACTCCGTTGAATTCTAGGTAAATCCTTTATCATTTGATGCCTCTCATCAAAAACAATCCTTTTAATTAACTTACCTTTTCGCACGCGGTGCGAGCCCACAAATACTGATAAAATTTCCCACTGCAAGTCGCGAGGCAAAGCCATGAAGAGTTGCAATATATTCATTTTAATAAACGAGCTTATAGCTTTATATTTGAGGACCTACATTAGATTGGATACAAAAAAGGATTTCAATTTTTTTAATTTTATAAATTTTTTACTTTACTAAAAATATATAAAAAAAGGGTTTCCCCCCTTTTTCTAATTCTACTACTAATTCTACTACTAATTCTATCTAGTCAAGGGAATTCTGCGCTTTTTATTAGTATGCGGATACGACGGATAAACGTGTTTTACAAAAGGAGGAAGGACAACGGCATCTTCGGCTCTGGCCACAGGGTATTGCATTTCCCATAAAACCGTATAATCTACGGTTTTACGGTAACCAAATGTCGTGTTCCCTGTGACGCCGTCGTCACAAAACTGCATCTGCCGGTTTCCTAATATAGTAAATTGTATGTATTTCGGCCATTCGGCTTCAGGGTGGTCGTGCAACCACGCAAGCCGCTGACGATTTTTTAGTCCGTGTATCACTGGGATAAAGGTATTGTTGCCCAGTTGTCGCATTAACTTTCCACCCACCATACTATAAACTATCTTCCGTCTCAGCTTACCTTTACGCACCGTATGCGTTCCTACAAACTCTGACAGAACTTCAAACTGCAAATCGCTAGGCAAAGCCTTGAAGAGTTGGTCCATATCCATAACCATATTTGAAAAGAAGGAGCTTATAGCTTGTTTCTAATGCAATGTGATTTAATCTGGTATTTAAAAAGTAATTCAATTTTTTTATTATAATACGCTGCAACTCGTTTTACTAAACAAATATAAATACGTAAAACGTGTAAAAAAAAATTTTTGTTTTTTTTAATTTTTTATTTTTTCTGGGTTTTTATTTTTTTTATTTTTTTTATTTTTTTTTATTTTTCTGGGTTTTTATTTTTTTTATTTTCTATACAAACTTACAGTCCAAGTCTTCCCCAATACGCTTCCATCTCAATCTCGCGCTGGTATTCGGCGTAGTCCGCCTGGTCCCCCGAGTCCCACTGAGCTTCGATATCGTCGTAATCGTACTGCTCATCAGGTTGTCTGCCCCATAACGCATCATCTGCTCGCTGTCGCGCGACCTCCTCCAGGTTGACGGCAGATGACATCTCTGCAACAGCTTCCTGAAATGCGTCTTCTATCGATTGATTCCAGTTGTCCAATACGGTCTGGCGAATCACGTTATCAGAAGCGTCTGGGATGTCGATTCCCCAAGTGACTTCGGGGATTTCCTCGTCCTCGTTCTCGTTCTCCGCATTTATCTCTGCGACAGTCTCGTCTGTCACCTCCAGGTCAACTTCATCGTCCACGAGCTCAAGCTCTCCATCAGCTCCATCCCACATGAGAGCACAGCATCCGTTTGCATTGTCATGAAAGTGGTCGAAATCTCCGCAAGTAACGCAGATGTCGCCTTGGAGCTGTACGTCCTCACCTCCATAGATATAACCAAGTGCATACGAAATTTTTCTGGTGCGACCGTAAATATCCATGCGAGGATAATGTTTCACCCACATGTCAGTGATAGTGCTGTTTAAATGAACCCTATAAAACTTGCGCAGCACTTCTGCGGCGCTGACAAAGAGATGGTCCTTGATGATGTCGATAAGCACATCTGGAATCCAGAGCTTGTTCAGAACCATCAGTTTGGATACAACCTCGTTAGACTTTTCTACCCACCCGCACCATCCGTGCACAACCGTTCCGTCAACAACTGATGCGGACATATTTTATACTTACTGTTTTACCTTTAGCTTATAGCTTGTTCTTGGGCAATCTGAATTACTCTTGTCTTAGAAAAGCATTTCAATTTTTTTTATTGAAAAGCTTTTTACTTATTTACTAAAAATTTATAAATAACGATATAAACAAATGTGTAAAAAAAGGGGGTTTTACCCCAATTTTTATTTTTTTAAATTTTTTTGTTTAATATAAAATACTAATCTACTTATTCGAATCGCCCTCTTGTTCCGTAGGGCAGCTGCGTCCACCCAATTTTCATTATTGGGATATGGTGCTGACCGTCATCGTCTATCTCATAATCGACGTCGTCCCAGACAAGAGTGCAGACACCACCGTTGATGGCGTTGATGCGAGTATGGCATGTCGTACCAACACCGCATACGTTGCATACTGTGCCTTGTAGATGTATGTTGTCTACGCCAGAGTTGCACCTAATGTCCCAATCGGTAAGCCGTCGACGACTAAACATATCTACGCAAATTTGGCTGGTTGTAACTACAGACTGGATGCTTTTATTCAACTGGCTTCTGAAATACTTGCGAAGCGCTTGTTCCTTGCTGATATAGAGGTAGTCCTTTATCTCATTCAGCATATCGTCTGGAAGCCAGTGCTTGTTCAGCGCCAGTTGTTGAAAAACCACCCTATCGGACTTTACTACATAATTATCGTGTCTGTGCACGAGTGCGGCCATATTTTATAACTTCCTGTTTTACCTTTAGCTTATAGCTTGTCCTTGGGCAATATGAATTACTCTTGTCTTTGAAAAGTATTTCAATTTTTTATAGTGAAAAGCTTTTTACACGTTTACTAAAGTTGTATAAATTTGAATACTTATTTTTTTATTTTGTCTTTTTACACTCTTTTACACAATTTTTGAATACTTTATCATTTTGTATATCTTTGGTATCTAATATGCTATTTAACTCATTATCAAGCTTTTTTGCACCAAAAAAAGTAGACATTTTATTTAATGCTTTATATCTTTTGTCTGTTTTAATTTCCTTGACAAACATTGCTTTGCACGTTTTTGTACAATTTTTTTTGCCGCCTTTTCTTTTTTTTGTAAAACGGTTTTTTTTGCTTTTACTTTTACTTTTTTTGGTCATATTCTATTATAATACAATATAATAAGTTAACGCATAGTCCACCCGTGTCCGCCAAACTCAGGTGGGTCTTCCCCATCTCCAGCATAAATACGAAACCGTGACTGATGTTCCCAACTGGACCCACTTTCAAATAATTTCCCCCCTTCTGCATGAAAAAGCTCTATGGCTATTATTAGGTCTCTTCTAAAACGAGACGCCGGCACGGGACCACAATATTTTACAAGTTCTTTATCGGGTATTACCAGATATTTTACCAATGAATCGCTTTCTCTATTACGCCATAAATGCACGATTGATGTCGCACCAAACGGGACAATCTGGTCATAACAAAAGGGGTGACTACCTGGAATATCCTCATTATAAATCCATTCATAAATAATGACATAAAATTCCCGATTGTCTTCTTGTTTGTTTAATAAAACGGTAATTACTTGTTTACAGTTAAATTTATATCGCTGGTCGTAAACTGACGCATCGTTCCAATTTATTGATACAGTGTGTAGTATTACCGACGAAACTACGGGTAACTTTCTTGACAATGACATTATATGTTTGCTAATAACAGAATATATTATATTAAAAAACCGTTCTAAATACAAATGCAATTCAATTTTATTTGAAGTTGCGATAAAAAAAGCTTTTGTTAAGTAAAGGTTAAATAACTAGTCTAGTTTTTGAATCTGCTGACGGTCCATCCTTCGCCGCCAAAATCTGGCGGGTCCTCGCCGTCACCAAGATATACACACTCATCAAGTAAACATTCAAACCACTTACCTCCGTACTCCCAAAAAGTTGCAATAGCTCTTATGATATCTCGCCTGAAACAAGGTGCGGTCATGACGCCACTATATTTCGTTAATTCTTTATCAGACATCACCAAATATTTTACCAGCGAATCGCTTTCTTTATTACGCCATACGGCATGTTCACCTGTTGAATATATTTCAACGACACTGTCCCATGAAAACGGATGGTCTTCTGGTTCATTCTCATCATAAATCCATTCATACTGAATATCGTAAAATTCCCTATCTTGGTCATATTTGTTTAATGTAACCGTAATAATTTGTTCACATTTAACGTGGTGACGCCTATCAGTTGTCGATGCATCTGACCAATGTACGGTTACGTGGTGAAGAACTGTTGATTCAATAATTTCGCCTTCAATAGTTTCGGACATGTTTGGATTATAATATTAAATTATATTTGTAAAAAAAATTTAATTCAATTTTTTAATTATTTGTGTTAAAAAAATAATTATTTTTAATGTTTTACAAAATCTATGCTATCAATACTTGCTCTAACAAGCTAAGCTCATCGGTTACAACGTACTTGGTCATTTCTGTAATGATTGTGCGACAAAGAGGACATTTAGTTCCGGCATGATAACCGACATGATAATTATGATTATGTCCTGCTATTTTAGCCCATTTAGTTAAACAGGCACTACCAAACTGGTGTCCACAATTGGTACTACACGCATCTATCATATTGTGAGTATCCATACATATAACACAACTGTCATCCATAACGCACGTTACTGCTTCTTCTTTGGTCAAATGTTTCGTCACTATTGCGGTTGGCGCTATTTCTGGACCCATTTCTGGCGAAAATTCTAGACCGATTCTAACAGCCTCGGCATATGCCGCAAAGTATTGCTGTTGCTGTATTCGAAGGGCTTCTATCTGTTGACGACGACTTATTATCGCTTCGCGTTTATTTCTTCTAATCTGTTCCGCTTCGACAGGAAACGCCAGTTTTCCGAGCTTACCTTTCATATATTTAATCTTGTCTAATATGCGTTTGCGATACATTTGAAGCCGACTCATGTGAATATCGCCATGGTTTACCCCAATATAAGGTTCCGTTTCGCGCAAAATACTCTTCATTTCCATAGGAAGTATATGCGTTCTTATATAAGTGTCAATAGCAGGTGCTTTAAATGCACCTATGTAGCCACTGTACGTACCATATGTATTTTGTGCCCATGCACTAAATGCTTCTACCTGTCCGTCCGTCACTGGGAAAACATTACTACTTGTGATTGACATAGTATATTATATTTGATTTAAAATCTCTTCTTGATTACTCTACTTTTATTATTGAGTAAAAAAAAGAATTCAATTTTTTATTTATTTGTACACGGTTCACTCTATATTTTTATAAAAGGGGTGCTTTTTATAAATAAATCTATGCTACTGCAGAGGCTAATATTTCTTGTTCTATCGCTTCGTTTTTTAGAATAGTCTCAATAAATACAGTTGTTTTGATGATTCGTGTTCGGCAAAGGGGACACGTATCTTTTTTCCATTTAGATAAGCATAATCTACCAAATTGGTGTCCACAATTTATTGTGCAAGCCTCGACCATCTTATGCTTGGCTAAGCATATGACACAATCGTCGTCCATAACACATGTTTTTGCGTCTTCCTCGGATAACTGTATTTTTACTGTTGGAGGATAAGGATATACTTTTGCAGATACGGCATCTCTACGTTCATGAACCTCGCGAACTCTACTTTCATATGTCGCGTTCATATAGTCAAGATATGCTTGCCTTTCTTGTTCATACCGCAATCGGTATGCTTCACTATTTAGACGTCGTGCTCTAGCTGCGGCAAGGTTTTCTCTTCTGGCTTGAGCTGCTTCAACAGGAAAAGTCATCCTCACAATTTTTCCTTTCAGATTTGTCATTTTTGCGATAATCCTTCTACGGTACAATTGAAGCCGTCGTACGTGGTTGTCGCCCCTTTTTTCACCAATATACGGCTGCGACATGTGCAACACATCTAGCATTTCTAGTGGAAGAATATGGGTTTTTATATATGTATCAACCTCATGTGATTTTATAGCATCCATAAACCTAGCATAGGTTACATATGTTTCGATAACCCATGCACTAAATGCTCTCATTTTCACTTCCGTCACTGGCAACACAACACTGCTTGTGATTTCGTCCATATTATATTAATTTTAAATCTGTTCTTGGTTATAATCTACCTTTATTATTGAATAAAAAAGAATTCATTTTTTTTTTTAAATTTATTTATTAATTATTTATTGTTTAAAAACTTAATAAATCTATGCTACAAATTCAGTTACATCATTACATAACTCGCTGCATGTTGGACATGTTTTGAAGTCCCATTCCCTGAAACATTTCGCGCCAAATTCGTGACCGCAATTCGTAACACACGTATCCAGCATTGCATGTGTTGACAAACAGATAGCACAAACACTTGGTACATATGCAGCAATCTCGGTTTCTGTTGGTTGATGTAGAATAGCATAGCGCGGGATTCGGCCTAGAAACTGCCAATAATGCTCCAACCGTAGTAAGACTGTATGACGCTGTAACTTTAATGAGTCAGAGATAACCTGATTATCTTCACTTTTGGGAAACGCTCTTTTTACAAGCTCTATGCTCGTGCGTGAAATTTTTATGTCAAGACGTCTACGATATAATTGAAGTAGGAGTATGTCAGGTTTATCACTTATTACGTTTATATATTGTTCAGATTTATTAAAAGCGCTGGCCATTTCTTCCGAAAATATAGTCGTAGTAAAATAGTATGCGATTATTGCTCTATTCTTGTTGTGAAGAGCTAATTGAAATTCTTCTTTTCCACCATAGTAATCGTTGACCCATACAGCAAATGCATTTACTTGGTCGTCGGTTACGGGAATTACGCTATTATCTTTAAGGTCCATGTTGTACTAATGTCATTGCTATATATATTTATATTCAATTCAATTTTTTTTAAAACTTAACTATATTTAAATTTAATTTACATATTTGCTAACTGTTTTGCCATACGATTGTTAAAATATTTTCGAGGGTTGTAAATAGTCATCTTCTTACGAGGCCTACCCATTTTTTTATCTGTGTACTCGTAAGATGGATAATTGTGTTTTTTGAAAGGAGGCAGTCTTAGCCCATTCTTCATCTCGTATCTGTATGAATTGGAGTAATAGTTGTACCTATAGTACAAATAGGTTATTTCACGAGTGTCCCAATTCTCCCATAAATATATATCCATCTTAAAATCCCTTCTCAACACGACATTGGAATTGAACAGCGTGTTTTTACCTTTTATCCATGTGCCAAGTGGTATGTAAAGTGGTAGTTGTTTTACCCATATACCTCCCAAATCTGCACCCATTTTACTCGCTAATTCTTCTTGTACGTCGCCAGTCATTTTACGCATTAACTTACCATTACGCACAACGTGCGTTCCTACAAACGTTTCTAATATCTCCCATTGTAAATCGCGCGGTAAAGCCTTGAAAAGTTGGTCCATTTCCAAATTTGCTTTGTAAGCTTTATTCAGGATTATGTAAATTACATCTACACTAGTAAAAGTTTTCAATTTTATTTACGGACCAATTAAATATAATTTATAATTTATCATTTGAATAATAGTA
>Ga0315283_10005103_pt1 | contig 11547 bp, 9 predicted proteins | sample YL17G09_0_MG_FD_204541 | JGI IMG/M metagenome (GOLD analysis project Ga0315283, IMG submission 204541) | Sediment microbial communities from Yellowstone Lake, YNP, Wyoming, USA - YL17G09_0 | ecosystem: Environmental > Aquatic > Freshwater > Lake > Sediment | place: USA: Wyoming | collected...
CGATCGTCGACTCGCTGCGCATCGCCGGCGCGGTGGCGCGTGCGCGCTTCGAGGAGCTGGCGTGAACGACGGCGTCGTCTTGATCACCGGCGGGAGCCGCGGGATCGGCCGCGCGCTCGTGCGCACGCTTGTCGCCTCCGGCCGGCGCGTGGCTTTCACCTATTCCTCGGGGGAGGCCGCGGCGCGCTCCGTCGAGGCCGAGTGCGGAGGCCTCGCCAAGGCGTGGCAGTTCGATCTCGCCGACCGCGCGCGCCCCGGCATTCTCGTACCGGAGATCGAAGACGCGCTAGGGCCGATCGACGGGCTCGTCAACAACGCGGCGATCCGGCGCGATCAGCTCCTGGCTGCGACCGGAGACGCCGACTGGGACGCCGTCATCGACGCCAACCTCGGCGGCGCATTCCGATGCTGTCGCGCGGTGCTTCCGAAGATGGTCGTGCGACGCGCGGGGAGCATCGTCAACGTTTCGTCGCTGACGGCGGTGCGCGGGGTTGCGGGACAAGCGGCCTACGGCGCCACCAAGGCGGGGCTCATCGGCATGACCAAGTCGCTCGCCCGCGAACTGGGGCGGCGCAACATCCGCGTGAACGCCGTGGTGCCGGGGCTCGTCATGACCGAGATGATCGCGGATACGCCTCCCGAGAAGCTGAAAGAGTTGCGCGCGATCGAGGCGCTCCCCTCGGGGACGAGCCCGGATGACGTCGCCGCGATGATCGCCTTCCTCCTCTCGGACCGCGCCGCCGCGATCACGGGGCAGGCCTTCCTCGTGGATGCCGGGAGCACGGCGTGAAGCGCGCGCCGCGCCTGCCGCCCGACGTCGTCCCGCTGTTTGGCGACGCGTTCGTGCGCTCGTGCTCGCTGTACGAAGAGTACGTCTTCCGCCTCACCCTCGACGTTTTCCGGCGCGCGGGGCTCGAGGCGGTATGCGCTCGGCCCGTGACGACCGACGAGGCGATCGCGAAGGCAGGGCTCCACGCGCACGTCGCGCGCGTCCCGCTCGACTGGATCCTCCGTGGGCTGGCGGCACGCGGCGTGCTGCACACGAGCGGAGACGGCGCGGCCTTGCGCTACCGGCTCCCGGGCGATCTCCCGGAACTCGACGCCGCCTCGGTCCGCGCGGCTCAGGCGGCGCACGACCCGTCGTCGCTCCCGTCCTACGCGATCGCGGCGCTCGCGGCGGAGCACTACCCCGAGGTGCTGCGCGGAGAGACCGCCGGAGAGAGCGTGCTGTTTGGCCCGGATCGGATCGGCGCCTGGTTCGACTACTTCTCGAACGACAACACGCTCTACGCGATCAGCAACGCCATCGGTGCGATCGCCTGCGACGCCGCGTTTCCCGAAGCCGGCGGCGCGGTCCTGGAGTTGGGGGGAGGGCTCGGAAGCGGCGCCGAAGCGCTGCTGTCGCGTCTGCGCGCGAAAGGGCGCGCGGCCTGCGTGTCGTCGTACCGATTCAGCGAGATCTCGCTTCCCTTTCTGAGGCGTGCACAGAAATCACTGACGACAGGATTCCCGGAGACCGCATTTGCGTTCGCGCGTTTGGATATGAACAAGCCGTTCGAGGAGGCGGGCGTGCAACCCGGGGCCTACGCGCTCGTTCACGGCGTCAACACGCTGCACGTGGCCTCCGACCTGGCGTTTACGCTCGGGGAGGTCCGAACGGCCTTGGCCCCCGGCGGTGCGCTCGTGATCTCGGAGTGCGTACGGCCGTTCCCGGGACAGCCGGTCTACGTCGAGTTCGTCTTCAACCTGATCGAGGCGTTTCGAGAGCCCGTGCTCGATGCCGGGTGGAGGCCCAACGGCGGATTCCTGACGCCGGAGCAGTGGACGGCCGCCCTCCTGGCCAACGGGTTTCGCGACGTTCGCATCGTTCCCGACATCGCCGCGAATCGCGACGATTATCCCTCGTTCGTCGTCGCCGCGGTTTCGGCCCTGAAGGCATGAACACCACGATCGCGGTCCCCGCGGACGGCCCGCTGTTCGAAGGACATTTCCCCGGCCGGCCGATTCTCCCCGGGATCGCCGAGCTGGTGCTGATCGCGCGTGCGCTGGCACCCGGAGGCGCCGCCGCCGTCTCCGCGATTCCGTTCGCGCGCTTCCGGGGGCTCGTGCTTCCCGCCGATCGTCTCGAGGTCGAAGCCGTCCCGCGAGGGGACGACGGCGTCCGCTTCGAGGTGCGGCGCGCCGGTGAGGTCGTCGCCAACGGGGCGATGACGTTCGGTGCGCCGCATCGCGATGACACGGGCGCCATGGCCGTGGCCTCGCGCGCGACGCGCGGGGCACCGCCGCTTGACGAGTTGATCCCCCACCGGCCGCCCATGCGCTTCGTCGAGCGGATCTTGGGCGAGGCGGAAGACGGCGCGACCTGTCTCGCTCGCGTGCCGGCGGCCTGCGCCCTCGTCACCCGCGGCGTCACCCCGACGTTCGTCGCCCTCGAAGCGGCGGCGCAGACGGCCGCGGTGTGGGAGGCGCTCCGGCGCTCCCGTGACGCCGGGGCGGCCTCCTCGCGGATGGGCTACCTCGTCTCTCTGAGAGACGCCGCGTTCTATCAGCGCACGATCCCCGCCGATACCGACCTCATCGCCACGATCCGGCTGGTGGCGTCCGCCCCGCCGCTCACGACCTACGTGGTCGACGTGGTCGTTCTCGGGGAGTGCGCGCTGCGGGGGACGATCGGGACTTATCTCAGCGATTGACGGGAGCCGGCTCCGGCCAGAGTTCGCGGAACACGAACCACTGATGCGGCGTCCTGCGCACGGCGCCCTCGACCGCCACGGCGACGCGGTTCATGGCCCACGTGAGATCGGCTTCGCGGTTTGCGGTGCGGGGCACCTCGATCGGTGGGCAGAAGACGATGCGGCAGCGGCGGCGTCCTTCGCGGATGGAGAAAACCGGGAGCATCGGAACCCCCGCGGTGCGCGCCAACGACGCGGGTCCGGAAGGCAGGGCGATCGGCCGTCCGAAGAGCGTGACTTCTACCGTGCGGCCTCCCGCGCGGCCTCCCGCGCGAGGGCGATCCCCCTGCATCGCTACGATCTCGCCTCGCCGGAGCGCATCCAGGAAAACCATCCCCTGCAACGGGTCGTCGCTCTGGAAGTGCATCGTGTAGCGCGACCCTTGGACCGTGCGGACGCACTCGCGAATGAACTCCTGCGCGCGCGGGTCGAGTTCGGGTTCCCGCACCAGGTTCACGTGACGGAGCCCGTGGGCGGTGGGGATCATCGAGCCCACCTCGTACATTCCCAAATGAGCCGTCACCATCACGAAGCCCGAGGCTTGAGACGTCACCGCTTCCCAGTGCTCGAGCGACTCGATCGATTGATGGAACGGCCGGTCGGTCGTCAGCCGCTCGTACCGCTCCGTGAGGCACCACGCAAACGACCACATCGTGGCGTAGATGCGGCGCTGGCGTTCGAGGAACCCGCAGGGGCCCATTACGGCGTTCAAGTTCGAAGCGATCGCGCGGCGAATGTTGAGAATCGTGAAGAAGAAAAACGTCGTGAAAATGAGGATGATCGGCCCGAGCGTCCAGGCCGGGAGCGTCGACACCGCCCACTTATGGAACCGGTACCAGAACAAGCCCGTGACGTGATAGTCCCCCAACAGGCGTCGCGCCCGGCCGACTTTGGGGGCGTGAGGGGAAACGCGCGGAAGCGTACTCATGCGTACGGCATTGTAGGCCACCGGTTCGCCGCTGCTAAACTGATAGAACGCGATACGCGGCGTAAGAGGCGGCATGGCGATTCCGAAACAAACCGACGTTCTGATCCTCGGTGGCGGCCCGGCGGGGAGCACCGCAGGCCTGGTGCTCGCCCGCGAGGGCGTCCCGGCGATGATCATCGAGTCGGAGCGTCACCCTCGCTTTCACGTCGGCGAGTCGCTGCTGCCGCACTCGCTTCCGATGTTCGACCGGCTCGGCGTCCACGACGCGATCCGGGCGCTCCCACGCACGCTCGTCAAGCCGGGCGCTACGTTTTGCAGTCACGACGGCGAGGAGAAGTCCGATTTCTGGTTCGACGAGAGCGCCGCTCCCGTCATTCCGCACGCGTACAACGTGAGGCGCGACGAGTTCGACGAGACGCTCTTGCGAACCGCGGAGTCTCGCGGTGTCGAGGTGCGCGAAGGGTGGAAGGCGATCGCCCCGGAGTGGGACGGCGACCGCCTCGCCGGAATTCGCGTGCGCACGCCGGACGGCGAGGAGGGGACGATCCGGGCGAAGTGCGTCGTCGACGCCACCGGGCAGCACGCATTTCTCGCGACGCGCATGGGATGGAAGTCGGTCTACCCCGACCACCGGAAGCTGGCGATCGTTGGCCACTTCGAGGGGGTGGAGCGGTTCCCGGGGCGAGGCGCCGGCAACATCGTGATCATCGTGACGCAGTCCGGTTGGTTCTGGTTGATTCCCTTCGCAGACGGAACGACCTCCGTGGGGGTCGTGCTCGATGCCGCCCGCTACGAGGGCATCTCCGGCGGGGTCGACGCGCAGTTCGACGCCGCGATCGCCGCGACGCCGGAGGCCGCGCGGCAACTCGCCCGGGCCCGGCGGCTGTTCCCGGCGAGCGCGGTCCAGAATTTCTCGTTCAAGGTCTCCCGCACGCACGGAGACGGGTTCGCCATGGTCGGCGACGCCGCCGGATTCCTCGATCCGATCTTCTCGTCGGGCATCTTGATGGGGATGACCACGGCGGAGCGCGCGGCGCTGGACATCGCGTCCGCCCTCCGCAGCAAGGGCCGCGTCTTTGCTTCGGACACCGCTCGCTGCGCGGTCTTGAACCGGCGGTTGCAGAAGCGCTTCTTCATGATGATCCGGTCGTACTACGACCCGTGCTTCCTCGACGTGTTCTTGTTGCCTCGCACGGAATTCCGGGTTCCGGGGGAGCGCCTCGGGATTCGACCGGCGGTCATTTCGCTTCTGGCCGGCGACGTCGTCGGTGCGGGAGCTTGGAAGAAATTGTTTGGTTTTCAAATGCTTCGGGGGCTCGGCCGGGTTCAGCGCGTGGCGCGAAGATTCGGCGGGCAACTCGTCAGGCCGCTTACGAACTCACCAGGGGCCTGATCCGGGAGATCGTCATGAAACACGGATCCTCCGTCTTGTGTCTCGCGGCGGCGCTGGTCGTGGGAGGAGTTGCCTTCGCCGAAGAAGCGCCGCCGGCCGCCGCCTCCGACGACGGGATGGAGGGGAACGTCCAGTTCCTCATCGGTCAGAGCTACCTCGGCGACGTTTGGCAGCCGCTCGACCAGCCCGCGGCGTTCGGCGTCGAAGTCGACTTCGGCCCCAAGAAATCGCCCGTACACGTGGCTTTCGCCTCGAGCGTTTCGGGCGACAGCACGAGCGTCGTGAGCCCGTATCTCGGCCAGACGGGTGGCGTCGCGGTCGGCTTCGTGGAGTTCTCGGCAGGTTTCGTCTGGCTTCCCGTGAAGAAGGCGATCGCGCGGCCGTATCTTGGCGCCGGTGCGCTGACGCTGTTTGCCGGCGTCGATGCCGGCGCCAACGCGTGGAACGGAGGCGATGCCGACCAGTCCTTCGGCTTCTACGCAAACGCCGGGCTCTTCTTCAAAGTAGGCAAGAGCTTCAACATCGGATTCGACGGCCGCATCGTGCGCGGCACGAGCGTCACGATCGCCGGGACCAAGCTGGACGCCGACTACGAACGGGCGAGCCTGCTGCTCGGGTTCTCGTGGGGGGAGTGAGGGCTCGCCTGTTAAAGGTCCTTCACGAGTCCTCGGAACTTATCGCCCCGTTCCTCGAAGTTCTTGTAAACGCCGTAGCTCGGAGACGCCGGGGAAAACAGGACCGTCGATCCGCGGGGTGCGAGCCGTGCCGCGAGGGCCACGGCCTCCGCGAGATCCGACACGACGTGCGCGCGCGCTGCGGCTTCGGGGTCGAACTTCGCGATCGCCGCGAGAAGGGAGGGGCCGCCTGGGGGTAGCAAAACCACGTTGGGGAGGGCGCGCGACACCAACGCCCGCGCGAGCGGCGCGAAGTCGAACCCGCGATCTGTCCCTCCGCCGATGTAGGTTGTGACCTCGCCGCCGAACGCGTCGAGCGCGGCGACGGCGGCTTCGGGCGCGGTGGCGATCGAGTCGTTGATCCAGCGCACGCCGCCGAACACGCCGAGGTCTTCGAGCCGGTGGGGAAGCCCGGAAAAAGACGCGAGCACGTCCTCGAGATGCGAGGGGAGGGCGCCGAATATCCCGGCGGCGGCGAGCGCGGCACGGGCGTTCAGACGGTTGTGCGGGCCGCGCAGCAACATGTGCGCGTCGGAAAACCCGGCGGTCCCGAGCCCATACGGGATGTGGCGGGCGGGTCCGAAGGGGGCGCGCCGGGCGAGCTCGGGGTCGGCGGCGTTCCAGATCGCGACGTCGTCCTCGCGCTGGGTGGCCGCGATCTTGAGCTTGGCGGCGTAGTAGGCCGCAACGCTTCCATGCCAATCGAGATGCTCGGGGAACAGGCGCGTGATCACGGCGACCGATGGGCCGACCGACAGGTCGTGCGTCTGGTAGCTCGACAGCTCGACGACGATCACGGGGCGATTGGACACGACGTCTTCGATCACGTCGAGTGCCGCGCGGCCGATGTTGCCGACCAGCACCGTCGGGATCGAGGCCGCTTCGAGAGTTTTTGCGATGAGCGTGGCGGTCGTGGACTTCCCTTTGCTCCCCGTGACGCCGATCACGGCGAGACCGGCCGCGCGCGCTCTTTCGATGAATAGGGCCGTCGCCGAGGTCGTCGGAATGCCGACGGCAAGCGCCGCGAGTATTACCGGATCCGAGGGTTTGATCCCAGGAGACTTGATCAGAAGGTCAACGCCGGAAAGCGCGGCCTCGAGGTCGTCCGTGGCGATCCATTCGATATTTCGGCCGAGGTCGGCTGGGCGCTCGGAGGAGATCACCCGCACCCGACGGCAGCCGAGCCGCCGCAGCCACGAGACGGCGGAACGGCCCTCGATGCCGTAGCCGAAAACGGCCGCCGAGGTGTCAGTGCCGATCGAGGTAGTCATCGAGTTCTGCGGTCCTCAGGGCGGACAGTTCGTGATCGTTCGAGCGGGCCAGCGCACGGCTTTCCACCGCATCGAGATCGGGATATTTCGGAACGACCTGCCCCGTGAACGCCGTCATCACACCGTGGGGGATCGTCCTGCCGCGTTTCAACGCCAGGTGCAGCGCGGCGGCCGTCTCGTCGGGAGTGCCCACGCACTCGAAGGGCTTAGTCCCGCGGAGGCCGAGGAGCTCCTCAACGAATGTGTTGTTTCCCGGATCGGCGAGCGCGTCGCCCCCGAACAACGCGTGATACGCCGCGTCGTCGAGCCACGGACGTGCCATCAACGAGACGAAGACGCACTTGGGGCAGGCGAGGCAGAAGCGGCGCGCCGCGGGCCCCGACTGCTTGAAGTTCGCGTTGCAGGACGTCACGGCGTCGAAGTACCGCGGGTGCGTCGCGAAGGCCTTGACGATGCGCAGTTCCGTCAGCGGCCGGAGAAGGCTGACGTACTCCGGCCCGCCGTCGAGTTGGCGTCCGAGCCAACCGCGGAACATCCGCTCGAACTCGAGGGACTTGCTCCACTGGTGGTTGACGTCGATGCCGTTCCAGACGGTGTTTCCGAACGAGGCGCTCGCTTCGTTCGACGCGATCACCGCCGGCCGTCCGCACAGGACAGCGACGAGCGTCCCGGCCGCCGCGAGGATGGCGTTGACCGGGACGTGGCCGTTCAACGCGCCGGCCGCGTTCATCTCCAGAAGTTTCGGGTCGAGGCGGCGCGACACGACGTGCAGCACGCGTCCCGAGACTGCGGCCGAGCGGTGAACCCACTCCCAGTCGGTTCGGCCGACCGACAAGAGGTCATGCGCCTCGCCCGCGGCCTCCAAGATCTCGTGCGAGACCACGGAGTCCTTCCCCCCGCCCCAGAGCAGAAGGGAGGGGCCGTCGGCCGGAAGAACGGTCGCCATTCGGCGATCGGAACTCGAGGTCTCGCGAAAGGACGCGCGCCCCGTCGGATCGATCTGATTCCGATAGAAGAACTCGCCCAGCCCCAGCGTGTAGACCGCGTTCCAGAACTGCGCGTCGTCGGCGGAGATCGAGGCGTCGTCCACCAAGAGCTCTCGCGGGATGCGGGTCTTCCAGTACGACGTACCCGCCGCTAGGTGCAGGCCGAGGAGCGCGCGCCCGACCGCTTCGTCGTTGGCTGGGGCGAGCGGCCCCAGAGAGGTAGGAAGTTCGTACGTTTCCTCGAACTCGACGCGCGCCCCCTCGCGGGAGGTCAGCGCGTACCCGAGGCGCACGCACCGCCCCTCGATCGCGCGGTGCGTGAAGGAGAACCTGTCCACGGGCCGAAGTCTAGCGCTTCGGGCCGCCCGCGGCCGAAAGGAGCGCCCTAATCCCCTCGGTCAGGGCGGGATCCGTCCAGTCCTGGCTCCCCTGACGCTCGTCCCAGACCACGCCGCCCGGGCCCACGATGAAGGTCCTCGGGAGCCGGTAGGCCAGATCGAGCCGGTCGGCCAAGCCACCCTTCGGTGCGCGGTACGAACCAAGGTCCACGCCGAGCGTCTTCTGGAACTTCTGGATGAGCTTGCCGTCGGCCTCCGATTCGACCGAGATCAAAACGACGCGCGCCGAGCCGCCCTTCTCAAGCGACTCGCGGAACTTCATCAAAGAGGGGAGTTCCTGGACGCATGGCTTGCACCACGTCGCCCAAAAATGAACCAACGCGGGTTTGTCGAGCAGCGAGGTCAGTTCCACGCGCTTCCCGTCCGGGCCGAGAACGCTCATCGCGAGCTTCGGCGCGGGCGCAACGTCCGCCGCGCGGCACTCGGCCGTCGCGGCACGTGCCTTCGCGAGCGAGCGATCCACGGCGGCGTCGAACGCTTCTTCATGCGCGTAGTACCAGACGTCCTCGATGGCCCCGGAGGGCGACACGAAGAAGGTCGTCGGCGTCGAGATGGTCTCGTACATCCGAGAGACGACGCCGTCCACGTCTTCGACGACGGTCCAGGGGATCTTCTCCGCGCGAATGTAGGCCTCCGTGATGGCCCGGTGCGACGGTTGTCCGGGCTTGTCCTTCTTGATGATCGTGACGCCGATGGCGTCGACCGCTCCGGTGTGCGCGGAAACCCACTTGACGAGCTGCGGAATGTCCACCTGGCAGTGCTTGCACGTGGACGACCAGAACATCACGAGCGTCGGTCGACCCGTTTTGGAACGTCCCGTGAATGCGAAGGGCGCGCCGGAGCCGAACACCTTGGCGTTGAAGGCCGGTGCGCAGCGGTCCATCAATCGCGAAGACGGGTAGTACGGAAACATCTTTTCGATCTGCGGGACGTCGACCCCCTTCGCGACCTCGCGAAGGACGTCTCCTGCCGGACGGTTGCCCTTGGCGGTGATCAGGAGCTGTTCGGGGTCCTTGATCTTCGCGATGACGAGCCGGCCCGTCGTCGAGAACAGCGCGACGTTGGGCACGTCGGTGACGGCCAGCGCCTTCATCACCACGTAGCCGTCGTCCACGAGAAGCGGCAGGGAAGCGGGGACGTCGAGGAGTGCGAACGCCTCCTGGATCTCTTCGTCGCGCTGATCGTCACGGCGGCCCGAGATGGCGTAGACCTCGATCTGCGGGGTCTCCTTACGAAGGTAGGCGGCCCTCTCGACGAGCGCCCGCTGCGACCAGGCGAATCCCGGCGCCCAGAAGACGAGCGCGATCGGCTTGCCGCGGCCGAGCCGCGACTGGAGATCGAAAGCGGAGCTCTTCAGGCCGTCCGGCCCCGGCTCCAGGCGGCGCAACGGCCCGGCGAACCGATAGGTCGGCGCGGGTTTTTGCGCAACGGTCTCGCCGGCTAAGGCTTCGGGAACGAGCCAGTCCGCAAGCGACGAACGCTCCCGCGGGAGGGGCGTCTCTTCGGGGGCCTCGGGCACGGCGGGAACCGTCGGGCCGCCCTCACTCTCGATGCGCGCGCGTTCCGCGGCCGCGACGGCGCGCACGTGGGAGCGGAGCGCCTGGTCCCCCGCGACGGTGAGGGCGAGAAGGGCGACGAACGCCACGGCGGAACGGCGCAACGGTGACGGCCAGCTTCTCAGATCGCGGAACGTGGAGGCGACGAGAGTGGCGGGTGAACGCCGCGCCGCGACGGCGGTGAGAATCGGGATCGAGAGGTTCACGGCGTAAAGCCTCATGCACCAAAGGCACAGGTAGCCGATGAGTGCTTTCGACACGAGAAACAGCGCCACCGAGTAGGCAGCGGTCAGCAGGCCGATGCAAAAGGCGTAACCCAGGGTCTCGGGCGCTCGGGACGAGGCGGCGAGCAATCCGAGGAGGAGTAGATAGGTCGGAAGCGCCAGGGCCGCGATCGGAACTCCGGCGATCTCGGACCAGCGGCTACTGTTCACCAAGTCGCAATTGATGGTCTCGGACTCGGGGCAATTGGCGAGCGCGAGCGTCGCGTCTCCGTAGACCTGATTCTCGTGATGCGCCACGAGGTACGAAGCGATGCCGAGGCCTGCCAAGAGCGCGAGGGCGAGCAAGCCGGCCGCAAGACGACTCACTGGATGATGCGCGACCATCAATCCACCTTGAGGATCGCCAGAAACGCCTCCTGCGGGATGTCCACGCGACCGACCCGCTTCATGCGTTTCTTTCCTTCCTTCTGTTTCTCGAGCAGCTTGCGCTTACGCGAGATGTCGCCGCCGTAGCACTTCGCCAGGACGTTCTTTCCCATCGCCTTGACGGTCTCGCGGCACAAGATCTTGCCGCCGATCGCGGTCTGGATGATCACCTCGAACATCTGTCTCGGGATCAGCTCCTTCATCTTGGCCGCGAGCGCGCGCCCCTTCGGCTCCGACTTTTCGCGATGGCAGATGACCGACAGCGCATCCACCGGCTCGCCGTTGACCAGGAGGTCCATCTTGACCAGTTTGTCGGGGCGGTAGCCGGCGAGGTGATAGTCGAGAGAGGCGTAGCCCCGCGAGCCCGATTTCAGCTTGTCGAAGAAGTCGAGCACGACTTCGTTCAACGGCATGTCGTACTCGAGCAGCACGCGCGTCTTCGAGAGGTAGCTCAGCTTGTTCTGCACGCCGCGCCGCTCGTCGCACAGCTTCATGATGTTCCCGAGGTACTCCGGGGGCGAGATGATCATCGCCGTGATGATGGGTTCTTCGATGATCTCGATGTTGGCGGCGGGGGGCAGTTTCGAGGGGTTGTGCACCTCGAGCACCTCGCCTTTGGTCGTCGTTACGCGATAGGACACGCCCGGAGCCGTTGTGATCAGGTCGAGGTCGAACTCGCGCTCGAGGCGCTCCTGGACGATTTCCATGTGGAGCAGCCCCAGAAACCCGCAGCGGAAGCCGAAGCCCAGCGCGCCCGAGGACTCGGGTTCGTAATTGAACGACGCGTCGTTCAGCCGCAACTTCTCCATCGCGTCGCGCAGGTCTTCGTACTGGGCCGCGTCGGTCGGATAGAGTCCCGCGAACACCATCGGCTTGACTTCGCGGAAGCCGGGGAACGGCTGGGTCGTCGGGATCTTCTCGTCGGTGAGCGTGTCGCCGATCTGGCAGTCGCTGATCTT
>Ga0315283_10005105_pt1 | contig 11545 bp, 5 predicted proteins | sample YL17G09_0_MG_FD_204541 | JGI IMG/M metagenome (GOLD analysis project Ga0315283, IMG submission 204541) | Sediment microbial communities from Yellowstone Lake, YNP, Wyoming, USA - YL17G09_0 | ecosystem: Environmental > Aquatic > Freshwater > Lake > Sediment | place: USA: Wyoming | collected...
AGCATCATCGTGTTGACGTCGGACCATGGGGACTCGCTGGGGGAGGACGGCCGCTGGGGGCACGCGTACACGATCTTCCCGGAGATCCTGAGGGTTCCGCTGATCATCCATCTCCCGGCGGCGATGAAAAGCCGGGTCGTATCGAATCCGGCGGGGATGACGTTCCTGACGGACATCACGCCGACCCTTTACTCCCTCTTGGGTCACGAACCCGATCTTCGGAACGACGTCTTCGGACGGCCCCTTTTCGCGGCGCGCCCTCGCGACCTCCCGGCGGCGGAGCGGGCCGACGGCAACTTCCTCGTCGCCTCGAGCTACGGCCCGGTCTACGGCATCCTCGGCGGAAATGGGCGGAGTCTCTACATCGCGGATTCCGTGAACTACACCGAGTATCTCTTCGACTTGACCGGCTACCCCTTGGCTCCGCCTCCCGCGCTATCCGATGAGCAGCGGGCCGCGTATCGAGAGCTCGTTCGCTCGTCGGTGGATTCGATCCACGCGTTCTATCACGTGCCGAACCCGCCTTGACCCCGCCTCGGAGCGGGGACTAGGCTCCGCCCCATGAACCTCGAAAAACTGAACCGGGGCGACCGGCGACTCATTCTCGCCTGCATCGCCATCTCGGTCGTCAGCCTCTTCGTCGGCGTCAAGTATTACTTCCTCGCCTTCCCCGAGGCCTCCATCGAGTTCCGCGTCACGAAGGAGAGCTCGCTGCCCGTGGCGGCCGCTCACCTCGCCGCGTTGGGGCTCGAAACTTCGGGGTACCGTCATGCGGCGGTCTTCGGCTTCGACGACCAGCAAAAGACGTTCCTCGAGCGCGAGCTGGGGGTCGCCGAGTCGAACAAGCTCTTGGAGACGACGGTCCGGCTCTGGCGGTGGAAGCACCGCTGGTTCCGCCCGCTCCAGAAGGAGGAGCTGAGCGTCGAGGTCACGACCAAGGGCGAGGTCGTGGACTTCCGCCACCTTCTCGCCGAGGACGCGCCGGGGGCGGACCTGCCGGTCGACGAGGCGCGCAAGTTGGCCGAGAGCTTCCTGGCGGAGGTCATGGGGAGACGGCTCGACACCCTGTCCTTCGTCCAGGCGTCCACGGAGAAGCGACCGCACCGGACGGACCATGCGTTCACCTGGAAGGTGAACGGAAGCGAGGTGAAGGGCGCCGACTACCGGCTGGAGGTGAACGTGGCCGGCGCGTCCGTCTCCGGATACGGCGAGCGCCTCAAGGTGCCGGACACCTGGGTCCGCGATTACGCCAAGCTCCGCTCGAGAAACGAGCTCGCGGGTCAGATCGACTCGGTCTTCCTGCTTCTGACCGTCCTCGCCATGCTGACCGTCCTCGGACTCCGGATCCGGCGCGGGGACGTGCGATGGAAGGCGGCGACGATCCTGGGCGCGATCATGTTCGCCCTCATGGCGCTGTCTCAGTTCAACAGTCTTCCGTCCGCGCTCTACGCCTACGACACCACGACGTCATTCGGGGGCTTTCTGGCGAAGATCGTCCTCGCCGCGATCGGGGCCGGGCTCGGGAGCGCCCTGCTGATCTTCCTGCTGACCTCCTCGGCCGAGCCCGGGTACCGCGAACGGTTCCCGGACAAGCTCTCCCTGACCTCGCTCCTGCGCCTCCGGGCGTTCCGGTCGCGCGAGTTCTTCGTGGCGTCGCTCGTCGGGGTCACGCTCACCTGTTTCTTCTTCGCGTACGAGAACGTCTTCTACCTCATCGCCAACGCGATGGGGGCTTGGGCGCCGCGGGAGGTGGCCTACTCGGACCTGCTGTCGACTGCGTTCCCGTGGGTCTACGTCCTCTTCTTCGGCTTCCTCCCCGCGATCTCCGAGGAGTTCATTTCGAGGATGTTCTCGATTCCGTTCTTCGAGAAGATCTTCAAGAGCACGGTCTTGGCGGTGGTGGTCGCCGCGTTCATCTGGGGATTCGGCCATGCGGCCTACCCGAACCAGCCGTTCTGGATTCGCGGGCTGGAGGTGGGCCTGGCCGGCATCGTGTTCGGGGTCGTGCTGCTGCGATTCGGCATCGCGGCTGTCGTCATCTGCCACTTCTCGGTCGACGCCCTCTACACGGGGTTCGTGCTCATCCGCTCTCCCAATCTCTACTACAAGATCTCGGGGAGCCTCTCGGCGGGGATCTTCTTCATCCTGCTGCTCGCGTCGGCTCTGGCGTACTGGCGAAGGGGCGGCTTCCTCGCCGCCTATGTGACGAACGAGAGGGAGGGCGTGGCGCCCGAGCCCGAGCCGCGGTCGATAACCGCCGCGACGGACGGAGGATCGCCCGCCGCCGCACGCCCCCTCGCGGGATCGCGGATCGCGGTCGGCCTCGTTCTGGCGGCCGTGCTCATCGCCTTCGGGTTCCTGCCGGTCGAGCGTTTCGGGGATGGGGTCCGATTCAAGACGACGCGCGACGGGGCGCGGCAAACGGCCGCGGCCTTCCTGAAGGACAACGGTTTCGACGTCTCGTCGTACCGCAGCCTGGTCCAGATCATGGACCGCACCGATCCGACGGACGCCGCGTACCTCCTGAAGGCCGGAGGCCTTCGGGTCGCCAATCGATTCGGCGGGTCGCTCGTCCCAACGCCGCTGTGGCGTATCCGGTTCTACGTTCCGGGTCAGATGGAAGAATATTGGGTCTCGGTCTCCACAACGACCGGAACCGTCGTGGGATTCGATCGCACGCTCTTGGACGCAGCGGAGGGCGCGTCGGTGCCGAAGGAGCGCGCCCGCGAGCTGGCTGAAGCGTTCCTTACGGCGCACGGCCTCGACCCTGCGGCGGGGGAACTCAAGGAGCAGACCGAAAAAGACGAGAAGGCCCGCCGCGACCACACCCTCGTCTGGGAGTTCAAGCAAGCCGACGCGGGCGAGGCCAGCGTCCGTCATCGGATCCTGGTGCAAGGCGACGCGGTCGGCGCCTGGACTCGGGCAGTCAAAGTTCCGGAAGACTGGCGACGGGACCGCGAGAAGCAGACCGCCCTCACCGTCGCCGTCCGGTGGCTGAAGCTTCCGCTGTTCGCGCTGATCGCCGTGTTCGCCGTCCTCCTCCTGGCCGCGAAGATCCGCGCGGGGGAGGTCCCATGGAAGTTCGCGTTCGCCGCCGGGCTTCTGGTCGCCGTCGCTACGCTGGTTCGAACGGCGCTCTCGGTCGACGCCTTGTGGGCGCGGTACAGCACGTCGATGCCGGCCGGTGCGTACGACGTGGTGGTCGCCATCGGGTTGCTCCTCGGGACGTTGGGGGCCTTCGTCGCGGCGACCCTTGTCTCCGCATTGGCCGGAGCGCTCTACCCGCGCGCGGTGACCATGCTTGCGGCTTCGAGTCGAAGACAACTCGCCCGCGACGCACTCGTGTCGGGCTGCGTGGCCCTCGGATTGGTTCTCGGGCTGCCAACCCTGAGCCGACTGATTGCCGCCATGATTCCGGCGGGGCGCCTCGTCTCCGGGGTTTCGTGGCCGACGGGGATCGAGACCTCGGCGCCGTTTCTTGCGGCGCTCGCCAACGCCATCTCGGCGACCGTCTTCGTCGCCGGCCTCGCGGCGGTCGCGGCGGGGGTCGTGTCGAAGTACTTCAAGAGCCCCGCCCGTCAGGCGCTCCTTGTTGCGCTGCTGGTTCTGTCGTTCCTTCCGGGTGCGGCGCGCACTCCAGCCGAGTACGTCGTGGGATCACTCTCGGTCGGCCTGACCGTCGCGGGAGTTCTGGTGCTGATCCGCTTCTTCCTTCGCGACAACCCGCTCGCCTGGATGTGGAGCGCCTGGTTCGGCTTGGGAGGCAGCGCCGCGATCCGGCTGCTCGACAACGCGGCAGCCCCCTATCGCGTCTACGGTGTCTTGTTGTCCGCCGTGATTCTCGCGTCGGCGTTCCGGCTCTACGTCACGGGGTCGAAACCGGGGCCGGTCGAAGCCACTCGATGAACGAAGACAAGACGACGACGATCCCGCAGCCGATGACGTTGTACCAGAGGAAGCCGATGTCGGAGGCGACGAAGAGAATCAAGACCGTGCTTTGCGCCACGAACGCCGCGATGAGCACCGGCGTCGCGCCGACACGGCGGACGAAAAACGCGACGGCGAACAGCCCCAGGATCGTTCCGTAAAACACCGACCCCAGGATGTTCACCGCCTGGATCAGGTTGTCGAGCATCGAGGCGAAGCTCGCGAAGCTGACGGCGGCGACGCCCCAGGCCGCGGTGAACAATTTCGAGGCGATCAAGTCCCCACGCGGAGTCGATTCGCGCGGCCGAAGGCGCTTGAAAAGGTCGACGGTCGTCGTCGAGCCGAGCGCGGCCAGTTCGCTCGAGGTGGAGCTCATGGCGGCGCAGAGGATCACCGCGATCAGGAGCCCGAGCAGCCCTTTCGGGACGTAGCGCAGCACGAAGCTCAAGAAGACGTAGTCGGCGTCTTTCGTTTCGGCGCCGGGGACGGCGCGCTTCACGAGGGTCTTGGCCTCGACGCGGATCGCCGCCAGGGTCCCCGCGGCCTCGCGCAAATCCTTCCGCGCCGTCTCGCGGGCGCTGGGCTTGGCCCGAACGAACGCCTCCGCGGCCGTGCGTTGCGCGACAAAGGCTTCGTCGAACCGGTGCTCCAGCACCGCAAGCTCCGCCGCGTGGGGGCCCGCGGCGACGCGGTTGAGCGTGGGCGCGTTGAAGAAGATCGGCGGCCTGACGAAGAGATAGAAGACGAAAACCATGACGCCGATGAAGAGGATGACGAACTGCATCGGCACCTTGAACAGCCCGTTGAAGAGGAGGCCCAGCCGGCTCTCGGTGACGGAGCGTCCCGACAGATAGCGCTGGACCTGGGACTGATCCGTCCCGAAGTACGCCATCGCCAGGAAGAAGCCTCCCGTGATTCCCGACCAGAAGGTGTAGCGGCTGTTGAAGTCCAGGTGGAAGTCGACCACGTTCATCCGGCCGAGAGCGCCGGCGAGCTTCACGGCTTCGAGCGTCGTCACCGCGGAAGGCAGCCGCCAGAGGATGAGCCCCAAGGCGACGCCGAGACCGCCCAGCATCACGATCATCTGCTGCCGTTGCGTCTGGCTCACCGCCCGGGTGCCGCCGATCACGGTGTAGACGATCACCAGGCCGCCGAGCGCGATGTTCGTCAGCTGCAGCGGCCAGCCGAGGATCGTGCTGAGGATGATCGCGGGGGCATAGATCGTGATGCCGGCGGCCAAGCCGCGCTGGAGCAGGAACAAGACCGCGCCGAGATAGCGCACCCGCGCGTCGAAGCGGTGCTCGAGGTACTCGTAGGCCGTGTAGACCTTCAGGCGGTGGTAGATCGGCACGAACACGGCGGCGATGACGATCATGGCCAGCGGCAGGCCGAAGTAAAACTGCACGAAGCGCATGCCGTCTTCGAACGCCTGGCCGGGCGTGGACAAAAACGTGATCGCCGAGGCCTGCGTGGCCATGATGCTCAAGCCGATGGTGGGCCACTTGAGGCTGTAGTCGCCCCGGAAGTAGGCGGCCATGTCGAGCGCGCCGCGCGTCTTCCAGGCCCCGTAGCCGACGATGAACGCGATCGTGCCGATGAGTACGGCCCAATCGAGTCCGCTCACGACGCCCACCGCGTCAACGCGTAAAACAGCGCGATCAAAACCGCGAGCACGACCACGATGAGCGCATACACGTTGCGCCACGAACCCAGAAGCGGCGGTGGCTCCTGCCGGTCGTCGCGCTCTGGCGTCACCGGGGCGCCCCGATGAGGTTGACGAACAGGCGGTAGGCGCCGGGGACGCCGGCGGGAAGCTGTCTGAAGAAGGCGAGGCCCGTGTACACGTAGCGGCCCTTCCCGTAGGTCGCGACCAGAAGGCCCCCTTGAATCGGCTCTTCGCCCGCGTCGGCTGCTGCGAGGAGCGGCGTGTACTTCGGGTCCCACGTCGTGGCGTAGTACAGCCCGCGCTCCTGGATCCAGCCGTCGAAGTCGGAGGCGTCGATGCGATTGGGTTTCGTCAGGAGCGCGTTGTCCGGGACGAGCAGCGTCATCGGCGCGCGCTCGTCGGTGACGCGGCCGTGGCCGATCTCGAGCGGGTAGGGGCCGATGCGCCCTTCGAGCGGGCCGAGCCGGCTCTGCGTGTTGTATTGGACGACGACCGTCCCGCCATTTTCGACGTAGCTCATCAGGCGGTCGTGCTGGCTTCGCAGCACGCCGCGCGTGTTGAAGGCGCGTATCCCGACGACGATAGCGGCAAAGCGCGAAAGGTCCGCGCTGCGAAGCGCCTCGTCGTCGAGCAACTCGACCCGCAGGCCGAGCTGGGCGAGATCGTCGGCGACGGTGTCGCCCGAGCCTTCCACGTACCCGATGACTCCGTCCGGCACCTGCGTTTGCAGCGGGACCACGCGAATCTGTGCAGGTTGCAAGACGACCTGCACGGGGATGTGCGGGTAGTCGATGACGTGCTCCTTGAAGCTCCACGCCTTGCCGTCGATGTCGATCGCCGGACGCAACGAAGCGGCCGCGGCCCCGGAGGGCGGCGTCACGGCGAAGCGGGCCGTCGTTTCGTCCCCGGCCTTCGCGAGCTCGACGGGCACCGTGGCGGGATCCACGCGCCAACCCGTGGGAACGGGAAGCGTCACGCTGCCCTTGACGCCGTCGCGTCCGGCGCGAACCCGCAGCACGACCGGGGCCGGTTTGCCGTTGACGGACATCGCGGCGTCGCGAGCGGGCGTGACGGTGGCGGGAGGGACGATGAGGGTTTCGCGCAAGCGCTCGCCCCGCACGGGATCGGTCGTTGCGTACACGACCGGAACGTCGAGACGAAACGCGCGGCCTGAGGCCTCGAACGTGGCGTTGACCGCGAGCGGTGGGGGTTGGCGCGGATCGCCAATCAACTTGGGATCGGTGACGGTTTGCCGCCCCGGAGCGGCGGGTGCGGCCAGCCAGTAGGGGGCCGAGATGACGGCGCTCGCGGGGACGGTGTTGTCGTGTTTGACGATCTTCTTCTCGTTCACGACGAGCGCGGCGTTGACGTCGACCACGGAGCCGTCTGGAAAACCGAGGCGTTTCAGCGTCACACCCGCCGGCCGCCGCAAGACGACCTCGACGGAGAGCTCGGTGGTTTGGCCGGGGACGATGGACGGCTGCGCGGACGTCGCCCGCACGAACAGCCCCGACGCCGCGGCGGCGGCGCGCTGGACAGCAACCCGCGCATCGCCGACGCGCGGATCGCCGACGCGTCGATCGTCCGCGAGCTGATCGAGGGCCGTCAGGGCGGAAAGCAACGCGGGTACCGCAAGCTCGGGCTCGTCGCGCGTCAACAGCGAGCGGGCCTCGTCGATTGCCCGGCCCACCGGGGCGCCCGCTTTCCCGAAACGATCCCAGCCGAGCGGAACGCCCTCGAGGATGTCGGTTTTCGCGGGCGGGCCTGCGAGGGTCACGAAGCGTTCGATGACGGAGCCGCGTTCCCCGGGGACTCCGAAGCCCTGGCTCTGGTGATTGCTGCGCGACAGCGCCGCGAGCTCGCCGTAGGACAGCCCGAGACGCGTGTCGTAGGCGCCCACGTCGAGTTTCAGCGCGCCCTCGGGAGGAGGCTCGTCGCGCCAATTCGGGACGTTGTAGACGAGCCGCGTCGCTTGCCAGGTTGTGGCGCCGAGCGCGAGCTGGCCTGGGAAGCGCAACGGATCGGCCGCAGCAGAGAACGCCTCCCGCGCAAGGATTGCGGACGCGGTGTGGTGTCCGTGGTTGGGAGGCTTCTCGTCGAACCGCGTGATGATCACGTCCGGCTGAAACGTACGCACGACCCAGACCACGTCGGCCAACGCTTCGTCGTGGCCCCAGGTGTCCAGGGTCTCCGAGGCGCTTTTCGAGTATCCGAAATCCCGCATCCGGGTGAACCGTTGCTGCGCTCCGTCGAGACGGCGCGCGGCCAGAAGCTCTTCGGTGCGGATCACGTCCAGGAGCTCCGCCTGCTCGCGGCCGATGAGATTCTGTCCCCCTCCACCACGCGTCATCGCGAGATACGCAACCGTCAGATGCCGCGCGTTGGCCAGGTAGCCCAGCAGGCGTGTGTTCTCGTCGTCCGGATGCGCGGCGACGTAGAGCACGCGGGCGGCGACCCCGATCCGGTCGACCGCGTGGGCGAGGTGGGCAGCGTCCATCGGAACCTCCTGGGCGGCCGCGGGGGCGGCGAGCGCCAAGGCCAGGATTGCAAAACGAAACGTGCCGGTCACTCGGCCTCCCTGCGTGCCGCTTGAAGGACGCGGCGGTAGTGTTCTTCGTAACGGTCGATCGCGCGCTCGCGACGGAACAAGCTGAGGACGCGGGCGCGCGCGTTGGTACCCAGGCTCTCGCGACGGCCCTCGTCCGAGATCATCTCGAGGGTCGCCGCGGCGAGCGCGTCGATGTCGAAGGGTGCGACCAGCCGGCCGACCTCCGGCGTGATGACCTCAGGGAGCCCGCCCACGCCGTACGCGACGACCGGCACGCCGCAGCTCATCGCCTCGAGCGCGGCGACGCCGAAGCTTTCGCTCTCGCTCGGAAGCACGAACGCATCGGCGTGTCGCAGGAAGTCGACGAACTCGGCGTGCGTGCCGACCGCGCACACGCTGTGTTGGACGTCGAGCTCGCGCGCCCTTTGCATCAGCCGCTGCCGGTCGGGTCCGTCCCCGACGAGCATCAGGCGCGCCCTCGTGTGACGGCGCACGCGCGCCAACACCTCGACGAGGTCGAGCACGCGCTTGACCGGGCGAAAGCTCGAAACATGGAAGAGCACCGGGGCACCGCGGTCTTGCGGATCGCCCCCGGCGGATTCGAACATGGCGTCGAAATGCGCACGGTCGCGCCGCGCGGCCGGGGTGAAATGCTCGGTGTCGACGAAGTTGGGGATGACGTCGATCGCAAGTTCCGGCGGGAGGCCGAGCCTGAGATAGGCCTCGGACTTCAAGAACTTCGAGGGGACGGTGATGCCGTCCGATTGGGCGACGGTGAAACGCGTGATCGATCGGTAGCTCGGGTCGCTGCCGATTTGCGTGACGTCGGTGCCGTGCAAGGTCGTCACCACGCGCGGAGCGGCGCGCCCCAACACCTGCCGGGCGATATAGGCGGCGGCGGCGTGCGGAACGGCGTAGTGCACGTGGATGATGTCCAGCCCGTGGTCGGAGGCGATCTCGACGAGGCTCGACGACAAAGCCATCCCGTAAGGAGCGTACTGGAGCGCTGGATAGCTCGGCACCGACACCTCGTGAAGGAAGAGCCGCTCGAAGGTCGGAAGGGTGCGGCTCGGCGGCGCGCTCGCGATCACGTGGACGCTGTGGCCGCGCTGCGACAGCCCCACCGCGAGCTCGGTCGCGACGATGCCGCTCCCGCCCAAGCTCGGGAAGCAGACGATGCCGACGGACAGTCGCGCGCTCATCGCGGGGTCTCGAAAGCGTGAGCGCCCGATCCGGGGTTAGCGCGGAAGTGGGCCAGGGGATCGTCGAGGCCCATCGTCTGCAAGCCGTACAGCGCTTCGCCGCAACGTACGCCGATCTCGCTCCCACGGTGCCGGTCCCGCGCCTCGATCGCTTCGATCGCAAGCGCGGAGCTGATCAACGTGGCCGCGGTCTGGTCCTTGCGCGTGATCTGGCTGGCGTGACAGGCGATCGCCCGGGCCTTGCGCTCCCAGGCCTTCGAGGTGTCGACGATGAAGCTCGGCGTCATGCGGTAACGCATTTCGTAGTGCAACGTTTGCCTCGGCGAAAACGGCGCCTCGCCCCCGGGCGTTGCGAACTTCCGGAGGCCCGCCATGAACACCGCGCGCGTCAGCAATGCGGCCGCCGTCACGTGGTCGGGGTGTCTTTCTTCGATCCACGGAATGAGCAGGAGTTCGGGACGATGGCGGCGGATCGCCTCGACGACGATCGGGAGGTGGGGCGAGTTCGGCGCGGGGTCGATGAAGCCGTCGGGAAGGCCGAGGTTGGAGCGAAACGCGAGGCCCATGACCTTCGCGGCCAACTCGGCTTCGCGGGCGCGCTCGACGACGGTCCCCTGGCTTGCAAGCTCGCCCCTCGTCAAGTCCACGATCCCCGTGCGGTAGCCGAGATCGGCCATCACGATCATCACGCCTCCGCAGAAGATCTCGACGTCGTCGGGGTGGGGGCCGATTGCGAGGACGTCGATTCCGTAAGGTGTCGATGGGCTCATAGGTCGAGGTCCTCGATGCCGGTTGAAAGCGGTGCCGCCGCGGCCAGCACGCGCTCGATGAAGGCGCGCTGGCCGTAACGGGCGGCGAACGACGATAGACCGAAGAAGCGCTCTTGGGGGATGCCGTGCGGTTGCAACCGCGCCTGAACGCGGCGGACGTCGTCGACGGCGCCCTTGTCTTGAAGCCTCCGCGCCCGGTCGATGCTGCGTCCGAGCTTGCCGGCCGATCGCGCCATGCTGCGGCGGGTTTTCTCGAGAGACTTCAGGCCGCGCTCGCCGGCTTCGTTGACGAGGGGCGTGATGTCGGCGAGCAATCGATCGACCCCCGCGACGAGATCCTGAGCGATGCGATCGCCTCCGGACTCGCCCGAAGCTCCGGCCTGGGCCGAGGCCAAGGCCTCCTCGAACGGCCCGCACGCTTGGGCCGGCGTGAGCCCGAGGCGCGAAAGCGCCCGGCGCGTCGTCTCGTCCACCAGTCGCACGTGGACGCGCGGGACGATGATCGGCATGGGGATGTCGAACGCGGCGTAAAGCGGAGGCAGCTGCGCGAAGTAGGCGAGCTCTCCGGGTCCGCCGACGTAGGCGACGGTCGGAAGCCAGGTGTCTTGCAGGATCGGGCGCAACAGAGCGCTGGTGCTGAACGCCGCCGGGGAAGAATCGAGCAGATCCAAAAGCTCGTCGATCGTGTGGGAGCGGCGTGTACCCACCTCGACGAAGCCGCCGTCGGCCGCCGTGAGTCGGCAACGCGGGCCTTCGGGACCGTTGGGATGGAGAAACGACAGCGGCGCGTCCTCGCGCACGTGCACGGGGGCGCGTTTGCCCGAAGCCGCAAGGGCGCAGGCCTGCTCCGCGAGCGCGCGAGCGATCGGACGGGCGTCGGTCAGCGCGCGGTGGTGCACGGGGGCCGCGAGCTGGGCGAGCGACGGATCGCGCGGATCGACGAGGACGAGCCCTTCCTCGGCGAACAACGTGGCGAGCACTCCGGCAAAGGCCTCGCTCCATCCGGCCCCAGGGCGGTAGTGAGCCGCCAGGCACGCGAGGTGCTCTTCACCGTGGGGCAGGCGACCGAGCGCCTCGGCGAGCTTCGAAAGCTCCGACGCGATCGCCTCGGGGAGCACCCGGTGCGCGACCGAGACGGCGTTGTCTTCGACCGCGATCTCGAGGGTCAGCGGCTCCGCACTTGCGCGGTCGACGTGGCAAACGCTGATCTCGGCGGCGTCGTGGTCTTCGGTCTGGAGCCAGAACACCGGCACGACCGGCGTGCCCCAGGTCTCGGCTAGGAATCGAGCGAGGCGGATCGTCGAAGCGGCCTTGTAGACGGTGTACAGCGGCCCGAGGAACAGCCCCGTCTGTTGGCCGGTGCAAACCGCGGCAGCGCCGGAGCGGAGCGAGCGCAGGTGGGCGTCGCGCGCGGAGCTTTTCTCGTAGAGCG
>Ga0315283_10005106_pt1 | contig 11545 bp, 9 predicted proteins | sample YL17G09_0_MG_FD_204541 | JGI IMG/M metagenome (GOLD analysis project Ga0315283, IMG submission 204541) | Sediment microbial communities from Yellowstone Lake, YNP, Wyoming, USA - YL17G09_0 | ecosystem: Environmental > Aquatic > Freshwater > Lake > Sediment | place: USA: Wyoming | collected...
TCTTTGTTTAATTAATGAATTTTCAGAACAATATTTACTATCAATGTGCGTAACGGCAATTTCCTGTTTTGATTTAATTTTGGAAACAAAACCAGACCTGGTAAAATAGATGCAGAATGAAGTGATACAATATTACAAATTTTTCTTTTATTTAAGGTATAAAATACTGGAATTCCTATATTTGTCCTTTAACAATCCGGCAGAGCAAAATTCATTTCTGCTTTATTTTTCAAAACAAAAAACACATAAATTAGCATAAATAAACGGATCTAGTGAATGGTCCCAATAGTTCTATTATTTTCCGATACAAATTTATATATGTTATTATAGTGGTAAAAATCAAGTTAAGTGCCATAATAACACTATATACCTGGTTAACAGGTAATGAAATTATTTCCTGGAAAGTACTTTGGTGGGTAAATAAAAAAGCGCTTAAGAATAATTCCGCTACAGGCAAAGTTTTCAGATTGGAAAAGCAAAATATCCTCCCTTTTAATTTGAAGTTTGATTCAATTAGAAAATAATGAATATGAAAAGACGGAATTTTATTAAAACATCCGCTTTGGCATCAGTATTTACCCTGATTCATCCGGTTCTTAACGCGAACAATGAACATTTTGCTACTGGTATTGATGCTGATGAAGCCAAAACATCCCCGGATGCTTCAGGAATGCGTGTCGGTTTCGCTGAGCTGGATATTACGCCCGAAATTGGCATGGAGGTGCCGGGAGGCTATTGGAAATCATATAATAAAAATTTCCACGACCCGTGTAAAGTACGTGCCATGGTGGTTGATGACGGCAAAAAACGCATAGCCATTGTCGGCATTGATACACTTCTCATACCACGTCAGCTGGTTGAAACTGTTCGGAAACAGGTTGAAAGTAAATGCGGGATCCCCGGTGACGCTATTTTGATCAGTGCTTCCCATTCCCATTCTTCAGGACCTCTTGTCTGGATATTCCCCGGTGAGTTTGATCATGAAAACGAGCTGGTAAAAACACTTGCTTACGATAAGTCGCCTGGCATCGATATGAAGTATTATAGCATGGTCGAAAAACAACTGGTGGATGTTATTTTGCAGGCGGACAAATCACGTACAGATGCCAGTATGGGTGTCGGCAAGGGAATAGAGGATAAAGTAGCTTTTAATCGCCGTTTCCGGATGAAAAACGGAATGACTTATACTCATCCGGGACAACTTAACCCGGATATTGTTGATGTGGCAGGTCCCATTGATCCCGAAGTTGGGGTTATAGGAGCCTGGAACAAAGACGGCAAATGCATTGGTTGTGTGGTCAACTACACCTGTCACGCCACCTGTGATCCCGGAGGGTCATCGGCCAACTGGATATATTATATGGAACAAACCATACGTGGGGCCATGGGCCCGGACTGCGTGGTGGTTTTTTTGCCCGGAGCATCTGGTGATGTTACCCAGATGGACAACCTGAATCCATTTGTAAATCGTGAAGGTGAAGAATCTACCAGATTTGTAGGTGCCAGAATAGGTGCAGAAGCTGTGAAAGTTTTGTTAGATATGCCAAAAGGAAGTATGCTTCCGCTTGATGTTCAGGTAAGCCAACTGAAGTTCAACAAAAGGAAACCTGACCCGGATAGAGTAAAGAAATGTTACGAGCTTGTTCAACAGTCGCCTGAATCCGTCGGATACACTGATTGGGTCTTTGCCAAAGAGATCGTACTCCTGGATGCTATAATCAGGAAAGAGCCTGTTGTTACTGCCGAAGTGCAAGCCATTCAGGTTGGTCCGGCGGTATTCGTGTCCAACCCGGCTGAGTTTTTCTGTCAGCTCGGATTGGACATCAAAGCCGGGAGCCCGTTCAGTTACACTTTTATTGTTGAACTCGCCAACGGTATAATAGGCTATGTTCCAACAGAAGCTGCTTTTGCCAATGATGGCGGAGGTTATGAAACCCGCCTTACAGCCTACAGCAACCTCGACATAAAAGCCGGAACAATGATTGTTGATGAAAGCCTCCGTATGGTTAAACAGATGAAACCCGGAAAGCTACCCGAATGGCCGAAGGTACCTCCATTTAATGGTGAACCCTGGGACCTGGGAGATGTTAAGCCTGAACTGCATTAGTAACTGGATTCCGTCATTAATAAATAAATGAAGAATAATATTACGCAGTTTTATAAGAATATATACCAGCCTGAAGTCAGTCTATATTGACTTCAACAAATATAAGTGAATCATCCAAAATTAACTTTCTCGAAACTAAAGATGAAATTGACCTGAATATAGCTTTTTATCCCGCAAAGAAACAAAGTTCGTAAAGAAAAACTTTGTGCCGCTTTGTGTCTTCGTCAGAATCAGGTCAATGCAAAGTTGTAATAAACTCAAAATAAAATGAAAACAAAACTCCTGATTGCCAGTCTATGCCTGATTTTACTTTCAGTCCATTCAAAAGCTCAGTTTATAACCAAATATCCTGAGATCCCGCGTATAGATGTACATGCTCATCCGGGTAATAATTACAAGGCAATCCGTTCTCTCCTCGAATTCAGGGAACATATGATTACTGAAACCAAGGCTGATGTGGCCATGTGGATAAATGTCGGTGCCCGGACAGGGGGAGAAACAGCGATTGATACCATTACGGAAGTCAGCAAAAACAGGATCATGACCTGTATAAGCGATTATACACCGCATAAGGGATTAACGCACAAAGCTAAAGACATGCCTGGCTATCTAAAAAAAGGATACGTAGGATACAAAATATGGTATGGAACAATGCTTCAGCAGGTAGCTGACGGGATGATAAAGGAAGGTGATAAAGATGCTAAGTATTTGTACGTTGACGATCCTAACAATGAGGAAGTAATAGCAGCCATGGAAAAATCGGGTATGGTGATGGCATCCCTGCATATTGCTGACCCTAACGGACCTTTTGAAAAAAGAACACTTTGCGACGGATGCTATTGCCCGGATCCTGTCGAATTCTGGCGATCAATCACAGGTCTGGAGCGCATTCTTCAACGCCATCCCAATCTGGTGGTGGTTTCAGCGCATGGTGCATGGCTCATGGTTCAGGAAGCTCAACTCGATTACCTGAGGTACTTATGTAAAACCTATCCGAATTTTTATGTTGACCTTGCTGCAGGTTGGCTTTTTCCTGCAAATCGTGAAAACCTGAGAGATTTCTTTATTGAATATTCCGGTCATTTGCTTTTTGCGACAGATATTGGATGGGATAATAATTATTCACCTGCATTGTCTGATAATATAAACAACTATTCTTCATTATTCAGGTTGTATGAAACTGATGATGCTATTGAAGGCTTTCCCATAAAACAAGGGCTTAACCTGCCAAAAGAAGTGCTTGAGAATATCTACTATAAGAATGCCATTAAAGTATATCCCGGGCTTTCCGCAAGAATGCGTGCGCTGGGGTATAAGCTCTGATTTTCAAAATTAAAAGAAAGATAGTATTACAAATGAAATTGAGCTAAGTAAAAAGTAAAACTTCTATAAATATTTGAGAAGATCATAGTTGACAAATTTCACCGTTAAATCCCTGCCTGATGGATAAACTCTTTATACGAATAGCCTGGCTAAAAATTATCGGTGCATCTTTTCTTACTAAGAAGCCGGGAAGCCGTTACGCTTTATGCCTTTTTACCATCCTGTCATTCAGCATAGTCAGGTTATCAGCACAATCAGTATCTCCTGTATCTGAAACTATTTATAATACTATTTTCAGGGCCGGTGCGGCATCAACCAAAATAACTCCACCTGTAGGATGTATTATGGGAAACTCCTATGGCATTACCATATCCGAAGGTGTGCATGATGAACTGTTTGCCAGGACACTGGTTTTCGAAAGATCAGGCGAAAAGGCAGCTTTCATCGCTTTGGACCTTATCAGCATTCCTTATGTGATTGCAGTGGAAACCCGAAAACTGATTGCACAACGAACAGGTATTCCGGTAACCAGCATTATTATGACTGCCACCCACGCTCATGCAGGGCCACAGATGAATCCCCTCTTCTGGAAAGCCGTGGGTGGTTTACCTGCGCAAAAAAGTAAGGAATATCTCAGGGACCTTCCTGAAATGATTAGCAGGAGTGTTGAACTGGCTCAAAGCAGGCTTCAGGCTGTAAATGTTTCTGTAGGAACTATCCGGGAAAATACAATAAACTTTAACCGCCGGTTCTTAATGAAGGATGGTAGTTTCAGGATGAATCCCGGAAAAGGGAATCCGAACAGCATAAGGCCGGTCGGCCCGGTCGATCCTGATGTTTCAGTTGTTTACTTTGAAACATTCGAGTCGAAACCATTAGCGATCCTGGTTAATTTCGCTTTGCATCCTGCTATTGTTGGTGGTAACAGATTTTCAGCCGATTTTCCTGCCGTTATAGCAGAACTGTTGGCCAACGTTAAAGGAGACGATATGGTTACCATTTATACCAACGGGACTTCGGGTAATATAAATAATATTGACGTTAATTGGCCCGGGCAGCCTGAAGGGTATGAGGAATTAACACGTATCGGCACTATTCTCGCTGCTGATGTGCTGAAAGCGCTTCCGACTCTTCACCCCATAGAAGTTAATTCACTAAAGGTACACACACAGTCGGTTGAGCTGCCTGTACCTCCGGTTCAGCCCAGAGATGTAAAATGGGCTGAGGAGGTTATGGCTAAATATGGAAAACCTGACTCTCCTCCTTTCGACGATATTGTGAAGGCGTGGAGAATCATTGACCTTAACGAATTGAAAGGTGGCGACAAAACCCGGTTTGAATCAACAACTACTGTGCCCTTAACAGATGATGGAGGCGAATTGAAAAGTGAAGTTCAGGCAATAGTGCTTGGAAATGAACTCGCACTTGTAGGCTTTCCAGGTGATGCATTTGTTGAGCTGGGCCTTGCAATCAAACAAAATTCACCTTTCCCTTATACTATTGTAAATGAGCAGTCAGGTAACGGCACACTCAGCTATGTTCCAAACCGTAAAGCTATAACAGAAGGTGGCTACGAAGGTGAGAGTGCGCGCTTTTCGCCTGGAGGAGGTGAAATATTGGTAGATGCCGTAACCCGTATCTTGATAGACCTGTTCCCGTATTGATAGCTACTTATCTTGCAAGCTTTTTATTTTCAATCGAATAAAAAACAAAGAAGTAAATAAATACAAAAAATGGAGGTGTTTTATGCAAAAAACTACTGAATCATTACCCAAAGGCAGGTTGCTGTCGTTAGATGCTCTCCGGGGGCTGGATATGATAATCCTGGTTGGAATTGGTGGTGTTCTTCAGGCTATCGGGAATTCATACGACAATGTTTTTTTTGATGCACTGGCAAACCAAACTCATCATACTGTCTGGCATGGATTTCACTTATACGATTTCATCTTTCCGCTTTTTATTTTTATGGCTGGGGCAAGCATGCCGTTTGCAATAAGTAAAAGGCTGGAGGATGGATACAACCGCAAAAAACTTTATGTACATATCATCAGGCGTAGTATACTGCTTTTTATCCTGGGTCTTTTTTATAACGGGTCCCTTTTGGGTTTCGATTATTCAACGTTTACCTATACCGGTGTTCTGCAGCGTATAGCAATTGCTTATTTCTTTTCAGCTCTTATTATGATGAATACGAATATTAAGAAGCAGGCAATTATCGGCGGATCATTGTTGGTTATATATTGGTTACTGATGATCCTGTTGCCGGTTCCGGGTTATGGCGCCGGAATACTTACACCCGAAGGCAACCTGCATACCTATATTGATCAGCAGTTATTACCCGGAAGATTAGGAAATGGTTTTTATGACGAAGACGGCATACTTCAGCAGATGTCATCCATAGCCGTATGTCTTGCAGGTGTGCTTGCCGGGCATTGGCTAAGGTCTGCGAACCCGCAGAACAAGAAAGTCCTGGGACTCCTTGGGGCCGGCCTTGCCAGTGTTGTCATAGCCCTGGTATGGAACTTCTCTTTTCCGGTAATTTTCCGTTTATGGTCAAGCTCATATGCCATGCTTGTTATCGGTATGAGTTCCATATTACTCGGTTTGTTTTACTGGATTATCGATGTTAAAGGCTATAAGAAGTGGGCATTCCCATTTGTTATTGTTGGCATGAATTCCATTACAATATATCTTATTGCAGGCGTATTTGATTTTAGTTGTATTGTCAACATTTTTGTACATGGATTCATTGATACTCTTGGCAACTTTAAGCCTGTTTTTATGGCTCTTTGCATATTGGTAGTTGAATGGCTGTTACTATATTTTTTATACAGAAAAAAAATATTCCTTAAAGTCTGAGGAAGTGTCTCTCCTCTAAATACTGATTGTTATGACCACTTCAGAAATGTGTCAGGTATTACCTGGCGATTAGTCCCATTAAGCGTAAATTCTCCACCGCTTAAGGTGATGCCTTTTTTGCCTGGTGCCTTTTATACCCGGTTCGCTTGCGGCGGGAAGTTGATTCTTATTCTTGCAATGAAAGGTTAGGGATATGTGAAAATCTGGTGGACTTAGTTCATTTGTTTAAAAAATTATGTTGAAAAGTATAAGCATTGAATTTTATTATATCATAAAACAGTCATACATTCATTTATTTTTGTATTGGCTAGATTTCTCAATTGTATAACAAACACTATTGATCACTTCATTTTTACTTTGAAATAAAATACCAATAAAGTATCCTCCCCAACCCTGCATGAAATCAGGGAGGGAGCAAATTGTGCCGGTTTGAATTTCTTTCAATTAAAGTAAAATCCTTCTTAGCACTTCCTCCCCCTGAACTCAGGGGGAGACAGAGGGGGTAAAATAGCAATGAATAAAATCTAAACAGCCTCTAAATGTCAAAATTAATTTAAAACTGAAAAAATTATGATAAGAAAATGCTTTCAAAAATTCAGATTAGTTTTTATAAATTCAGTAATGGCCTTTTTGTTGCTGGCTTTTCCAGTCTTCACTTTGGGTAATGTTTCGTATTTTAATATAACAAGTTATGGCGCCAAAGGAAATGGTGTTGCATTAAACACAAAGGCAATTCAATCAGCTATTGATGCATGTGCAAAATCAGGAGGCGGAACCGTGTATGTTCCGGCAGGCCGGTATCTTTCAGGAACCTTGTATATGAAAAGTAACGTAACGCTGTTCCTCGATGCCGGGGCTGTGCTGGTTGGAAGTAAGAATCTTAAAGACTATCCCGTAACCGTGTCAAAAACCAGGTCATATACCGACAATTATACCGATAAGAGCTTTATTTATGCCGAAGACCTTGAAAATATCTCGATTATCGGCAAAGGAATAATTGACGGTAACGGAGCTTCATTTAAGCTTGATCCGTTGGATAATAATGAAGAATTAAGAAGTGCGGATGGATTTGCATATTATAAATACAGGCCCTTTTTAATTCGTATGATTAACTGTAAAAATATCCTTGTCAGGGACATAACATTAATGAATTCCGCAATGTGGGTTCAGCATTACCTGGCCTGCGAAGATGTGAATATTGACGGAATTACAGTAAACAGCCGGGTGAACGACAATAATGACGGTATTGATATTGACGGCTGTAACCGGGTGAGGATTTCAAATTGCGATATCAGCAGTGGTGATGATGCTATTGTATTAAAAAGTACATTGGATAGGATATGTAAGAATGTAAACGTAACAAATTGTACTCTTAGTTCTGCTCAGAATGCATTCAAACTGGGGACCGAAAGCAATGGTGGTTTTGATAACATCGTCTTTAGCAACAGTGTTATTTATGATACAAGGGGCGATGGTATTTCGCTGTTGTTGGTTGATGGTGGTATTCTTGGCAATGTTTCTATTTCGAATATTACCATGAATAAAGTGGGTAATGCTATTGTAGTCCGGTTAGGCGACCGGGGACGTCCTTTTATAAAAGACATGCCCAAAATGAAAACCGGGAGCTTATCCAACATTATAATAAGTAACATTCAGGCCACTGAAATTGGCAGTATTGGCAGTTCGGTTACAGGGATTCCCGGTCATCTGGTTGAAAATATCAGCTTTAACAACATCCGGATCACTTATAAAGGTGGAGGTAAAGCAGATTTAACAAATCGTGAAATTCCTGAGATGTCGGGAGATTATCCGGGTGGAGAAATGTTCGGCGTTCTTCCCGCGTATGGTTTTTTTTGCCGGCACGGCAAAAATATCAGATTCAACAATATTGAACTTAATTTTAATGAACCTGATGCACGCCCAGCCATTATTTGTGACGATATAAACGGATTGGAATTAAAAAGCATAAAAGCCGGAACAACCGGTTCCGCGCCGCTTTTATGGTTAAAAAACGTTTCAGATGCCTTTATTCAATCCTGCATAGCACCTCAAAATTCAGAAACATTTCTCCAGGTAAGCGGATCTGCAAGTAAGCATATTACCATAATGGGAAATGATCTCTGCGGGGCAAAGAATGCTGTTAAGGCAGATGATTCATCTGTTGTTTATATGGACAATAACCAGCTTGCCACCCAGCCGGAAAAAGCAAAATTCAAATACGTAAGCTGTGATTTCCAGGCTATTGACGACAGGAAAATCAGAATTACCGACGCTGCTGCAGTAAAAGCAAAGCGGCTCGAAATAGTTCGTGCCATCTGGGGTGAGGATAAACTCCCGGAACGTTCCGATGTATTGGTGACAAATAATTATACCAGCCCTCTGAATCCATGTTCATATATCTCGAGGGTCGACAAATACGAAATTCCTGTTCATGCTCAAGTAGCCGAAGATTCAAAACCTGTTAATGATTTGGCTTATCTCTTTGTGCCGGTTAACCGAAACAACCGCCTTATCCTGTTTAACCCGGGCCATTCATGTACCCTGAAAGCTTCTCCGAATGGCGAAGATGAACCGCGCATTGAAGCCACAATCACAGGCTTGCTGGCTGAGGGCTTTGATGTCCTGGCTGTTTATATGCCACATGTTAAAGAAACAAATTGTTCCCCTGGTTATTTTGATCATTGCAGCGTAATAAATACAGATCTTGGTGTTGATAAGCAACTTCCGGCATATGGGCTGAGGTTATTTCTTGATCCCACCATCGTCAGCCTGAATTATCTGCTGAAACAGAATAAATATAAAAATATCAATATGGTTGGTCTATCGGGCGGCGGCTGGACAACCAACCTGCTGGCAGCTATTGATACCCGTATTTCGTATAGTTTTTCGGTTGCTGGTTCCATGCCTTTGTATTACAGATATGGAGGATCTATTGGTGATGTTGAACAATTTCTTCCCCAGCTATACCGCGATGTTGCCGGTTATCCCGACCTTTATGTTCTGGGAGCCTATGGTAAAGATCGCAAACAGGTACAGATACTCAACCGGAACGACGACTGCTGTTTCGGGCAACAGCAGCATGACCCTGCCCGGAATTATGATAATGATGTTAAAACATTTGAAAATAGTGTGAAGGAAAGCCTGAACTCACTTGGTGCCAAAGATCATTATTATCTTTTGATTGATGAAACAGCCCCAAATCACCAGATATCCGAAGATGCATTAAGGAATGTAATTTTAAAAGAACTGAAAGGAAAGTAAGAGAATAAAATATTTTATTGAAATCTATCTGAGTGAAACTTTAGAAATAACTTCCCTTAAACAGATGTTGGATCTTGAGAAATCGCTCATTAATGACCGACATTATAGAATTTTTGTAGTTCTTTCTTGCAAGGTTTTTGTGCGTTGGGCATTAGTAAGCCATACAGAAGTGAACCATGCTCCAAAGTATATTGCATGTGAACTTTCTCTTGGTGAACGGCTTATATGGCGTGAAGAAAAACCTTGTTAGAAAAACACAAAAATTATATAAAGTCTTGATTTTTGCTCAACTTTTGATCAAGCAAAAGTTGAAAAAAGAAGAAAATAAAAGAATTTCATTTGAGGAGGTTATTTTAAAATAAACACTGAACGAAAAACACTATGGGAAACACTCCAAAATCTGAGATTGAAAAAATTCTTGCACATCAGCAACCATCCCGTTTTATTTATGCTCCAAACTATTGGCAATGGTTCAAACACCAAAAGGATCATAAACTGTTGCCGGATGAAATCAAGCATTGTGAGTCGTTGCTCGACTTGTATAAATACCTGGGCTTGGATGTTTTCAGCAGAAATATCTATTCTGATCCCGAAACGTATTGGTTTGGAGGAATCTGTGATGAAAGTATTAACGGTTTTGAGGTGTTGGAAACAAGATCACTTTCAGGCCAGGATAAAGTAATTGAGAAAGAATACCGGACTTCAGACGGGAGCCTTAGCGAAAAACTTGTCTATGTATTTTCCGAATCAACCCTGGTACAGAAAGAATTCCTGGTAAAAGATTACGGAGCGGATTTTCAGGTTTTCCGACATTATGTAGCTAACCGGAAATGGAGTTTCAATAAAGAAAAATATGAACTGGTTTGCAACCAGGTTGGTGAAAGTGGCATACCAGTAGTCGGTGATTTTTTCAGCCCTTTGAAGATGCTTCACATGGCAATGGATCCGGTTAATACCGTTTATTTTTTGATGGAATATCCTGAGGAGGCAAGGATTGTGCTCGCAATGCACGAAAAAGCCCAGCTCGATTGCATACGACAATGCATTGAAAATGGCGTTAAAGCAGTTATGGCAATGGATAATCTTGATACCATGTTTCATCCGCCTGATTATGTGAAAGAGTATTCATCATCTTTTTACGAAAAGGCAAGCGCCATCTGCCATGAGAACGGCGCCGGATTTTTTATCCATGCCTGCGGGCAGCAAAAACAAAACCTCGGGCTGATATCTTCTTATAATGTAGATGGGCTCGAAGGTGTTGCTTCTCCTCCTCTCGGAGATGTTATGCTTAATGAAGCAATGACCGGGACCAGTGATACTTTTACCATTACAGGTGGGATCAGTGCATTCGAAACCAGGGATTTAAAGACCAGAGTAGAGATTTTTAATTATGTGGAGAACCTTTTCAAAGAGATGCTCCCTTATAAAAACAGGTTTATCTTCTCATCCAGTTGCAATACTTCAATTGATACGAGCTGGGAGACGATCAAACATTTCAGGGATGCCTGGCTCTGCTACAGGGGAATGTGATTTTTTTATAATCCGGTACAAAAAGAAAACATGCATACTGCCAGAGGTAATTACCGCTATATCATTCTCAGTTTGTTGTTTTTTGCCACAACAATTAATTATATCGACAGGCAGGTTATAGGCATTCTTAAGCCTTATATAGCCGGTGACCTGGGATGGAGTGAGTTCGATTACGGTATAATTGTAACGGCATTCCAGATAGCCTATGCTTTAGGTTTGCTGATATCCGGTGCATTTATCGACAAGTTCGGGACACGTATAGGATTTACAATAGCAATAGCTATATGGAGTGTGGCCGGCGTTTTTCACGCCGCTGCCAGATCGGCAATTAGCTTTGCTGTAGCCAGGTTTGTTCTGGGCTTAGGCGAATCTGCCAATTTCCCGGCTGCCATAAAAACAGTTGCCGAATGGTTTCCCAAAAAAGAACGTGCCTATGCCACCGGCTGGTTTAATTCGGGTTCGGCT